>Ga0302250_1002640_pt1 | contig 10750 bp, 5 predicted proteins | sample AAG_RA_Asp_MG_FD_193536 | JGI IMG/M metagenome (GOLD analysis project Ga0302250, IMG submission 193536) | Enriched activated sludge microbial communities from anaerobic digester in WTTP, New Holstein, Wisconsin, United States - AAG_RA_Asp | ecosystem: Engineered > Bioreactor > Anaerobic >... | reverse complement strand
CGTATCCTGACCACTGCTTGTCAGTTACACCATATGTGAACCCAGCCGTGGTGGCGGCTACATCCAGCGCCCCAAGGGGCGTGGTCCGGTTCACGGTATAGTTCGCGCCACTATTGTAGGCGGTAACCGTGAACGTCGCTCCGGGAGTGAGTGCCACGGTCCCGTTAAAGAGCACATCTATGGTCGGTGGCGTACCGACACTGAAGAATCCATTACTGGTATCAGTGCAGGCGGGATAGGTGGTACTTGTAACCCGTATCCGGTAATCATCGCCTAGCGGAGTGCTATTGGGGAACGTGAGGTTAAACGACCCGGCCCCGGCCGATCCGATGGGGTGGCTGGACGAAATCACCGCCAGAACCGTTTCTCCCCGAAGCGCCTCAATTTTCACCGCAGATCCAGGATTTCCGAGATAGGTCCACTGGAGGGGGTGGGTAGACCCCGGCGGCCAGATCTCCCCGCCATTGGGCGAAACGACAGTGATAGCAGATCCAATCGTGAAGGGAGCGGCGCTCGTATCGGTATATGCCGGATTGCTGGTGCTGGTAATCCTGACCTTGTAGTCATCACCGAAAGGCGTGCTATAGGGAACCGGTATACTGACAGAGCCTGATGTGGTGGAAATGTCAGTGACTGTTTTCAGGACCATTGAGCCTTTCAAGAATTCGATTTTTACCATGGACCCGGGATTGCCTGCATAGGTCCAGTTTATGAACTGTGTGGAACCCTGCGTCCAGACCTCACCACCATTTGGTGACACGAGAGTGATCGATGATCCACTATCGGCACTGATGGTGAAGGGTGCATTGCTGGTATCGGTATACGCCGGATTGCTGGTGCTGGTCACCCTGAACCGGTAATTATCTCCGAGCGGTGTACTGAAAGGAACCGTCAGATTGAAGAACCCGAATCCTCCTGACCCGATAGAAACACTCGGAATTGTCGCTATTACCGTTTCTCCCCGGAGTGCCTCGATCTTTACTGAGGAGCCGGGAGTGCCGGTATAGGTCCACTGAACAGTCTGGGCAGAACCCAGCTGCCAGACCTCTCCACCATTGGGCGACTCCACGGTAATCGGAGAACTGATGGTAAATGATGCATTACTTGTATCAGTAATGGCAGGAACACTGGTGCTCGTGACCCGGATACGGTAGTCAGTACCCAATGGTGTGCCTGAAGGTACCGTCAGGTTGAAGAGACCTGATCCTCCGGCTCCGATGGAAACACCGGGAATCGTCGCTATCACAGTTTCTCCCCGAAGCGCCTCAATTTTTACTGTTGATCCAAGGTCACCATAGTAACTCCAATGGATAGTCTGGACAGATCCCAGACCCCAGATCTCTCCACCATCAGGGGATTCCACATTAATAGAAGGTGCGGGATCATCGCTGTAGATATAAACGCGGTTCACATACTTGGCAGAGAGGCCGGTAGTGGTCGGGTAGTTCTCACCGCCCTGGACATAGTAGTACCAGTACTCGGGTGCTGCCGCCTCATGCCAGTCCCAGTTGCCGAATGCATGGACCCCGGCCCCCCCCGGCCCAAGGGTATTGACCGAATCATCGGCAAACCAGATTAGACGCATACCGTCAGAATACCCCGAGTCGGGATAATTCCCATTCATGTACCAGGTAAGACCAATAGGACCTTCACGGGAGGAGTACCCATACACATTTTCATAGGCGACCCACTTGGAAAAACCGTCAGATGAGAGGATCTTTGCCTGTTCACCGGGAGACATCCCGCCCACAAGGTCGCAGAGGTCCTTGAGGTTGGTTCCCTTCACTGCACCCATATCCTTCTCAAGGACATTGGTATTTTCTTGAGGGTTCCACCTCAGTTCCTGCTCGAGAGTCTCGTTCGGATCGTCGATAAAAACCGGTCCCTGGTGGTAATAGTGAGTAACTCCATCACCCAGCACGGGGAGGTTGTTCATCATCCATTGATAGGTCACATTGGTCTCGTTCAGGACCGTTGTTCCGTCATTTGCATACCGTACGATGTGCACGGTCGTGGTAGCAGCTATCGCTGGTGTGGCAAACAGCAATACTGCAATCAAGATGAGCGAATATGCCCATATCGTCTTCTTCTCGTCCATGGTTCTACCTCGTTTGGTTGAAATTTTCAAATGTACAACAAAAACAATGAAATGGTCAACAGGAGCTTTTAAAAGATTTATTATTTACTTCAGAGAATTTTAAAAAAAATTAAGTTAATAATTATTTTAGAAAATAATGTCCTGCCTCTCATAATGTTCCAATTATACGTTTATTTCACCATTAATAGGAGAATTGAACCCTGTCTTTCCTTTTGTGGTGAGAATTGAGTTAAATGCTTAATAACAGATTAATAACAGTTTTTAGTAAAAACCAATTGATAAACAGTTAAATCATTTTGGCGCGGTATGAAAGGAATTTTCTCCTTAACTTCTCGTAGAAAAAGCTCGTCACACCAATCCTCATCAAAAAGTGAGAGAGTTCAATTAGTCCCATACCGTTCGCTAACCGGCAACAATGAAAAAGGTCATTTCGCTCGTGTCCGTGCAAGCGGTACTGGTGGTACTGGTGACCCGGACACGATAATCAGAACCCAGGGGTGTGTTATTGGGCACCAAAAGGGTGTACAATCCAGTACCTTCTGTTCCAACAGGGGTGCTTGAGATGATAACCGCCAATATTGAATCTCCCCGCAGCGCTTCGATCTTTACCGCGGACCCAGGATTCTCAGTATAGCTCCACTGGATAATCTGTTCAGATCCCTGTTGCCAGACCTCCCCCCCGTTGGGTGAAACGATGCTGATAGTAGATTGAACCGTAAAGGAATCTTCGCTTGTATCGGTATACGCCGGGTTACTGGTGCTGGTAATCCTGACTCTGTAATCATCACCAGGGGGCGTACTATAAGGGACCGGCACACTCACAGAACCTGATGAGGTGGGAATCCCGGTGAGCGTTTTAAGGACGTCTGAACCTTTCAGGAATTCGATTTTCAATGAGGATCCGGGATTGCCGGCATAGGTCCAGTTCACGAACTGTGTGGAACCCTGTGTCCAGACATTTCCGCCGTTGGGAGATACCAGCGTGATTGATGAACTACTATCGGGACTGATGGTGAAGGGTGCATCACTCGTATCGGTATAGCCAGGATTGCTGATGCTGGTAACCCGGAACCGGTAATTATCACCTACCGGTGTATTGAAAGGAACCGTCAGGTTGAAGGTACCTGATCCCCCTGACCCGATGGAAACGCTGGGAATCGTCGCTATTATCGCCTCTCCCCGAAGTGCCTCAATTTTTACCGCGGACCCAGGATTCTCAGTATAACTCCACTGAACAGACTGGGCGGATCCCAGCTGCCAGACCTCGCCGCCATCTGGTGACACTACCGCAATCGGAGATCTGATGGTAAATGGGCCATTGCTGGTATCAGTGATGCTGGGATCACTGGTGCTCGTGACCCGGATACGATAATCAGTACCCACTGGTGTACCTGAAGGCACCGTCAGGTTGAAGGTACCTGATCCCCCTGACCCGATGGAAACGCTGGGAATCGTCGCTATTATCGCCTCTCCCCGAAGTGCCTCGATCTTTACTGTTGATCCAAGGTCACCATTGTAGCTCCACTGGATTGTCTGGGTGGAACCCAGATGCCATTTCTCTCCACCATTGGGTGACTCCACGGTGATAGGCGGTACCGGAAGGGCCATGACAACGGTCTCAAAGATCGTGTTCGGCGGGTATACCATCGTGAGCGTCTTTAAATCCGATGAGACGTCCGCCACCCGGATCACTTCTGCCGTTGCAGTGCGGGCCACCGGGTCGATGGTCACCCGGGTATACCCAATTATGTACTCGAGGCTGCTCACCGATGCTTCATACCGCGGATCTGCTAGGTTGTAGGAAGGCCCCCCGCCGATACCGGCAACGAAGTAGGTGGTATCATTGACGACGAGCCGTTCATAGGCGTGGACATGCCCGTTGAAGACCGCGAGGACGCCGTTCTCGTTGAAGTCGTCCTCCCATTCCAGCCGTAAGTTCTCCCATCCCCCGAAATGCTTGTAGTCTGAACTGAAGATCGGGTGATGGAACGAGACGAATTTGAATGGTTTCTCTGTCTGGAGATCAGCCGCGAGCCATGCACTCTGCGTGGGGAGGTCGGGCCATGCCCAGTCGTTGCTGTTGAGCATGGTAACGTGGACATCCGCGCAGTCAAAAGAGTAGTACTCCGGGACCCTGTAGATTGCAGAATAGTAGGGATCGTACCTGTCATGGTTACCGAGCGCCGGGACGACGGTGGTGTTTGCCATCATCATGCTGCCTGCGGCAAAGTACCGGTCCCAATCAGAAAGATTGGTAGCATTATTTACGAGGTCTCCGGAGTTAAGCACGAATGCAATGTCTGGCTCTTCTGCGATGCGGTCAGCGACAATCTTATGCCGCTCCAGCTGGCTGAAGGTGGGGAGCTGGTCCTGGGTATCGCTGTAGACGACGAACGTGACAGGTCCGCTCTCAGGGAATGTCCTGAAATGGAGATCACCGGTAGCCTGGCCATCGTACATGACCCGGTAATGGTAGAGGGTATCGGGTTCGAGACCGGTGAGGGAGACATGGTGGAGCATGTCGGTCGTGCCATCGGTTATGTTCTGGTCATACGATGCGCAAGCTTTGTAGTAGATGTCAGTTGCATACTCAACCGTTACGGTAACCGGTTCTGTAGTCTTGACGTTTACAACAGTGTCTGTTGAGGTTGTTCCGCTCAGATACGGTCCCCAGATTATACCAGGATACGGATAGATCAGCCCAGACCCGATTTTCGTATCGCTTCCAGCGAAGGTAGTCACCACAGCATGCTGGGTCATAGGTGCAGCTGCAGGTGCAACCAGTAGCCCAACCACGATGAGAAGCGGGATAATGTCATGGTATTGGATGTCCTTCATTTACACACTCCTGAATAAGTCCCTGTAGTACATCATTGGATGGCTTCATACCTTTTCCGTAAGGATAATAATTTTTTAAAAAGTTAAAAATAAAGAATTAATAATTATTCATTTGGACATCACAGTCGCTCCATTACCTCAAATAATCAATAATACGAGTCAGCGAAGGAGATATTTTTCCCATGCGTAGTAGATGATCAATGATCATATCCTGCATACCAAAAAGGAGTTGTTCTGATCCGACCTGATTGACATTCATCCTACCTGGTTGAAGAAGACGACAACATCCTGAAATCCAATCGCTCCATTGCCGCTGAAATCAAACGCTATTACCGGTTCATTATTCTTTATCCATTCAATATGAGTGAAAAACAGAACGACGTCCCCGAATCCAATCGTCCCGCCTCCGTTCATATCCTCATAGAGTCCATCCTTGTCCGGATCCGTGGGTACCGATGTCTGGCCGGGGAGTGGAAGGACAACAGGAACCGGGTCATCACTGTAAAGAGAGATGTCATTTATTGTATACCCTGATAATCCGGTCGTTGTAGGGTAATATTCCCCGCCGGAAATATAGTAATACCAGTATTTTGTATCTGCTGCCTGATGCCAGTCCCAGTTCCCAAAAGCATGGACACCGGTCCCCCCCGGTCCCAGGGTATTGATCGAATCATCCGCAAACCAGACCAGTCTCATTCCGTCAGTATACCCGGTATCAGGATACTTTCCATTCTGATACCAACACAGCACAATAGGCCCTTCACGGGACGAATACTCGTAGACATTGTTATACCCAAACCACATGCTCCATCCGTCAGCAGCCCGTATCTTTACCTCTTCCCCGTGTGACATTCCTCCCACAAGGTGGCAGAGGTCCCTGATGTTGGTCCCTTTGACGGCTCCCATGTCCTTCTCGAGGACATTGGTATTTTCTTCAGGGTTCCACCTGAGTTCCCGTTCCAGTGTCTCGTTTGGATTGTCGATAAAGATCGGTCCCTGATGATAGTAATGAGTAACTCCATCTCCGAGCACCGGGAGATTATTCATCATCCATTGGTAACTGACCGTTCTCTGACTGAGTACAGTCTTACCATCGTTTGCATACTTCACTATCTCTACCTGGGTTGTTGCAGATGACACACTGGTAACGATAAGAATGAGAGCCAGAATTGCCAGCAGGTATCGTCCTTTCGAATGACTTGACACTATTTCACCTCCATTAGGAGAACCCAAAATCAGTCGTCACAGTTCTGGTATGGGAAGAAATGACAACAATGGGATCAGGTAATTATTGCAGGATTTCCAATTATTTATATTTAAACTTTCATTATTTTTAATCAAGTAAATATACCTTGATTGTGTTTTACCAGTGTTCATTGCCATTGATCAGTCAAACATCACCGAATAGTTCCTGGTCTGGCCCGGCTCGACCGTCACATCAAGGTATCGCTTCTCCTTGTCAAGGGTGAGCAGTACCTCCCAGACCCCGATCGGGATCCCGTCAATGGCACAGGGGGTCACCTCCCCCGTCCGGAGCCCCCTGATGGAGATCGCCGCCCCCGGAGGATCACTGGTGAAACCGATGCTCCCTGAAGCGTACCACGGAAGTGAATACTTTACCTGGTATTCCCCCATGAGGCACTGGCTTTCAGCAATGAAGATCCGCTCGGTCACCGGGATCCGGTTTTCTGCCGTGAGCGAAACCCGGTGGTAACCCTCAGATACATTCGGGATAACCGCAGGAGTTATGATCCCGGTGCGAATCCCATCGATAAAAATTTCAGCGCCGGCTGGATCGCTCGCAATCGAGAGATTGCAGAGCAGGGGGGTTTTGGCCGGGACAAGGAACTCCCCGCTGTCCCGGCTGCTTTGAGGGATCGTATAGGAATAATAAGCGGCATCCTTTATGAGGGTGACAAACGAGGGATGCTCTGAAAGCTCGACCTTTTCAGGGACCCTCTTTACCGGGTAATACCCATTCACCGTAAACGATGTGCCTTTCCAGGCCTCCCCACCGATAGTGACAGAGCCGGACGAAGCGGCATCCATCAGGTTGAACTTGATGGGCATGATGGCATCCGGGAAGACCCACGCCCGAATCGTCTCCTGCGATGCATAGGCGTTCCCGGTTGTGAGGATCCCTGCCGAAATAGTGTGGAATCCCTCCCGCAGAGGATAGACGAGGAGGGGAGACCTCGTGCCCACAATCACGCCGTCAATCTTTATCTCGGCCTGTTCCGGGTAGGTCCGGATGGATACCCCTCCGTGGTGTGCTGTTCCAGATGCAGCGACGGGGGCACCTGCAGGCGTGGTTGTCATCACCGGTGCCGGCACCATCGGATGGAGGAGCATATCAATGGGTTCGGTATGACGTATGACCTGTTCTGCAGGCTGGTATCCCTCCTTTGTCAGTTGTATCGTGTGTTCTCCTTCGAATGGCACCACGAGATTGCACGGGGTTATCAGTCCGGTCGGCTGGCCATCGAGCACCACCACGGCTCCTGCAGGAGATGAAACGACCGGGATCGTGAAGTGTTCTGCCGGGGGGATGTCAGGAGGAGGAATTGGTGTTATGCTCAAAGGCGCTCCGGGAACATCCCGCTGATAGCAGGGTTCGGACGGCATGCCCTGCAGCCAGAGAACGAAATTATGGAGCCAGCAGAGGAAGCTCCCAATCGGGTCGATGCCAGGCAGCTTCTGTGCGCCCACTGGAGAGACCGGCTGAGATGTTGTCTCCGGTGAATCAGGTATCGACTCCACAGGCAACGCAATGGCAGGGGTTGTCGTGCCGGGAGTGATCGTACCCGTAGTCGGAATGGGGCCTGCCGTTTCCTCATCATGTTCAGGGATCTCCATGGCAAGGATCGCTACCCGGCACGTCACGAAAGAATCGCCGGCACCGGTATGAAACCGTACAACGGATCCGAGACCCTCCCGAACCAGGATCTCATGGACTGCAACCGGCCCCTCGCCGGAAACCAGTCGCCCCGGAATGCTGGCACCGTTGATAAAAAAGCTCAGATTGCCTGCCGCTGATCCCGGGGTGGTTGCCATGATGAGGGTGGCATTGGGTTCCCGGTCAGGAAACGGCCCGGCAAATTCTGTCAGGGTCATAGGGCTCCCAAGACCGGGAGCTTCCCCGATCAGATCCGCCCCTTCAGCGATCCATACCCCGGTAGTGCCTGCTCCCGGGTCCTCGTATCCCGCCAGCACCAGACCTCCCGCTACCGTAGCATTCCAGGAAGCAGGATTCCTGCTCCGCACGATCACGGTCCCATCCGGGTTCACTACCGGGAGGGAGAATACCAGCGTCGTGGCATAAGGCCGGTCGTCCTCGCCCCGTTCAACCCAGGTCCTGAGCGGTGCCATTTCACCCTGGTCTGTGGCAATGACGACCGCTGGATCAGGATCGATCCCTTGATCAGCACTGCTTCGATCGAGGAAGAGGTAAAACCGGAGAAGCCCGGGAGAGGAGCCTGAGCTGAACCCGTCAAAGGCGATGGCCTTCTCTTCCCCGCCTTTGAAGGGAAACGGCGGGGTATTGGAGGGATGGGCGGAAAAGCTGCCGTTCATGCGGAGAAATTCCGTCACTGCCAACTGCCCTCCTTCGAGGATTGCCAGGTCCGGGAGAGGTGAGACCGGACCACTCCCCGATGAGTCCGTGCCTGAATCTCCTCCCCCGGCAGGGGCAGGGACAAGGTTAAAATGCACAGGCAGGCTCTTTCCAGGGATCACATCCACGGATTGTTCTTCCGGGGTGAGATACCCCTCCTTCATGACCGTGATGGAATACAATCCCTCCGGGAGTGCATCGAGACGACAGGGGGTCTCACACCCGCTGTCGGAACCGTCAAGGGAGACCCTGGCCCCCGCAGGATTCGAGGTTACCTCGATCGATCCTTCCGGCTCCCGGTTTGACAGGATATGGATCTCTGATATATATCTCCCTGAGAGCCCTGTCGTGGTGGGGTACCTCTCACCTCCCGATTGGTAATAATACCAGTATTCCGGCTCTGCAGCCTCGTGCCAGTCAAAGTTCCCGAAAGCATGGAGCCCCTGCAGATTGGTACTGGTATCGGCCAGCCAGACCAGCCGCATGCCTGACTGGTATTCCGGGACATACCCGACACCCTGCCGTTCCCAGGTCCCCGGCGATTCTGCCCCGTTATACCAGGCAAGTATCATAGGCCCTTCCCGGCCTGAATACTCGTAGACATTGGCATAAGCAAACCGCATGCTCCAGCCATCGGCTGAAACGATCTTTACTTCCTCATCAGGTTGCATGCCCCCGACAAGGTTACAGAGATCACTGACCCTCGTACCCTTCACCGCACCCATCCCTTTCGATTCGACATTCACATCTTCTTCAGGATTCCAGCGGAGCGCCTCTTCGGTCGCTTCATCGGGATCATCGATAAAGACTGGTCCCTGGTGGTAATACTGGGTAGTCCCGTCACCCATCACCGGGAGGTGTGATTCCATCCAGCGGTAGTCGACCGTGGTCTCATTGAGAATGGTGTACCCGTCGGCAGCATAGAGGACAACCCGTACAGCGGTGGTGGCACCTCCGGCCGGGACGGTTATGACCGGAACAAGGCAGAGGATGAGAAGCAGCATGCAGAGCTGATACTTCATGGGGCATTTCCCCCCTCACCCGTGTTCTTCGGAAGGTGGATGAGATGCACGTCTGCCGGTGCAACCAGTGCGACCACATGGTCGCCTAGCTGGCAATCCTGTAAAGATCGATCTCCTGGAATGTCGATAAGCAGGGGAAACGGACCTGCGAAACGGACCTGGCAGCCATGCTCGGTCGCTACCATGGAGATTACCTGTCCATCGATACGATTGACCTGCTCACTTTGTGAGATATCAGCCCCTGCAAGCGTGATATCACGTGACCTTATACAGGCAAAGACGCGGTCTCCGGCAGGCACCATGCGGTCGGTGATGATGGTGCCGGTCCCGATCGAGAGCCGGGTTCTTCCCCCCTCCGATGAGCCGGATGTTCCCTCGAGCATGTTCTCGAATCCCGCGAGAGCAGCTACAGTCGGATGAACGGGGTAGGAGAATACTGCTGCTGGGGTGCCTTTCTGCAGGATCCGCCCGTTATCCATCACCACCACCTGGTCGGCAAGGCGGTAGGCTTCATCCCGGTCATGGCTCACCTGAAGGATCGTGAGCCCATGCTCCTTCTGGATGGCCTTTACCTCGTCCATGCAGGACAAGCGTGCCTCCGGGTCGAGCGCGGCAAACGGCTCATCGAGGAGGAGTACAGAAGGCCGGGTCGCAAGGGCTCGTGCGAGCGCCACCCGTTGTTTCTCCCCGCCCGAGAGCGATCCGGTATGGCGATGGGCGAGAGGATGGAGCGAGAACGAGGAGATAAGCGTATGTACCGTACTGTTCCGTTCGCGGGAGGCAATCCCCTTCATTTTCAGCCCATATGCGATGTTCTCTTCAACGGTGAGGTGCGGGAACAGGGAATAGTCCTGGTACATGAACCCGATTCCCCGTTTCTCGGGGGGCAGCATAGTAACGTCCCGTGCCCCAACCAGTATTCTCCCCCCGGTAACCTGCAGGAATCCCCCAATACTCTCGAGAAGCAGGGTCTTTCCTGCACCCGAAGGCCCCATGAGCACTGTATAGGAGAATTCGGGAACCTGGAGCGAAACCCCTGCAAATGAGAAATCCCCGCGGGTCAGACTGATCCCTTCAACTGCGATCATCGTACACCCCTGCACGGCGTGTCAGGAACCTGAACACGAAGAAGAGGACCAGGCAGAGCAGGATGAGGATGAATGCGATGGCCTGGCTTTC
>Ga0302250_1002639_pt1 | contig 10752 bp, 11 predicted proteins | sample AAG_RA_Asp_MG_FD_193536 | JGI IMG/M metagenome (GOLD analysis project Ga0302250, IMG submission 193536) | Enriched activated sludge microbial communities from anaerobic digester in WTTP, New Holstein, Wisconsin, United States - AAG_RA_Asp | ecosystem: Engineered > Bioreactor > Anaerobic >... | reverse complement strand
TGACACCCTGTATTTCGCCCGGAATGGAAACCCTGCGGAGTGATGTTGCCAGGCCAGGAAAGCATAAAGGCCAGCTTTTGCTGGCCTTTATGCTTTTTGTATTCTGTGGAGACGGGCGCAATCGAATAATTGCTTATAACACTTGTGAATACTGGGTAGTATTCATATTAAGATTCGAATGTACCCCCGTTTGTACCCCCAGTCATAGGGTGCTACATACTAGAATCAACCCGAAGAGGTAAAGAAACTGCCGCATTTTTTAATGCCAAATGCCATAAAGTCCCGGTGAAAAAGTGTGCACAAATAGCAACAAAACATTGAAAAGCGGCGATTTCCGACTATAGGGATTCCCCCTGACAGGGCGAGGAAACTGACAAGAGGTCACCCGGCGATAGAATTCATACCTCTTTTTTTGGTCTACTAAGAACGCCTTTTTTGTCCGGCTTTTATAAATGCGATGCGCCTTTGCGGCCAAAGACGACCTATGGCCGCACCACAAAGCCCTCAGGTGCCCCGTTTTTACTGGTGGGTAGGGGGTGCTAAAGGGGCGGGGCGGGAAAGGCTCTAAACCCTTCTTGTGTTAGTTTGAGCCTTGGTCCCGTATCCTCGCTACGGTTTGGCTGAGGTGCTCCCAATAAACAGTGCCAGCAGCAATTTAGTAAAGTCCGTTTTCGAGAAGGAGAATGGACTTGAAGAAGCGGTATTCAGAAGAACAGATCATCGGATTCTTGAAGCAGGCGGAGGCCGGCGTTCCGATCAAGGAGTTGTGCCGGCAGCACGGATTTAGCGACGCGTCGTTTTACACCTGGCGAGCGAAGTTCGGCGGCATGAGCGTTCCGGACGCCAAGCGCCTGAAGGAGCTGGAAGCCGAGAACGCCAGGCTGAAGCGCTTGCTTGCCGAGTCGATTCTGGATGCTGAAGCGCTGAAAGCAGTCCTGGGCCGAAAACGCTAAGCCCCCAGCAGAAGCGTGAGGCGGTTACGGTGATGAAGAATGAAACCTCGATTTCTGAACGCCGTGCCTGCCAGCTGGTGGGTCTATCACGTACCGTCCTGCACTACGAACCCAAAGCGCAACCGGAAAACGAGTCGCTGCAATCCCGGTTGATTGAACTGGCCGGAGAGCGCCGTAGGTTCGGCTATCGGCGTTTGCACGCGCTGATTCGTCGTGAAGGTGTTCGGGCCAACCACAAGCGGATCTATCGCCTCTACAGTGCTGCTGGCTTGGCGGTCAGGCGCCGAAGGAAACGGCATGGCGTCGCCGTTGAACGACACGCACTCAACCTTCCTTTCGGCCCTAATGAGGTCTGGTCGATGGACTTCGTGAGCGATGCGTTGGCCAACGGACGGCGAATCAAGGTGCTGACCATCGTCGATGATTTCAGCAAGGAGGCGGTCGATCTCGTGGCCGACTTCGGAATATCAGGGCACTACGTGACGCGTGTCCTCGATCAGGTCGCCCGCTTTCGCGGCTATCCGAAGGCCATCCGAACTGACCAAGGTCCCGAATTTACCGGCAAGGCACTCGATCAATGGGCCTGCCAGCATGGCGTTCAGCTTAAGCTGATCCAGGCCGGGAAACCGACGCAGAACGCCTTCATCGAGAGCTTCAACCTTGCTGGGTCCGCTCAATCAGCAAATCACGCTCGAATTCGGCTACTGCTGCTAACACCTGCATGGTCATCTATTAGGACAATAGCCCTGCTTGTAACAATGATAAAAATACCATGGACGCATTCAGCTTGAGCACGCTAGCTTGAAAATGTGTTAGCAACTAGTCTTGTTTTCTTATATTGCGAGAACTAGCCTGAAAACGTTGAGGTTCTTGATAACGCTAGGGAGAAAGAAATGAAGAAGAACCGTGCCATGTGTCTGGTGCCGCTGGCCGTTTGCATTGTCGGTATTTTTGGATGCGCCTCGCCAACTCCAGTAGCTCAGAATTTCCCGCTAACCTATCAAAAGGTCGCTAGAACGGCGCAGCATTGGGACATCGTTGCAGACGATGTGGTGAATACAACTATTCAGGCGATCAATAGCAATCCAGTACTTCAACACCGGCCATTGTTTGTGTCGCGGAATGCTGACGCAAGTGCCTTCGACGCTTCGTTCCGAGACTTTTTGATTACAAACATGGTCCAGCGAAACATGGAAGTAAATGTTTGCCATTCGGACTCACTCCAGAAGTCTGGTTTTGTGGATGCTAGCCCCGTGCAAGTCGAATATGAAGCGCGGGTTATTTACCATCGTGCTGGAGTGTCGAATTACTTGCCGGGTGGCGCTGTGATGCTCGGCGCTGGCGTGGAGGTATTGCGCAACATTGCGGAATCAGATTTAAGCAATCATTCGACCATAGCTTCAACTCTTGGCGTAACTGCCGCAATTGATGTGGCGCGTTCCTATATTACGCGGGCAACAAATACAGAGTTGATTTTGACGACGACGATCGCAGAAAACAATCGCTTCGTCATGCGCCGTAGCGACGTCTACTACTTGCCGGATAAGGACATAAATTTGTTTATTGATAGCGTGGCGCAACGCACTACATGTCAAGACGAAGTGCGGGCACTCTCCGATGCGTCGAAGGCGCGAATAGATGCTGCTGCAAAAGCGAAGGGCATAGCCCGCGATGAGGCAAGTCGCCTATCATTGTTCGTCGCTGCTATGCGTCGTAGCAATCCTCAATGGGGGCGCTGACAACACGTTCTCAAAAACTCAAACCGGCCTCAATAGCCGGTTTTTTCTTGCTCACAAGTTACGAAAATTGCAATAGGGGTGATTTTCGAGAGAGGTATACACAGAAAACTGATAGCACACGTCTTCAGTTGAGAACAGCTTTTTTCTACGCTCAAATATTTTGCTATACATCCCATAGAATCATCTTCTAGAACGGCGGATATGCCTCTCTGGTGGGAACAAATCTAGCGCATCAATAGCGTGCCGCAGTCCGCCCCAAAGTTCGTCGGGATGCCACCAGTTTGGCGACTCCCGCTGAAGTACTTTTCTTTTCCATGCCCCCCGCGTTCTAGCGTTTCTGATGCGATTCAATGTTGCCTCTAGCCCGTCTTGCTTGCTTGCCGCCACCATCCACTCCCAGTAGTGCAGACTGTTTTGGTGTCCGTTGACTTCGAGACTCTCAGTTTCGCGAATAGCCAAACCGTTAAATGGATTGGCGTAGGCTCGTAATTCCCCGAGAGATAGGCCTTGTTTTAGTCGTACTTCTATACGCGTGCAGGGACGGTCATATCGGCCCGCAATGACACGGCCGCGCTGCTGTTCCCGCTTATCGTAGATGACAAATCGCTTGCCGGAGTTCTTTGCCCCAAGATAAAGAGTCTGTATTGATCCGTCCCGCCCGTAGTTCGTTGAATTGACCGTAGTGTCACTGCGGCGAGCCACAAGGCGGTTTATTTGGAGTCCCCAAACATCCGTAGCTAGATCGATGCGTGTGATATTTGCGTTGCACATTTCTTCAGACAATGCGGCGCCAAACCATTGCCTCATCATGGCAAGAAACGCAACGTAATGCTCTGGAGTTTCGCGTAGTGATGTGGGATTGAATTCGATTCTGAATGGACGGCGTGTGTCTCTGATTGCGTATTACCCTCCATAACCGCCACCCGTTCCTGTTGAAACCGTACCAGTAGTTCCGACGCAAACCCAGCCAGTTGTTCCAGTTCTATCCAGCCATTCATTCCGATTCAAACCCGGCCAGTGAAGCATAAGAAAACCCGCCGTTCCGGCGGGCAAGCTGTTGGCTCGGCGATGGCGCTAGTCGACCGTCGATTTTCTACCGCGCTGCTTGCGCATGGACTCCCCTTTCAATTCAATGCGGTGAGTCCCACTGATAAGGCGATCCAGAATCGCATCCGCCACGGTGGGGTTCTTGTCCCCCAGATAAGCATGCCAACTTGTAACCGGCAACTGACTGGTAATCAACGTTGCACGGGTGCTGCTCCGACTCTCAATAACCTCAAGTAGATCATTGCGGCCAATCGCATTCAGTGCGGAGATACCAAAGTCATCAAGAATCAGCAGATCTACTTTTGCCAGCAGTGCCAGACGCTTACGAAAGCTTCCGTCCCCGTGTGACACAGCGAGGTCTTCTAGAAGCAGTGGCAGACGCTGGAAGCTGACAGACAGTCCTTGCCTGCAAGCCTGGTTGCCGAAAGCACAGGCCAGCCAAGTCTTTCCACTACCGGTTGGGCCCGTCACGATCATGTTGAGACTGTGGCGAATCCAGTTACACAGCGCCAATGACGCCGTTTCCGCTCGGTCAAGACCACGCCCTGGTCGGAAGTCAATGTCTTCCACACACGCGTTCTCCTTGAGCTTTGCCGTTTGCAGTAAGCGCCGGAGGCGGCGGTCTTCACGCAGGGTGGCCTCTTGATCGACCAGCAGGCTGAAGCGCTCCTCAAAACTTAGCTGGCCGGACGCGGCACTGGTAATCTGATCCTCGAATGATCTTGCCATGCCAAACAACTTCAGCTCATTGAGCTTATTCGGGCCTATGGCCGCTGCCCATTCAAGTTCGACTCCCGGTTCCCATGTGCCAAAGTACCGGTGGGTTGCAGTCTGGTGCTGCGGATCAATAACGGGTGCCGTCCCAGTACTACGCACATGACTACCAATACGCCGACCACGATGCAGAATTTCCACGGTTTCCGTCGTGAGCCTGACATCAACTTCTTCTCGGCACAGCGCGGAAGGTGCGCTGTAGGGACAGCCATCAATATCAAATAAGCCGTCAAGCCCGACACGTACCCGACGAAACTCCGTGTATTCGTAGCGTTGAGCAGGAAGAGGCTTGAGTGCAGGCCGGTCTATTGCCTCGTATTGACTGCGCCGCGAACCTGGCAATTTCTGAAACGGTCGGTTGTTTAGATCAATCAGCAATTCACGGATGGCGAGGTTCAGTTCGTCCAGACTGGTAAATACACGCTTACGTAAGCGAAACAGAATCCACCGCTCGACGATGAGCACACCATTCTCGACCTTGGCCTTGTCCTGCGGCTTGATTGGACGAGCCGGCAGAACCATCGTGCTGTAGTGGTTGGCCAGTTGTTGGTAGGTGAGATTGATGTCGGGCGCAGTCCGACTGGCCTTCGTCACCGCTGACTTGAGGTTGTCGCAGACAATCACCTCCGGCACACCATCGAAGAACTCAAGCATCCTGACGTGGGCGGCAATCCAATCCGGCAGACGCTGACTCCAATGAGCCTCGACGTAACAATAGTTTGAGGCGCCGAAGACGCCGACGAATATCTGCGCCTTGCGCGAATCCCCGGTCACTCTGTTGTGAATGGGGATCGTTGGCCCAGCGTAGTCGACAAATACGCGCTCGCCGGCCACATGTGTCTGGCGCATATAACGCTTCAGCGTTTTGGCCCACCGACGATAGGCGTCGCAAAAACGGCTGTACGCAAAACCATCGACATGAACCGCAAGATATTCCGCGTGCAGTCCTTGCAGCGTTGCTCCCTTCTGTTTGAGTTCCAAGTGGACTGAGGCCCAGTCGGGTTGAGGTTTACGTGCAGTTCGTTGCGAAGCTGGCGGGAACAGCAGAGCCTCCAGTGCTGCATCGTCCAATGAATCTGGCAACGGCCAAGTCAATTTGGCTGCTGCCGCTCGGACAAGGTAATCTCTGACGGTATCTCGATGAAGTCCAAGGCTCTCCGCGATGATGCGTCGGCTTTTGCCTTCTTCTTGAGCAAGTCGCAAGACTTGCCGAATCTGTTTCATGTCAATTCTCCTGTTTGCCATGTTGGAGGAGGCGCCACCAATGCGATGGCGCGGTCCGCTTCTCCTGATGTGGCCCGTGTGGCGACACCTCGCGGTGCGCGATTCAGGACGGTCATAAGGGATGTCGTTGGCCGCCAGCCTTGACAGGCCGGCAAAGGAATCGCAGAATTGACTTGAGGTTTCACACTTCAAGTAATTCCAAAAACGGTTCGGAGTTGGCGCTCCGAGCCGTTTTGCTTTTCCTGGCCGATGCTTGCTCTCGCACGGTCTCGATCAGTTCATTTGCTACCCTCCTTGGGAATTGCCCAGTCGGCGAGCCAGCGTTCCACCTCTGTTCTCAGAAACAGCCGCCTCCGCCCGATTCGAAATGAAGGCGGCATGGGTAAACGCAGACTCAGCCTGTTGCGCGCCGTATGTTCGGAAATTCGAAGCACCTGGCTGACTTCTGCAAGCGTCATCGTATCCACTGTCATGCCCTTCCATATCCCTTAACATCACGGATGCTGATGGTATTGAGCCGCTTTGGCGCCCGCTACTGCCTAAATTGGACATTTGATTGTGCCGCTCTACGTTGACGATGAAGATATTCATGCCCAGTTCACGAACAAGGATGTAATCCATGCTCTGCGTGTTATCAAGGCAGCCGCTTGGACTACTGCAATTACGCCTGCATTGGCATTGCGGTTAATCCGGCGCCATTTGCGGCCTCTGACAAATGGTGAAGCCCGAATTGCCTTTGACAAGAAGCGGAAAACCACTTGGAACAGCATCCATTTCTTGTACGCAGATATTGGCTTTCACTCAAAGAATAACGACGATCTCTGGCAGGTGGCACGTGCGGTAAGCCTTGTTCACTCCCATACCACGCAACCACCCAGAGACCTGGAATTCGCGCCAATCGAGGTAAACACTTTCTTCCAAACTTGCGGCTATCTGCGTATGCCGATGGAGGAATTACGTTATCCCGCGAAGCGCCGGGACATTGATCCCTTGCGGTTTTGTACGCTGTGCTGGCGCCAGCCTTTGCCAGGCAGAAAACTGTGTGGTTATCACGCACCCAGTGGCCCGGAACGGTTTGCCGATGATGCGCGTAACGCTGCGGCACGCTACAAGGCGGGAATCAGGCAAAAGGAGCTGTTTGAGAAAACGGTCAACCGTATCTTGACGCGAGAATCAATAGAGTTTCACGAAAGCTTGTTTACAGCCCCGATGCTCTTCCCAGAGCGAGACATTGCCTCTTGGCTCGCAGAACGCCGTCCGGAGGTTTGGCGCAAACTTGGGGATCGTCAGTACGAATTGAACGATGAAAATACAGTCAAAATATTGCTGGATACGATTCATAGCTCGAACGCGTTGTCACTCAAGACGAAGGCGCTTTACAAGATCGTCAATGAACACATTCAGGCTCATCCAGCCTTGATCTGGCCTATGTTGGTCAGAGCCGAGGGCTGGTATCAGAGCCGCCACTTTCTGGAAGAAAACAGGGGCGGCAAACGTCCGGGAGCGGGGAGCCGTAGCAAGCTCGATTCGGTTGTTAGTCAGGTTAACTCGGACTCGACTACCTAGTTGTCAGGTCAGGTGGCGTTGAGTCGGAGGTTTTATCCCATCCCAGTAGTGTCCGGTTAAAACGATACCCATGAGCTTGAAACCACGAACTGGAGCGGCGTCCGGAAGATTTTCGGGTGTCTCCGATTTGAACGGCAAGTCGCCGATGAGGCAGTCTTTTGGCTTTGTTTTCGCCGGAGATGCCGATGAACCTCGGCAAGGCGTTGTTCGCTCAACTCATGGACTTTCTGCCCTGGAAGACTTTTCATCGCATCGTCGATCGTCACGATGGCGACCGCTACGTCAGGTCGATGACGTGCGCCGAGCAATTTCGCGTGATGGCATTTGCGCAGCTGACCTACCGCGAGAGCCTGCGCGACATCGAGGTCTGCCTGTCGGCGCAGTCTGCCAAGCTCTATCACATGGGGTTCCGCCAGGAGATCAAGCGCTCGACGCTGGCCGATGCGAACGAGGCGAGAGACTGGCGTGTTCATGCGGCATTTGCCCAACACCTGATCGCGCAAGCTCGGAAACTCTACCTCGGCGACAGCCTCGGTTTCGAGTTGGAGAACACGGCCTACGCGCTGGATTCGACGACGATCGATCTGTGCCTGTCGGTATTTCCGTGGGCTCCGTTTCGCACGACCAAGGCGGCGGTCAAGATGCACACGCTGCTCGATCTGCGCGGCAACATCCCGACCTTCATCCACATTTCCGACGGCAAGCTGCACGATGTCAATGTGCTCGACGTTCTGGTGCCGGAAGCTGGCGCGTTCTACGTCATGGATCGTGGCTACCTGGACTTCGAGCGACTTCATACGATGCATCTGGCGGGCGCCTTCTTTGTTACTCGCGCCAAGTCGAACACGCGGTTGCGCCGTGTCTATTCGGCAGCGACCGACCGAACAACCGGCATCTTCTGCGACCAAACCGTTGCACTGGTCGGTTTCTACAGCAGCCGGGATTACCCGGTCCATTTGCGCCGCATTCGCTTCAAGGATCCCGAGACCGACAAGACGTTGGTCTTCCTGACCAACAACTTCGCCTTGCCGGCAGCTACCATCTGCGCGCTCTACAGGGCACGCTGGCAGGTCGAACTGTTCTTCAAGTGGATCAAGCAGCATCTGCGTATCAAGAAGTTCTACGGCACATCCGAGAATGCAGTGAAGTCGCAAATCTGGATCGCCGTATCGGTCTATGTCCTCGTCGCCATCGTCAAGAAGCGCCTGAATCTCGACGCTTCGCTCTACACCCTGCTACAGATTTTTTCGCTCACCCTGTTCGAGAAAATGCCCATCCAGCAAGCCTTTGCGGGCAACGCACCTTTCCAAAAACAGGACGAAATAAACAACCAACTGAATCTATTCGCTTTTTAACCGGACACTACTGATCCCATCCATCAAATTGGTCACGGCTTTCCTCACCTTGACCACGACCGATCAGGAAATCCTCGGGCACGTCTGCCACTTCATCAAAACCGGACCAAGAGCGAGTCGTGCCGGAAAGAACGACGTCGCCTGTTACCGTATCGCGGGAAATGGCAATCTCCGGGCCCTCGAATCTGAATTCTTCAGGGAGAACAACGAACTGCTGGTCACCGACCCAAACCAAGGAGGCCTTCTTCATGTGTTTAGCTCCTCAGGGACCGAAATCGGGTCGTGTGGAGTTGTTATTATCTAGCAGAAAGGTCGACCAAGGCCACCGTACAAGAAGTCATAAGTTTCGGCCAACAATAGGGCGTGAACGACCTCGTTTGCATTAACCAGCACAATGAGTTCTCGTTGGTCAGCCTATACAGGGTGCTCCAGCGTGAATGCAATGGAATCTCAGTTTTCACGCTCTGGACGCCTTTTATCCGGGTCAGAAGGTGTGTTCAGCCGCTGGAAACGTACCGGATTCAACATCCGCCGCATAGTCTTGGGCTGCTTTGTAGAGCACGGCGCGCAGGTCGGCATATTGCTTGACGAATCGCGGCAGCTGTCCAGTACGCAATCCCGCCATATCTTGCCAGACCATTACTTGCGCATCGCAACGGTTACCCGCACCAATCCCGACGGTAGGGATTGATACGGCGGTGGTTATTTCAGCGGCAAGGTCGCCAGGCACCATCTCGATGAGCAGCGCAAAAGCACCGGCCTGTTGGAAGGCCTTGGCGCAGTCAATCAGGCGCTTTGCCGCGTCGCCTCGTCCTTGAACCCGGTAACCACCGAGTTGATGTTCGGCTTGTGGCGTAAATCCGATATGGGCCATCACCGGAATCCCCGAATTGGCAAGCTTTTCAACCTGCGGCAGCATCGCTTGATCGCCTTCGAGTTTGACGGCATGCGCCTCCCCTTCCTTCATGAAACGAACGGCGGTATGAAAACATTGCTCGGGAGACGCCTGATAGGAGCCAAAAGGCAAATCGGCAATCACCAGCGGGCGGCGTGTAGACCGAGTTACGGCGCGCACCAGTGGGATGAGTTCGGCCACCGTCACCGGCAGTGATGTTTCATGGCCGTAGACATTGTTGGATGCGGAGTCGCCGACCAGTAGCACGGGGATTCCTGCCTCCTCAAAGACAGCCGCGGAATACATGTCGTAGGCCGTCAGCATGGCCCACTTTTGGCCATTTTCTTTCATCTTCTGAAGATGTGGAATTCGAATACGTTTCACGGCACGGTTCGACGTTGAATTGTCGCCGTAAGGAGGAATCTGTTCACTCATCGTGATTGCTCTCAAGGTGGAAGAAAGTGTCAGTGAATGGCCTGCTCTGCAAAAAGAAGCAACGCAATTGCGGTCATCGCTACGCCGGAAATCCGGCCGACGATCCGGGTAGCGCGTGGTCGCGTCCGAAGTAAGGCTTGGGAACCAAAGCCAACAAGCAGATAGACCACGCCACAACTGAAGATATGAATCAGACCGAGCGCGACGATTTGCGTCGGTATTGACCAGGACCCCACAGGGTCGGTGAACTGAGGAAGCAACGCCAGGAATAGCAGGAAAACCTTCGGGTTCAAGCCGCTCACGCCCGCACCTTTCAAAGTCCAGCGCACCCACGAATCGGATTCGTGCGTTTTGCCGGCGCGAGGCTGCGACGGATGGATGAGCATGTTGACTCCAAGCCACAACAGGTAGAGTGCTCCTGCCGTGGTAAGGGCGGCAAGAGTCGTCGGACTGCCTGCAAAGAAAGCGCCCACACCGATGGCGACAATCATTGTCGCCGTCAGATGTCCGAGCAGCAATCCGATCACTGCCGGCACGACGACCCGACCATGCATCCCCGCCGAGATCGCGTACGCCCAATCTACTCCGGGAGTAATTACGAATAGGAACGACACTGCCCAGAAGGCAGCAAAACTGCTGAAACTCATAACAATTCTTCCAAATAAGAGCCTACATGGTCGGCCAGACATTTAGTTGGAAGAATATAGAACAACAATTGAAATTTGCTCTCAAATAATGTGACAATTGCTGTCGTTTTTGGGAGA
>Ga0302250_1002635_pt1 | contig 10767 bp, 7 predicted proteins | sample AAG_RA_Asp_MG_FD_193536 | JGI IMG/M metagenome (GOLD analysis project Ga0302250, IMG submission 193536) | Enriched activated sludge microbial communities from anaerobic digester in WTTP, New Holstein, Wisconsin, United States - AAG_RA_Asp | ecosystem: Engineered > Bioreactor > Anaerobic >... | reverse complement strand
TTTGTCAAGATGAAAGGGAGGTGTGTCGTCAGCAGGAAGGTTGCCGATCACTCTGAGAGAGACTTGTCATTTGCCTCTGAAACCCCTTCACTCTACCGGGAAATCGAAATAGGTCGCGGGATAAGGCTCAGACGTGAGCGTGAAATGCCACCATTCCTGAGCATAAGGATTGAATCCGTGCTTCACCATGAGCGTTCTCAGGAGCAAGCGGTTCGCGCGCTGGGAGGGTGAATCCAGCGTGCTGTCCGGCCATGAGATGGGGCCGAAGAAATCAAATGGGCTCCCCATATCCAGTTCGGCACCCGACGACAGTTCGATGATGGTCAGGTCCTCGGTGCTCCGCCGGTAATGGCTGGACCTGTCCGCAACATAGCCTTCTTTTCGGAGGGATTCTCCCGGCCCGAGGCTTCGCCGGGGTTCAGTCGCCCCTCCCTGTGACCCTCAGAATGCCCGATACCTTTAGCGGAAATCGTGATTGAGGGAAGCGCATGCCTCCTCGCCACTGGCAACCGGCGCCGCCTGCTGCCCGGGTTGCTCCAGCATGCTCGCGTCGCTCACGGCCGGATTTTCTTGGCCGGGAATGGGTCCTTTCTCGATTCCCTGGTGTATAATCAGCTGGCCCGCGAGCGTGTGGCACCCGTGGTGGTTGCCGTGGGCTCTTCGCTGCAACCTGAGCGGCCGGGCTTCAGCTCGGCTGGCGGCAACGGTATTGGCGCAGATTGCTGCTGGAATAGCCGGTGGAAAAGGTTGCCAATCTGCAAACGATGGCACAACAGAGGAACCATTATCAATGAGAGTACGTGCGGGAATTGGTGTGAGCCGGGCGCAGGAGTCTCTGGAGGCAGGACAGGAGGCTGCGCGCACAGCGGTTGCAGCCCTTGCTGGTGAGCCGCCGGCACTCGTTATCGTCTTCACTACTCACCGGTACAATCTTCCGGAATTGCTTGCAGGCATCCGATCCGTCACGGGCGCGGCAGTCCTGACCGGAGCCACGACCGCCGGCCAAATCGTCCAGGGAGAACACATGGAGTTTGGTGCCGGGGTCAGTGTGCTGGTTCTCACCGCCGGAGGGTACCGGTTTGGGGTGGCATCGGCCAGCCACATCCGGGGAAACCTTGATCGGGCTGGCCAGGAGATCGCCCGGGCGAGTCGTGCCGCGGCAGGTCCTACGCCCCATTCCGCCGTGCTGCTATTCTCGGATTGCCTGTCTGGAAACCTCCAGGAACTCGTGCAGGGGATCTATCGCATCACCGGTCCCAGGACGCCCATAGCCGGAGGCGCCGCGATCGACGAACTGCAGTTCCTGGAGACGTTCGTGTTCCATAACGAGAAGGTCGTCGCCGAGGGCACGGTGGCGCTTTGGATTGGCAGCGAGGCGCCGCTGCACGTTGTCACCGGGCACGGTTGGGAGCCGATCGGGCTTCCCATGCTGGTCACCCGTGCGGAGGGAACGGAAATCATCGAGCTTGGTGGGCGCCCGGCGGCCCTGGCCTACGAGGAGCAACTAGGCCTGGCGCCCGGACAGCTCAGTACCGATGAGTTCTGGAGCACCTCCATCTACCATCCATTCGGCCTGCTTCAGGCGGACGGGTCGAATGTGATCCGTCTCGCTCGCTCCAAGACCGACCAAGGGACGCTGAAGATCCAGGGTTGCGTCCCACCCCCCGGGAGCGTCGTGCAAGTGATGAGCGGGACCGCCGACACGTTGCTCGATATCGTGGAAGAAGTTGCCGGCGCTGCTCTCGAGGCGCATTCCGGTGCGTCAGCGCTGCTGGTCTTCAGCTGCGCGGCCCGAAAACTCATTTTCGGCGAGCGGGTTGCGGAGGAGGCTGAGCGTCTGCAAGCGACGGCAGGCACCATACCAGTCTTTGGTTTCTACTGCTGCGGGGAGTTCGCGCGGTCCGTGGGGGTGCTTGGCACCCATAACGCGACACTGACGGCCCTGGCCCTATAGGAGTCCGAGAGATTGTGAAGCCTGACCTCAACGAAAACAGGAATCGGCTCATGACAGGTGGAAACAACGTCCCCCGCCCGGGGGCCGCGCATGATGCGCCGGTCAAGGCCCTTCAGGCCGCGTTTCGTGACACCAGCCGCCTCACCCGGTTGTTCACCATTCTGAGCGAGCCTGCTCCTTTTGCACTGATGCTCGATCGCGTGCTTGCGACCCTTTCCGAACTGTTCGCGGCCGACATCGTGGTTCTCGTGGACCCGGCGAGATCGGGAACCTTTTCCCCCCTCGCGGCCATCGGTCTGCCCGAGGATATGATAGGGCTGCCAATGTCAGGCGCCGACGATGGGTATGTGACCACCGCGATGACAACCAGGGCGCCTGTGGTGAAGACGGAAGTCAGCCTCGATCCCGCGGTGGAGCCCCAGTTTCGGGAGCTGGGCACGGAAACGGCCGTATGGGTTCCGGTGGTCGGCAGCCACTCCGCAACTGGTGCGCTGATTCTGGCCCGCTGCCATCCGACTCCGTTTGCTCATGCCGACGTTGCTCTCCTGGTGGCCATGGCTCACCGGATTGGCCTGGCCCTCGAACAGACTCAGCGCAGCGTGCAGCTGGAGCAGATCGTTCAGAGCGGCCGCAAGACCGCCCGCACTCTCGACGAGGCGTCAATCTGTACCGAGACGGTGACCATGCTCCCCGCGCTCGCGGGAGCTGACGCGGCGGTACTGGTACTGAAGGACCCAGGCGCCACCCCGCGCGCTGTCGCCCAGTTCGGCCTCGATTCCAGGTGGAACAACACTTGGAGCCGTATCGCGGAGCATCTCCTGACGAACTCCTCTTTTGCGAGCTTCAAGCCTTTCAGCACGCCCGACTTACACGCCGCCATCGAAACGCTTCCCCTGGAGCTGCCGGCCGATCTGCCGGTACGGGCCCTCCTGGCCGTCCCGATCGGCCGAGAGGAGCGTCTTCACGGACTGCTCTATGCCATGCGCTTTTCGACAGCGCCGTTCACTCCCGGCACGATGCAAGTGGCCGTCCTCTACGCTGCCCAGACCTCGGCAGCTTTGGAGAACGCCTGGCTATATCGCGCCGTCCAGGACGAGTTGGCTGAGCGCACCCGAACCGAGCACCAGCTGCGGGAAAGCGAAGAAAGATTCAAATTGGCGCTCATGGGTGCAGACCTGGGCATGTGGGACTGGAATGTGGTCACCGGCGAAGTCAGCTTCAATGATCGCTGGGCCGAAATGCTGGGCTATTCCCGCGACACGCTCGAATCCCAGGTGCGTACCCGGGAAAAGCTGATCCACCCCGATGACCTGGCCCATGTCATGGAGGTTCTCAACGCGCACCTGCTGGGCCATACCCCCTATTACGAGACCGAACACCGATTCCTCACCAAAGCCGGTGGATGGGTGTGGGTGCTGGACAAGGGTAAAGTGACGCACCGGGACGCCCAAGGTTGTCCTCTTCGGTTTGTGGGGACTTGCCTGGACATCACGGAATCCAGGCAAATCCAGGACGATCGTCTTCTCATCGAACAGCACAAGCACCAGGTCTGGAGGGCGGAAAGCCTGAGCCGGATGGCCGGGGGCATCTCCCACCACTTCAATAACCTCCTTCAAGCGATAACGGGATACCTGGAACTGGCCCTGGGCGAAGTACCCCGGGAGAATAGAGCTCGTTCATTTGTGGCGAAGGCCAAGGAAGCCTCTCGTCGAGCATCCGAAATCAGTCGGCTGATGCTCGCCTATCTCGGTCAGGTACCCGGGAAGACTGAGCCGGTCGATCTTGCCGAAGCAGCCAAGGGGGTACTCCCTGTGTTCGTTCCCTCGCTGCCGAAAAATGTCTATCTGAGAAGTGAGCTACCGTTCAGGGGGCCGTTCATCCAGGCGGATGAGGTGCACATCAGACAGGTTCTGACCAACCTGGTCTCCAACGCCATCGAGGCCATCGGCGACCGTGAAGGGGAAATCACCGTGGCCACTGGGATGATGGCGGCGGGTGAAATCGAGGCGACGAGGTTCTTTCCCTTGGACTGGGATCCCAAGGCAGAGCGCTATGCCTGTCTCTCGGTTGCCGACACGGGCTGCGGCATGGACGCAGAAACCCGGGAGCGTATTTTCGATCCATTTTTCACCACCAAGTTCACCGGCCGGGGGTTGGGAATGCCGGTAGCGCTGGGACTGGTTCGCTCGTTTGGAGGAGCAATCGCGGTTGAGAGCGAACCGGGCCGGGGCACAACCTTTCGACTGATCTTTCCCATCTTGGACCAGGAAATACTCCCGTCCTTTCTCGAGGAGTCGCGAGTCTCCACGGGTCTTGAGAGCCCAGCGCTGGTGCTCGTGGCAGACGATGACCCGATGATTCGGGGGCTCGCCCAGGCCCAACTGGAGGAACTGGGTTACCGGGTGATTGAGGCCTGTGACGGGGTGGAGGCGGTGGACGCATTCAGGGCTGGGAAGGAATCCATCAGTCTCGTCCTTCTTGATCTGGCCATGCCCCGGATGGACGGCTGGGAGACGCTGGCGGCCCTCAGAAGGCTGCGTCCGGATATCCCGGTAGTCATCGCCAGCGGTTACGACGAGGCTCAGGCGATGCAGGGTCTCCGTGCGGAGCAACCCCAGGCGTTTCTGCACAAGCCCTACCGCATAGCGGACTTGAAGCTGGCCCTTGATATGGCTCAAAAGGCGGTCTGCTGAAACCCCTTCATTCTACCGGGAAATCGAAATAGGTCGCGGGATATGGCTCAGACGCGAGCGTGAAATGCCACCATTCCTGAGCATAGGGATTGAATCCGTGCTTCACCATGAGCGTTCTCAGGAGCAAGCGGTTCGCGCGCTGGGAGGGTGAAACCAGGGTGCTGGCGGGCCATGAGATGGGGCCGAAGAAATCAAATGGGCTTCCCATATCCAGTTCGGCACCCGACGACAATTCGATGATGGTCAGGTCCACGGTGCTCCCCCGGGAATGGCTGGACCGGTCCGCAATATAGCCTTCTCTAAAGAGGTCCCGCTTGGCGACGTCCGGATAATACCGGGCCTTGGCCAAGGTGTCCTCCCGGTTCTCAGCCCACCGGACAAAGCTGTCGACCGCGCGCTGGGGTCGGTAGGCATCGAAGACCTTGACCCCCAACCCGAAAGGGAGAAGCTCGTCCTGCACCTTCTTCAGCGCTGCCGCGGCCTCTCTGGTTGCGATTCCCCGGGGCTTCAGGTAGCCGGCAACCGGCCTGCCGGTAAAGTTTTTGTCGCTGCAATAGCGCAGTTCGAGCCTGAGTGAGGGGATGAACTCCTGCAGGTCAACAAAGCCGTCGGGAAGCGGCGGCGAGTCCGCCGCGGCAATGGGCAGCATGAGGGCCAGAACAAGCATTGCCAGCCAGCAGGTTTTTGCTCTAGGGGTCATGGCGTTCTCCCGGCATCGTCGTTTGTTGGTACTCTCCCGCAGGTTGCAGCCGTTGGCTGTGGTCCCGGTGGATACGGCAGGGAAGGTTCTCGAGGTTCGGAGTCCCGAAGGCCTTGCCGAGCATTCCCATCGCGGCCAGCATATCAAAAGAGGGTTCTCTCAAGCCGGGATCACTTTAGCACAGGATCGACGTTACGACAGTTTTCATTGGTCTATTACAGGAGGCACCTCGAGTAACGCCAGCATGACCTATGAATTTTCGGACTCGCCTCTTACCTGCCGACCGTAGAGGTGGTTGCCTCGGAGGCCTTCGTCTCGGAAGTCGGCAAGAAGCCGGGTGCCTTCACCTTCCACCGCTCCGGTCCAAGCGTCGAGGCGCTTGAAGTCCGGTACAGGGTGAGCGGCACCGCCAGGAACGGCACAGACTACCGGCTGCTGACCGGGACGGTCACCATGCCCGCCGGGGTCAAGTCGGTGGCGGTCAGGGTCGTGCCCCTCGGCGACAGCCTGAAGGAAGGCAGGGAAACGGTGAAGGTGCGCTTGACCGCGGGTGGACGATACGAGGTTGGCCGCAACAGGGAGGCCGTGGTCACGATTCGGGACAAGCGGTAGGCGCGGCTGAACCGAAGGGGGATGAAGGGCAGATTCCTGAAGACGTTTGATTCAGGGCGAGATCCTTAACAGGACCCGATGCAGCTCCCGTTGTGACTGGGGTCACATCAGTGAGTCATCAGGAAGATCCCGGGGCCAGGTCCTGGTGATGCAAGACCTGGCCCCAAACCCTCAAAAGGGATCATCTGGAAAGATCGGTCACCGACTTTGATACCGTAAAGCTGGTGCCGGCCGTTCCCCCGGAATAGCTCATGCCGCCCAGATAGAGGCCGTTGAAAGCATAGTCGGCTGAGGCGGTCCCGCCCGTATAGATCGTGTAGGTGGTTCCGGTTTCAAGATCGGGCGAGGAAAGCAGCATGGTCAGGTAGGATTGGGGAATCGTGTACGCGAAGGCGACAAGCCCGTCGCTGGCCTTCAGGGCCATGGTTGTTCCGGCCGGCCGGCTTCCAAGAATGACGGAGTTCTGCGTGGAGGCGCTGGCCGTGGGCATGCTGGTCGCCCCGGCGATCCCGACGAACGTTCCGCCGGTGACGGAGAAGGTGTTCCAATCGCAGTCGAAGGCACTTTCCGGAACGCGGGCACCGATGGCCACTGTGACGCCTCCGGTGATCGTCATGACGCCGTTGGAGTCGATGGCGTCGTTAGCCGAGGCTGCAGCATAGATGTAGCCGCCGTTGATGGTGATCGAATCGCCTGCATTGAGCGCATCATCGGTAGTCCTGACGTTCAAGTAGCCACTATTGATGATGAGATCGGATTTGGCTTCGATCCCCTCGGGACTGCAGCTGACCACGGTTCCACCCGCTACGTATTCGTAGGGAGTTCCCGTCGTGACGATGGTGATGACGCCATTATTGATTTCCACATACGGCGACGGATCGTCGGTGGTGACCGACGTGGTTGGATCCTCGTCAATATCCCACGCCGCGGTGATGGCCTTGCCCACGGAGGTGATGGTGAGGTAGCCGCCGTTGATGACAATGTAGCCCTTGCCAACGCCATTGTATGTCGCGTCGTCCGAGCCTTCGACCTTGATGCCCTTGCTCTCCTCATCAATGGTGGTCCCTGTGGCGCTGATCGTCAGCACTCCGTCATCAAAGATGAAGCCGTTTACGGAACGGATTGCATCCCTGGCCGTAACCGCGACGTTTAGGGTGCCGCCACGCACCCGGATGTAGTCGTTGCTGAAAATCGCATGCTTGTAGTTCCCGGTCACGGAAAGCGTTCCATCGCCGCTGAAGACCAGCGGCCCCTTGCCGTAAAGAGCGGCTTTCATGGTCATCCCGCTGCGGGTCGCTTGATCGGTAAGGTTATTGACCGTGCCGGGCGCCGTGACGATAAAGACCTTCCGGGATGAAGTGAGATTGAGAGCGGGTCCGGAAGCGCCGTTGACGGTCGCGCCGTTGAGGTAGAGCTCGCAGGTGCTGTCATTTGAAACCGTCAGCGTACCGTTGAGCACTCCCGAAAGGTGGTAGTTGATTGCAGCATCGAGCGTCGAAGTGATGGTGAGGCCGTACGTAGTCTTTGCCACCGTGAGGCGCTTGCTGCCGTCCGTAACCAGGATTACGCCGTCTGAGCTGATCTCCTGAGCGGTCCCGGTCGACAGCCGGGCCGTATTGGCGGTGAAGTCGATCATGACCGTATGGTCAAACACGGTATTGGCTGCGATATCCGCTGGATCGTAGGTGCCGGCGGTTTCTGCCACGGAAACGGCAAAGGGGGAGGGATCGATCGCATCGGTGGTGTTGGAAGAGACGGTGACCGTCGTGGTGGCGGTGCTGGTTCCGTACGAGTTGGCCGCCGTGAGCGTGTAGGTGATTTTCCCCTTCGTCGTGGGGGTGACCGTGATGGAAGTGCCGTTGACAGTCCCCACCCCCTGGTCGATGCTCAAGGAGGTGGCATTGGTCACGTTCCATGAGAGGGTGGTGCTGCCCCCCAGGGTGACAGCAACCGGCAGGGCGCTGAAGGAATTGATGGCCGGCGGCGAATCCACGGGAGATCCCACTCCCGTGCCCTCCAGGCGAACGGTAGCGGTCTGGATGGCTCCTGTCTGGTCATTGTAGGAGAAGGTGAGGCTGCCGCTCTTCTCTCCGGGACTGGAAGGTTTGAAGTAAACCCAGATCTCGCAGGTCTCGCCCTTTGCCAGGGAGGCATCGTCACAGGTGGTGTCGTCGGAAAGCGAGAAGTCATGGCTCTCCTCGTCGTCATTGCTCACCTCGAAGGAGCTCATGGCAAGGAGAGGTTTTCTCCGGTTGCCGATGGTCATCTTCTTTGCATAGGAACCGCCCGTCTTTTTGCTGCCGAAATTGAGGACGTCGCGCAGCCCGGTGATATTGGGCCGGGGACAGGAACCTTTGAGGGTCACCGTTTTGGGGGACTCAGGATCATTGGAAGGGATGGTGAGGGTAGCGGTCTTCGCGTTGGCCGTGTAGGCGGCGGGCGTAAAGGTGATGGTCATGGCGCACGAGCTTCCCGGGGCGACCGTGGTACAGGTATTGGTCGCAACGGTGAACTCCGCATCCGATACCACCGCCGTGCTCACCGTCAGATCGGCCTTACCCCGGTTTTTGATCGTCAGATCTCTTGATGAGGCGTCACCCAGCACCACTGCGCCAAAGCGAAGGGTGGCAGCGGCGGTGAGTCTGGGGGTTGTTGCCCCCTCGGCCGGTTGACTTGGGACGGCGAGGCAGCAAACCGCCACCACGGCGAAGATTGAAGAGGAAAACGACACCTTCATGGGTTTCTCCTTTGTGCATGGAAGTGGTGCCCCGTGGGTCACCAACCTGAATCACAGCTGTTCATCCGGTTTGGTATCCCTCGCTGGGCGGGGAGTGCAGGCTCCCTTGCTTCCCAGGGCTTGGCCTCGGCCCTGCTTGGGTACCTGCCGAGTTCCCCTTATGGATAGCTCAAAATAATGTGGAAAATATGAAGGAAGAATGGGGATAGGGTGTGGATGCGGGCAATTCCTGCAGCCATCGTAAAGCGTGACTTGAAACGACCGTTCGGGTCCGAAGGGCGGCTCTTTCCCTTCGCAATAGAAATAGCTCGTCAGCAGTCTTTCACTTTTATTTGACGCAACTGCTCCCTGACACGTCACAGGGGTAAGGGAACCCACTTCTCATTTCGCTGCCCGGCCTGCCAGGAGTTCCTTGGCAAAAGGTCCTTCTTTTGATAGCATTGCAGGTATCCTATTCAGTATCGAAAGGAGTCGCAAAATGAATATCATACCTGCGCAGGAGATCAAGCGGCGGGGTATTGCGGCGGTGGATGGACTTCTTGCCAAGGGGGATGTCCACGTGATCCGCAACAACCTGCCCCGGTATGTGGTACTTTCCGAAGAGCGCTATCAGGAACTGATCGCAGCGGAGAAAGAGGCTTACTATGCCCGACTCCGCGCGTCTCTGGAAGATGTTGAGAGCGGTAGAGTGTCAACCTTCAGAACTGCGGAGGACTTGCTCAAAGCCCTTGATGCGGACGAGCCCGAATAGTGTACACCATCGTCAGCCCGCATCAGTTTCTCCGTCAGGCCCGCAAATTCTTCAAGAAGCATCCTGACTTGAAGCCACGATTTGCGAAGGTGCTCGGCGATTTGCAAACAGACCCGTTTCAGCCTCATCTGGAATTGCATCCCCTGAGCGGCCGACTGGAGGGTTGCCACGCTGTCTGTCTCACCCATCGCTACCGCCTTACCCTTGCCATCCTGATCACCGAGAAGCAAATCATTCTCCTTGATATCGGCAGCCATGACGAGGGGTATCGGTGATGACTCTATCTCTCAATAAGCCCAAGCTGGACAATCTTGCCGGCGAAATCTGGAAGTCGGCCGAGCGGTTGCGCGGGAAGTTCAAGGCCTACGAATATCAGAACGTGGTGCTGCCCATCATCGTGATCCGGCGGCTCGAGTGCGTGCTGCTCAAGTGGCGCGAGGAGAAGAAAGCCGAGATTCGGACCAGGCAGCCCAGGCGCACCGAGGAGGAGCTCGACCGCCTGGTGAAAAGCCTCGAACAGAACCCGCAGCAGTCTCCTTTTTTCAACAAAACCGACTGGACCCTCCACAAGGTCTACGAAGAGGACCACACGCTGCTCGACGCCAACTTCCGGGCGTATCTCAACGGGTTCTCGAAGAACGTGGACGAGATCATCGAGCATTTCAACTACCGCGCCACCATCGGGCAGATGGTCAAGAACAACCGGCTCGCGCCCATCCTCAACCAGTACAAGGAGCTCGAGATCGGTCCTGAGGCGCTTTCCAACCTCGAGATGGGCTACGTCTACGAAGAGCTCCTGCGGCGCTTTTCGGAACAGAGCGGCGAGGAAGCCGGGGAGCATTTCACGCCGCGCGAGGTCATTCGCCTGATGGTCGAGCTGCTTGACATCCCTGTTCCGGGAAAACACGTTTCCATCTACGACCCGGCGTGCGGCACCGGCGGCATGCTCTCGGTGGCCAAGGAACACCTGCTCGACCGGGCCGCGACCTCGGCGGAAAAGGAGAACGTCGAGAAATTCCTGACCGTCCACGGCCAGGAGCTCTCTCCCACCAACTACGCCATCTGCCAGGCGGACCTCCTCATCAAGAACGACCGGCAGGCCCGGGTCTTCCTCGGCAACTCGCTCATTCCCCACGACCCCAAGAGCAGGGAACCGGGCGATCAGCTCCCGGAGCCGACCTGGCGCTTCGACTTCATGCTCAGCAACCCGCCCTTCGGCGTCACCTGGGGCGGGAAGGACGGCTACGAGGCCGAAGCGAAGAAGCTCAAGAAAACCCGCTACCAGGCGGGCATGCCGCGCACCAACGACGGCGCCCTGCT
>Ga0302250_1002634_pt1 | contig 10767 bp, 7 predicted proteins | sample AAG_RA_Asp_MG_FD_193536 | JGI IMG/M metagenome (GOLD analysis project Ga0302250, IMG submission 193536) | Enriched activated sludge microbial communities from anaerobic digester in WTTP, New Holstein, Wisconsin, United States - AAG_RA_Asp | ecosystem: Engineered > Bioreactor > Anaerobic >... | reverse complement strand
ATTAGCCGCATTAGCAGCTGAATTCAAAGAAATGAAAACAAATCCCGAAAGAATACCAACAATCGCAATAACAACTAAAAGTTCTATTAAAGTGAAGGCAATAAGTTTTTTGGATTTCATTTGTTTATTATTTTAATAATATCAAAAAAAATTTAAAACGTATACTTATCCTACCATTATCGATTGAATATTAATCATTTTTTTATAAGGCAGGCAATTTTTTATAAGATATTCGTGTTTTCCTTCTCCAATTACCCGACCCTTATCTAAAACAATAATTTTATCAGCATTTTTAATAGTTGATAAACGATGGGCAATAATTATCGTTGTGCGTCCTTGAGAAGCTTTTTCTATTGATTTTTGAATCAAGGATTCATTCTCTACATCTAAACTAGAGGTGGCCTCATCAAAAACAAGAATTGCCGGATTCTTAACTAAAGCTCGAGCAATTCCTACCCTTTGCCTTTCCCCTCCTGATAATTTTACCCCTCTTTCTCCAAGCATTGTTTCTAAACCATTTTCCAAATTATTTAAAAATAAATCTATTCCAGCCATTTTTATCGCTTTATTTAATTGTTCTATGCTTACTTCTTTTTTACTTCCAAAAATAATATTATAACGCAAAGTATTATCAAAAAGAGATACATCTTGGGGGACTACTCCTAAAAAATCACGATATTTTTTCAAAGATAAATCTTTTAGGTCATATCCATCAATCGTTATTTTCCCTTTAAAAGGGTCATAAGCTCTTAATAATAATTGCACCAAAGAAGATTTCCCTGCTCCGCTATGCCCCACAATAGCAACTTTTTCTCCAGCTTTAATTGAAATATTTACATTTTTAAGAGTATGCTCTTCTGATTTAAATTTGCTTTTTTCTAAATTATTAAAAATTTCGCTTGGCTCTTCTCGAGAAGGATATTTAAAAAAAACTTTTTGATATTCTATATTGCCTTTTATTTTTTCTAAAATAATGGGGTTTTCTTTTTCTTTTATGTCTGGTTCCATATTCAATAAATCAAAATAAATTTTAATCATAGCGTAAAGCTCGGTAATTCTTCTTTGTAAATAACCGGCTCGAACAATTCGATCAAAAGCGCTAGACGACCAAGATAAAATAATCACTAAAAATCCAGGTGTATAAATTTTCTGATAAACCAAATAAATCCCAACTAATAAAACAATAATTCTTGTTGTGTCAGAAATCGTGCTTCTTATTTGAAAGAATCTAATAAATCTCATCCAAACTTTTTTCCCAAAATTATTTACTTGCTCTATTTTTTTATCATAATCAATAATAACTTCTGTTTCATTGGCGTTTATTTTCACCAAAGAAGCATTTCTTAAAAATTCCGATTGCTTCTTTTCAGCTTCAACGTGCATTTCTTGTAAATTACGAAAGTCTTTTCCAAAAATTCGACTACTATAAAAAGAAGCATAAAAATAAATAAAAATTCCCAAAAGAATAATCAAGCCCAAGGGAGGGGCGATAATAATTAGGGCAATTGTTGTTACTGCCACTTGTAAAATCATTGGAAAAACTTCATAAATTAAAGAAAAGGCCAGTTCGGTCAAGGCGTTTTGACCGCGATCAATAATACTTTTCTTTATTCCCGAATTTTGATTTTCATGCTGACCAATAGAAAAAGAAAATAATTTTTCCAGAGTTTCTTTAATTATGCGACGACGAACATCAAAATCAAATTTTAAAACTTTTATCTTTTCTTCGTAATAAGTAAGGATTAAATTATTGAACAGCAAAATCGCAAAAGACAATAAACATAATTTAAACAAATAGACAATATCGCTATTTTGAACAATTCCATCAATAATCTTTCCATAAATATAGGGCCCAACTAAAGCAATGGCTTGTCCTAAAAACAAAAAAAAGAATATTAAAATAATAACCTTCAGAAAAGGACGATACATTTCTTTCACCATTAATAACACTTTCCAAAAATTCATATTTTTATTTTTTTCTTTTTCCATTGTTTTTTCAAAAATATTTAATTTACAAACATATTCTAACACTATTAAAAATATGGTTCAATTATTTTAAATTTTAATTTGACAAAAAAAGAAAAAAAATATAAACCATTGTTACGGGACTTATTCCCGAATAATGTTGCAACTTGAAAACTACGAGGTGATAAAAATTAGGAAAACAATGATTATTCTGATTATTGTTTCGGCTTTGATTTGCTTAATCGGTCTTGCCGGAGCGATAAACGCAAGTGCTTTTGAAACAGACAAAATGACCAAGGAAGAACTGATAAATAAATATCATTCTTACCATCAAATAACCCCTGTACTAAGACCTACGGTTACTGTTCCTCCTTCGCTTGTTGAATTAAAGCGTCCGAATGCTGATCAGGCTGAATTAATCATTAAGAAACAAAGACCTTATTATTACTTAAAAACCGAGGTCGACCCAGAACCATATATTCAGGCCACTTTGGCTGAAAAAAGAAATCTTTGGTTTGTTTCTAAAGGAAACTATTGGTATATTGATTGGGACGCCGAACGTCTTCCATTTGAGATTGTGGTAATTCATCATTCTGAAGGGCCAAGCAATGTAACAGTGGCTGAAATCAATCAAGGATGCAAAGAATCTTTATATACCAGACGCTATGCTTCGGGAAACAATGATCCTTATGTTAAGGGTCTTGAACCTCATTCCGGGCATATGGTAAATGGCCAAGAAAGCTTCTTGCCCTATCATTATATTGTTTATCCCGATGGAACAATAAAAAAAGGATTAAACGCCCTGACTTCAATTAATGGAGTTTGGTATGTTGATCAAGTTGGATGGCACGCTGGAAATTGGGAAGTAAATTGCAAAAGTCTGTCAATTTTGTTAATTGGAGACTATTCCAATGCCACTCCCCCATCAGCTCAACTCAAGGCTGTTAAAAAAATAATCACTGGATTAAAATTCTTCAATCCAAACCTTGAAGTGGCCCCCCATTATCAATTCAATAGCCAAACAAATTGTCCAGGCTGGCCATTTGAACAATGGCAATCCAAAATTTCTTAATTTTTATTAAATATCATAATCCCAATAAAAAGGGATTTTTATTTTAAAACGCCTCTCTTGAAGAGGCGTTATTTTTAAAAAATATTGCTTATTTTTGGATTTTCTAAATAATTTATCGCGCCTGGATATTTCATTAAAAAAATTACTGCAAACATAATAATTATAAAAGAAATAACAGCGAAAATAATAAATATATTTCTTTTTTCCTTATCATCTGGAAGATTTAATTTATTTTTAATTGTTTTAATATCTTTATACATTATAAAATAATAAATCAAAGTTAATGGATAGAAGAAAAAGGAAATAACTTCAGACAGTTCTTTGCTGGTTTCAACTTGAACTCCAAAAAGAGTTAAAATTAAAGATATAATCCATTGAATTGCCATCAAAACGAAAACAATAAATAAAATTCTTCCTAAAATTGGCCACCAATGTCCACGGACATATTCATAACTTTTAAGAATTGCTTTTTCTTGTTTTTCATTTTCTTCCATAAAAACAAAAACTGCCAAAGAAAGCCAGACAGAAAAGATAATTCCTGGAATTAAAAATACAACAAATCCTCCAAACACTATCATGCTATTAAATAAAGATAAAACAATATAAGCCCACAAAAGAGTTTTTCCCTTTTTATACGATTCATTAACTCCAGCTCTTTGATTAACTATGGCGTAAAGCAAAGAAACTTGAGACCAAAAAAATAAAAGAAATAACAAAATCACTAAAAAATCGGAAACTAAAACAAAGCCAATTTCATTATTATTAACTTTTAAAATATCAATAAAAGCAAAAGATAAAATTTTGCCAGCAACCAGATATAACACTGGAATCAAAATGATTCCCAAAAAAACAGCGTATCTTTTAATAAAAATCTCCCAAGATTGCTTTAATAAATCAAACGGAGAGATTAATTTAAGAGAAGAAGAATTTGATTCTTTTTTCATATTTTAAAAATTAATTATTTGATTATATTTTTTGTTTAAGGATTGCTTTAATTGATTTCTTTTTGTTTTCTCGCAAAACCAATAAAGATATTTCTTGGCCGATTAGGCATTTTGCTAAAACATCGGAAAGAGAATTTTCTTCATTTATCTTTTCATTATTTAATTCCAAAATAATATCGTATTCTTTTATCCCGGCCTCGGCAGCACTAGAATTTTTTGCCACAGCCGGCTCACCAAACATTTCTCGAATAATCAAAGCACCATAATTAACTGGTAATTTATTTGTTCGAGCAATTTCTTCATTTAATAATAAATATTTTACTCCCAGATAAGGCCGTTTTATTTTCCCTCCTATTTTTACTTCTTTTAAATCTTCTTTGATATAATTTATAGGCAAAGCAAAACCGATATTTTCCGCACCCATAATCATAGCTGTATTAATTCCAATCACCTGGCCTTTCATGTTTACTAATGGTCCTCCAGAATTACCAGGATTAATAGCAGCATCGGTTTGAATTAATCCACGCAAATTAGTTGTTTTTGCATTAAAACCGCTATAAGCAGTAATCTTTCGGCTTAATCCAGAAATAATTCCCACCGAAAGAGTGTCTTCAAATTCGCCCAAAGGATTGCCAACGGCCATAACTGTTTCTCCAAGCTCAACCCTATCAGAATCTCCGAGTTTTAAAAAAGGAAAATTATGGCCCTCTATTTTTAAAATTGCCATGTCAATTAGAGGGTCTTTAGCTAAAACTTTAGCTGAATATTTATGATCTGGATCAATGATTACTGTATAATCAGCCTCATAGTCTTCAACAACATGATTACAGGTAAGAACATATCCGTCTTTACTAACAATAAAACCAGAACCTCCTCCAATTTTTGTTTTTTGATTACCAGTTATTTTTTTTGGCAAAGCAACTTTTTCTCCTTTGATTGGTAAAAAATAAAAATCATCTACCTTAGGCAAATCACGCGAAGCAATAATAGTAATAACCGCAGGACAAATTTTCTTTGCAATATCAACAATTGGAGATTTTCTTATAATCATATTTTTTTAAATTTTATAAGATAATTTTACCATAAATTAAACATTGAAAACAAGCATAAAGTGTGTTAATTTGTTCGTATCTAGTCCCCGTAGTTCAATGGACAGAACAAGAGACTCCTAAGCTCTAGATAAAGGTTCGATTCCTTTCGGGGACACTTTTAAATTTTTTCTTGCATATTAATAAAATTTATAATAAAATTTCAATTGTAAACAACGGGCCCGTGGTATAGCGGTAACATACGTCCATGGCATGGATGGGTCGGGGGTTCGATTCCCCCCGGGTCCACAAATTAATTCGCAAATAGTGCGAATTTTGTTTTAGGGGGAATCGAAGGCGGAGGGCCGACGGGCCCGAGCCCGGCCTGAGAGCAACTTCACCAGAAGTTGACGCGAAGGCGATTCCCCCCGGGTCCACAAATTAATTCGCAAATAGTGCGAATTTTGTTTTAAGGGGAATCGAAGGCGGAGCCGCGACGGCGGCGAGCCCGGCCTGAGAGCAACTTCACCAGAAGTTGACGCGAAGGCGATTCCCCCCGGGTCCACAAATTAATTCGCAAATAGTGCGAATTTGTTTTAAGGGGAATCGAAGGCGGAGATGCTCCGCCAATTGGCGGAGGGCCCGAGCCCGGCCTGAGAGCAACTTCACCAGAAGTTGACGCGAAGGCGATTCCCCCCGGGTCCACAAATTAATTCGCAAATAGTGCGAATATAGCGCAAACAAAAAACCGCCCTAGGGCGGTTTTAAAAAGAAAAATTATTTTACAGCTTCTTTTAATCCTTTTCCAGCTTTAAATTTAGGAGTATTCATAGCCGGGATTTTTATTTTTTCACCGGTTTTAGGATTTCTTCCTTCTCGAGCAGCACGTTTGGTTACTTTAAAGCTTCCAAATCCTGTTAAAGTAACTTCACCTCCTTTTGATAATGTTTTTGTAATTTCTTCAATAACTGTACTCAACGCTTCAGCAGCGTCTTTTTTAGCGATAGCTGTTTTTTGAACAATTGCTTCTACGATATCTTCTTTTGTCATTTTTTTGTATATTCGCTTAAATTAGAGACTGTTTAACAATCTACTAAAATAAACTGTTAGCGTTTGTCGACCTTTTTTAATTATTATTTAGCAAACTCAATTACTCTCATTTCTCTAATTACGTTTACTTTAATTTCACCGGGATATTTTAATTCTTGTTGTATTTTCTGAGCAATCTCTCTTGCCATTTTATGCGCAGTTAGATCATCAATGTCTTTTGGTTTTACAAATACCCTTAATTCCCTTCCCCCTTGAATTGCATAAGCCTTTTCAACTCCATTAAAAGACAAAGCAATATCTTCTAAATCTCCTAATCTTTTTAAATAATTTTCTAAATTATCTTTTCTTGCTCCAGGTCTAGCTCCAGAAATTTGATCTGCAGCTTGAATAATTCTGGCTTCTAAACTTTCATAAGGATATTCTTCGTGGTGAGATTTAACAGCTGTAATAATGGCTGGATCTATCTCAAATTTTTCTAAAATCTTAGCTCCAATATCAGTATGAGACCCTTCTATTTTATAGTCAAGCGCTTTTCCTATATCATGCAATAAACCAGCCTTTTTGGCTAATGTTGCATTTAAACCTAATTCCGAAGCGATAACTGATGATAAATGAGCTACTTCTATACTGTGACTTAACACATTCTGGCCATAACTAGTTCGATATTGTAATCTTCCTAGTACTTGAACTAATTTATCTGGCAAATCTAAAACTCCTGTTTCATAAACTGCTGCCTCCCCTGCTTCTTTTATCTTTTTATTAATTTCTTGCTCAGCTTTTTCAATTTCCTGCTCTACTCTACTAGGCTGAATTCTTCCATCGTGTAATAATTTTTCTAAAGCAATCTTTGCTATTTCTCTTCTAATTGGATTAAAACTGGAAATAATAACCAAGCCTGGAGTTTCATCAACAATTAACTCTACGCCGGCAGCTTTTTCAAAGGCTCGAATATTTCTACCTTCTTTACCAATAATCCTTCCTTTTATTTCGTCCGAAGGAATAGCCACTGAAGAAGTTGTTAATTCTTGAGCCTGAGAAAGGGCATAACATTGTACTGCTGTGCTAATAATTTCTTTAGCTTTTTTTTCATATTGATCCACTCCTCTTTCTTCTAACTTTCTTACTCTTTCTAAGGCTTCGGCTTGATATTCTCTTTCTGCTTTTTCTAAAAGTTCATTTTTCGCTTGTTCTTTATTTAATCCAGCGATTTTCTCTAATTTGCCAATAGCCTCGTCTTTTAAAACATCTAAATCGTTTTTTAAATCTTTTAATTTTTCTAGCTTATCAATTGCTTCTTTATCTTTCTTTTCAATTTCTTTTTCTTTAGTTTCCAGCTCTTCTTCTTTTTTAAAGATACGATTTTCGGCCTTAATGATTACTTTTTGCCTTTCTTCAATGTCATTATATGTTTTTTTCTCTAAAGCCTCTGTTTTTTCTTTGGCTTTAGTCAGCAATTCTTCTACGGTTTGTTTTGTTTGAGTTATCTTTTTTTGAAGCTCTGCTTCAATGGTTCCAGCTCTTTTTCTGGCAATTGATTGGCGTACATAATAGCCAACAACAGCGCCGACAAGTAAAAAAATTGTCGATGCCGCTACTATCTGAAATAATTCTGTCATTTATTGAGTTGAAATTTTAGCTCTTTAGAAATAAGCCGAAATTAGGATGCTTTGGGCACCGCATTAAATAAAGGAAAATTTTCTATGATTAAGCGATTTCTTTGCTTTTTAGGAAAAGTAAAGAAAAATAAAATGTAGATGATTTTTTCTATTTTCATGCGCGCGTTCAATTCGATCATTTGCTATTTTTACAGATACCAAAAATTCAAAATTATTATTACATATTTGTTATAGCAAAAAATCCTTGTATTTACAAGGGTTTATGCTTTTATTAAAAATTAATATGATATTTCTTTCCATTTAGGAACTAAGGTGCCTGTTCCATCTAAAATTCCTTCCAGCGGACAATCCGAACCAGTGATTTTGAATGTTAGTTTTATTGATTCGTTAATGGCTAGACTAGAGAAAATCGGATTCGCAGTGGCAGTAGTAGACCCAGTGACAAAATCAAATCCCACTGGTTTGTTTGCTGGTAAAGAAGACCAAGTAACTGGATTATCTACTGTTCCACAAAGCTGGGGCAAGTTAGTGCTTGGGTTGTAGCAAACACTGCAAATATAATTATCGGGATTAGTTAAATCATTAGCAGAAGTTAACTCGCCAGCTCCTTTCCAACAAGCACTAAAGCAAGGATCGTCGCTATGGTCTCCGGTCAAGCTTTTCACTGTAGTACAAGCTTGGATATTTGATAGTCCTGATCTAATGAATTGTACTTTTGGAACTGGGAATTGATGACTAGCAGTGGTATAAGTGCCAGCAGAAATCCAATCTGATTCTTGAGTAGCGCTCTTAACCTTTACCCACCAGTAATAGGTAGTATTGTAAGCAATCTGGGAAAGAGAAGAAGAGGGACTTCTTTTTACTGAGATTGGAAAACCATTGATACTGTTTACGGTAATAGTTGTGCCAGTTGGTCCAGTAGCAGAAACCCAGTTGCTGCTTTTAATCGTGGAAGCAGAATTAACATCATTAACTGGACTAATTGCAAATTGATAACCAGTCATGTTTTCAGAAGCGCTTTGATAATCAAACTTGAATTGCAGATTGCCTGCTTCTCCACCTAGAGCTGGAACAACTTCTGTTCCCGAAAAATAATGAGAACAATACCAGCAGGATTCGTCGGGATTACTGATTGAGGTTGCAACATCCAAAGGATTTTTCAAATTAGAAACATTGATTGGAACAACTCCTCTGCTAGCGGTACAAGTTCCACTTGATGCTCCTCCATTTAATCCTCCACAAGTCCAATTAGTTGAACTTCCTTGACTTGGAAATACTGGAGAAGCAGGAGTGGTTATGTTATTACCAGCACTACACATTGTTCCGCTAAAAGCAGTGGCATCATAAGTATAACTTTTTGCTGCTGTTCCACAAGAACCAGCTAAAGCTCGAGAAGCAGTGTGGGGTCCGCTGTTTGTTCCCCCATTGATTCCATTACAATACCAAGTAACCGATGAACCAGCGGCTGGGAAAGCAGTGTTGCTTGATGTTCCGGCCGCACATTGGGTATCTGTTCCATAAGAAGTAGTTGCTTGGGCATAATTCTTTCCGCTGGCTGTTCCAGCTGCGCCATCTACTTTTTGATAAGCATAACATCCGCTTGCACTAGCTCCACCTTCTAGTCCAGAACAAGTCCAGAGCCAAGTGTTGGAAGAATAAACTGGAGTAGAGGCAGTCCCGCTACCACACAAAACAGAGCCCGTTGGTTGAGTATAATATTGTCCTCCTTGAGCTGTTCCACAAGAACCAGCTAAAGCTCGAGAAGCAGTGTGGGGTCCGCTGTTTGTTCCCCCATTGATTCCATTACAATACCAAGTAACCGATGAACCAGCGGCTGGGAAAGCAGTGTTGCTTGATGTTCCGGCCGCACATTGAGTGTCTGTTCCATAAGAAGTAGTTGCTTGGGCATAATTCTTTCCGCTGGCTGTTCCCGGTGCGCCATTTACTTTTTTTGGCGCTGAACAATAATCAATTCCATTGCTAAAATAATTTGATGATGTATATATGTATTCTCCATTAATTGCTAATAATTGATATTGTCCAGTTGAAGAAATAGCGGCTCCAAAAAATCCTCCTCCAATCGGTCCCGAAATTGAATAATTAATCATTGACCAAGTATTACCATAATCTGAAGATCCATAAGCTATTTTATTTGCTCCTGCAATTAAATATTGTCCATTTTCTGATATCGCCACAGCATGATCATGGTTATCTATTGAAATAGATTCTTGAGCCCAAGTAGTTCCATGATCCGAAGAAGTATATATTCCCCCTCCTTGAATAGACGCAATTTGGTATTGCCCAGTTCCAGAAATAGAAACATCGGTCCACATAGAATCATTATAACCTCTATTAGTCCAAGTAGTTCCATAATTCGAAGAAGTATATATTCCATTAAAAGAAGAAACTACTGTCATGTTTTGACCGGTTGAAGATATTCCTATTCCTTGAAACTCTCCTGATTTTTTTTCTGTCCAAGTATTTCCATAATCCGAAGAAACAAAAATCTTATCCCAACTTACAGCGGCTTGATATTGTCCAGTTGAAGAAATGTCTACACTGCGCCATGTTGTAGAAATACTTTTTGCTGTCCAAGTATTTCCATAATTCGAAGAAACATAAATTTGTCCATTAAATAAAACTCCTGTTTGATATTGTCCAGTTGAAGAAATAGCAGCATCAGTCCATATTCCAGACATACTAGTTTTAACAGTCCATGTTTGGCCATAATCACTAGAACCATATATTTGTCCTGTTGATCCATTATTGGCTATTACTTGATATTGTCCAGTTGAAGAAATATCAGCCCCAGTCCATGCTGAACTTATCCCCCTTTGAGTCCAAGTATGGCAACTCCATTCCCAAGAACCTGTTTCTGAAACTTCGGAAGCCGTTCCCTGAGAGCATAAATTAGTAGTCGGTGCAGTATATGAAGCTTGTCCGTCTGCTGAACCACAAGTGGCTGCAAAAAGATTATTGCTGTTAAAGAATAAAAATCCTAAACAACAAGCAAGGAAGAAAAGTTTTTTAAGTTTGTTGTAAACCCACATATATTTTTAATTATTTTATTTATTGCCTTAATTATATAATTT
>Ga0302250_1002632_pt1 | contig 10773 bp, 9 predicted proteins | sample AAG_RA_Asp_MG_FD_193536 | JGI IMG/M metagenome (GOLD analysis project Ga0302250, IMG submission 193536) | Enriched activated sludge microbial communities from anaerobic digester in WTTP, New Holstein, Wisconsin, United States - AAG_RA_Asp | ecosystem: Engineered > Bioreactor > Anaerobic >... | reverse complement strand
GTTCCTCACGGAACAGAAAAAGGAGCTGTTGAGACTGGCCGCCTGAAGTGGCCGCGCGCTGTCGGCGCCGCTCCGGGCTACGCCCTCCGCGTCACCGACAGCGCAGAAGGATCAACCGAATACCCATCCGTTTCGTCTCCACTGTGCTTGAGCCCTTCGTACTTCTTGATCGCTGTGGTGTTAGCCAAGAGAACCTTAAACCCAGCTTCTTGTAACCCATCGACCAACCAGTACCAGTTGAATGTCGATTCAACCACGACACCGACTAACTCGTCCTGCCAAGGCGCCAGCAGTCCAAGAATCTTCGCCAGATCGTTGGGCACACGCTTCTCCGCCACGACCCGATCCTCCTCGTCCGTTACCGTCACCACGCAGTTGTTCGAGTGAAGGTCAATTCCGCTATATTTCATTTCAACCTCCCGTTGGTTAAAGCAGTTCGCAAACTCACTTTAACTCCGCCGAAGTTTCGGTGGCGGGAGGCCTGCTAGATGATTTTCACAACTGAAATATCTCTTTGGCATGCAGCATGGGGCGGTTCCTGCGAACTCAAAACCCCCGACCCTGACGAGATATTCGTCGTCTCGAATCACCGGCGACAGGTTTTTATGTGGAACTGCCGTAGAGTGTGCGGGTTGAATGAGAACTTTTCGTTCTTATGGAAAGCTTCACATAAGGCCGACCAGTAGACGAAAGGGGAATAATGTCAAGTGACGTTGGCGCTTGGCGTGGCCTTTCTCCTGACGCGGCGAAGAAAGCGACAACGCCAGGATCGTTTCCGTGCCGGCGCTCATGTCTAGCGGTTTCACCGACAGCCAGAAGGCCTCGACCCGGATCATCGCAACTAGCCACGGGGCCAGGTGGCGCAATCCCCCGAGGCCTGGGCCGGCCAAGGGGTTTTAATCGCGGTCTTCTTGTCCCGGCGAATTTCAATCCGGATCGCAGGCGACTTCGCCGTTGCGGGCGGGCATTCATTCCAGTCGAACAGCACGTATATGCGATGTATCTTCCGACGCGCCATCTTCCGAGCAAGGTCCGCGTCTTCATCGATTTCCTGCTGGCACACATCGGTCCCGATTCGTATTGGGATCGCTGATCATCTCCGGGAAGGCGCGCAGAACCAGGTCGTCGATGCCCGGCCACAATGCGGAAACCGCGGAATCGTCCAGCATCTCCATAACGAGAGGCTTGCGGTTTTCGCGACGATTTGCAAATGGCAGCGGCATGCGGTGCTGAATACCACGATGAAGTATTCACGTGCCGATCTTGATCTGTAACGCCAGGCGCTTGTCCAAGTGTTCCGGAAGCATTGGTTCCTCCTGCGGAGGCGGCGCTCGCGTCAGCGTCGACGCTGATTTGTTGGTTACGGCGGTTGCAACGAAATTTTGCGGAGTTACATAGGCTGCAAACCTTATCACATCAAAGTCTGAACCCCGCTACCCCAAATTATTACCCATCGGAGATGAGCAGTCACGGGCCGAGAATGGCGCAGCCGAAATGCTCATTGAGCCGTCTTGAGTGACTGACCATTGCCAATTGCACCATCTGTTCGGCCACCGTGATGAAACGGGCCTTGATTGCGTCCTGCCCCCCCGCTATGGCTACCCTGACTTTGACGACGTATGCGTGATGACTTCCGGGTATTCAATTTGATGCAGCTTCTTGTCTAGCGACTTGTATCGACTATTGAAACAGAGATATCAGTTATACGGACATCCTAATTATCAGGACCATTCCTGTGAAATAGACTTCACTGCCTGCTGTCATAGGTAAATAAGTTTTCTCTTTTATTTCAAATATGGCTCGCTAATATCCACCTGCGGTTCAAACATTTCAATGAGTGCGAACAGTAGTCGTCTCACACAGCTGATTCAAAAGATATCGCTAATCCGCTGTAAGAGTCGAGCTTCACTGGTGGCAAGAAGACATTGACTGGTTTGCGAGACAGCCAATATCAGGGGATATACAAACATTTGAAATCAAGAGGAGAAAATGATTATGTACCTAGAAGCCGTGGAGAAATTCGCCCAAACAGCAGTAGATAAAAGCAGCTTTTTAAAAAGCTGCTTTTCGAAATATTTTCTACTGTCGGCGCTGGCCGGTATTTATATCGGCTTTGGCATGATTTTGATTTTTTCTATAGGTGCACCTTTCGCTGCCGACGCCAGTCCCGCCGTGAAAATATTGATGGGAGCTTCCTTTGGCATTGCATTGTCATTAGTTATTTTCGCCGGATCGGAACTCTTTACCGGCAATAACATGACAATGGTTATCGGCAATCTCTCAGGAAAGGTGAGCATCGGCGATACAGCGGCGATCTGGGCAGTGAGCTGGCTAGGAAATCTGTTTGGATCGCTTCTGATCGCGTTCGTGATGGCCAAGTCCGGCCTTATTTCAAAGGATCCCTGGGCGAGCTTCATTTCGGGGATCAGCGCGGCAAAAATGAATGCACCGTTCCTCGAGTTATTCATCCGGGGAATCCTGTGCAACATGCTCGTGTGTCTTGCCGTCTGGACCAGCGCCCGCGCAAAAGAGGATACGGCAAAACTGATTCTGATCTGGTGGTGCCTGTTCGGCTTTATTGGATCTGGGTTCGAACATTGCGTGGCCAATATGTCTCTTCTCGGCATGGGCGCATTCCTTGGTGTCAACCCGGCTGTTTCGTGGAGCGGTTATGTCGCCAACCTGATCCCTGCCACGCTGGGCAACATTGTTGGCGGTGCCCTCCTAGGTTCTGTGTACTGGTATTGCTCACAAAAGCCAAGCGTTGTGCTCACCTACGCGAAAGATGAGGAACTGAAGTCTGCAGCACGCTGATTTATCCCGTTGGTCACGCTATCGGCCCGGAATCTCGAAACCGTGCCCTATCCCGGATAAAGAGACAAACACAAAAGTTTGATTTCGATTGTTCACAACAGAAAGGAATTAGATATGGATATGAATACCAGCGTTATTGGCAAGCTTGCACAAGACAGTTACGACCAGCGCAAGCCGGCGCTTGAGATGGCCAATCAGGCGGCCGCTGAAAAGGGATTGACCCTTGAGTCAATGGCGAGCGCCTGCAATCTTCTGCCGGTTCGGGTCGGTGCGATCCTCTCCGGTCAGGCCCCTCTGGAAAAGCCCACGCAGGACTGCCTTGAGAAACTCCTCGACCTGAAGCCCGGTTCTCTCGACTCATTGACGGCTTGCCCGGTACGTTGGCAAAGCGGCGCGATCTATCGCCTGCACGAAGCGATCGAGGTGTATGGCCCGTCACTCCAGCGCTGGTTCAATGAGCGCTTCGGCGACATCATCATGTCGGCGATTGACTTCACGATCGCCACCGAAGAATACAAGGGCTCTCATGGCGAGCGCCGCATTCGCCTCACTTTTGAGGGCAAGGCACTGCCTTATTCTAAGGATGAGGACTGGAAGCCGGCAGCACGCTGATTTATCCCGTTGGTCACGCTATCGGCCCGGAATCTCGAAACCGTGCCCTATCCCGGATAAAGAGACAAACACAAAAGTTTGATTTCGATTGTTCACAACAGAAAGGAATTAGATATGGATATGAATACCAGCGTTATTGGCAAGCTTGCACAAGACAGTTACGACCAGCGCAAGCCGGCGCTTGAGATGGCCAATCAGGCGGCCGCTGAAAAGGGATTGACCCTTGAGTCAATGGCGAGCGCCTGCAATCTTCTGCCGGTTCGGGTCGGTGCGATCCTCTCCGGTCAGGCCCCTCTGGAAAAGCCCACGCAGGACTGCCTTGAGAAACTCCTCGACCTGAAGCCCGGTTCTCTCGACTCATTGACGGCTTGCCCGGTACGTTGGCAAAGCGGCGCGATCTATCGCCTGCACGAAGCGATCGAGGTGTATGGCCCGTCACTCCAGCGCTGGTTCAATGAGCGCTTCGGCGACATCATCATGTCGGCGATTGACTTCACGATCGCCACCGAAGAATACAAGGGCTCTCATGGCGAGCGCCGCATTCGCCTCACTTTTGAGGGCAAGGCACTGCCTTATTCTAAGGATGAGGACTGGAAGCCGGCAGCACGCTGATCATCCTGTCTGGCAGTCGTGGCTGCAGGTCGTTACCGAACTTCTCTGTGGCCACGCGCAGGACGAAAGCATAGCTTGCATCGATGAACTGACCTGTCTAAGGAAGACATCGAAGCGTCCTTCCGGGGCGGCAATTCGGTTGTGCAGCTTGCACAGACTACAACCAGAAAATACGGCTTCCAGGAAGCGCCGAGCGAGATAGTTACCGACCTGAATCTCGTTTTTAACAGCGAGTTTGAGGTGCGCCGTCCTCTGACCAGGTCGAGCCCACTTTGTTCCGAATTCTAAAACAATAAGCCAAGGTAGTTATCTTAAGGCGTTTCGAATCCATCAACACAAGCGACACGCGCTTATCAAATGGTTTTTTCTGGCATCTATTAAAGGCCTCAGGAGAGTTTCGTATGTCTAACACAGGGTCACGGTTTCAATCTAGACATTGGGATTGGCTCGGTAAGGATCTAATGGCATCGGTTGTCGTGTTTCTCGTGGCATTGCCGCTGTGCATGGGGGTTTCGATTGCGTCAGGGGTGTCACCGACATCGGGGCTGATCACAGGAATCGTCGGCGGACTCATCGTCGGGGCGATTGCGGGGTCACCATTTCAGGTGAGCGGACCGGCTGCTGGTCTGACGGTTCTTGTGTGGCAGTTGGTGCAGCAACATGGCTTGCCGATGCTGGGAGTAATCGTTTTGCTGGCGGGGTTGATTCAGGTCGCTGCCGGTCTCCTCAAACTGGGGCAGTGGTTCCGCGCCGTCTCTCCGGCGGTCATCCATGGCATGCTGATTGGCATCGGATTACTGATACTTACCGGACAGTTTCATGTCATGCTAGATGGCAAGCCGGTCGGCAACGGGATTGAGAATCTGTTCGCTATCCCCGATGCGCTGAGCCGTGCCTTTTCCGATGGCGGTACGCCTTTCGACGCTATGTGCATAGGCGCACTCAGCATAGCTGTCATGGCCCTTTGGGGTGCGTATGCTCCAAAGTTGCTTAAAATCCTTCCTGCCCCCTTGATTGCTGTGGTCGTCGCGATGATTGCTGCGGCATATCTTGATCTCCCGATAGCGTTTGTCGTCGTGCCGGACAATATCTGGTCGGTCATTCAATATCCGACTCTAACGACTATTGAGCGCGCTTTGGATAATCGAATTCTGATCGCTGCCATCTCGGTGGCCTTTATCGCAAGCGCGGAAACCTTGCTTTGCGCCAGCGCAGTAGATCAGATGCACCAGGGCGAGCGCACAAAATATGACAAAGAACTTACAGCGCAGGGGGTTGGTAACACCATCTGCGGTCTGTTCGGTGTACTTCCAATGACCGGCGTTATCGTGCGCTCCAGCGCCAATATCGAGTCCGGCGCGAAGACCCGCGCGTCCACGATCCTGCATGGATTGTGGCTGCTACTTTTCGCCGCCGTGGTCCCTTTTACCTTACGTTACATCCCTGTATCGAGCCTTGCTGCTGTGCTGGTTTTCACCGGATACAAGCTGGCATACCCCAAGGCCTTGCCCAAGTTACTTGAGTACGGGAAAAGCGAAGTTGCCATTGCCGCCGTCACCATAGCGACGATCGTCAGTACAGATTTGCTCAAGGGAGTGGTTCTTGGCTTGGCCTTGTCATTGATCAAGTTGCTCTATGTATTCTCGCAACTTGAGATAGATTATGAAGAAGACGCCAAAAAACGAACTGTCCATCTAAAACTTCATGGTTCCGCCACTCTTATACGTCTTCCCAAGATAGCGTCAGTACTCGAAAAGATTCCTCCGGGAGCCGAAGTGCACGTTCATGTCGAAAAACTGCATTATATTGATCACGCCTGCCTTGACCTGCTGTCGAATTGGGAGAAGCAGCATGAAGCGACCAACGGCAGGCTCGTTATAAAATGGGACGAGCTCTGCTGGAAATTCCATCAACGTCGTAACCGATACAGAAATGTAACGGTCGCGGACCACGTATATGGGAAATAATTTACGTTTTTCGGACGTCGTATTGGAGCGCTTGTGAACATACGGTATGTCGCAGCCCGAGCCTTGAAGAATACAGCGGTGTTTATGGCAGTAGTACCGTGGCAGATCGAAACTTGACGCGTCCCGAGTGCCGTCAACGAGCGAGGTAATGAACTCCAATACCTCCAACATTAGACCACTGCATTGGGCAGCATGGTCTGTACTGCTGGTTTCAGTCCTGATCGAATACCCATGGTTGGTTTCATCAAACTGGCAGTCTAGTAGCGATGTTCACGCGGCGCTGGAATTATGGGCGGCGTTTACGGCGCTGACGGCCGGTCTGGTCATAATGATTCATTATTTTGCAAACGGTTCCTGGCTGTTTCTCGTTATTTCGCTGGGATTTGTCCTTCAGGGCGGTGAGGACCTGATTCATGCCATATTCTCCTTCTCTCGAATATGGGGAGAGGAGCAAAAGGAACTCACAAAATTCGTACCAGGAACGTACGCCGCGGGACGGTTCATACTGATTGCCTGCATTTTAGTCGCATGGTTTCTTAGGGAAAAATTCACAGAAGAATCTCGCCGGATCCGAATATCCTTACTGGTCATTTTTTTCGGGATCGTGGCGTCGACGTTTTCAACGATCATCATTATCAAGTCGAACCTGCCCAGTTTTATTGTACTTGGGCATACTGTTACCAGGCCCGCTGATTGCGGCATTATCCCATTCTATGTCGTCGCGGCCGTACTGTATAAAAAAATATTCAGCGATGTAACGTATCACACACCGTTTGTCTTCTCTGTTATCTGCTCGCTGATTGTCGGAGCTGTCTCGCAGATCTACGTAGCTCAGTCGCCTGAGTTATACGACTCATTCTTCGACATAGCGCATGTAATGAAGGTCTTCAGCTATGTTTTTCCGATTCTTGGAATTTCCTTCGGCACCTTCAGTATGTATAAAGAAGAAGCGGAGCACGGGAAGGAACTGGCCTTCTCCGTACAGAAGGAGAAGGAGCTTACCGCCGCGCTCACACTGGCCGCAATAGGAGATGCCATCATTGCGACCGACACCGAGAAGAAAGTGATGCTGATCAACAGAGTTGGCGAGGACTTGACTGGCTGGCGACGTGACCATGTGACGGGAAAGTGTTTGTCGGAAATATTGACACTCCTTGACGAAACTACCCGGCTAAAATTCGATGATCCAGTTGATTTGTTGTTTTCGGACTCGCCGTTATCCAGACAGCCCGCCAACGCGATCCTCGTCGCCCACGATGGGGCCGAAAGGAGCATAGAAATCAACGGTACAGCGATTAGAGACATCGAAGAGAAAATAATTGGAACGGTCTTGGTCTTCAGGGACGTCACTGAAAAACGCCAGAGAGAAGACGAACTGCTCAATGCGAAAAAACTTGAGTCGATAGCACTCCTAACCGCAGGAATCGCCCACGAAATAAACAATCCACTAACAAATGCGTCGCTTAACCTCGAGATCTTGCAGGCGAATCTCAAGGGCGATCATGACGAAACGGGACATTTACGGCGGCTGGAACAGATAGAAAAGAACGTCGACAGAGCGTCCGACATTGCGAGCGCTCTTCTCCATTTTTCGAGGCAGAGTGATTACGACTTCAGAGCCGTCGATGTCAATGAACTCATTAAAAGTTCGCTCACTTTGCTCGAATACCGGCTCAAGGGCGTTGAAATACAGCTCGATCTTTGCGGTGTTGCGCAGGTGTTGGGGGATAGATCGAGGCTCCAGCAGGTCTTCATCAACCTAATCAATAACGCAATTGAGGCGATGCAGCAAAAAATGGTGCTGCATATTTCAGTCAATCAACTCAATGGCTATGTAGAGGTAAGGTTTAAGGACAGTGGAAAAGGCATGCCGCGCGAATTGATCGGAAAGGCGTTTACGCCCTTTTTCACAACAAAGGAGGTCGGGGTAGGTACAGGGCTTGGGCTTGCAATATGCTATGGCATCATAAAAAAGCACCAAGGAACCATCGAATTATCGAGTGACGTCGGAAAAGGGACCACCGTTCTGGTACGTCTGAAGGTGCTCGAGATGCGCGCGCGAGATTTCCCCGCAGTTTGACCGCGTACTCACGAGTACGGCGACATCCGAGGTATGACTAAGGCCACGACTTTAATTTACCTATGACCAAGATTCTGATAATTGATGATGATGCTGAGTTGAGGAAAACCGTTTCCGACGTTCTGACTGCAGCTGGTTACAGCACCGACGTGGCCGTTTCCGGCGATGAGGCGCTTGAGAAAATTGTATCGGAAAAATACGATATCGCTCTTCTCGACATGATGATGCCCGGCAGGGATGGCATGGACGTCCTCATGGATATGAGAAAGCTCAGGCCGAGTACCAGGGTCGTAATGATAACGGCGTTTGCAACCGTAGAGAACGCCGTCGTTTCAATTAAGAAGGGAGCGCATGACTATATTGCTAAGCCGTTCAAAATAATGGATCTAATTAATACAGTGAAACGGACGGTTGAGGAAACGAAGTTTGAAAACAACGTCAAGAAACTGAATATCGAACACACGTTAAATTCGTTGTCCAATCCGATAAGAAGAAACGTGATCCATCTAATCAAGTCAAAGGGCAAAATACGATTAATGGAGATCGCGCGACAGCTCGATATAGAAGACCATACGAAGATTGTCTTTCACTTAAGACTGCTGAAAGAAGCGGGAATTGTAGAACAGGATAAAGACAAGCTCTATTTCCTGACTAAGGAGGGGGGGCGATCTTTCGATCTTCTCAAGTTTCTGGAAAATTATATCTATTCCTGAGTCGGCTCTGAACAACGCGATCAAATGGCGGCGACGTGGCCGATTTCTGGATTTTGCGATCGGGGAGCGCTGATCGCGGTGCTCCAAAAGGACAAGAGCTAGACGTAAAAAGCCGGATGGCTCAAGATCCTCAAGATCATTCGCAGATTGTGCCCGGCACCGCACAGAACGGCGTTGAGCGCATTACCGAGACTGCCCTTGAGCCAGTTTTGCCGCAGCTTGCCTTCGTTCTTCATGTGGCCGATGGCCGGTTCAATCGCGCTACGTCGATGAATGGCTCTTTTGATCGATGGGGGCAGGCCGCGCTTCTGTCCGCTACGCCAGATCGTCACGCCCTCGACGCTGACACCGCGATAACCAGCCCCCGATCTTGCAAGCGCCGACTGATCTTGCGTCCCCCCCAGGCCGGATGCGCAAGGCGCACATCGATGACGGCCGCCTGTACGTAAACCGGCGTTTGCACCGGACTGCAGTGCGGACGGCGGGAGCGATCCACCAACCCCGCCGTACCTTCCTGAACATACCGCGCCAGCCATTTGTAGGCCGTTTGCGGACTGATGCCAAAACGTCGGCACAACTCGCGCCGATTAGCGCCTTCCTGGCTCGCCATGCAGACAAATTCTTCACTCAGACTCATGGTGTCTTGGATATCCCAGGGCATGGTTCTTCCGTGCAAAACGTTTGCTCGGAAGTGTCAACCATGTCCTCGCACACCTGTCACCTATGTGTCCGGTCTATACACCCGCGGTAAGGCTTCGAGCCACCGTTCTGCCTTCAATGCCTTGGATCGGCTGCCAATCAGAACCGACTTTAGCAGGCATCATCAATTTCGACGAATGGCTTTACGAGTGGAATTCACGCGGCCTGTCAGCCTTCGGATCGAATTTCGGGATTGAAAAAAGCCAACAAGGAGGGCACCATGCCGCCCCTTTTGCTTTTCACTCTGGGATTCATTATGGCCTTCAAAGACAGTGTTGCACAATTCCAGTTCATCGACTTGTCGTTGCTTGATCCGGATCCCGAACACGCGCGACAAAATGTTGCCGAAGATACGCTCAAGGGATTGATCAATTCCATCCAGAAGGTGGGAATCATCCACCCGCTTATCGTTCGTCCAAGCTCAACCGAAGGTCGTTATACAGTTGTTGTCGGGGAGCGCAGACGACAGGCCGCAATCCGCGCCGGAGAAACGACCATTCCGGTAATTGTCCGGGCTTGTGCTTCTGGCGATGCCCTGGAAGTTCAAGTGTTCGAGAACCTCGGCTTGGGAGTCCGTTCCGCACTTGAGCCGCGCGATATGGCCAATGCCATTCAAGCGATTGCTGCGCGTTTTGAAACACCCGAGGCGGCCGCACAGCACTTTGGCCGGGCTACCACCTGGTTGGGACAGGCGACTGCCGCTGCCAACCTTTCTGATAAAGTCACTGCCCTACTTGATTCCGGGAAGATCGCCAGTACGGGTGCGGCCGTTCAATTGGAACGCCTAGCCAAGAAAAATGGAGCAAAGGCAGAAGTGCTGATTGGTCAGATCGAGCAATTGCCTGAGGGTGAGAAAGCATCCAAAAAAGTGGTCGATCACGCCTTGCTTGCGGAAACCGGTCGAGGCAAGAAGGAAAAAGAAACGACACCGGCAGAGCCAGTCATTGACCCGCCGAAGCTAGCGCAGGACCTTGGCGTGCTTGTCCCTGTAACCACGCCCGCGTCGGAAATCACTCCGGCAGCGCCGGACAATCCACCATCACTCACCATGAAGAAGGTCAGTCCGGGCAAAGTCAGGCGTGTTGCCCAGCTTCTTGGTCTGGATGGTGAGGACGAAGAAGACATCCTTATTCGTCTTATTGACGAATTCCTAGTCCATTGAAACAAAGAGATTGCACCCCATATGGTGTGCATGGGAAAGATGAATCTGAGTGATTTGGAGCGGGAAGAGTTGGAAGGCTTGCAGCGCAAGCGGACAGCGGCAATGGCGCAGGTT
>Ga0302250_1002631_pt1 | contig 10774 bp, 5 predicted proteins | sample AAG_RA_Asp_MG_FD_193536 | JGI IMG/M metagenome (GOLD analysis project Ga0302250, IMG submission 193536) | Enriched activated sludge microbial communities from anaerobic digester in WTTP, New Holstein, Wisconsin, United States - AAG_RA_Asp | ecosystem: Engineered > Bioreactor > Anaerobic >... | reverse complement strand
GGGCTCGACGCGGTCCTCGGGAAGGTCCCGCCCCCCGTTTTCCTCCAGGTCCGTCCCGGGGTCCCCGGGCCCCAGGTCCAGCGGGGTCACGTCCGGTCCGGCGCCCGGGTCCGCCGGGGCGTCCGGCGTGCCTCCACCCCCGCCGCAGGCCGCGAGGCCCGCCAGGACGACCACGAGGAAGAGCGTGCGCATGGGGTTGCTCCCGGCTGCAGAACCGAAGGGATTGTAGCGGAAAAGCGCCGGGAAGGAGGGTTCCGTCTTCGGGGACGATCCGCGGCCGGAACCGGATCCGGCCCCTATTTCGCCTGGCGGAGCCGGTCCGCCTGGAGGACGCCCCGGACGCGGCGGAGCCCCCGGAGGATCGCGTCCAGTTGCTGCTGGTCCTCCACCTGGAGCACCATGCGGATCTCGACCCGCCGGTCGCCCAGGTCCCGGGTCAGGATGCTCGCGATGTTGGACTGGTGGTCGCTGATCTCCCGGGTCACCTTCGCCAGCAGTCCCGGCTGGTCCTCCACCTCGCAGACCACCGGCACGTCGAAGACCCCGGCGGATCGCTGCACCCAGTGGGCGTCCAGCAGGCGGTCCGGGTCCACCGTCCGGGCCGTCGGGCAGGCCCGCTGGTGCACCGTGACGCCCCGTCCCCGGGTCACGAAGGCCACGATGTCGTCCCCGGGGATCGGGTTGCAGCACCGGGCCAGGTGCAGCATCATGTCCTCGATCCCGTCCACCGCGATCCCCGAGGACCGCTTCCGGAACACCTCCCGCAGGCGCCCCGGGTCCTTCGGGACCTCGGGTTCCGCCGGCGGGGCCGGCACCGCCTCGGGGAACAGGAAGGACACCACGTCCCGGGCCGGTACCTTCTGGATCCCCACCAGCCGGAAGAGGTCCTCCATCGACGAGGCGTGGAACCTCCCGAAAAGACGCCGCCGCTCCTCCTCCTTCTCCTCCTCCAGGCGCTTCAGGGATCCCCCGACCCGCTTCAGTTCCTTCTCGAGCCACTGGCGGCCGATCTCCGTCGCCCGGGCCCGCTCCTCGGCCTGGAACCACTGGCGGACCTTCGACTGGGCCCGACTCGTCTTCAGGAAGTTCAGCCAGTCCCTCTTGGGATGGCTCGTCCGGGAGGTCATCACCTCGACCAGGTCGCCGGACTGGAGGGGGGTGTTCAGGGGCACCAGCCGCCCGTTCACCTTGGTCCCGATGCAGGAATGCCCCACCTCCGTGTGGATCTCGTAGGCGAAATCCAGGGCCGTGGCTCCCGCCGGCAGCACCCGCAGGTCCCCCCGGGGCGTGAAGGCGAAGACCTCGTCGGTGAAGAGGTTCCCCTGGATCCCCTCCACCAGGTCCTGGGGACTCTGGACCTCCTGGACGAAGTCGATCAGCTGCTTCAGCCAGTTGAAGCGCTGCTGGTCCCGGGCCTGGACCGACCCGCCCTCCTTGTAGGACCAGTGGGCGGCGATCCCGGCCTCCGCGACCCGGTGCATCTCCCAGGTGCGGATCTGGATCTCCATCGGCTCCTCCAGAGGTCCGAACACCGTGGTGTGGAGGCTCCGGTAGCCGTTCGCCTTCGGCAGGTTGATGAAGTCCTTGAACCGCGAAGGGATCGGGGTCCAGCGGTTGTGGACCAGCCCCAGGACCTGCCAGCAGTCGGGAACGGCCTGGACGATCACGCGGAACGCCACGAAGTCATAGACCTTCTCCAGCGGGATGCCCTGGACGCGCATCTTGCGGTACAGGCCGTAGAGATTCTTGGGGCGGCCGAAGACCTCGTACCCCGCCAGGTGATCCCCGTCGCACAGTTCCCGGATCGTGCGCTGGACGTCGGCGATGAAATCCGCCCGCTCCTTCAGGCGGGCCTCGGCGGCCTCCTTCAGGGCCTGGTAGTCCTCGGGCTCCAGGTGCCGGAAGGCCAGGTCCTCCAGTTCGGTGCGGATCCGTGAAATGCCCAGGCGCTCGGCCAGGGGGGCGTAGATCCGCCGGGTCTCCTCGGACACCTCCCGCCGGGTCTCGACCGGCAGCACCTCGAGGTCCCGCATGTTGTGCAGCCGGTCGCACAGTTTCACCAGCAGCACCCGGACGTCCCGGGACATCGCCACCAGCATCTTCTTGAAGTGCTCCGCCTGGGTCTCCTGGCGGGAGGTGAAGCGGTAGCGCTGCAGCTTGCCGAGGCCGTCCACGATGGTCCCGATCTCCCGGCCGAACCGCTCCTCGATGCGGGCCGCCTCCTCGGGACTCTCCTCCGGGACCTCGTGGAGCAGGGCGGCACAGACGCTGGGAACGTCCAGGCGCAGGTCCGCCACCAGGTTCGCGACGGCCAGCAGGTGATCGGTCCTGGGAGCACCGGAGACCCGCACCTGGGACCCGTGGACCCGCCGGGCGACCTCCCAGGCCGCCTCGACGGGACCCAGGTCCGCCTGGGGCTGGTGTTCCCGGATCCGGGTCCGGAGGCTTTCCAGGTCGGCCGACAATGCGCTTCCCCGAGGGATCCCGGAAGGAAGGATGGAACATTTCGACCGCCCTGTCACCCGGGCGGGGTCCGGGACGGCGATCCGGGCGGTCCCGCGACCGGCTGGGGATCAGAACATCGCCTTGCGCCAGTCCCGCCGCGTCAGCAGTCCCCGGACCAGGGCCGGGGCCTTGGTCAGGTCCAGGAAGGTGGCCACCACCCGCTGCTGCAGGTCGAAGACCTCCCGGGTGTAGGGGAACCACCAGAGGCGACGCTTCATGAACGACGGAGACCGGTCCTCGTTGATGTGGTGGGGATAGACGAACTCCAGCAGCCCGTCGTCGCTGTGGCTCCGCCCGATCCCCGACTCCCGCACGCCCTGCCAGGGGGTTTCCACCACGCCGTAGGTGTAGACCGCGTCGTTGATCGTGATCGTCCCGGCCTGGAGGCGCCGGGCCAGGCGCACCCCCTTCTGCCGGTCCCGGGTCCAGACCGACGCGCAGAGGCCGTAGGGGGAGTCGTTGGCCAGCCGGACCGCCTCCTCCTCGTCGTCGAAGGGCATCAGCGGCAGCAGCGGCCCGAAGGTCTCCTCGACCATCGTCTTCATCGTGTGGTCGGCATCGGCCAGCACGGTGGGCTCGTAGAACCACCCCCGATCGAGGTGGGGCGGACGCCGGCCGCCGGCGAGAACGCGGGCCCCCTTCGCCACGGCGTCCCGGACGTGATCCTCGACGGTCTCCATCTGCTCGGCGTTGGCCAGGGGGCCGATCTCGGCGTCGTAGTCCCGGTCCTTGCCCACCCGGAGGGCCTTCACCCGGTCGGCGACCATCTCGCAGAACCGGTCGTAGATGGGCCGGGCCACGTAGACCCGCTCGACGCTGGCGCAGACCTGCCCGCAGTTCGTCAGGGCTCCCCAGACCACCCCGTTGGCGGCCAGTTCCAGGTCCGCGTCGGCGCAGACGATGGCCGGGTCCTTGCCCCCCAGTTCCATCACCGTCGGGATGAAGTTGCGGGCGCACACGGCCTGGATCTTCCGTCCCACCTCGGTGCTGCCGGTGAAGACCACCTTCCGGACCGGCGGGGAGAAGAGGGTGTCCCCCATGGCCGATCCCGAAGCGACCACGGTGTTCAGCACCCCGGGGGGCAGTTCCCCGCCCTCGGTGATCATCCGGTGGATCCACAGGCCGATGAGGGCCGTGTCCGACGCCGGCTTGAAGACCACCGTGTTCCCGGCCAGCAGCGCGAAGAGGATCCCCGAGGACGGGATCGCGAAGGGGTAGTTCCACGGGGAGACCACCGTCACGACGCCCAGGGGACGGTAGTGGTAGTGGGAGGATTTCGTCATCCGGAGGTAGGGATTGCCCAGGGGGATGGGCCGGTCGGCCAGGATCGCCGGCGCCCGCCGGGCGTACCTGGTGATGAGGTCGCAGACGACGAAGACCTCGGACATCAGGGCCTCGCTCCGGGGCTTGCCGTTCTCCCGGCTGATCAGGTCGCAGGTCTCCTGGAGGTGGGCCAGCAGCCAGTCCCGGGCCTTCAGCAGGTGGGCCGCCCGGTCCTCCACCGATCGGGCCGCCCACCCGGGGAAGGCCTCCTCGGCGTTCCGCACCGCCTGCTGCACCTCCTCGGGACCGGCCAGGGGCACCCTGCCGATCTCCTCCCAGGTGGCCGGGTCGATGCTGACCAGCACCTTCCGGTCCGGGTGATCCGTCTTGCGAGCCATCGAGGCGCTCCATCAAACAGACCCGGGCAGCATGACGCGACGCGTATCGCTTGTCAATTCCCAGACGGACGGATTAGTCCGTTTCGTTGGATCGGGCCTGGGGATCGCCGGCGATCGGGAAAAGGACGGCACGTTTCCGGCCAAGAGGGTAGAATGCCGCCATGAAGGTTCCCGGGACGCCACCGGCCATCGTCGGGGTCACGCAGCGCTGCAACCAGCGGTGCGTCTTCTGCCTGGACGCGAACCGCCGGGGGGAGAGCGACCCGTCGCTGGACTCGCTGCTTTCGGACTTCGACACCCTGGCCCGGCGGGGGATCCGGGAGGCGGTGCTGATGACCGGGGAATCGGTGCTGCGACCCGATTTCCCGGAGATCCTGAAGGGCCTGACGGACCGCGGGATCCGGCCCAGCCTGACGACCAACGGGACCCTGCTGGCCGACGAGCGGCGCCTGGGGCGCCTGGTGGAACTGGGTCTGCGGCACTACAACGTCAGCGTGCACGCGGTGGACGGGGAACTGGCCGGGCGGATCAGCGGCCGGGCCTGGACCTGGCCCCGGCAGCGCCAGGCCCTGGCCAACCTGGATCGGGCGGCCCGGCGGGGGGAGATCGACGCGGTCTACACGAAGACGGTGCTGGTCCGGCTGAACCTGGCCGTCGTGCACGAGGTGGTGCGGGTGCTGGGGGAGATGCTGGCCCACGTCCGGGAACTGACCCTCGGGGTGAAGCAGGCGGTCCCGGTGCTGCCCGCCCACCGGACGCTGCTGGTGCCCCTGGACCAGGTCGGCGGAGCCCTGGGAATGGCCGCCGCCGAGGCGGACCGGATCGGCCGGGCGCTGCTGCTGGACAGTTTCCCCCTCTGCGCGCTGCCGGGCCTGGAGGACCGTTCCCGGGAACTCCAGGACCTGGCCCGGGGCCGGACCTACATCGAGGTGGAAGGAAGATCGGCCGAGGCCGATCCCTCCCTGTGGCCGATGGCCCGGAAGGCCGAGGCGTGCCGGGCGTGCCTGCTGGATCCCGTCTGTCCCGGGGTTCACGGGGCCGTCCTCCAGGCCAGCGGCGGGCCCCTCCGGGCCTCCCGGAGGGACCCCGGGGCCCTGCTCCGGAAGGCCTGGGAACGGGCCTATCCCCCCATCGACGACCCCTGCCCCGACCTGGACGACTGCCGTCCCTGGACCCGGTCGCCGACCCTGGAGGAGGCCCCCGTCGGGCCCGAGGAGATCGGGGAGGACCCGGTGCTCCGGGCCCTGGCGGAGGTGCTGCGGAGGAAGGGGCGCCTGGGGGACCTGCGGGTCGGCGCCCTCCGGCTGTGCGGCGACCGGATGGAGGGACACCTGGTCAACGGCGGCGGCGAGGTGACGTTCTGGATCGGGGTCCGCGGCGGTCCCGGGGAGGCCTTCCTGGAGACGGGGACCCATCGCCTGGGCTACCTGGACTGCTCCCTGCCCGATCCGGGTCCCTCCCTGCGGATGCTCTGCGAGGTGCTGCGGAGGATGGAGGACCGCCTGGCGCCGATCCCTTCCTGAGTCTGCTGTTTCCCACCGATCCCCTATCGCCCCCAGGAGGTGGGGTCCAGCACCTGGTCGCAGTCCGCCACCGGCACCCCGGCCGGATTCCGGAAGGGGGAGGCGCAGTACTCCAGCAGCGTCGTGAAGTCCTCGATGCGCAGGGCCTCGGGGATCGACCGGGGATGGAATCCGTCCCGGAAGGAGTAGACCCCGTCGGGAACCTCGGAGGACCAGAGGTCCCACCGGGGAAAGGTGTCGTAGTAGTCCACCGACTGCCGGTGGAACCGCTGGATCAGGCGGGCCTCGGCCGCGGTCAGGGGCAGGCCCAGGGCCGCCCCCCGGAGCAGCCACATCGCGATGTCCCTCGGGAAGGAGGGGTCGCCGAGGCCGGGCTCGCCGGATCGGGGGTCCTGGTACCGCTCGAGGCGGGTGGCCAGTCCCAGGAGCAGGTCCCGGGCGATGCGGGGGTGGCCGGTCACCAGGGCCCAGTGGATCGCGGCCAGGTGGAAGTGGACGATGATGTCGTAATTGAAGTAGTGCCCCGCCGCGGCGAAGTCGTCGTAGAGGCTTCCCTGCCCAGAGCCGCAGTCCTGGCCATGGGGATCGCCGTCGGCCATCAGCGCGGTGGCCAGCCGGGCATCGCACTCGGCGTCGGGGATCAGGTCCACGTAGTCCACGAAGGAGGCCAGGTCCTGACCCGGGGGAACCAGCACGTTCCCGTCGGCGTCCTTGGTGCGGATCTTCCACCCTGACTCGACGATGTCCCGGGCGGACTTCCGAAGCAGGTCCAGGGCCTCCCGGGCCGAAGCCTGGAGGGCCGGGTCGGGGGAGTCCTCGACCAGGTACAGCAGCCAGGCCGCCGACCGCCACAGGTAGGGCAGGTCGTCCTTGCTCCGCTTGTTGGTGACCCAGACGTCGCCGTAGGTGGGATTGCCGGGATACCGGAACCGGTCGGCGTTCCAGCCCTCGTAGGGGAAATACCACTGGTCGTACTCCACCACCTTCTTCTTTCCGGATGGCAGCAGGAACGAGTGGTTGCGGCCGATCAGGTTGCGTGCCAGCAGCCAGTCCACGGGATCATCCGCATCCCGGACGAAGCCCCGCATGCAGGCGGTCAGGGATCGGGTGTACTGGTCCGCCAGGTACCCCATCGCCGGATCGCCGGTGGCCCGGTACCCCGCCAGGGCCGAGGCCAGCACGATGCCGGTGGGCTCGGCGTTGTTGTGGCTGCCCCCGTCGGCGGCGTTCGCCCGGAAGGTGACCGTGTCCCCCGCCTTCTCGGCCACGAAGTCGTGCCACCAGATCAGGTAGTCCGGGACCCCCGTGGATGCGTCCATGCCGGCGCTGGTCTCTGCGGCCCAGGTGAAATAGTCGATCCGTTTCCAGAAGCCGGTCACCCGGCGGGTGACCTCGGCGGTCTCCTCGGGGGAGGGGGCCCCTTCGCCGGGGTCCCGGACCAGCCGGAAGGGAAGGGCCAGGGGCAGCCCGCCGGGAGTGGCGGGAACCTCCACCGCGAAGGGATCCTCGGGGACGTCCCACGGGACGACGTCCTGGAAGTCCGGCGCCGGGTCGCCCGGGACATCCTCCAGGGCATCCTCCCCGACATCCCCTCCGGAACTGTCCCCCGCGTCGGCCGGGAGAACATCCCCCGGGTCGTTCCCGGGGTCCCCGATCCCGGGTCCCGAGTCCCCGGCGACCTCCTCCCGGTCCCGGAGATCCCCGGCCCCAGGGTCGGTCCCGGGATCCGGGGAGCCGCCGCATGCGCAGATCCAGCCTCCCAGGACGACCATCCACCAGCGGCTCATCGGCTCCTCCCCTCGGGATCCCCGAAAGGATGCCCGATGGGTTCCGCCGCGTCCACCGCACCGGCGGAGATCCCCAGCCTTTTCCCATGCCCGATCCAGGGCCCCCTCTGGTAGCATCCCGCCAGAAGGAGGTGCCCATGAACGCTCCCAGCGACCGCCAGGAGCCGGGACCGCTGGCCGGGATCCGGATCCTGGAGACCTCCCGGGGCATCGCGGCCCGGATCGCGACGATGGTCCTGGCGGATCACGGTGCCGAGGTGGTGCGGATCCCCCTGCCGGAGGACCTCCCGGACCCGGTCACCGGAGCCCTGCTGGACCGGAACAAGACCGTGGCCCGCTTCCCGGCGGACTCGCCGGAGGGGATCGGGGCGATCCGGGACCTGCTGCCCCACGCCGACGCCTGGGTCGAGGACGTGCTGCCCGGCGAGACCGCGGCCCTCGAGGCCGCAACCGGAGCCACCCCGCGGCCCGACCAGGTGCGCCTCTCCCTGCCGGCCTTCCGGGAGGGGGATCCCCGGCAGGACCTGCCCCATCCCGAGGTGGCGGCGGCCGTGGCCGGCTGCCTCTATGCGAGGCCCCTGGGCGCCCCCCGGTGGCACGACCTGCCCGTGACCCCGGTGGTGGGGGGCCTCTTCGGGGCCAACGGCCTCATGGCCGGCCTGATCGCGCGGCTCCGCACCGGCCAGGGCCAGCGGGTCACCGTGCCCCTCTACCACGGGACCCTCTTCGCCCAGATCCTGCAGGTGCTGATGGGCTGCGGCGTGCCCCGGGGGTTCCTGGCTTTGAAGATGGTGGCCACCCCCTTCATGCATTCCTGGCCGTGCCAGGACGGGCGCCATGTCTACCTGCACATCACGCTGCCGGCCCACAACGCCCGGATGATCGCCCTGCTGGAGGAGATCGGGCATCCCCGGGAGGCCCGGGACCTGCGGGGCGTGCTGTCGGACCAGACGATGCGGGACCCGAGCCAGGTGAAGGACCTCGCCGAGGCGAAGGCCATCGAGGAGGTCCTCCGGCGGATCTTCCGGCTGCGGCCGGCCCGGGAATGGGAGGCCCTGCTGGGCCGGGAACTCTGCTGCATCGAGGTCCGCACGGTGGATCAGTGGATGCGGGATTCCCGGGCCGCGGGGATGCAGGACGTCGTGGCGCTCGAGGACCCGGAACTGGGGGGGGTCGAGGCCCCGGGTCCCGGGTTCCTGTGCCGGGAGATGCCGCCTCGGGTCGGGCCCCGGCGCGTCGCCGATGATCTCCGGGACCTCGCGGCGCGGTGGCGGGAGTCCCCGGGAGTCGGGGCGCCGCTGGAGCCGGGGCGAAGGCTGGCCCATCCCCTGGAAGGAATCCGGGTCGCGGACCTGTCCCGGATCATCGCCGGCCCCACCGCCGGGCGCCTGCTGGCCGAACTGGGGGCCGAGGTCACGGCGATCCAGGGCCCCACGGACCTCGCCTGGGCGCTGTCCTTCCACCTGCTCTTCAACGTCGGCAAGCGGACGGTGACGCTGGACTTCACCACCCCCGAGGGGAAGGACCGCCTCCAGGGGTTGATCCGGCACCTGGATCCCCACGCCCTGATCCAGAACTACCGCAACCTGGAAGTCGCCCGGTCCGTCGGGGTCGGTCCCGAGGACCTGGCCCGATCCTTCCCGGCCCTGGTCCAGGCCCACCTGAACGCCTACGGCAACGAGGGCGACTGGCAGCAGCGGCCGGGGTTCGAGCAGGTGGTCCAGGCCGTGACGGGAATCCAGATGACCTACGGCGGCGGGGACCGCCCGAGGCTGCTTCCGACGCCGGTGATCGACATCGGCACGGGGCTGGCGGGAGCCCTGGCGACCCAGGTGGGCCTGTGGCACCGCCTCCGGACCGGCCGGGGATGCCGGGTGGAAACGCACCTCACCTGGACCGCGCTGCTGCTCCAGTGCCGCCAGGTAGCCGAGGTGCACCGGCAGCGGTCCGCCAGGGAGGGGCGTCCCCTGCCTCCCGCCCCCGGCCTCCTGGCAACGATCGTCCGGGCCCTGGACGGCCCGATGACCGTGGCCGGGACTCCCGGGGACCTGGCCGCATGGATCGGCCTGGAGGGACCCGACCGGACAGACCCCGGGATCCTGCGCCGCCGGCTGGCCCGGCAGGCCTGGACCCGGCCGGCCGCGGCCTGGAAACGGGACCTCGAGTCCCGGGGAATGGGCCGCCGGGTGCTGTGCATGGCCGTGCCCAGGGTGAAGGACCTGGTCCGGAGCCTCCCGGAACTCGACCCCTCCCGGCCGCCCCCGGTGCGGATGCGGCCCTATCCGGGGGTGAACCGGCCCATGGCCTTCGTGCGGCTGCCCCTGGACCTCTCGGGCACCCCCCTCCGGGAGGGGCTCCCTCCTCCCCAGCGGGGCCGGGACACCGCCGAGGTCCTCCGGCAGGCGGGCCTGACCCCCGGGGCCGCGGACGGCGTGCTGCCCTATCCCGCCGATCGGCCGCTGCTGGCCTGGCTCTGGGAGATCGCCCGCTGGGGGTGGTTCGCCTGGAGGTCCGGGGGCTTCTGACCCCCGGGGATCAGCGGACCTTCCTCATCTGGCGACGGGCCCAGTTCCGGGCGTCGTCGGTCTCCCACTCGAGGCCGGACGGGGCCTTCGCCTGGATCACCGCCTCGTAGTACCGGAGGGCGCACTCCCGGTCCCCGGTCTCCCGGCACGCCTCGGCCAGTTCCAGCAGGGCCTCCGGGTCCCCGGGAGCCCGGTCCACCCCCATCCGGGCATATTCCAGGGCCTTGTCGTCGTCCCCCCAGGAGATCACCGAGGGCAGTTCCCGGTAGGCCATCGCCAGGAAGACGTAGGCCTCCGGCCGCCGGGGGTCCATCGCGATCAGTTCCTCCAGCTGGCCTCGGACCGGCTTCACCGCCTGGAGGATCCGGGTGAAGGGCAGCGTGGCACCGGCCTTGTACCGGTTCATCAGTTCCCAGTAGCGCCCGTCGTAGTCCCGGGTCCTGAGGGCCTGGGCCCGCAGGGCGCACTCGATCCCCGCCCGGGCGATCCTCGCCCCGTCCTCCTTGTCGCCGGCCTGGATCCGCCGGTGGGCCAGGTGGAAGGACGTTCGGGCGCACCAGATCTGCACGTCGTGGTCCCCCGTCCGCAGGGCCGCCAGCCTCGCGAATCCCTCCCAGGCCTCCCGGTGGCGATCGGGATCCGCGCGTCCCTGGTAGATCGCCAGCACCTGCTGGAACTCCGGGTCCCCAGGCACCGCCAGGCCGTCGGCCCGTCCCACCATCGGCGCCAGGAACGCCCACAACGAAACGATCAGGATGCCTCCCGGCCCGGGG
>Ga0302250_1002629_pt1 | contig 10776 bp, 10 predicted proteins | sample AAG_RA_Asp_MG_FD_193536 | JGI IMG/M metagenome (GOLD analysis project Ga0302250, IMG submission 193536) | Enriched activated sludge microbial communities from anaerobic digester in WTTP, New Holstein, Wisconsin, United States - AAG_RA_Asp | ecosystem: Engineered > Bioreactor > Anaerobic >... | reverse complement strand
GTGCCGACCGGTCGCAGACCGCCCCATGCCGACGTCCCCAAAGAGGATATTGTCGTAATAGCCGCGAAAATTCTCTAAAAACCCATTTGTTACTATTGACCAATACGCCAGGGCGAAGTTAAAGTGTGTTTGTTACTATTAATAGTAACAATATCATCCTGCCTTTCAGCAACCAAGGCGGAAACAGAGGTTCCCAATGTCGAGAAGCAAAGTCTTCATGATCGTGGCGGTAGGCGCGGCCTTTCTCGCCGTCTCCTGCGGAAACACGAAAAAAACCGTGGGTATAGCCAAATTCGTGGCTCATCCCGCCCTCGATGCGGTGGAGCAAGGAATAATCGATGAAATTTCCGAGTCCAAACCGGAAATCGAACTGGATAGGCAGAATTCCAACGCCGACATGGCAACCGCCGGCCAGATAGCCCAGCGCTTTAAGCAGGCCAAGGTGGCGGTGGCGGTGGGAATAGCGACGCCAACGGCCCAGGCCCTGGTCAATCAGATAAAGGACAGGCCGGTGGTGTATTCCGTGGTTACCGATCCGGTGTCGGCCGGCCTTGTTGAGAGCATGGACAGGGGGGGCGCGAACGTGACGGGAACCTCGGACATGACGCCGGTGCGGGTACAGCTCGATATGCTGGTATCCATGGCTCCGGTTCAGCGTCTGGGGCATGTCTACTCTTCCGGCGAGGCCAATTCCCTGGCCCTGGCCGCGATAGTCAAGGAATACTGCGCCGAAAAGGGAATCGAGTATGTCGAAGCGACTATAACGAATTCCTCCGAGGTCAAGTCGGCCCTCCTCTCCATAGCCGATCGGATCGATGGCCTGTATTTGGGCAACGACAACACGGTTTTCTCGGCCCTGAGCGCGGTTTCGGAAGTTTGTTTGGATAAGAAAATCCCACTCATGTCCGCCGATCCCGCTTCGGCCGAGACTATCCCCGTCCTGGTTGCCCTGGGTTACGATTATTACCAAATGGGGCGGGCGACGGGCAAAATCGTGGTAAGAATTCTGAACGGGGAAAAAACCAAGGATATTCCGGGCTTCCTGCCCACCGATCCCGAATCCCTGGACCTCGTACTGAATCTGGATGTCGCCGAAAAACTCGGGCTCAGCCTTGATCCGGCCTTGGTGGACCGGGCTACCGTCGTGGTGTCGGGCGGGACTGTGACGAAGAAGTAAGATGATCGAAGGAATCCTTGTCGAGGGCCTGGTCTACGGGATCATGGCCCTCGGGCTCTTTATCAGCTTTCGAATTCTCGATTTTCCCGATTTGACCGTCGAGGGCTCCTTTCCGGCCGGGGCGGCGGCCGCCGGCGCGATCGTCGCGGGCCTGGCCGGGGCCCTGGCTCCGAGGGCCCCGGCGGCAGGGGGGTTCGGCGCGGCGGGGGGCCTGGGGGCCGCAGCGGCCGTTCCGGCTGGCCTTGCGGCCGCCGCCCCGGTGCTCGCCCTGATAGGCGGCTTCGCCGCGGGCGCCCTGGCGGGCCTAGTCACTTCGCTCATCCACCACAGGCTCAAGGTTCCTCCAATCCTGGCGGGAATCATCACCATGACAGGCTTTTACTCCATCAACCTGCGCATATTGGGAGGAAGGCCCAATATGCCGCTGATCAGGAACAATCCCCTCCTGGGCTTTGCCCGCACATGGCTGGGATCGGGCGTCTTGCAGGATATTTCCCTTTTCATAGCCGCCTTGCTCGCCGCCCTCCTCGTCGCGGGATTGATGGATCTTTTTTTTCATACGGAAATCGGCATAGCCATGGGGGCCATGGGCGACAACGAAGCTTCGGTCGTCCAGGCGGGCATAAACCCCGTATCCCTCCGAAGCCTTGGAATAGCCCTGGCAAATGGCATCGTCGGCCTGTCGGGCGCCCTGGCGGCTTCCTACCAAGGCTTTGCCGACGTCAATTTCGGAGCGGGCATAGTAGCCTCCGGGCTCGCTTCCGTGATGCTGGGCGAACTTTTGATCAAATCCCAGTTTATCGGTGTCCAGATATTCCGGGTGCTCGCCGGGTCTATTTTGTTCAAGGGGCTCATGTACGTCGCCCGATCTTGGGGCTACCTGGCCGGCATCACTCCCAACGACCTGAGACTCCTCACCGCCCTGCTCATAATCGGTTCGATCTCCGTATCCAAGTATGCGGGCAAAAAGCCAAAAGCCCTGTCCCGGCCAGGGGAGAAGCGAAGATGATCAACATCGAGGCGCTGGAAGTATCCTTTCACCAGGGCGGCGGCGAGGACAGAAAGGTGTTGAACGGTATCGATCTGAGAGTTCCCAAGGGACAGACGGTATCGATAATCGGATCGAACGGGGCGGGCAAAAGCACCCTGCTCAACGCGATAGCCGGAACAGTCCCCATAAGCTCCGGTTCGATAGTCCTGGACGGGAGGGACTGCGGCAAAGACCCGGAATGGCGCCGCGCCGCGTACCTGGGGAGGGTGCGGCAGAATCCCCTGGCGGGCACGGCAGGGGAGATGACAATTCTGGACAATCTGGCGCTGGCTGCACGAAAAGGCCCGCGGGGCTTGCGTATCGCAGTCAATAAATCCAAGGCCAAAGTCTTGGCTGAGCAGGTGTCCCAGCTCGATATGGGCCTTGAAAACAGGCTGAGGGAAAACGTCTCGCGGCTTTCGGGAGGACAGCGCCAGGCCCTGACCCTCCTTATGGCGGTACTCTCCCATCCTTCGGTGCTGCTGTTGGATGAGCATACCGCAGCCCTCGATCCGGGAAACGCCGAAATCGTCGGTCGTCTCACCAGGCGATTTATAGCCGAATACGACCTCACGGCGCTTATCGTTACCCATGATATGAAACAAGCCTTGGAGCAGGCCGATCGGGTGGTGATGATGCACGAGGGCCGGATCCTGGCCGATGTGAGCGGCGGCCTCAAGGAACGGATGGGTGTCGCGGACCTGGTGGAACTCTTTAGGCAATCCCGGGGCAAGGACTACGCGGAAGACAGGGATCTGCTGGGTTGAAAGCACTTTTGTAGTTCCCCGAAGCTTGTGGGAATTGAGGCGAGGGGGATGCGGCAATGGCGTGCGTCGCGGAGCTTGACAGCGCTTTCCGATGCGATGAGCGAGCCCTGGGGAACGGCTGAGGAGAACGCCGCTTTCAGCGCGACGGGATTATTTTCCTGGCTGTGCGTATGTAAATAAAAGAAACACGGTCCCCTGGATACCCAGGCATCCTTCGCCAACAGGCTTCGGGGAACTAATTAAAACTTATACCCGAAACGGCGGAGCATAGCCTTACGGTCGGCCTTGTCGGCCTCGCCCTCCACACCCTTCGGCGAATTGCCGTCCACCACTCCCAAAATCCCCGCGCCTTGTTCGGTCACGGCCCGTACGACTTGAAGAGGATTAGCCGTGGCGGCGAAAACGCGGCACACTTCCGGGCAGGCCTTTATTCTGTCCAGAACATTGATAGGATAGGCGCCTGGGCCGAGGATGAGGTAAAAACTGTGCCCGGCTCCCACGGCGAGGGCGCAATCCCTGGCCGCCGCTTCCAGCTCCGGCGAACTTCCCGCGGTGCGGACCAGACAGGGGCCGGAGGCCTCGCTGAAGGCGAGACCGTATTGGGCCCCGGGCACCGAACCGGCCATAATTTCGGCGATATCTTCCACCGTCTTGATAAAATGGGATTGCCCCACAATGATGTTGCAGTCCGAGGGAATCGAAAGCTGCACGAAATCAAGGTTCATTCTTCATTCCTCCGTAAAGCATAGTATCTGCATCGAAGATTGTTGAGGGAATGAGGACAGAGAACGGCTCAGGCTTAAGGACAATCTCCTGCGGCACTGTCTCAGGAACCTTTTCAACAATCTTCGATGCAGTAAATAAACCATAAAGGTTGCTTAGTCATCCAAGGAGGCCCCGCCGGGGACGCCGACGGGAGCCGCGTATAGGGCGAACATATCCTCGCCGTCCAGCCCCAGATACTTGTCCAGGCCTTGCTGATCGTAGGCCCCGACGGCGCAGGTGCCCAGACCTAAGGCTTCGCAGGCCAGATAAAGGTTTTGACAGGAATGGCCTGCGTCGAGGGCTACCAGCTTGTCCGCCGCCTTGCCATAGCGCCACTCGCTCCTGTAGGGAACCGCCGCCCAGAGAATGACGCAGGACGAATTTCTGAGCTGCCCCATCAATGCCGCGTCCAGGGCTTCCGAATCGTCCCCTTCCCGCTCGAGCACCAGGGCGTGCTCCAATGGGAGATACCGGTAAAGCCCCGGCTTAAGCCCCTCGATCCTTCGGGCGAAGACATAGACATCCAGGGGATGTCTGGCGCCCCCCGACGGGGTGGTTCTGAAGGAGTATTTCCCCCTGTTCTCCCTGACTCCTTCGCAGGACCAGAGCAGATAGGAAAGCGTTGTCAGGGCCAGCTTTTCGATTTTAAAAGCTCGCCTTGAGCGCCTGGACAGCAAGAGCCGATGAAGCGTCGCCGGGGCTGAGAGGGAATCGTTTTCGATGCCATAGGCCTTGTCCACCGTCGGCAGGCTTACAACGCTTTCGTCCGGCTGCGGCGGCTCCTGCTGGGGTGGAGGAGGCAGACCCCTGGATTGGTCGGAAGCTGTTTCCTTCACCAGATGCCAATTGGACTTCAGAAAATGTCTACCTTGGAGAAATCGTTCGTCCATCCTATTTTCCTTTGGGCATGCGCGCTTCGACATGGCGCACGACATCGGCGATGAGGACATTGCAGACCTTGTCGCTCAAACCCTTGGCCTTCATCGCCTCCCGGTCTTCGGCGTTCCAGAGATCCGCTCCTTCCAAGAGCACCCTGCACTGGGAGGAACCATGGGCGGCCTCCATGGCGGCGAAGAGCCTGGATACCTCCCCGTAAGTCCTCATCTTGGCATCCTGGTCGGCGCCGCTTTCGCTTCCGTATATCATGGACAGTGCGAGCACCCCGCCGGTTATCGCCCCGCAGCTGTATCCGAGCCGCCCCATTCCGCCCCCAAGGCCGCCGGATAAGCGATGGGCAATACCCTCGTCCAGTCCGAGATCGGAGGCGAAGGCCGTAAACACCGCCTGCGAGCAGGATGAACCGCCCTTATGAATCGAGAGAGCCTTTTCCACTCTGTCCATATCCAAAACCTCCGGATTCGTCATACCGATTGCGTCGATAACGCGCCTTCGATTCCAACACCACGCTATCCTATCATAAAGGATGAGAAGCTTCGGGCAAAGGGCTTCGCGACAACTTCCGCGTTGGACCTAGCGGAAACTTCTCGCCGCGGCCACCGCCTTTTCCCAACCCGAGACCAGATCCTGTCTAAGCGCCTGAGCCATGGTCGGCTTGAATTCCCGTTTTTTGCGCCAATTCTTTTTCACCTCATCCAGACTCGACCAGTATCCGGCGGCGAGACCCGCCAGATAAGCCGCCCCTAGCGCCGTGGTCTCGGCCACCTCGGGTAGCACCACCGAACGCCCGCTGATGTCGGCCTGGAACTGCATGAGAAAGGAATTGGCCGAAGCCCCTCCGTCGGCCTTGATGCTGGCCAAGGCCCGACCGGAGTCTTTTTCCATCGCCTCCAGAAGGTCCCTCGATTCGTAGGCTATTGCTTCGAGGGCGGCGCGGGCGAAATGCGCCTTGGTCGTTCCCCTGGTGATGCCCACGACGGTGCCGCGGACATCCGAATCCCAATAAGGAGCTCCCAGCCCAACGAAGGCCGGGACGAGATAGACACCGCCGGTGTCGGGAACCGATCGGGCTAAGGCTTCGCTTTCGGCGGACTCGGTGAGCAGCCCTAGTTGATCCCGGAGCCACTGGATGACAGCCCCGGCGATGAAGACCGAGCCTTCCAGGGCGTAGGTATAGCCCTTGCCCAGGTCCCAGGCCACGGTCGCCAGGAGGTTGTGCTCCGAAGCGACGGGGACGGACCCTGTATTCATCAGGGTGAAGCAGCCGGTTCCGTAAGTGTTTTTTGCTTCCCCCGGGCTGAAACAGGCGTGGCCGAAAAGGGCCGCCTGCTGGTCGCCGGCCGCGCCTGTAACCGGTATGGCCTGACCGAAAAGCTCGGGCCGGGTGACGCCGAAAAGGCCCGAGCTGGGCAGAACCTCGGGCAGAACAATCCTCGGCACAGCCATCACCGCCAGCAGTTCGTCATCCCAGTCCCCTTTGTGGATATCGAAGAGCAGGGTGCGGCTGGCGTTGGTCGGGTCGGTGGCGTGACGACCGGTGAGCTTGTAGATAAGCCAGGAATCGATGGTGCCAAAGAGAAGATCGCCCCGCTCCGCCCTTCGCCGCAGATCGGGACGTTCCCGGAACAGCCAGCTCAGCTTGGTGCCCGAAAAATATGGATCCAGCACAAGTCCGGTTTTACCCCGGATTGTCTTTTCCAGTCCGGCCGATCGAAGCTCCTGGCAGATGCCCGCCGATCTGCGGCACTGCCATACGATGGCATTGTAGACAGGCTTTCCCGAATCCTTTTCCCAAAGGAGACTGGTCTCGCGCTGGTTGGTTATGCCGATGGCGAGGATCTGCTCGCTTTCGATCTGGGCCGCGGCGATGGCTTGCTTGGCCGCGGCCAGCTGGGTGGCCCAAATTTCCTCCGGATCGTGCTCGACCCAGCCGGGTTGGGGGAATATCTGCTTGAATGGTATCTGTTTTACGCCGATGATGATACCGTCTCGATTGAAGATGATTGCCCTCGATGAGGTGGTGCCCTGGTCCAGGGCGAGGATATACTGTTCTTTTATGGTCATGGAGCAAGTATACTCGGAAATTACCGAGGGCGGAACGCGGAAAATCAAAACCGATCTCCGCGGGGGAGGAGTATGGAGCGTAACGAGTATGTCGCGCTGGTGAGTGCTTTCGAACACGCCTACGACAAGCTTATCTTAAAAGCGAACGCCTTGAGTCCTGAGGAACTGCGCTTTGTCCCTGCCGTGAAGGACGCCTGGTCTTCCAACGATCACCTGGTCCATCTTTTGGACGCCGACTGCAATCTCGTGATGCGCCTCCGCGGAGCCGTGGCGGAGCCGGGCAAGGCGATTCCCGCCTGGGATCCCGAAGCGTGGAAAATGAAGAACAATTATTTCCAGACCGATGGGCTGTTCTGCCTGGACCTGGCTGTGGCCTTGCGCAAATTCATCGCCGAATCGCTTAAAAACCTGGACGACGAAGTCCGTGAAAAAGCATGGATACTCCACCCGGAGCGGGGCGAGCTCCGCCTGGAGGCGGTGCTCAAAATCTATGCCGGCCATCCCGACTTCCATCTGAAATATCTGGAACGCAACGGCGAGGCCTTCGCCCAGTCAAAAGCCGGGGCGAAAGGAAGGCAAGGGTGAACATCCTCGAACTCCTCTCCGCGAAGGAAATAGGTACCGAAGTAGCGCTCATCCGACTTCTTTTCGCGATGATAGCCGGCGGCATCATCGGCGCGGAGCGGGAAATGCGCCGCCAGGTAGCGGGCCTGCGTACCCATATACTCATCTGCCTGGGCTCCTGCCTCCTTATGATGCTTTCAATATGGATGCCCCAGACGGTCGGCCTGGATAAGGGCGATCCCGGCCGGATCGCCGCCCAGGTGGTGTCCGGCATCGGCTTTCTCGGCGCCGGCGCCTTCATAAAGATAGGCAACAACGTAAAAGGCATGACCACCGCCGCCAGCCTCTGGGTGGTCGCGGCCATTGGGCTCACCATCGGCGGCGGCATGTGGAGAGCGAGCCTCATCACCCTGGGCCTCGTGATTTTCGCCCTGGCCTTTCTGGAGCCCCTGGAGCGAAGGATATTCCCCGCCGAACGCTTCAAGTACTTAAGCGTGTGGTTCGCCGAGTCGTCGATGGACAGGGAAAAGGTATTCAAGGTCCTGCGGGATCACGGCATCAAGATTCAGACCATGGACGCCAGTCTGGATATCGGAAAGGGATCGACCAAGCTGACCTACCTGACCAAGATTCCCGAAGCGCTCAATATCGAAAGCCTCTTCAAGGAGCTGAGAAAAGTCGGGGACGTGGAGAAGGTCAAGATAGAAGAGAATCTGTAGCGGCAAGAAGACGGGGGCGGATCGCCGCCGGGCCTTCGCCCCGCCCCGCTTAATTTCCGCAACAAGCTTCGAGAAACTGACAAAAGCTCAAAGGCCCAGGTATTTCCTTACATCGATCAATGAAGCGAATATCCTTGAAGCCATGGCCCGGGCCTTCGGATCGGGCTCTATCAGATCGGGCACCATGATTACCCTCGCCCCCGCCGCATGGGCCGCCGTGACGCCCGCCAGGGAGTCCTCCAGGACGAGGCAGTTTTCCGGCGCGACGGCCAATCGCCCAATGGTTTTTAGGTATATTTCCGGGTCCGGCTTGGGCTTATCGACCTCATCGCCGCATAACAGGAATTCGAAGCGCTTCAGGATACCCGCTTTTTCCATCAGGGGCAGCACCCTCGGCCTGGCTGTGGATGTCGCCACAGCCAGGGGAACGCCAACTCTCCGGAGACTGCCCAGAAGCTCCAGCAATCCGGGCTTCAGGGGTATGGGGTTGTCGCGGTAATACCCGGCTTCGAGGAAAAGCCGCCGAGCCTGGACTTTGTCATAGGGGAATTCGGGGCCAAGCGACCTTACAAGAAGACGCTTCTCCTCGGCGGAGGAATGGCCGACAAGGCCCAGCAGCAACGGATCGGGGATTTCCCAGCCTTCGGAGAGACCCGCGGCGCGCCACAGCCCGATGGCTATCCGCTCGCTGTCGAACATGAGCCCGTCCATATCGAAAGCGACCGCCCGGATCGCCAAACCCTCGACTTCAATCATGTATACGCTCCCGACGCTGAACGTATGGAATAATACAATGGGAATGTTTAAAGGTTAAATACCTGCATCGAAGATTGTTGAGAGTAAGGAAGAAATGAGGACAGAAGGCGGCTTAGGCTAAGGACAATCCCTTGCGGCGCTGCCTCGGGAACTTTTCGGGGATCTTTTCAACAATCTTCGATGCAGTAACTAAAAGGTAAAGGCCCGACAAACCACCGGGCCGATATCCGCGCCATGCTTTTCGCAACCCGCACGGGCGCTTCCGTTGACTTTTTTAGGCCCACTTTGTATAGTCTCAACCTGTGTTGGCGGGCGTTTCCGCCCCCGCGCCCCGGTTTCCCGGGCCCTTAGCTCAGTTGGTTAGAGCTGCGGACTCATAATCCGTAGGTCGCTGGTTCAAGTCCAGCAGGGCCCATAAGTAATTCGTTGTGCCGAAGTATTTTAGATGAGTGTCTGAAATACCAGGAAAATGCCATCTAAGAGGTGTCAGCAACTACTGTCAGCAGACGGTAGAAGCTCATACCTACGCAGGGGATATCACTGAAATTCCCTGTCGTGTGCCTTTGGGTTTTACACAAAAACCTGGCGCAGAGGATGGTTCCGATGCAAGAACAAGAATTTACCGTTTACCCTCGAAACGGTGTCTATTACGTCCAATTCAGGGACCCTGTAACAGGTCTTCGCGGCGAGCAACGATCAACCAGAAAAAAGACATTAAGCGAGGCGTATGCCGTTATCGCTGACTGGAAGCGAAATGGGATAAGCCAAACCCCGGATGAAGAGGCCAAATCCTTACAGGAAGAGATGGCGGTAAGTTCATTTCTAAAAGTTGTTCGTTCAAAGAAGCTTAAAACCGAAAGCTTAGAACGCATCGTCTCAACACTAAAAGAAACTAAATACCTTACCGCCGCCCTAATAGTCGATTCAGATGCAACCGCGAGGCTCGTTGAGTATCAGAAAGGCTTCTGGGATTATGACAAATCAGCATATATCAAAGATAAGCTTTTGCACGGTCAAAGAATTGGCCGCTACCATGCGCTTGATTGCCAGCACCGTATTCGTTATTGGGAAGAGTATTTTGGTACAGAAGTTAGAATCGGTGAAATTACACGTAAACACATCCGGGATTTTTCTCTCTGGATTGCAGAGAAACAGGTTGGCGGCAATAGGGGAAAGAAGTTCAAGAAGGAGCTTCCCAAAAAGCGTATTTCGCATGCAACGATCAACGGAATCATGAACGCTGGATGCTTACCGATCAAATGGGCATATCTGCATGATGAAATTCCCATGGACCCTACAAAAGGACTAATGCGGTTTTCTGGGGAAGCTAAAAAGCGGGGAATCCTTACAGAATCAGAGGCACAAAAGCTTTTTTGTGTTGAATGGAATGATGAAAGAGCAAAGTTAGGATCAAAGTTATCGATGACTTCTGGACTTAGATCGGGAGAAATCCTCGCTCTGAAGCGTGAGGATATCGGGGAAGATCGGATTTATGTCCGGCACTCATGGTCTGTAAAAGATGGACTTAAAGGCACTAAAACCTCAAAGGAACGGATTGCTCCGCTGATTCCATCGATTCGGGAAGAATTGCTTGCATTGGCTGACTCGAATCCTCATGGACCTGACGGCTTTATCTTCTATGGCCTTTTACCAGATAAACCGATGGTTGGAAATATTTTTCTCGATGAGTTCTATACTGCTTTGGAGAAAATCGGAATTACCGAGGAAGAACGCAAGGAACGAGGCCTTTGCTTCCACTCGTGGAGGCATTACTTCACTGCTCAGCTCGCGGCGAAGCTGGATGCGAGGATTGTTCAGCACGCCACAGGGCATACCACTACCGAAATGCTGGAACACTACGCTAATCACGAGCTTGAAGGGCAGTTAAAAACCCTGAATAAGGCAGCCGATGAGGTGTTTGGAAATGTAATCTCCTTTAATAAGAAGGCGGGGTGAGGTGCGATTTGTCCTTTATAGGGAAGGAAGGCATAAAAGAGTACCTTCCATGAAGGAAAGATCGTCAAAGCAGAAGAATGG
>Ga0302250_1002628_pt1 | contig 10778 bp, 9 predicted proteins | sample AAG_RA_Asp_MG_FD_193536 | JGI IMG/M metagenome (GOLD analysis project Ga0302250, IMG submission 193536) | Enriched activated sludge microbial communities from anaerobic digester in WTTP, New Holstein, Wisconsin, United States - AAG_RA_Asp | ecosystem: Engineered > Bioreactor > Anaerobic >... | reverse complement strand
AGCCTGCTGCAAAGCCTGGCGGGAGGAAGGACGGCGGTGATCCTCGCCACTCATAATATGATGCAGTGTCGCAAGTTAGCTGATAGGGTAGCGGTGCTGGTGGAAGGGAGAATTACTGCTCTGGGAAGAAGCGAGGACATCCTGGGCCAGGAAAAGAGGAGCGGCACGAGCGGATGGAAGGTTCCGGGATCTGATCTGCCCTGGTGAAACCTAGACTAAACCGATTAAACATATGATGGCTTCCTACCCCAACCACGCATATCGAATGGCACTTTCCGGGCAATGGTCCACGCAGCAGCCGCATAGTATGCACTCAGAATTCTCCATCTTTTCCTGCCGGACCATATCATTCACATCCAGGCTCATGGGACAGCTTTCTGAGCATCTCCTGCAGTCTGTACAGCGATCCTTTTCCGCTGAGAGGTGGAGCGCCGGCCAGGCGAAGATATTTCCCATCTTTCTTCCCAGTATCATTATCACTGCTATGGGACAGAAATAATGACAGAATCCCCGCTTTCCCCCCAGCCAGGCAAATACGGTGAAGAATGCTATTTGGACAAAGAATATGATATGTGAACCAGCTCTGGCTATAGAGATCCCATTCTCTGTTCCATAAAACGGGTCTATGGCCTCTATCCCTCCCGCGGAGTTTATTGCGGAGATCAGGGGGGCTAAAATGATGACCAGGAACAGGAGATACTTGAGCCATTTCAGCCTTCCCGGCTTAACCGGTTTATTATTTATCTGGAAATAAATCTCCTGCAGTCCCCCTCCCGGACAGAGCCAGCCACACCAGAGCCTGCCTAAGAATAGTGAACTGAGGAAGAATAGAATAAAGATTATCAGGCCGCCGGAAGCAATCCCTTTTGATGCCGCTTCGATTATTATGGGACAGGATATATAAGCAAATGTAGCCGGCAATAGCAGAAATGAGAATATGATCAAAGCCTTCCTCAGCTTCTGCCTATTTATGAAATTTTTCATATAGATATGAGTAATGGCTGATGATATTAATAGCTATCTAGCGATCGAATTTTAGGGACTCGATTCTATTTAGTTTACCGGTTTTGCGAGGAAAGGCTTCTCTTCTCATCATGATCTTTCTCTAAAATCAAATATATTCAGAGGTGGCATCGGTAGCGAAAGGCTGATATCTTCAAGATACAGATCAGTTGGGCGATGCTTGAAGTAGGATATCTGCATATTGATAACCCCATTGCGATTATTTCTTCCCATAAACATCCGGAGACGGAGGTTGCTGCAGGACTTCTACTGCTGGATGGATTTGACCTGGATGATGTATCCCTGCAGAAGATGCAGGAGAGCATAGAAAGCTACAATGCTGTCGAGAAAGACGCCTTAAAGACAAGAGCTATGGGCATCTGCGCCACCTGCTCCCGAGACGAGCCGCTGCTGGAGGCGGCCAAGCTGGCCAGCCGCAATCTCTGTCTGCTCGATTTGAGGCTGTCCAAGATTCGAGATCCCATACGCCTGCTGGAGCTTATTCCCCGCCTAAAGCGCTGCGGCGTCACCCTTTCTTTGCGAATCAGGCCGGAGGATCTCTCCAATGAGCTATTGGAGAAGCTTCAGGAGAGTGAGCTGGATATAATCCATCTTGACCTGAGGGGCCTGAATGGGGCCGGTCCTAAGATGGTGAAAAAGGCCAAAGACTGCCGGGGTCCGGTGGTGATGGCCCTTGCAGATATCGGCGAATTTGATGATGCCAGGGTCCTCATGGCCATGGGAGCGGATGTGGTCTCCTTGCGGGGAGCAGATCCGGAATTTGCCCAGTGGCTCTCCCTGGCCATGAAGGAGTATGACTCTATCAGCGGCTGGGGCAATGCGCCCAAGCACATCTGCGCCGGGGGTGACCTGCGCGGCCTGGCCTTCTGCTGTCCTCCGGTCAAGCACTGCGCCGTTTTAGGGGCTCTGAAGAAGGCGGGAATGACTCCAGAGGAGTTTGTGGCCAGGAAGCTGGCTCTAGCCAGGGGAACTCCTCTGGAGAAGGGCGAGGGAACCTGCTTCGGAAGCCTGGTCTGGTGCTGCAAAGCCAGCAAGATGTGCTACCTGCGGGAAGCGGCCATGCAGAAGATAGGCCTCTCAGACAGGGAGTATATGGAGCTGAAAAAGAAGCTGGCGGAGGACCTGCTTCGCCCGTCCTGCTGAGCCATGAACTGCAAGCCTGATTCTGAACGGGTGGCACAGTGCGCCCTCCTGGCCATGCTCTTTGAGCTGTCTTCCAGTCCCAAGCCGGGCAATGTGGATCGCTGTCACGATTTCCACGATATCGGCTTTCATCACTTTCTCACCAGCGCCGTCTCCGCTTATCCCGTCTTTCGCCGGGCGGCCGAGAGCGCAGCCGGTCCAGGAGCTCTGATACTGGAGGGCGTAACAGCATGGCAGAGCTGGGGTCTGTCCAGCAACACCCATTTCGGCTCTCTGGTGCTTATGATACCCCTGGCCATAGCTTCTGGCAGGCGGGGGGAAATGCAGGAGGAGCTGAAGAGCATCCTGGATCAGAGCAGCACCGAGGATGCTCTGGGCTTTTACCGGGCCTTCTCTCAGGCCGGAGCCAGAGTTGTGGATGTAGAGAGCTATTCTCTCAGCGAACGAAACTGGGAGCAGAAACTGCAGGAAAGCGGCAAAAGCCTGATGGATCTGATGAGGCTGTCTGCTGACCACGATCTAATTGCCCGGGAGTGGTCCACCTACTATCATCGCTGCTTTGCTCTTTCAGATAGGATGGCGAAGGGGATAATGGAGATGGGCTTGAACGAGGGTGTGGTCAGGAGCTATCTTGAGGCGCTGGCAGAAGTACCCGACAGCCTGGTCCAGGCCAAGTTCGGAATAAGGGCGGCCCTGGAGGTCTCCCGCCGGGCGGGCCTGGCCCTGCAGGATCCCACCCTGGAGGAGGCCTCGCGCCTGGACAAGGATCTATTAGAAAAGGACATCAATCCGGGCTCCACGGCGGATCTGATTGCGGCATCTTTATTTATAGCCCTTCTGAGGGGTTTGAGGTTTTGAAAATGCTTTATGGAAATGAGGCTCTTGATGAGCTGGGAATTTTAGAGGGCATAAATGAGGTGATTGCCACCACAGAGTCAGAAGGCAGGATCAATGCCGCCCCTATAGGCATAATCAGGAGCGAAGACCGGCTTTATGTACGGCTTTTTCTGGGCACCCACACCTATGAGAATGTGCTGGCTAAAGGCTGGTTTGTGGCAAACATCACCCATGATGCCTGGATCTTTGCCGAGACCGCTCTGGAGGATCTCTCGCCCAAATACTTCACCCGCAAAGAGGATCTGCCCGTTCTGGAAGATGCCGAGGCCTGGCTGCTCTTTGAGTGCGAGGCTTTTGCCTCTGATATCATCATAGCCGATTTAAAGCCGATCAAGGGAGAGATGATAAGAAAGGACTTTCGGGCTGTCAACCGGGGAGCGAACCTGGTCATCGAGGCAGCAGTGGCCGCCACCAGGTATCTGGCACTGCGGACTGATTCTTATTTTGAAGAGCTGATGAAGATGCAGAGGATCATAGACCGCTGCGGCGGTCCCAGAGAGAGGCTGGCCATGGAGCAGCTCATGGAAAGGGTGGACAGCTTCTCTCATATGAGGTAAGGGAATATATCCTCATGCTCGACTGCTTGCCTTGCGGCTGCAATGCCATAGATCTCTTATTAGGCGGCGGATTTGAGGCAGGCATAATCACCCAGATCTATGGGGAGTCGGGAACGGGAAAGAGCAACATCGCCATGCAGCTGGCAGTGCAGGCGGTCTCTCGCGGGCTGAGAGTGATCTTCATAGACACGGAAGGCTTCTCCGGTGAAAGGTTCAAGCAAATCGCCGGTCCCGGGGCAGAGGAGATGGCCAAGAAGATCATGGTCTTCGAGCCCATGAGCCTGGAGCAGCAGGCCATTGCCATCCGCGAGTCTTCTCGCATAGCGGGCAGGGATCTGGGGCTGGTGATACTGGACTCCGCCACCTCCCTGTACCGGGTTCTTCTGGAGGCGGAGGACAGCCGCACCATCCGCCGCACTTTGAACCTGCAGCTGTCAGAGCTGCAAGAGATAGCCCGGAGGCACAGGATTCCTGTGATTATAACCAATCAGGTTTATACGGACATAGAGAGCAAGATCCTCCGGCCGCTGGGAGGCAAAGGCCTTGAGCACATGTGCAAGGCAATAATGCTCCTGGAGAAGAGAGGCGAGGGTTTGCGTCGGGCCAGGCTGGTCAAGCATCGCTCCCAGCCGGAGGGCATGACTGCGGACTTCCGCCTAACCGCCCGAGGCCTGGAGTGACCGGCAGTTTCAGGCGTTTAATCGATCTGCTTATAGCTGCAGCCTCATGATGATGGCCGCCTCACCGTCTGTGTAGTAAGCGGGGCAGACACCGATCATGCGAAATCCCAGCATGGAATAGAGGGAATGGGCTTTTTTATTGCTGACCCGCACCTCCAGGGTGGCGCTAAGAGCTCCCATCTGCCGAAAAGCCCGCAAGACCTCCAGCATCAGCCTCAGGCCCACGCCCCGGCCTTGAAAGGGGGGCCGGACCGCCAGCCAGAAGACTCTGCCCTCGAAGGGGGTATGCTTGAATCCCAGCACAAAGCCGGCTATCCTTCCACCCACCTCTGCAACCAGGCTGGTGTAAGGGTGGTACTGGCAGAAGGCGCTGAATATGGCAGGATCATAACCACCCAAGACCTCCCGGTCTATCTCCACTGCCGCCTCCAGGTCTTTGGGCTGCAGCCTCCTGACCATTAGTGGCTCTTTTAGTATGCCGGTATCCATTCCGTCTATAAGCCGGCTGTATGCCTGCTCCTCAGTCCACATTTAACCTGCCATTGAATCCCGAGCGGAAATAGTTTATCAAACCCCGGCTAAATAGGCGAGGATGAGAAAGATCCAGATCCAGACAGCTCTGATCGCTCTGATATTATTACTGATCTGGTGGCAGGCCGGCCTGTGGTATCAGTCCCAACTCATTTCTGATGAAAGAGCCGAGGTTGCCGACCATCTCGCTTCGCACGGCAATTCCCTGGCTACAAGCATATCCTCACGCCTGGATAAGCTCAATGGACTGCATGCCTTCGTCCAGGCGGAGATGGGATCATCGCCCGAACTTCTAAATCAAAGGTTTTCCATCTTTGCCCGAAACAGCTACTCGGAAGACAGCGGCATCATCAATCTGGCCATAGCTCCGCAAGGGATCTTTAAGCATGTTTATCCACTCGATGCGATGCAGGGCATGATCGGCCAGAGCCTCTTTCGCGATCTCTCCCCCTCTTTCAGGATGGATGTTGAAAAAGCGATAGAAACAGGAGATATGGTCATCACCCCTCCTCATGAGATGAGACGGGGTGGCCTGGGGATTGTGGGCAGGAGAGCGGTTCTAGATAATGGAAGCTTCTGGGGGATAGTATCCATGACTATGGATGCTCGGAAAGTGCTGCAATCATCGGGATTGAACGCCACCTCCGGCGACCTTAATATGGCACTGAAAGACAGCCGGAGCCATGTTTTCTTTGGAGAGGAGAGCGTATTCCTCTCCGACCCTGTGATCCATAGAGTATTGCTGCCCGATAGCTACTGGGAGCTGGCGGCGGTGCCGGTCAGAGGATGGGCGGGATCGGTACAGGTGCCTCTGCGAATAGCTCAGATGGCGGGACTGATCATCATTGGGCTTTTGGTCATCCTTTATTATCTGGCCGCCAGCAGACAGGACTTTTTGAGCCAGACGATCCGGGAGAAGACATCCGATCTGGAAAAAGAGCTGGCGGAGAGAAAGAGGGCGGAAAAGGCATTGCAGGAGAGGGAGCTGCATCTCCGGGCCATATTCGAGGCGGCGGAGAATGTGGCATTCATCATCGCCGAGGGCAAAAGCTCCGTGCCCCTCATCCTTGAGTTTTCTCCCGGAGCGGAGAAGATCTTTGGATACGGCAGGGAAGAGGTCATAGGAAGATCGATCTCAATTCTGCTCTCCTCCGGAGATCAGGATAAGCTGGCAAAAATCATATCCCGGATAAGAAATGAGAGCCGTCTCTCAGGATTTGCATCTTTAGTCAGAAAGAGCGAGGAGAGCTTTCCGGCCATGTGCTCTCTATATCCTCTCCTGGATGAGACGGGAGAGGTTTATGCCGCTCTCGGCGTTTGCATAGATATCACCGATCAGAAGAGGATGGAGGGAGAGCTGGTGCAGGCAAAAGAAGCCGCCGAAGCATCGTCCCGGGCCAAGGCCGAGTTCACGGCCAATGTCAGCCATGAGATGAGAACGCCTCTCAATGCAGTGATAGGCATGACCGATCTCTTGCTGGAGAGCGATCTCGATCCAGTCAAGAGGGATTATGTCCGGACCATTCGCAACAGCGGGCTGTCCCTGCTGTCCATAATCAATGAGATACTGGACTACTCCAAGATAGAAGCCAGGAAGATGGATATTGTGGAGGGAGCGGTAAATCTGCAGGAGATACTGGAGGCGGCCATGGAGCAGGTCGCCCCCAGGGCAGCAGAGAAGCGCCTGGAGCTGGCCTATATCCTGGCCGATGATCTGCCAGCGAGGATCTGGGGCGACGGCAAACGGTTGAGCCAGATTCTGGTCAACCTTCTCAGCAATGCCATCAAATTCACCGAGTCCGGGGAGGTCACAGTCTGGGTTGATCTTGATTCGGAAAAGAAGGCCTATCATTTTGTGGTCAAGGATACGGGAATAGGAATACCGGAGGATCGCATGTCCCGGCTCTTCCTGTCCTTCAGCCAGGTGGATACCTCTCTGGCCAGGAGGTACGACGGGACCGGCCTGGGACTGGCCATAAGCAGCAAGCTGGTCGGCCTTATGGGTGGCCGGATCTGGGCGGAGAGCAAGATCAATGCCGGTTCTCAATTTCATTTTACCATTCCGGCCAGGATGGACGATGCCCGTCTTAGGGCAGCAGAGGATCAATCCTCTGCCAATGGCCCGGATTACTCAGGGCTCACAGGCAAGAGGGCTTTACTGGTCTCCGGCATACAGTCCAGCCGGATGATGCTGGCCGGCCATCTCAGATCCTTTGGCCTGATCTGGGAGGAGGCAGCAACGGGCTGTGAGGCGGCAGAAAAGCTGGAGAAGAGCCGCTTCGATGTGGCCATAGCCGATTCCGATATCCAGGAGCCTGGCATCCTGGAAGAGAGCTTGAGTCGGCAGGATAATCTGGCATTGCCGCTGATAGAAGTGGGCTTTCTGGGGGACAAGGCCAGGTTTCCCGCCCCTAGAGTCAGCGTCTTTTTAGCCAAGCCCATCCGGGGCAAGCAGCTGGGAGGGGCATTGCGTCTCATCTTCGGGCAGAAAGAGGGCTATGCTGCCAGCCAGGTGCCGGCTACTCAGCCTGAGAAGTCATACTCCGACTATCGCATTCTCTTAGCGGAGGACAATCCGGTCAACCAGAAGGTGGCACTGGCCATGCTCAAACATCTGGGCTATAAAGCGGATCTGGCAGGCAATGGCCGGGAGGTGCTGAGCAGCCTGGAGCAGAAGGCCTATGACGTCATACTCATGGACATCCAGATGCCGGAGATGGATGGGCTGGAGGCGACGAGATTCATTCGCACCAGGCTGCCCTCCGCCAGCCAGCCCCGAATCATAGCCATGACTGCATTTGCCATGAAGGGAGACAGGGAGCAGTGCCTGGCGGCGGGAATGGATGATTACATCGGCAAGCCGGTGAAGATGGAGGAGCTGAAGAGAGTTCTGGAAAGGATGGGAAGCTCGGATTAGTCCTGGCGGGATCATATTCATTCTCACGATGCAATAAAATCCCGCTCAAAGCTATAAATAGCAGCAGGTGAAATGCCCTCTGTTTTGTAAGGCGCTTAAAGCCTGGCAGAGGAATCAAGATGAAACGATCTATACTGGTGATACTGCTTTTGGCAGTGGCCATAGCAGCCCTGGCACTGGTCTCATTCTCCCTTCCCACCGATCTCTCGGAAAAGAGCCAGAGCTGTCCTTCAGGAGGAAACTGTAGCGGTAACTGTAGCGGTAACTGTAGCGGCAACTGCAGCCATAGCTGCGGCGAGGGCGGCATCTGCTCTTCCCACTCCTCCTGCCAGGAGAATAATTCCCGGGAGAGCTGCTCAGGAGCCGGATCCTGCCCCCTGAAACAAGCAGCGAAAAAAGGCGGCTGCAGATCTCGCTGCTCGGCTTAAACCCGCCCCTTAAAATCTGTCGATAGACTTTTATGGCCGCCAGCATTCTAGCCTGGAAAAGGTGATCCGGCTTGATGGGAATCAATGAGATGGGATTCGAGGTCTTTGAGGAGATGCTCGACTATGCCGATGAGCTGCAGATAGAGGTCCACGAACTGGAGAACGGTGCAATTGTGGCTGATGCAGGTATAAAGGCCAAGGGAGGCTACGGGGCAGGGGTCTACCTATCCCGACTCTGCCTGGCCGACCTGGCCGAGATCCAGCTGACGCCCTTTGAGGTGGGCGGCATCCTCCTGCCCGGCATCCAGGTGGCCACCGACCATCCCGCCGTATCCTGCATGGCCTCCCAATGTGCCATGTGGCAGATCAAGGCAGACAAATTCTTCGCCATGGGCAGCGGCCCAGCCCGGGTCCTGGCCCGGAAGACGCGCGATCTGTATGACAAAATAGGCTACGAGGAGTGCTCCGATGTGGGCGTGGTTGTTTTGGAAACAGCTAAAATTCCGGATGAGAAGGTGGCCTCCCAGATCGCAGAGCAATGCGGCATAGATCCGGCCGATCTGAGGATCGCCGTCGCCCCCACCGACTCCGTGGCCGGGCTGGTCCAGGTCTCGGCTCGGGTCGTGGAGACGGGGCTGCATAAGCTGTTCACCATGGGCTTTGACATCAATACAATCAAGAGCGGATGGGGCCGGGCTCCCATCTCCCCGGTCACCGGCGACGCCACCCAGTGCATGGGCTCCTCCAATGACGCCATAATCTATGGAGGCGAGACCTACTATACTCTGAAATATGAGAACCTTGAAGAGCTTCAGCGCTACCTTAGGGAGATGCCATCTTCCGCCTCCAGGGACTGGGGCGCACCCTTCTATAAGACCTTCAAAGCGGCAGGCTTTGACTTCTTCAAGGTGGACCACAATGTCTTCGCTCCGGCCAAAGTAGCCATGAATGAGACCGAATCCCGCCGCACCTTCGTCAGCGGCAAGCTCAGCCCCCAGGTGCTGGCGGAATCATTCCGCCTGGAGAGCCTGGACGGATCAGGACCGGCATAGAACAAGATTTAGGGCAATACGATAGTTGACTATCAGGAAGATATTGATGAAAGCTCCCGAATGTGATCTCAAGGGCCACGGCCCCTGCCGCGGCTCAATCTTTCAGCGAGGCATCAGCCTGAACCATCTGTGCGATCTGCATATCCGGCTTCAGTCCTACTGGACGGGGCACAATCCGGGCAAGAAGCTTAACGATTGGCTGGATGGCCTGGGAAATGCGGAGATAGAAGAGACGCTGCAGAAGGCCCCTCCAAGGGGAGCGCACTGGCAGGAGGTCGCCTGGCAGGCGGAAGACGAAGAGACATAACAAAAATAATAAAAATATTTATTAAAATTAACTATGCCCCGCATCTCTTGAACGGGGCATGCCATCCCGTCTTTTTCCGGACTATCAGTCCCATTTCTAAAGTTCTATCTCTTCAGCGCCTTTACCCTCTCAAATATCTGCTTCATGGTGTCCTCATTGCTATTTGTAAAGGCAAAGGGCGACTTGGTGAAGGGCTGGAAATAAATGGGCACATCATCCAGCCGGTAGAATGTACCATCGCACTCCATAGCATCTATCACTCCCGGCAAGACAACATCGGAGAGAATGGTGGTGGGGCAGGGAGCTATATCGATGCAGGAGACGGGAATCTCCCCTAAATACTCGGCACAGGCGGCAGGGAAGTGGGATACCAGATCTGCGGAGACGATGAAGGCCGCGTCCACATCTCTATCCCTCAGCAAATCCACCGCCGTGTACTCGCCGGGATTGTACCGCGGGTATCCCCGGGAGAAGTCCAATCCGAAGGGAAAGCCATAGAGGTAGGATGCAATCTGATTGAAGCCGGCCACATTGCAGTGCCCCCGCAAAGCCCCGATGATGAACTTGGTGAATCCGTTCAGCTCCTTGACCAGGTTGAATGCCGCCTCAGCATTGCGGTGCTTGCCGTAGGATGAGGCTATTCCCAGGCCTACATAGATGGCTCCGAAGTTGCAGCCTTTCATCAGCTCCAGCATCTCTTCCATCTGGGCTACGGAGACGCCTGTTGTCGCCTCTACAGAGGGATGTGGCCTCTTGCCGTGTAGTAGCGTGAGCAGGGCTGCCATCAGCTCATAATCGGTATTGGGCTTGAGCTGGATATGCATGTCGGAGTTTTCAGCAGTGATGCTCCGCCGGGGATCGACGGTTATCACCGTTCTGTCGAACCTGCCCCGGCGGGTCCAGTGGCCCCTGGGGTAGACGGCATAGCGAGACATGTGCCTGGGCATGGACTCCAGGGGATTGCATCCCCAGTAGACCACCAGATCGGACCGGGACTTGGCCTGGCCCGCGGTGCCGCCCACCCTTCCCGCCTCCTGGATGCCCATGGCCGTGGGCCCGTGGCAGACGGTGGAGTTGGAGTCGATAGCCGCTCCCAAAAACTCGGCCAGATGCAGCCCCACCTCCATGGCCTCGCTGGAGGTCTCGCTGCCTATGAAAATCAGCGGCCTCTTGGCCTGCGCCAGGATCTGAGCCGTTTTCTCTATGGCCTCATCCCAGCCTGCGGGCTGCAGAGCGCCCTTCT
>Ga0302250_1002623_pt1 | contig 10788 bp, 13 predicted proteins | sample AAG_RA_Asp_MG_FD_193536 | JGI IMG/M metagenome (GOLD analysis project Ga0302250, IMG submission 193536) | Enriched activated sludge microbial communities from anaerobic digester in WTTP, New Holstein, Wisconsin, United States - AAG_RA_Asp | ecosystem: Engineered > Bioreactor > Anaerobic >... | reverse complement strand
AAATTTTCTTTCGCGCTTCATCGGTTCGATGTTTTTCGCGATATCGGGGTATAATCCGGCGCCCTCAGACCAGGCAAAAAAGCGCTTGACCGCCGTCAGATAAACGTTGATCGTATGCGGCGCCAGATGGCGGCCGACAAGATCTTTCTTGTAGTTCAGAACGGTTTCAGCTGTCAGCGGTCCAGACGGCGCCGCCTCGTTGACCCAGCGGCCGAACGGTTTCAACGCTCTTTGATACGTCGATTTCGTCGATTCGCGGCGATCCAGCGACGCCAGGAACCGGCCGACAAGATCGGGAAAGCTGGACCCGGCGGCCGCCGGCGTCAGTTCATCACGTTTAACGATATCGGTCATCTGATGGCCCTCACGTTTGCGGGTTATCCCGTTGATCCAAGTTAAACAATATAATTTTGAATGTCAAGCGTTTTATATTCCCTTGTATCACGTCAATATAAGACAATTGTCTTATATATTATAGTATGTCATATTGTCACACATCGCAATAAGCGTTAAACTATTATAAAATAACAATCGGTGTGTGCATAATACAGATTATGTTAACATAGAACCGCGGCGGCGGGTTTGCCGGTCCGCTGGCGCCGGCGTCTATATCTTGTGGCGGCCGCCAGCTGGAAAACGTCAAGATATGGCCCTTGCAGCGGGGTTTGAATATTGGGGTTCGTTGTTACTGTGCAAAACGGACAAATGTCCGAAATGCACAACTTGCAGCGGGGTTTGAATATTGGGGTTCGTTGTTACCGAGGTGGCCGATCAGCCACCTCGGGAGAAATCTTGCAACGGGGTTTGAATATTGGGGTTCGTTGTTACAATTCGTTATCAAGTGATAACGAATTGTTTTTACTTGCAACGGGGTTTGAATATTGGGGTTCGTTGTTACTGTAACCCACCTATCGTAACGCCCTCGCGCCCACTTGCAACGGGGTTTATATGGCGGGTTTGCTGTTGTTCGCAGTAACCAGCAAACGCGCGACGGGGTGGGGTTCGTACTTAGTTTGACCGGCGGCGCCAGGGTGAAGATCAAATCTTCAAATGAAGATTTGATCGGCCGGGGCGGGTGGGGTGGGGCGGTTATACCAGGGCGGCCGACGGGGTGGGTTCGGCGTCTGGCGTTTCCCATATATGCGACAAGTCAACGCGAATCTCGCCGGGTTCTGGCGGCGGCGGTTCTATATAATTTCCGTCAGCGTCGTAACATTCTAACCAGACAAATTTCACGCCGCCGGCGGCGGTGATTTTGTTCTCGATCCGGTCCATCCGTTTATTATAATCCATTTTGCGCCCTCATCGGCGGGTAAATAGTAACATCACCGCAACGAATCGCTTCACGCGGCGAACGTTCGGCCGCGGCGGCGCGCGCTTCCATCCTCGCGATATATTCCGCCTCTGTTTCCTCTGCATATTTCGCCGGCCGTATGATGATAACTTGATCTTGTTCGCCGATCCCCAGCGTCTTTTCGAACGTCTTAATTCGTCGTTTAATGTCGGCCATTGTTGCCCTCGATTGCTTTCTCGATCGCGTCCAGGCGCGCCGTTATTTCAAGTTCTTTTGCTTTGTTGATCTGGTCGATAATCCCCAGCGCCGCGCGCAAGCGAACGTTTTCACTTTCAGACGTCAGCAACCCGCGCAACGTCTGGACCGCTTCGCCGGCCGCACTCTTTAGTTGACCGATGGCGTCGGCCGTGAAATCGTCAAGCTGGCGATTCAATTCATCGCGGAACGCCGGCGATTTCATCCATTTATAGAACGTCTGGCGGGTGATTCTCGCCGCTTGCATCGCGTCCTCGTGAGTTCGCGACGCGATGATTGCCGCGATCGTTCGCCGTTGCTTAACCGTCAGGGTAGCGCTGGCGCCAGATCCAGGCGCGGCTATTTCTGCGACGGGTTCGGTCATCGTCTGGACCCGCCGGCGGCGTCGGCCGCATCAAGTAAACGCCGCCAGAAATAGCCGGCGCGGTCACGGTCCGCCGGCGTCAGCTTTCCGCCGTTGGCCGCTTCGCGCTTCCCGATCCATTGGACGATATCGGCAACGGTCCGCGGTCCATCGTCGGCCGCGCCGACGCGCGCCTCGATCCGTGATATTCTCTTTTTGACGTCCATTATAAACGCCCCTCTTTTGCTTTCATCGCGTCGATTTCTCTAATAATTTCGTCGTATAGCTCTTGATCGTCTGGCGCCAGGGTTCCGCCGGCGTCCAGGGTAGCAACAGCGCCGGCGAACCATTCGCAAATTTCGGCCGTTTCTTTTTCGTGACGGCGGTCAATAATTCTCGCCTCGATGCGCTCGATCCTCTTTTTCAGCTGCCCCATATTCTCGCCGATCTGTGAAATATTGTTTGCTTCTGTACTCGCAAATAAAATGCCATACCCGCGCGCAAAGCGATTTTTTCCTATTCTTTTTATGTCGCTGGCGGCCGGGTAGCGCCAGCGGACCGGCCGCGCTTTCATTCAAGTTACTTGATGTAACTTGAAGTGGGTTTTTGCACCTAAAATGATACTTTTTTTCGCTGGCCTAACAGCTTGAATAATAGTCAATAACGGCCGACGATTTTCAAAAAAGCGATTCAACGATTTGCACCCAAAATGATACTTTTCGGGGGTGTTTTGCACCTAAAATGATACCAATTGACCTCGTTTTGCACCTAAAATGATACTACCTATTTTTCGCCGATTTTCTCTTTCAGTTCGGCGTCGATCGCTGTCACGTCGCTTTTTATATGGATTCTGATTTTCTGTTTCATCCCGGCCGACGGTTTCAGCTTGCGCAGGGTAGAAAGCGACGGTTCGATTTTGTCGATAATATCCACTTTCGCCAGGGTCTTTAACAGTTCAGACCAGCGTCGGCTAATGCGGCTATGTTCTATTGACGCCCACTTGCAAAGCGTTTCGCCGGCGGGTTCGGCCGGCGTTATAACTTTGTGCGTTTCCGTGTTTAGCTTGTCGTTGCCGGTTTCAGCGAACAAGCGATTTGTCAGGAACGTAACGGCCGCGCCGGCGCGCCGGGTGATTCCAAGCGATACGGTCGGGAATCTGTGATATCCGCGCGCGAACGTTTTTGCTTTTTTGGGTTGTTCTGGACCGACAACCCATAAAGCGCAGCCGACGAATTTCTCGTTCACGTCCAGATAAAAGCCTTTTCCATCGTCGCCGAAATTATAAACAAAATTGCCGGTCATAAAAAAATTGCCGCCGTCTTTTTTTGAACGTTCCACTTTCTTTTGTGTTATCTCTGAATAATCCCAAAATGCATAGTCCAGGAATCGCAGGGCGTGGAACCCGTCGCGGATCTGGCGATATATGGTCTTATTACTTGTCGGCTCTTGCAAATATTGTAAAATTTTCTCGTATGGAATATATAAGTTCGTCAGCTTTTTTTGTTCGTAAACCTCAGCTAAAACGATGTGCGCCAGCTCGTAAGCGATTTTATACGACGCGATATTTGCCAGCGCATTTTCGTTATCTTTGTTGATCTCTTCGAAAAAAGACGGTTCATCGTACTTTTTCAACAGCTCGTTATTTTGCGATTTAAGATATTCGCCGTAAAGATTGATATTAAACCCTATGCAGAAATCGCCGAAATCAGTATATATATATTGATTGCTTCGATAGTATTTTTCGCGCGCCAGGGCGGCCCGTTGCTCTTCGTAAGTTAGTTCTTTCTTTAGGCGCGCGCTCTCGATTTCCAGAATTTCCTCGTTCGTTTTCAGACCGGTAAGTTTGCGCCCAAACAATCCCTTGACCTTGTAGACCTCGAAAAATTCCCGCGACGTTGTGGAATCAAAAACAACAGTCGGAAAATCAAATTTCGGACGCGCAAGTTTGCGTTCTCGTTTCTGTCTGTAAAACGCTTCAAAGAACGACAAGAAAAACGTCATATCTTGATTGATATATTGCCATAGTCCATCGGCAATCGTTTCGTCGGAATAGCCCACTTTTTTAAATCCATCTTTTAGGCCGTTATACCAGCCGATGGCGTCGATAAAATATGGAAGTTTGGGTTTGCTGTGATCGCGGTCGATTTCGATTTTAGCGCCGATATGTACGGTCGCCGGTTGAATAAGTTCGCCGCCGGCGCGCGTCTCGATGGCGCGGCGCGCCAGTTCTCGAATTACTGGTTCGTTGATATTAATATGAAACATCGGCAACGCGACGCCGGTCGCGCCCTCGAAATGATAAGCGATGGCCGGCGGTTTGTCTGGTCCAAAATCGACGGGATAGCTGCCAGCTGGAAAGATCGCGTTGCATAGATCGCTTAACAGCTGTATATTTTCGGCGTGTTCTGTGTTGCGGTCATCGGTCATTGTTTCAACCCTCGAAATAGTCAATCGCTAATATTATTAGATCGTACCAAGTGCGCAACGCCAGCTTGAACGCCGGCGATCCGACGGGTCCAGATTCGCGCCAGGTTATATCGACGCGATCCATCGCGCGCGCGATTTCGGCCGCCAGATCCGGCCGCTCGATCGTCAGACGTTCCAGCGTCCCCAGCTTGAAACGTTTGTTGATCGCCGCGACGGCGATATTGAATAACTCTTCAGGCGACGCCGGCGGGTCCGGGATCTGGACCGGCGCGCCAGACGGCCGACGATCGGCGCCAGGGTCCGGCGCCGTCTTTGCGGCCGCGGCGGGTGGGTCTGATTGCCGGCGGGTTCGCGGCGCCGCGGTCATGGTTTCGGGTTCAAGTTCGATCAACCAAGCTCACCCGTGGTAATGGAGCGCAACGGAATTGCCCTCCGGTGCAGCGCCTTGTTATGAGCCCTTTCATAAATATTTGTCTCCTTGCTTCCGGTTGCGGATTGTTTTTGCTGGCGTTCCATAAGAAACGACAAATGACTCAACAGACTTCATGACAAGTGAGCCAGCGCCAATAATGGTATGTTCGCCAACATGAATTCCGTGAATCAGAACCGCTCCGATACTGACTGCCGAATATTGACCTATCCGACAATTTCCGCCTGTTGTTGCGCCCGGAGCAAGACTCGCGAAATCTTCCAGTATCGAGTCGTGGTCAAGGGAAGAATTGGTATTCAGAATGCAAAATCGACCAACTGAAGAACATGGATTGATGGCAACTCCCGGCATAACCACGGTTCCCTCTCCGATTGAAACCTCCAATGCTATTGAGGCTTTGGGGTGGATAGCACAAACAAACGGAAGGTCTGGGCTTATTTTTTTTATACGCGTAGCCACTTTCGAGCGCACGAAGTTATCGCCAATGGCAACTATTGCGCCCTTTAGGGAATGTGCCTTTATCAATTCTGGTAAATCTTCTTCTTTTCCAAGAACAGGGTAGCCCATCGTTTTCTCACCGACATCTCGGAATCGGTCCAGTAATCCGGCTACATTGTATTTGCTTTCCTCCTGCACGATGTCGATGATAACTTTGGCATGGCCCGACGAACCGATAATTACGATATTTTCCATATTGTCTTTCCGCCTCCCCTGTTATTTCTATGTCTGCAATGTCCAGTTTGCGGATTTACAGCTATTCGCCGGCGCCGGGTTTGGTCTGTTGATCGCCGGCCGCGAACGCTTGCGCCAGCTGGTCCTCAGATATGAACCAGCGGCCGCCGAATTTGTGCGCGGGTAGCTGCCCCATCCGCATTTTGTTTCTAACCGTGATCGGGTTCAGATGCAGGATTTCGGCAACCTCTTCAGCGCTTAGATATTTGATTGAACCAATAATAACGGCCATATTCTCACCCTCTAATGTTTTGAATGATTTCTTTTGCCAGCCCACTATAACGGCCGTCGATCCCGAACCGGTCCAGGGTTTGGACGATTTCGACAATCGCCGCGTCAAGCGTCGCGCGATCGGCGCCGTCTAACAGATTAACGATTTTGTCCAAGTGCGAACGGACCGCTTTCAACGGGTCCGCGGTCGGGGTGGGTTCTGGCGTCTCGCCCTTGCGCTCTTTGCGGATGGCTGCCAGGATGCGGCCGGCCGTTCCGGCCGATATCCCGGTTTCGCGCTCGATGCGATCTTGAAGCGCCCCACTTGACCCGATCAAATCTTCATTTGAAGATTTGATTTTTTCGCCGTCGCTCTTGCGATCGCCGCCGCGGCGGTCTTTGTCGATTTCTTCGCCGTATAGTTTAACGATAAGCGCTTTCTTTTCGTCGGCCGCCATCTGGCGCCTCAAGGTATTATCTTTTATCAGAAATTCGCGCTCTTGCGCCGGCGTCAGATCGCCGACAACGACGCGAACCGGGATGAACGCTTTTCCCAGCTCTTTGCAGATTTCAACCCGACGATGACCAGACAATATAACGCCGTCGGCCGTCGCGATGACCGGGACCAGAACGCCGCGGGTTCGAATGTCCTCTTTCAGCGCCGCGCGCTCTTTGGCCGGCAAGTCAGCGAAAAGATCGTTCGATTTGTGGGGCGTCAGCGCCGCAATGGCGAAATCGCGGACCGGCGCCAGCTGGACGCCGGCCGGCGGGTCCGGGTCTTTCGATATAGCGCCGTTTAATTCGCTGGCGTCAAGTTCGCCGCGGTCGGCCGCCTCTTTGTTGGCCGTCGTATATTTGCCGGCGGCCGTCTCAGCAATAGGGGTATCGGTCTTTTTTCTTGTCATTGGACCGCCTCGCGTGAAATGATTTCTTCACTCAGCGCCATATAATCGGCCGCGCCGTGTGACGTCGGGGCGTGTTCAAAGATCGTTTTGCCAGCTTTCGGCGCCTCAGCAAGTGCGATATTCGCGCGAATTTGGGTATTAAAAACGGCCGCGCCGAACGTCTGGCGGATATAGTCCATCACGTCGCGGTTAATGGTCCGGCGGCTATCGTAAAACGTCCCAAAAACGCCCTTGATCTTGAGACGCGGGTTCAGACGATGGCGAACCAGTTCGACGGATTTCGTCAGCTGCCCGATCCCTTGAATCGGCAAATATTCCGTTTTCACCGGTACATAAACGGCCGTCGCGGCCGCCAGGGCGTTCATCGTCAGCGCCCCAATCGACGGGGGGCAATCTATCAGAACATAATCAAAGTTTTCGACGATATCGGCGATCGCCGCTTTCATAATCATTTCGCGCGCGGGTAGACCGACAAGCTGCATTTCAGCGCTTGCCAGCTGCAAACCCGACGGGATGACCGCCAGACCGTCGCGCTCGATGATGACGTCGGCCGCCGGCGCCGCATCGGTCAACAGTTCGTAAATCGTCTTTTCCATCTCTTCGGGCAATCCAAGCGAAATCGTCGCGTGCGCTTGCGGGTCAACGTCAATCAACAGAACCCGACGCCCCAGGCGCGCCAGACCGGCGCCGATATTAACCGCGCTGGTTGTTTTGCCGACGCCGCCCTTTTGGTTCATAAAAGCGATAATTTCCATCGTCTGCGGTCCTCATTTTGGGTTATTATGGCATTAACCGCGCCAGATCAACAGCGCTATGATTTTCGGATTGCCGGCCGCCCTCGATCGTCAGCTTGTTATATGACCGGTCAACGATTATTTCAATAAATGACCCGCTCGATTCTGATATTTTGCTTTTAGCGCTCTTGACCGTCAGACGATAAGACGGTTTTTCGCGGTCGATGAAATTCTGGAAATCTTTGTCGGGATGACCGATCCAGATATGATTTGCATTATACCCGTATTTTCCGCTTTCCATGATATCGTCGATCGTCGGCATCACCGCGGCGTTTTCTGGTTTGTCGCTCTTGCGCTTGCGAATTTCAACAGACGTTAAAATCGGGATCTGGTAAACATCAACCAGACGTTTCATATTCGCCGCAAGATCAACGTTTTTTTCTCTAAGTCCGCCGTACTCTTTGCCGGTTTCGATGTTTTGCAACCCGTCGATGACGGCGACAAGTTTTTTCCCGTCACGGATATATGAACGAATGACCGATTCGACGCCCTCGATCGTCTGGATCTGTGCAAAATCCATGATATTAAAGCGGCCGGCGTCGGCAAGGTTCGCCAGCTTGTCGTATGCGGCCGCCAGCTTGCCGGCGGCGGTGGGGTCTTTGACCGCTCGTTGTAGATCGTTGATCTTTAGGACGCCGCCGCACTCGATCGCCAGTAATCGGTTAATGATGACGTTCTCGTTGTCATCAAGGGAAAAGTACACGCCGAAAAGATCGCCGTTAGATTCCAGCAAATCAGAAAAGATATTTGTCAGGAACGCCGTCTTTCCGACGTGCGTTATCCCGGCGAAAACATAAAAACCAGATTGAACGCCGTCGATCGCCTCAGCGATCGGCGCGAATCTGTTCAGACGATAACCCAAAAGCTGGCCGGGTGATCGCGTCGCGTCGCGCTGTTGTTTATTTCTCAGACGCGCCGAAACGGGTAGAATCGCCGCCGGCGATACAGACGCCGAAACGATCCGATTCAGTTCGTCGGATAATTCCAGGGCGTCGATTTCGCCGCGCGAATGTTTGGCGATCGCGCTCTTGACGGCCGTCTCTTGTCGCTGGCGATCGCGGCGGGTCTGGATCTCTGTAAAGATTTCATCCAAGTCAACGCCGGCGCCGACGTCCGCGCGAATCGTCTTTTTTAGTTCGGCCGCTTCCAGCGGGTCAACGTGCGCGATAAGATCGCGAACGCCAGAAAAGAACGCCGTCGCTTCGCGGTCCGTTGTGGTCGGGTGGGTCTCTGCCAGACGGCGATATTTCCAGTTATACCAGGATTCCGCGCTCGATATAAGCGATCGCAAAGCGTCAGCGCCGCCAGACGATGCAACCAGTTCGTCGGGGTCTTTGATCGTCGCGCCGTATCGCGGCGGGTGAATAGCCAGGGCGTCGATCCCGGACCCGCGCAAGCGCTCGATCGCCGCGGCCGTGTTCTTTATTCCCTTATCGTCGCCAGGGGTCCGCGCTTCATCGTTGTCAAGCGCCAGAATGACCTCTTTGATCTTGAACGCTTTCAACCCGTCGATATGTTTTTCAGATAACAGACCTTGACCGACGGCCGCGATCCCGACGCCGGCGCCTAAATCCAGGCGCGAAAGATACGCCGCATCCGGGACGCCCTCGACGATAACAACGGTCCGCTTGCCGCGACAATAACAAAGATTAAATAAATCATCTTTCTTTGTGCCGGCGGTCGATCCCCAGCGGACCAGCTCGATTTTTCCGTCACGGTTCCAGCTGGCGCCCTCTTTTTCCGTCGCCCTCAGTATAAACCCGGTTATATGACCGCCTCGATCGCGCCAGGGTAGCGCCGCGCGCAAGATATCGCCGCAATGCGGAATAAGCGCCAGGGCGTCGATTGACTCGCCGGCGCCCTCGCCGGCAAGTTCTTTGAGTAAATGCGCTTTAATCTGTGCGGCCGGCGGGTAGTAGATCCAATCCGTTTTTTTAAGCGTTTCCAGATCGTACCCGCGAACGTTCAACAGATATTCGCGCGCCTCTTTGCCGGCGTCCTCGTATAACAGACCGCGCCCCAGCTCGAAAACCTTTTCGTATAGCGCCGCGGCCGTGTAATACTTTCCATCTTTGCGCGCCTCTTGACCGTTCCACTTGTGCCGCGCGCGGCGGAACGGTTCCGCCAGTTCGGGGCGAAAGCGCTCGATAATCCACTCAATCGCGCCGATATGGTCCAGCTGCTTTTCGACAAGCTGGACCAGGTCGATATTATCACCGCCGGCGCCGCATCCGAAACAGTGAAAACCATTCCAGGGCGTCAGGCGAAACGATCGGCCGCTTTTGCCGACGTGACCGGTCGGGCATCGGCCGGCCGGCGGTTTGCCGCTTAGTTCGATATGCAGCGCCGCCGCGATGGCGTCGATCGGGACCGCTTTTATCTCTTCGCGGATTGCCTCGAAAGTTTGCATTTGCGCCTCGTGTTAAAAATCCAGTTCGTCGGCCGGCGCCGGGGCGGCGGGTTTGACCGCGGCCGCGTCTTTCTCGCGCGCCTTTAGATAGATGTTGAAATCGGGGTCTTTCTCTGTTTTCTTGTAGCTGTTCGGCAATATGACAATCGACGTAACAGCGTTCAAAGATCCCGATAATAGCGTTTCGCCTCGTTTGGTTTTGGATTTCCATAAACCCGTCAGCTTGATTAAATCGCTCATTCTTTGACCTCGATGTTTTGGATTTGTTCAGCTTGCGCGCAACAGCGCCGCAATTTTCTTTTCTGGCGCCGCGCCGATCCGGTCGATGTTATGCGCATAGATTAACGTTGTGTTTATATCCGAATGACGCGCGAACGCTTGCGCCTCTTGAACCGTTGCGCCGGCCAAAAGCGCTAACGTCACGGCCGTATGTCTTAAACTGTGCGCCGTTAACCGCGGGTTTCCAGGCGCGACGCGCTCGATCGCTCTTTTTGCCAATCGCGAAACGCTTCGCGTCGTCATCCGGCCGGCGACGTTTCGATTGCCGGCGGCGGTGAATAGTGGGGCGCCAGCCGGGACCGTGCCGCGGGTCCGCAAATATTTGTTGATCGCCGCCAGGGTGAACGGTTCCAAGACAACGAAATCGTCTTTCGCGTCTCGCCCTTTGCCTTGAACATATAAAACCGTTGCATCACCTCGATTGACAATATCGCCGCGGTCCGCGCGGATGACCTCGATCGTTCGCAATCCCGTGTTGATAATCAAGTTTACAATCGCAAAATCGCGCTTCCCGATGGCGGTCTTTGTCTTTATGGACCGCAACAGCTGGCGCACTTGATCGGGCGTCAGCGCATCTTTGCAAAATTTTCTTTCGCGCTTCATCGGTTCGATGTTTTTCGCGATATCGGGGTATAATCCGGCGCCCTCAGACCAGGCAAAAAAGCGCTTGACCGCCGTCAGATAAACGTTGATCGTATGCGGCGCCAGA
>Ga0302250_1002622_pt1 | contig 10792 bp, 14 predicted proteins | sample AAG_RA_Asp_MG_FD_193536 | JGI IMG/M metagenome (GOLD analysis project Ga0302250, IMG submission 193536) | Enriched activated sludge microbial communities from anaerobic digester in WTTP, New Holstein, Wisconsin, United States - AAG_RA_Asp | ecosystem: Engineered > Bioreactor > Anaerobic >... | reverse complement strand
ATTTTTAATTTATTATTAGAGCACAAAACCTATTTAATGAAAAATAGGTCTGTTTATTAATTTATTACCACGCAAAGTGAGCGAATGCTCTATTAGCCTCTGCCATTTTGTGGACATTTTCTTTCTTTCTAATTGAGTTTCCTTTATTTTCTGATGCTTCAATCAATTCTTCTGCTAATTTGAATTTCATTGCTTTTCCTTTTTTGTCCTGAGCAGAACCGATCAACCACTTCATGGCCAAGCTTAATTTCCTGTTTCCTTTAACTTCCATAGGAACCTGATATGTTGCACCTCCAACTCTTTTTGGCTTAACCTCTAGTACTGGTGATACGTTTTGAATAGCCAATCTAAAAACTTCTACTGGTTCTCTTTTAGTTTGCTCTTGAATAATATCAAAAGCACCGTAAACAATCTTTTCAGCGATTGTTTTCTTTCCGCTAGTCATAACTTGATTAATGAACTTTGCTACTATCACATCATTATACTTCAAGTCTGGCATTATTATTTTCTTTTTGAATTTCTTTCCTGCTGACATATTTATTTTTTAGGTTTTTTAACTCCATATGCGCTTCTCTGTTTTTTTCTTCCTTCTACCCCAGCGCAATCATGAATTCCTCTTATTACGTGATATCTTACTCCTGGAAGATCTTTTACTCTTCCTCCTCTAATAGTTACGATTGAGTGTTCTTGCAAATTGTGTCCTTCTCCTGGAATGTATGCTGTTACTTCCATGCCATTGCTTAACTTAACTCTGCAAACTTTTCTCAAAGCTGAGTTAGGCTTCTTAGGTGTAGTTGTAAAAACCTTCAAACATACTCCTTTTTTAAATGGAGCTGAATAAGCTTTTGGCCTATTTTTTAATGGATTAAAACCAAAACCCATGGCTGGAGATTTACTCTTAGTCTGTAATGGTTTTCTATTCTTCTTAATTAGTTGTCTAATTGTTGGCATATTTGTATCAATAATAAATCGCAAGCGAAAAATCGCTTGTGATTAAATTATCAGATAAATAATGAAATGTCAAATATTGTTATTCCTTTTCAACCTTAGCCATTATGTCTTTTTTGCTAATTAACCCAAAACTAGTCGAATCCATTGATCCATCTGTTTTGTTACCCAAAAGCAAATAAGTGTCTATTGGAATAATCGGATAATCTTTAGTATATAATTTAATCATTTTAGTGGAACTTTCGGGAATTAAATAAGTTTTACCCTCTGAATTTAAAAGAGGAGTATCATTAACAATTATTTTGTATCCATTGTCTGTCTTTTCTAAATTCCATTTATCACCAGGAATAGCTTTAATAAATTTGATTAATAGATTACTACTTCCAGAATATTTATACAAAACTATATCATTTCTTAAAATATCATAACAATCATAGTAATTAAAAAGAGCTTGGACATCTTCTCCCGAATTAAAAAAGGGATACATAGAGTTTCCACTAATAGTGACTGTTTTAGAATTAATAGAACATTCTATTTTATCATCCCTTAATATATTTTTATCTGTGCTTAAATTATCTTTGTATGAAAGATATGAAATAATTAAAATTAACAAAATCAATACTAAAACAACTATCTTTTTCATTGATTAAATTTTAATGATGTCTTTATTCTTTTCATTATTTTTTAAGACTTTTTATTCTTATTAACTCTATACCCAACAGATATAATCGCGTCTAAATTGTAAAAATTAACACTTCTTTCTACTGCTTGAGCGTCTTTTTTGAACTATTCGGAAATTCCGAAAGTTAAACCCTCCTTAGTTTATTACTTTTGTAAATATTAATTAAATGTTCGTAACGGTAAAAACTAAAACCCCAAACAAATCAGCCATTCCTTTTTTGGTCAACCCAACTGTTTCGTCTTGAAAAAACCGCCTCTATTTTTACCTTCCCTTCTGGTGTAGTATAAAGAAAAAAGTCAGATTTCTTTAATATATTTTTTTGATTGATTCATATATTCCTTCATCTAATAAAAATCTATTGTACTTATTCTACCAAAAAAAGATACTATTGTGAATATTTATTCTATAGAGCAAAGAGTATTAAAAGCTATCAAGAAAACAAAAAATGCCAAACAAAAGAAAGCCTGCTTTTTAGAAATACCTAACATCATACACACAATATCATCATCTCTTAAAAACAATTCATATATTCCTTCATCTTTTTCTTGTTTCGCTGTAAAAGACCCAAAACTAAGAGAAATATTTGCTCCAAGTTATAATGATAGAATTATTCATCATTTAATAATAGACCGAATTAATCCCTTTATTGATAAAAGGTTTATTTTTGACTGCTTTTCCAATAGAAAAACCAAAGGAACTCATACGGCTATTAGAAGATTACAAAAATTCATCCACAAAGAAGATCAATATTATCTAATGGCAGACATTAAAACATTCTTTCCCTCAATAGACAAAAATATTCTTTTTAGTTTGCTTTCAAAGCATATTGAATCAATAAAAGAAATGTGTTTAGAAGAAAAAAGATTTACATTAAACCTTACAAAGTTAATTATTTTCCAAAACCCAATTAATCCCCTTCCTAATTTTACTGGAAACAAAAAGCTTCTTTCTTTAGTTCCAAAAGAAAAATCATTATTCTTTATTCCTAAAAACAAAGGGCTCCCCATAGGAAGCTTAACGTCTCAATTCTTTGCCAATATATATTTAAACGAATTAGACCAGTTTGTAAAACATAAATTAAAAATCAAATACTATATTCGCTATGTTGATGATTTTGTTATCCTAGGAAAAGATACAAAAACCTTAATGAATTACAAAAAAGAAATTGAAATATTTCTTGAACAAAAACTCAAACTTTCTCTCCATCCTAAAAAAACTGTTATTCAACACAAATCAAAGGGTATTAATTTTTTAGGATATATTGTTAAAGAAAAATATCTCTTGGTCAGAAAAAGAACGGTTAAATCATTCAAAAAAAGACTTTATTTCTTTAATCATTTAATTAACCCAAAAGGATTCCCTATTATTGACCCACCAACAAATCTTAAATTATCAAGATTATATTTTAAAAGAGATCTGATTCCTCCTGTAATTCCTGACTTAGCCCTTTTACAAAAGATGCTTTCAATTATTAATTCATATTATGGAATTTTTAACTTTGCTAATTCATATAATTTAAGAAAAGATTTATATGAAAAAAGATTCTTTAATCTTAAAAAATACTTTATTTCTTCAGTTGATGAAAATTACAAAAAAAATTATAAGACAATAAAAATAAACCCCGTCTTTTTAGAAGACGGGATTCCCAAAATACGATAATCGTGTCCCTAGCGGACGCAGCGGAACCAGTTGTTGTTGTTATCGTTCACATTGTTGGCGCTAGTCCCAGTGCAAGAACCACCACCAGCTAAAACAGCCTGATTGATGTTCGCTGACGAAGGCCTACTATAAAACAATTGCACTTCTATTTATAAAAATCTTCTAGGTTTCCCCGAAAAATTCTCGCCTAATTAAAAGCTCAATACTTGAATAATTCAAGTAAGAAGTGCCGCACACGAAATTCCTTTCCTTCAAACAGACTTGGGTTGACCGTTTGAACCCTTTGGGTTTAATAATATTCTCTCAAACCAATCATGCCAGCTTGATGCTTCCTTGCTCACCTCTTCCAATCTATCATTAATATCAGCAAAAAATTGATGAGAAATAAACTTCATATCCCAAGCTATCAAAAAATAGCTTTTTAATATTTCTATTCTCACTCTTAAATTCTTTAGTAATTTTGAACTTTTTTTGTAATCTTCTTTGCTTTTCTTAAAATTTGCCATTACTACTATTTTCATACATTTTGATAATTCTTCCATGATATACTCTCCCATTGTCACCCTGAATATTTTAGGAAGGTTTTTGTGAATTGAGTAATACTTTTTGTATATTATCAAAAAGTCATGAAATATTTTAGGGTGGGAAAAATTATTTGCCATTTTTCAAAATCAAAAAAATTCAAAATCAAAATTCAAAGATTATATGTGCCTAGCGGACGCAGCGGAACCAGTAGGTGACGTTGTAATCGAGCACATTGGTGGCGCTAGCCCCAGTGCAAGAACCACCACCAGCTAAAACAGCGTGATTGATGTTCGCTGACGAAGGATTAGCAACCCATTCATATCTAGTCGCAATATTCAATCCTCCAAACTGAGTCATACCATTTCCATCTGGTCCATTTAAAGCAGTACAGGCTGCTTGCCATTCAGCCAGGGTTGGAAGTCTAGCACCTATTGCTCCGCATATCTGCCAAGCTAAACTTTGTCCTGCTGGAGAACCAGATGCATGCCAAGCAGAAGACCTAGGAAAAGCATCGATATACATTGTACGACCACTATAAGTAAAAGCTAATCCTCCACCATTAGTACAAAGATTGGCATAATTGGTAGGACAAGCAGGACCAGATGCCGCATCAACATATTCCTTATTGGCTGCATCAGTTGCTGCAACTGGAGCAGCCAAGTTAGTTATCGTTCTTCCTGAAACCTGAATACTATCTGCATCAGATTCCATTTCAAACCAAGAATGACCGTTAGCTGGCTTAGTATCAGCTGCATTAACTAAATCTATTTTTAATGTATCCATATGTTGGTACACAGAAAAAACTAATCCAAGAATTACAAAAAATGAAATTGTAAATATGTGATTTTTTTTCATATTTTTTATAAAAAAGAAGTTAAGAATTCTTTATTTTTAAACTAAAAACTATTGAAGATATTATATCAGAGAGAAAGAAAAAGACGACCTTTGATTTATGTTTTTCATATTGTCTATATTGTATTGAAAGAAAAATAAAATGTCAATCATTATTGTGCTGTCCAACCCCCATCAACATACAAAATATTTCCTGTTACATATTTTGAATCATCTGACGCTAGATATACTGCTGCATTAGCAATATCATCAGGTTCTCCTAGATATCCTAGTGGAGTCATTCCTTCAATGAACTTTTTTGTGTTTTCATCTTCCTGTACTCCTTTAGTCATATTGGTCTTAATAAAACCAGGAGCAATAGAATTAACACGAATTCCTAATTTGGATAATTCAACGGCACTAGCTTTAGTTAGTTGATTAACTCCCCCCTTAGCCGCACAGTAAGAAATGGCTCCGTTAAAACCAACAGACCCTAAGATAGAACTCATATTAATAATTGAGCCTTTGATCCCTTTTTCTTTCATTGCTTTTCCAGCGGCACGAATTCCATAGAATACTCCTGATAAATTAATCTCTATTGTTTTCCTCCAAACATCGTCAGGGGTAGTTAATATGTCTCCCAAGCTTCCTATTCCTGCATTATTGACCATTACATCAATTTTACCAAACTTATCAACACAGGACTTGATAAGACTATCTACTTCGTTTGACTTAGAAACATCGCATTTAATAAATATAGCTTTATCTTCAAATTGAGAAACATCACATTCGTTGATATCTGAAAAAACTACTAATGCTCCTTCTAAAACAAACTTCTCGGCAATAGCTTTACCTATTCCCGAAGAAGCGCCTGTAACTATAGCTATTTTATTATTTAATTTCATGTAATTTATTTTATTAAATTATATCATTTATAAACAAAAAAAGGAAAGAATTAGTCCATATATTTGTATTCCAACTTCTTAACAAAATCTGGATTTCTTTGCCTTTCCATCTTAAGAACATTGTCCGCTTCACCAACAACTCCTTCGTAAATGTGCAAAGAGTCTGATTTATCAATAACTCTTACAATTTTACACTTGTTGGGAAGAACAACTTCCACATTAAGCATGGCTATAAGACCGATTAAGTTTCCTTGCCATGCATTGAATAAATCCCTTGATCTCCAGTCGAAATGAATATCCACGTATCCCCCTGAATAATGCCTTATCCATATCCTTTGCAAGCAAGGAGGAGAATCGGATTTCATATCAATGTCTGGTTCCCATGTTATTGCCTGATGACGATTTGAAGCTATTCCACTTCTTATTTGTTCCGCAAGCAAGTCCTTCAGTCCAGAAATTTGATCAACGAATCCATTTGGTGTTCTATGTTTGATTAACCTTTCTATGTAAACATAAGTGAAACGCTTTCTATCTTCAGCGGGCAATTTATTGTACGTCTCGTTGAACCATATTCTATCATATTCTTTCTTGTATTCACGAATTGCCAATTCTTTCATCCTGTAATAAGGATGTATTTCGCAATTCAAAATCTGCTCAATTGCCTTTCCAGTCATCGAAATAGTTTGAATAGTGTCTCTTGCTTTTTTAGGCTCTTTCTCTGAACCAAAAACAATAGGTAATCCTTTGTTCTGAGCAATATAGAGTCCTTCAAACCATGCTTTGTGAAAATCATCTGCCTCTATTTGAAAAGGCTGCGCTAAATATACTTCTTTCGTCAATGTGTTCACCTCATGTTCATCTTTGTAGACGAACTGCTTTCTAGATACCACTAACTAAAGACTGCGTCAAACTTTAGAAAACCAATTTAAAAAATAACTTGCTGTGTCAAAAATCCAGTTCAATCCTCCTGGAATTAGAAAAACTATTACCATTAATAAAATAAAACCATATCGATATAAAAATTCTTTGATTCCTTCTAGATTGGGAAACAAAGAAAATAACACATGAGACCCATCTAGAGGAGGAATTGGAATTAAATTAAATAATCCTAAAGCAATATTATAAAAAACAACAAATGAAGCAATTATTAAAAATCCTTGAGGCAGATAAGGCATTCCAAACTTAATAATAAGTCCAAAAATCAAAGCAATAAAGAAATTAGCAGCAACTCCAGCAATTGAGACTTTTAAATCTCCCCATCTTCTGTCTTGTAAAAGCATTGGATTGACTGGAACTGGTTTTGCCCAACCAATAATTGGCATTCCCGACATCATTAAAAGTATTGGTAATAGTATTGATCCAATTGGATCTAAATGGCTTATAGGATTCAAAGTCAATCTTCCCGCCATCTTAGCTGTAGGGTCTCCTAAAGCATATGCAACGCTTCCATGAGCAATTTCGTGAATAATAACTGAAAATAATAAAATCAATAAAGAAAATATTGTAATTAGTGTATCCATATATAAAAATCTTAACATAAAAACATAAGGACTTGCAATTATTTATTTTTTTGATAAGATACTAAACATATGGAAAAAGTATGTACAATTTGTGAAAAATCTTCATCAATGGGAGGACACTATAAGAAATTAATTTCTAGATATAATCCATCTCCAAAGAAAAGAAAATATCCCAACCTACAATGGGCTACTATTCCTGCTGGAACAACCCTAAAGAAGTATAAGGAATTTGCAGGAAAAAGAATCTTGCTTTGCGCTAAATGCATCAAAGCACTTTCAAAGAAGAAATAAAAAAACATTAAGACACTGTCCTTGAAGGCAGTGTTTTTTTGTTGACTTTTAACTTTATTGTGATAGCTTGTAAACAAACAAAAAAGGAGAATTCTGTATGTGCATGTTTGTTATAAATTTTAGCTTCTTCTCTATTTTTGGAACCGCAGAGTCCTTTGAAAAATCAAAATACGGTAAATTATTATTTATTAATAATCTTTGGACATATATTATCGCCAACACAAAAGAAGATTTTGCTTCTCTTATCGACAACTCATCAAAATTATCTCCTTCCTGGGCAACAAATGGATCAATTGTTGTAGAAGCAGAAAATTTAGAAAACTGTCTTAACATATTTTTATCATATATTCGCTATGGATATATTTATCAGGGGCGCGGCATCAATGGAATTGATTATTGCAAAGTTATTGGTGAAAAATTCCCTAATTACAAACCAATTCTTAAACCAATTCTCGATATAAACTTTGACAATTGGCCTATAAAAATAAAAGAGATTGTAGTCTTTCCAGATTGTGAATACATAAATAAAAAATGGAAAGAAAAAGGAATTCTTATTTGCCAAGAACCTTTAGTCGAAAACGTTTTGTCTGCAGTAGATTTATGTCCAGCTGGCTGCCATAGTTCTGGATTAGATGATGGTTATTGTTTGCCATCAGCATATATATCGACCAGCGAAACAAAATTAATAAAAACTGAAACAACTTTCAAGAATCAAAAATTTACCGTTATAAAGGTAAGATGGAATTAAAATAACCATCTCTTTTTTTTATTTATTGCATTTATATGACTTTTTGATAACATTACTTTATATCGGGCTGTAGTATAGTGGTAGTATTTGCGCATGGGGTGCGTAAGACCTGGGTTCAACTCCCAGCAGCCCGACAATAGAAAAAACACTGTGTATAACAGTGCTTTTTCAGGTCCTATTTCAAGTGAATCCGAATGAATTCACGTGGGTAGCCTCATTCATCTGCCAAGGCAAATAAAGATTTGGCTTCCCTGTTTAAAGTTGTTCGGAATTTGAAATATAGGACCAACTATATTATACCTTTAAATTTTCAATACTTCAACCAGTTGTTTTATCATTGCAACTACCACTGGAGCAGCCTGCAAACTAATACATTGAACGCCCTCATCATCAGCTACAATCCATGGTTCTTCAATAGTTTTAACCTCTCCATTCTCATATTTAAATGAATACCCAGAAGTCATTTCATATTCATCAACGTAATCTCTTGCAATATCAGCTGGAATAGCATTCCTTAATCTAACTTTTGGAATTCCATACATAGAATCAGCCTTCTTCAAAATCTCTTCATCCATTAATAATCTCTCCTTGATTGGTTCTATTCCTTTTTCATCTCCTTCTTTCATTATCATTCTTCCACCATCACATCCTGCTTCATCACAAATTAAATAAAATTCTTTTGATGATTCGTCATAACCAATTTTTGATGTTGGAAGAAGTTTTAAACTTCTAGATGCATTACATTTTGGACAAATTCTTCTCCATTTAATCCTTTCATTGATAATGTTCATAGGAACATCAATCATAATAAAAATGTCTGGATCATCTCTATAATCTACTAAGTCTCTAAAAAACAAAGAAAAGCTAACTTGGTCCATACTTCTTGGAAATCCATCTAAAAGAATAACCTTTCCTTTTCTTTTTGCAATCTCTCTTTTAATTAATGCTAAAACCAATTCATCAGGAAGAAGTGTTTTAGTGTTTCTATCTTCCATGCTCTTAATTAAATCTTCTAAAGGATAGAACCCTCTATAATTCTTTTCCAAGAATTCAGTTAATTCCTTTTTCTTTTCAGAGTCTTGCATTTCCAAATCAACAGCCCTAACCATGTCTCCAACAGATAAATGCTCTATCTTGTCTTGCCCTAAAACTTCTGCAAGCATTTTAGAGTAAGTTCCCTTTCCAGAATTCTTCTTACCTAAAAGGTATGCGATAAAAGTATTTGTTTTCAAATACTCTCTAAGCTTTTCTGCTTCAACTCCGCATTTCAACTTAAAGTACTCTTCTCTCTCCTTGGGATCAGCTAGATTAAACTTTCTATCCCCTCCCATTTTTGTTTTGAAAAGTGGAAAATTCATTGTTTTATTTATTAGTTATTATTTTATAATTTTTTCCATCAGAGATAATTTTAATATCTCCGTTAATATCATTTCTTAATACTTTAATACCAAAATTGCCTAAACGTGTCAAAACTTCTTCTGTTGGATGGCCATATGAATTTTTACCAACTTGAATCACTGCCATCAAAGGACTTGTTTTTTCTATTAACTCTTGAGAAGTTGAATATTTTGAACCATGGTGTGGCACTTTTAAAACATCTACATCAACATCATTTAATGTTTTTTCTATTTTACTAGAAATATCTCCTGTGAACAAAAAAGATGAGTCATTGTATATCATTTTTAAAACTAATGAAGTGTTGTTAACTTCTTTAACTTCTTTGTCTTTCAAATTAATCTCTGGATTCAAAACTTCAAAAACAACATCTGACGCAATAATTTTATCTCCTCTATCAAGTGTAAATCTTTTGGCGTCTTCATTGTAAATTGTTCTAATCCAGTCTTCCCTTATTTCTTTTTTATTATCTACTCCAGTCCAAACAACATTTTCAATCTGATAATTATCAAAAACATTAAACATTCCCCTCATATGATCACTTTCTGGATGAGTTAAAATAACTAAATCTATAGTCTTGTCCCACCATGGCATACTGGCATAAACTTTTTCTAGGGCTGTTGTATTATTGGGTCCGGCATCAATAAGAATCTGATGGTTTTCCGGAGTTTCTATAAAAATACAATCTCCTTGAGAAACATCAAAAAAAGAAACCTCTAAATTATGAGGTCTCGCTCCAAGAAAAAATGAAAAGGCTATTAAGTCTAGCAAAAGAAGAATTATTAATGATACAAACGTCACATTCTTCATTTAGAAAGTTTTGTATTAATTTCTTTAATTAGTTTTTCTGAATCAATTCCATACATATCGCAAACTTTTCCAATTTCTAATTCTTCCATTTCATATCTTGCATAAGGACAAGAAATACATGGGAACTCATACTTATTCAGAATCTTTTCTATTTTTTGATTATCTATTATTTTATTTAATTTTGTTTTCTTTGTTATTTTCATATAATTATTCCTCCACCAATCATTTCTTTGCCTTTATAGAAAACAACTGATTGACCAGGAGTTATTGCTCTCTGCTTCTTATTAAAAACTATCTTATTCTTAGATAATATTCCAGGAGAAGCAATGTGTCCATATCTTATCTTCGCCATTACTTTTTGAGGAAAACTAATTTTGTTAATAAAATTAGCATCTTTGAATTTAAGCTCTTTAGATAGCAAATCTTTCTCATTCTTAGAAACAATTAATAGATTCTTTTTAATATCTTTCTTAACAAC
>Ga0302250_1002619_pt1 | contig 10802 bp, 4 predicted proteins | sample AAG_RA_Asp_MG_FD_193536 | JGI IMG/M metagenome (GOLD analysis project Ga0302250, IMG submission 193536) | Enriched activated sludge microbial communities from anaerobic digester in WTTP, New Holstein, Wisconsin, United States - AAG_RA_Asp | ecosystem: Engineered > Bioreactor > Anaerobic >... | reverse complement strand
CCGGGTGGCGGCGAAGGCTTCGTTCTCGGGCCGTTTCGCCGGCACTTCGGCCTGGTCCCGGATTCCCGGGACCACCCCCTGGTATCCCCGCTGCTTGTAGAGGGTCCCGTCCTCCTCGACCACCGACTGGCCGTCCTCGACGGGGGCCAGCACCACCACGCCCTTCTTGTCCGTGGCCTTCCGGACGGGGTTCGGGGCCTCCTCGGGCCGGGTCTCCGGAATGGGGGTGGCCGGGGCCGTCGGGAACGTCTGGGCCGTCGCCACGGCGGAGACCAGCAGCACCAGCAGCGGGGGAATGGGTCTCATCGGAACCTCGCTTCCGGAATCCACCGGAAAGGATACCCCGCTCCAGGGTCGGAAGCCAAGAGGAGAGGCTGGACCGGGACCTACTGGGCCTGCTCCAGGATCCGGAACTCGACGCGCCGGTTCTTCTGGGCGTCCTCGTCGGTCTTCTCGGGCTTCACCACCGGGCGGGTCATCCCGTAGCCGATGCTGGTGAGACGAGCCCGCTCAATCCCCCGTTCCTCCAGCGCCTTCAGCACCGCGGCGGCCCGCTTCGCCGAAAGCCGCTGGTTGTACGCGGCGCTTCCCTTGAGGTCCGTGTGGGCCTCGATCTGGACCTTCCGAATCTCCGGGTGCTTCTTCAGCACGTCGGCCACCGCGTCCACCACCGGCAGGCTCCGCTGCTGGATCGTGTCCTTGTCGAAGTCGAAGTAGATGACGTCCAGGATCACGATCTGCCGGCCCTCCACCCGGGCCAGTTCATCGGGGCAGCCGTCCTCGTCCTGGTAGCCGTTCTTCGTCTCCGGGTCGTTCGGGCACTGGTCCTTCACGTCCGGGATCCCGTCCTGGTCGTTGTCCGGATCCGGGCAGCCGTCCTCGTCCTGGAAGCCGTCCCGGTCCTCGGGGTCGTTCGGGCAACGGTCCTTCACGTCCGGGATCCCGTCCCGGTCGTTGTCCGGATCCGGGCAGCCGTCCTCGTCCTGGAAGCCGTCCCGGTCCTCGGGGTCGTTCGGGCAACGGTCGTCCATGTCCGGGATCCCGTCCCGGTCGTTGTCCGGGTCCGGGCAGCCGTCCCCGTCCTCGAAGTTGTCCTTGTCCTCGGGGTCGTCCGGGCACCGGTCCAGGGCGTCGGGAATCCCGTCGTGGTCCCGGTCCGTCTCCCGGGGCTTCTCCACCCCGCAACTCCCGATGTTCAGTCCCAGGAAGGCCCGCCAGTCGGGAGACGCGTAGCCCTTCGTGAGCCCGGCCCCGCCGCCGGCGGTCAGGTCCACCATGCAGTGGGGACGGTACCGGAGGGCCCCCAGGGCCTCCACCGGGTGCTGGTTCCGGTCCTTCAGGGACCGCTCGATGCTCACGGCGCCGAAGGCCTCGGCCAGCAGTTCCAGTTTCTTCGGCACCAGTCCCACCCAGGCGCCGCCCTTCCACATCAGCTGGTCGCCGATCTCGAGGTCATAGAGGGTATCGTGCTTCATCGGCCGGTAGCCCACGTTCACCGCAAGTCCGCCCCGGGCCCACTCCAGGCCCGTGGTCAGCCACGGGGTGATCGTGACGGTGGAAGCCCCCATGTAGCGGTCGATCTCCCGGCCCGTGGGGAAGGTCAGCACCGGGGTCAGGGCGATGCTGAAGACCCGGTCCTTCGTCTGGAACATCATGAACCGCAGGTGCAGTCGCAGATCCCCGACGCCGAAGGACTTCGGGGAGGGCTCCCCGGGAAGGCCGGCGCCCCGCTGCCAGGCGACCACGGGCAGCACCAGGCCGACGTCGAGGAAGTCCAGCAGCGCCACGGACCCCAGCACGTGTCCCGAGAGCTGGTCCGACACCACGCGGCGCATCTGCACGCCGCCCAGCGTGCTCCGGAGCACCAGGGGGTCGTTCTGGTAGTCGAGCAGCAGCCCGACGTTCCATTCCCACTGGGGCCGCGCCAGGCCCTTGCCGACCGTCACGAGGTCCTGGCGAAAGGGGGACACCTCCAGGGCCTGGACGTTCACCTCCTGGGCCTGGGAAGGCACGGGCAGCCCCAGGATCAGGACCAGCCCGATCGCCCCGAGGACCCGCCCGAGGTGCCGCCGGAACCAGAGGCCCAGCCCCGCCGCCAGCAGCAGCAGGCCCCCGAGGGGGAAGCGAGCCGGGGATGCGGGGGTGGCCGAACAGGCCCCGCCCGTCAGCGTCAGGTGGTCCGTCTGGCACTCGTCCCCCACCCCGTCCCCGTCGCGGTCCTGCTGATCGGGGTTCGCCAGCACGGGGCAGTTGTCCTGCCAGTTCTTCACGCTGTCGTTGTCCCAGTCCTCGTCACAGACATCCCCGATGCCGTCCCCGTCCCCGTCGGCCTGGTCCGGGTTGTGGACGCCCGGGCAGTTGTCCTGGGCGTTCGGGATGCCGTCCCGGTCCCCGTCGTCCGTCCCAGAATCGCAGGCATCCCCGATGCCGTTCCCGTCGGCGTCCGCCTGTCCCGGATTGGCCACCCGGGGGCAGTTGTCCCGGTCGTTCGGGATGCCGTCCCCGTCGATGTCGGGGTCGCAGGCATCGCCGGTTCCATCCTGGTCCTGGTCCTCCTGGTAGGGGTTCCAGACCAGGGGGCAGTTGTCCTCCTCGTCGGGAATCCCGTCGCCGTCCCGGTCCCCTGCCACCGTGTCGCAGGCATCCCCGATCCCGTCCTGGTCCTCGTCCTCCTGGCCCGGGTTGGGGGTCCTGGGACAGTTGTCTGACCCGTTCGGCACTCCGTCCCCGTCCCAGTCGTCGTCGCAGGCGTCCCCCAGGCCGTCCTGGTCCTGGTCCGCCTGGTCGGGATTCGGGACCAGGGGGCAGTTGTCTTCGGCATCGGGCACCCCGTCTCCGTCCCGATCCTGTTCCACGGTGTCGCAGGCATCCCCGATCCCGTCCTCGTCCTCGTCCTCCTGGTAGGGATTCGGGACCCGGGGACAGTTGTCCTCCCCGTTGTCGATCCCGTCGCCGTCGATGTCCGGGTCGCAGGCGTCCCCGATCCCGTCCTCGTCCAGGTCCGACTGGTCCGGGTTGTTCACATCGGGGCAGTTGTCCAGATCGTCGGAAATGCCATCCGAGTCCCGGTCCCCCTCGCAGGCGTCTCCGATCCCGTCCTCGTTCCGGTCCGCCTGGTCCGGGTTGTACGTCCGCGGGCAGTTGTCCTCGCCGTTGTCGACGTCGTCGCCGTCGATGTCCGGGTCGCAGGCGTCCCCGATCCCGTCGTCGTCGAGGTCGGCCTGGTCCTCGTTGGCCACCTGCGGGCAGTTGTCCTGGCCGTTCGCCACCCCGTCGCCGTCCCAGTCCCCGTCGCAGGCGTCCCCGATCCCGTCGTCGTCGAGGTCGGCCTGGTCCTCGTTGGCCACCCGCGGGCAGTTGTCGTCCAGGTTCGGAAGGCCGTCGCCGTCCACGTCCGGGTCGCAGGCGTCCCCCAGCCCGTCCAGGTCCAGGTCCGCCTGGTCCTCGTTGGCCACCGCGGGGCAGTTGTCCGCCTCGTTCAAGACCCCGTCCCCGTCCAGATCCGGGTCGCAGGCGTCGCCGATGCCGTCCTCGTCCAGGTCCGACTGCTTCGGGTTCGGGATCGTCACGCAGTTGTCCTGGAGGTTGGGAATGCCGTCCCCGTCGATGTCGTCGTCGCAGGCATCCCCCAGGTCGTCCATGTCCAGGTTCGCCTGGTCCGGGTTGAAGACGTCGGGGCAGTTGTCGTCCTCGTTGGGAATGCCGTCGTCGTCGTTGTCCGTCTCGCAGACGTCGCCGATCCCGTCGTCGTCCCCGTCCTCCTGGCCCGGATTGGCCACCCAGGGGCAGTTGTCGTCGTCGTTGTACCAGCCGTCCCCGTCGATGTCGTCGTCGCAGGCGTCCCCGAAGCCGTCCTGGTCCAGGTCCCTCTGGTTCGGATTCCAGTGGCGAGGGCAGTTGTCCTCGGTGTTCGGGATCCCGTCGTTGTCCCAGTCCTCGTCGCAGGCGTCGCCGATCCCGTCCCCGTCCAGGTCTGCCTGGTCCTCGTTCGGCACCGTCGGGCAGTTGTCCTGGTCGTTGTACCAGCCGTCCCCGTCGATGTCCGGGTCGCAGGCATCCCCGAACCCGTCCAGGTCCAGGTCCGCCTGGTCCGGGTTGGCCACCGTCGGGCAGTTGTCCTCCCCGTTCGGCTCCCCGTCCCCGTCCAGGTCCGGGTCGCAGGCGTCCCCCAGCCCGTCCAGGTCCGTGTCCCACTGGTCCTCGTTGGGCACCGTCGGGCAGTTGTCCGCGGTGTTCCGCACGCCGTCCCCGTCGATGTCGTCGTCGCAGGCGTCCCCGAACCCGTCGTCATCCAGGTCCGCCTGGTTCGAGTTCGGGACCAGCGGGCAGTTGTCCAGGTCGTTCGACACGCCGTCCCCGTCGATGTCGTCGTCGCAGGCGTCCCCCAGGCCGTCCAGGTCCAGGTCCGCCTGATCCGCGTTCGGGACCCGCGGGCAGTTGTCCGCGGTGTTCAGCACGCCGTCCCCGTCCACGTCCCCGTCACAGGCATCGCCGATCCCGTCCAGGTCCAGGTCCGCCTGGCCCGGATTCGGCACCAGAGGGCAGTTGTCCTCGGTGTTCGGGATCCCGTCGTTGTCCCAGTCGTCGTCGCAGGCGTTCCCCACGCCGTCGCCGTCGTCATCCCGCTGGTCCGGATTCGGCGTCAGCACGCAGTTGTCCCGGTCGTCGGGGATCCCGTCGCCGTCGCTGTCGGGCATCAGGTCCGTGGGCTGGGCTCCCGTGGTTCCCTCGTCGCCGTCGGACAGCCAGGTGGTCAAGGGCGCGCCGGCCTCGCCCGATGCCACGAGCCAGGCCTGGTTCCGGACAACCCCGGGCACCGTGCCCAGGAACTGCGCCCGGAAGACGACCGCCGTCTCCTGGCCGATCTCCAGGCGTCCCCCCTGCCCCGCATCGGCCCCGGTTCCCAGCCGGAAGGTCAGCAGGCGCGTGATCGGGTCCCAGTCCCCCTGGTCGTCCCCGGCGGCCTCGGTCAGGCTGCCGGCATTGGGACCTGACACGATGGCCATGGACCCTGGAACCAGGTCCAGTCCCAGGGCCAGTGCGTCCTTCAGCACGACGTTCAGCGCCGCATCGTTGCCCAGGTTGCGGGTGCTGATGGAGTATTCCAGCAGGTCCCCGGGCTGCAGCAGGTCCCCGTTCAGGTCCACGACGGTCTTCCGCGTTTCGATGAAGTCCGGCCGGTAGGTGGAGATCGAGGTCACGAAGCCGCCCAGCAGGTACACGTCCTGGGTGCTGGTGGCCCGGATCACCGCGGAGGTGTCCCCGGCGGAGACCAGGGTCTTCACGTCCACCACGTCGAAATCGACCCCCGTCATGCTCCCGAGCCCGCCGGTCATCTGGGGAAGGTCGCCCGGAATCGACACGGGGCTTCCCAGCCAGGTCCGGGTGCTGTTGAAGAAGTCGCTGGTGCCACCCAGCCCGTCGGCCAGGTACGTCCCGTTGAAGGCGAGCCGATCCCCGCTGACCCCGTTGTCGCCCTCGTAGGCCACCACGCCCAGTTTCGCGTCATAGCCGGCGTTGGGCACCAGGAAGCCGGTGAGATTGGCCACGGCGGTCGTGTTCTGGTCCACCAGGTCGAACCCCTCGAAGACCGCCAGATTCCGCAGCGGCTGGGTCGGGTCCCGGAAAACCACCACCATCCACCAGGCGGCGTAGTTGGTCTCCTCGGTGACGTCGGTCACCGGCGCGACCTCGACCCCGCTGACCCGGTAGGCCCCGCTTCCGTGCTGCTGGACGAAGGCCGTGATGTCGGCGGCCGACTGGTAGAAGGTCCGCGTCGAGGAGGGCTGGGTCACGAACCACGACTGGTCCGCGTCCACCGCCATCACCCCCGATGCCGAGGGGAATTCGATGGTCGCCGCGAGGTCCGCGCTGGACCGAAAGGCGCTCCAGTAGAGCCGGGCGAAGACGACCTCCGCCCCGGGAGGGATGGTCAGCACGGCGGTGGACCGGGCCTGGGAGACCGAAACACCCGTGTTGGCGGACGCCTGGCCCGCGGCAGGGCTGTCGGAGCGCCAGAGCACGTCGATGCCCGAGTCGTTGGTATTGTTCCCGCAGGTTCCCACCGTGCCGACCACCGGAACCGGGACGCTGGCCCGGCAGTCGTAGCCCAGGGTGTTCCCGATCAGCAGGAAATCCCCGTTCAGGTCCGCCTGGTACCTCAGCACCGGCGAGGCCTGCCCCGCCGGGATCGTCCATGCCCAGATCGCCAGCCCGATCAACGCCAGTCCGCCCGTCCATCCCTTCATGATTCCCTCCCGGAAACATGCCGTCCAAAACGAGGAATCCTGCAACCAGCAGCACCGAACGACCTTCCCAGGTTCCAGGATTCGCGCTCAGTGTCCCAGAAACTGGATCATCTGTAAACATTTCGTTGGAAATTTCCACGGTGGAGCGATGGATCGTCGGGTTCGGCCTGCCTTGGAGGTCCCGGTTGGGATACCATCCAGGCGCCCTCCGGGAGGACGCACATGATCCGCGTTTCGGGACTTCGCCTGCCGCCGGAGGCGGACCCCGATCAGGTCCGTCGGGAGGCGGGCCGGGTTCTTGGAATCCCGGCCGCCCGCCTGGGGACGTGGCGGCTGGTCCGGCGGTCGGTGGACGCCCGCCGAGGTTCCATCGCGGTGGTCTGGACCGTGGACGTGGAAGTCCCCGACGAGGAGGCGGTTCTCCGGCGACCCCCTCCCGGCGTCGCCCGGACCCCCGAGTCCAAATACCGTCCTCCGGAGCATGGTTCCCAGGGGATGGCCCACCGGCCGGTGATCGTCGGCACGGGCCCGGCGGGCCTCTTCGCAGGCCTGCTGCTGGCCGAGGCGGGGTTCCGCCCGATCCTGCTGGAGCGGGGGGACCGCCTCGAGGATCGGGTCCGGGCCGTGGCCCGATTCTGGGCCTCGGGAGACCTGGACCCCGAGTCCAACGTGCAGTTCGGGGAAGGGGGGGCCGGTACCTTCAGCGACGGGAAACTGACCACGCGCATCCAGGACCCCCGGTGCGCCTTCGTGCTGGACGCCATGATCCGGGCCGGTGCGCCGGAGGAGATCGCCTGGTCCTGGCAACCCCACGTGGGCACCGATCGCCTCCGGGAGGTGGTCCGGAACCTCCGGGAACGGCTGGTGGGCCTGGGGGCCGAGGTCCGCTTCCGCCACCGGGTGACCGACCTCGTGGTGGAAGGGAACCGGGTCCGGGGAGTCGTGGTGAGCGGCGGCGACGCGATTCCCTGCGAGGCCCTGGTGGTGGCCCCGGGCCACAGCGCCCGGGACACCTTCGCGATGCTGGCCGGGAAGGGACTGGACCTGCAGGCCAAGCCCTTCGCCGCGGGGGTGCGCATCGAACACCTCCAGGAGACCATCGATCGGGCCCGCTGGCACGGGCTCGCCGGGCATCCGGCCCTGGGACCCGCATCGTACGCCCTGTCCTGGCAGGCCCCGTCGGGCCGGGGGTGCTACACCTTCTGCATGTGCCCGGGCGGGCAGGTGGTCGCCGCGTGCAGCGAGGCCGGGGGCCTGGTCACCAACGGCATGAGCCTCCATGCCCGGAACGGGCCCAACGGGAACGCCGCGCTGGTGGTGCAGGTCCGCGTGGAGGACTTCGAGGCCCCGACCTGGACGGGCGCCGTGGCCTTCCAGAGGCGCCTGGAACGGGCCGCCCTGGAGGCCGGGGGAGGCGGCCACCGGGCGCCGGCCCAGCGGGTGGGGGACTTCCTGGCCCGAAGACCGTCGTCGGGCTTCGGGAAGGTGCGCCCGACCTTCTCCCGGGGGGTTCAGCCCTCGTCGCTGGACGAGGTGCTGCCCCGGTGGCTTGCGGACCACCTGCGCCAGGCCATTCCGGAAATGGACCGCCGGATGCGGGGCTTCGGGGATCCGGACGCGGTGCTGACGGCCGTGGAAACCCGCACGTCGTCGCCCGTGCGAATCCCCCGGGACGACGACGGGGAGTCCTCCCTCCGGGGCCTGTTTCCCGCCGGGGAGGGAGCCGGCTGGGCCGGAGGCATCGTCTCGGCGGCGGTGGACGGCATCCGGGTCGCCGAGACGATCCTCCGACGTTTCCGGCCGTCCTGACGCTCCCTGCCAGCGGATGGAGTCAGGTCACCGCATCCACGGGACTCCCGGGAAGCGCGGCGGTTCAGAGGTGGCAGAGGATCCCGGCGGCATCCCGGACCCTTGCCAGCGTGGCCTCGGCCACTTCCCAGGCCCGGCGCCCCCCGTCCCGCAGGACGTCTCGGACCCGGTCGGGATGGGCCATCATGTCGTCGTACCGCTGCCGGGCCGGGGCGAAGGTCTCGTTGATCCACTCCCCGAGGCGCTTCTTCGCGTGGCCGTAGCCGTAGCCGCCGCGACGGTAGGCATCGGCGATCTCCGCGATCTCCTCGGGGGGCGCGAAGAGCCTCAGCAGGGCGAACACGTTGCACTTCCCGGGGTCCTTGGGCGCCTCGAGGGGCGTCGAGTCCGTGACGATCTGCATCACCCGGCGGGCGGTCGCCTTCGGGGTCTCGAAGATCTCGATCGTGTTGCCGTAGGACTTGCTCATCTTCTGCCCGTCGATGCCGGGCACCACGGCGACGTTCTCCACGATGTAGGGCTCGGGCGTCACCAGCACCTCGGTCCCCACCGCCTGGTTGAACTTGCCGACGAGGTCCCGGGTGATCTCGATGTGCTGCTTCTGGTCGGCCCCGACGGGCACCAGGTGTGCGTCGTAGGCGGTAATGTCCGCCGCCTGGAGCACCGGGTAGTCGAAAAGGCCGACGTTCGCCCCGATGCCCCGGGCCACCTTGTCCTTGAAGGATGTCGCCCGCTCCAGGAGCCCCATCGGGCAGACGCAGTTCAGGAACCACGCCAGTTCGGTGACCTGGGGAACGTCGCTCTGGACGAACAGGACGCTTCGGGAGGGGTCGATCCCCAGGGCCAGGTAGGCCGCCGCCACGTGCAGGGTGGATTCCGCCAGGCGCTGCCGGTCCATGCCGCTGGTCAGGGCATGGTAGTTGGCCACGAAGTAGAAGCACTGGTGGCCCTCTTCCTGCAGCGCGACGTGCTGCCGGATCGCCCCGAACCAGTTGCCCAGGTGCAGCCGACCGGAGGGCTGGATGCCCGAAAGGATGCGCTTTTTCATGGGGGCGGACTCTAGCGCCTGCCCCTCCGCCGGTCAACCCGCCACCCGTCGCCGGCACCGATCCCGCCGTTGCGCCCGGAAGATTGACCGGGCCGCCTGCCGGGCATACCCTGGCGGCGGCTGCGGCGGGAAGGTTCGATGAACGGGATCGAGGCGATCATCCTGGGACTGGTGGAGGGGTTCACCGAGTTCCTGCCCGTGTCCTCGACGGGCCACCTGGTGCTGGCCCAGAGGGCCATGGGAATGCCCGGAAACGAGGCGAACGACACCTTCGCGGTGATCATCCAGGGGGGGGCGATCCTCGCCGTGCTGGGCCTCTACTGGAACCGGTTCTGGTCGATGGCCCGGGGCGTGGCGGGACGGGACCGGGAGGGACTGGCGGTCTTCCGGAACCTGGTGGTGGCCTTCCTGCCGGCGATCCCCGCGGGCATGATGGCGTCCTTCGTGAAGGAGCACCTGTTCCGCCTGGACGTCGTGGCCGGGGCCTGGGCCGCCGGAGGACTGCTGCTCATCGGGCTGCACCGCAGGCGCAGGGACATCCCCCCGGACCGGGGACGCACGGTCGAGACGCTGTCCTGGCAGGGTGCCCTGCTGATCGGGCTGTGCCAGTTGGCCTCGATCTTCTGGCCGGGGATCAGCCGCAGCCTGATGGCGCTGGTGGGGGGCCTGCTGGCCGGCCTGAGCCTGATGGCGGCCGTCGAGTTCAGTTTCCTGCTGGGCTTCGTGACACTGCTGGCGGCCGTGACCTTTTCGGCGATCGAGGTGGGAACGGCGATGGTCCGGGACCTGGGCACCTTCCACGTCTTCCTGGGATTCCTGGTGGCGGCCCTCTCGGCGGCGGTGTCGGTGCGCTTCCTGGTGGGCACGCTGAGCCGCCATGGCCTGGGCCCCTTCGGCTGGTACCGCCTGGCCCTGGCGGTGGTCACGGGCGTGCTGATCTGGAACGGGGTCCTGGCTCCATGACGCCCTGACTCGCGCCACCAATCAACGCCGGGAGGACGCCCCGATCGTCCCGGCATACCGGTTCGCCCAGTAGGCCAGCAGGAAGGGCATGGGGCTCTGGCGTGACCGGGCCGAGGACCCGTCCACCATCCGGTACGGGTTGCTGTTCCACCACATCAGGTGGATCTCGTCGTAGGGGAAGACCCGGTCCCACTGCCGGTCCTCGAACCGGTCCACCACGTCCTCGACGGCGTCCCGCCGGTGCCGGTTGTCCACCCGCACGTCCCGGTGGTCCATGGGCATCTCCCGGAGGGTCCGGACCGCCCCGGGAAGGTCCGCGACGCCGGCCTCCGCCAGAGCGACGATGGCGGCCCAGAGGGGCTGGCGCTCGGGGCGCTCGTACTCGTAGAGCCCCCGGAGCCCATCCAGATAGCGCGACCGGCGATCGGGGTCCGGCTCGTACCGGACCAGCGTCGCGTAGGCCAGCATCGCCAGTTCGTGGTCGCTGTGGTTCGCCGTGCGGGGACTGTTCACCGTGACGGCCTTCCGGGACCAGGTCACCACCTCGTCGTAGCGGTGGTCCCGGACCAGCCGGTCGTACGCGTCGTAGAAGTACCGGTCGCCGGTCATGTGCCAGGTCGCCAGCAGGTGCCCCAGGATCTCGGTGGCATTGAGCCACCCCCCTCCGTACTCGGCCTCCAGGCAGGCCTCCAGGGGGTGGTCGAACCCGCAGTTCTCCAGGCCGTCCACGGTGA
>Ga0302250_1002618_pt1 | contig 10803 bp, 12 predicted proteins | sample AAG_RA_Asp_MG_FD_193536 | JGI IMG/M metagenome (GOLD analysis project Ga0302250, IMG submission 193536) | Enriched activated sludge microbial communities from anaerobic digester in WTTP, New Holstein, Wisconsin, United States - AAG_RA_Asp | ecosystem: Engineered > Bioreactor > Anaerobic >... | reverse complement strand
CCGCGGTGCAACTGCCGGAGTACGCCGACCAGAAGATGCGCTACGCCTATGACGACCTGGGCAACGTCACCGCCAAGGAACTGGTGAGCGCGATGTACGGCTCCCCGCTGGGCTATGCCGAGACGCTGGCCTACGACGCGCTGTCGCGGCTGACGGCGCGCACCGTGACGCTGCTCGGGACCACCACGTGGCACACCTTCACCTACGACGGCGGCGCCGTGGCCGCCCCGCCGGCCGGGCACCCGGGCAACTTCGCCTGGGGGCGCCTGACCCACGACCGGACGACGTACGGCGACGCGCCCGGCGCGGCTCTGGCCGGTGTGGATCGTGGCGGGACGACATCGGTGACGGGGAACACCGCCACCACCAACGGCGCCGTGCTCTTCGGGCTGGACTACGACAACTACGAGGCCAACGGCAACATCGCGGCGGTGACGCGGACGCTCCGCACCGGCGCCTCCGGGGCGCGCCGGAGGGCGCGCCTGGATATTAGCCGGTGGCAAGGCCGGGCCTGAAAGGCCGGCCGCAGCCACCGGAAAGCCGGCCCCCCAACCGGCGGCCGCGCCCCGGAGCGGGCGCGGGGAGCCGTCACCACAGATAGCGTTCATCATACGGCGTGCCGGCTGCATCCAGGAAGCGGCGATATTCTTCCTGAAAGGTCTCCTTCCGATGGTGTTCGTCCTGATGTTCAATGTAGTGCCGGACCGCCTCCCGCCGGTCCGGACTGACGGTGAACGCGCCGTACCCCTCCTGCCAGGTGAACTCCGAACGGTGCAGTGTCTCGTGCACCCACTCCGATGCACCCCCCTTGAGGTCGCGCAACAAGTCGGCGATGCGGTGGGTGGCTTTGAAGCCCATGAGCACATGGGCATGGTCTTCGACCCCGCCGACTGACATCGGGACCGCGCCCAGCGATCGGCCGAGTCCGCCCATGTACTCATGCAAGCGATCGCGCCAGTCGGGGGTGATCCACGGCTGGCGGTTCTTGGTGCTGAAGATGGCATGGACGAACAGGCTCAGATGGGTGGATGGCATAGTTGATTCCCTCCCGATGGTTTCATCATTAATAACGGGGGGGAAATCGAATGTTCGAAATAATTCGTCATGCTTATGTATTGGCGGGTTTAAATCTTCCTCGCGCCGCCTCCGGGGCGCGGAACGATCTTTCCAATGATTCGCTTTCCGGTGGCTGCGGCCGGCCCTGCCGGGCCCGGCCTGGCCACCGGCTAATATCCCCGCCTCCCTTCGGGATGCGGATCGCGGCGGGCGCATTCAGTGGGTTGAATCCGTGGGAAAAAGAAGCGGGACGTGGCGTACGAACTCGGTGGGTGGGAACTAGGGAATCGGATATAAGTCGTGGCCAACGAATTCAGTGAGGTGAATCCATGAGAAGAGGTGTTGGGCTGGAGCGGGCGAGCCGCATGGCCGCCTCCGACATCGGCTTCCATGGCACATTGATGGGCTATAATGCCCCCATGGACTCATGCGGCAACATCCTGGGGCGGGCGGTGACGGGGGGCGGCGTCGACCTTCCGAGCTCGCTGGCGCTCGCGGTGAACCGGGCGACTAACCGGATGGGCAATTTGAATCAACAGCCGTTTCAGCATTCCCAGTGAAAACAAATCCAACGGCGTCTGTTCGCCACCGCAGGCCGTATCCACAGGGTATCACCCACTCACCATCTGATTACCGATGTCCGAAGTCCGAAGTCCGATGTCCGCATGGTTTGAACGAGTCTCGAGCCCCAAGCCTCGGGCCTCGAGCCTCGGGTCTCGAGCCTCGATTACGAGCACGATTACGAATTACGATTACGATGAAGATGACGATGACGAATCCGAGGCCTTGAGCCAGACGAGCGTGGCGCCCCAGTGGCCGCGGCCGGGCGGCGCGTCGACGTACCGCTCCACGAAATCCAGGCGGGCCAGCAGCGCCTGCACCCGTCGGCGCTGGACGCCGATCCCCTTGCCGTGGATGAGGCGCACCTCGCGCCAGCCGCGGGCGCGGCACTCGCGGAGGTATTCCTCGACCACCGAGGGGATGTCCGCCGGGGCGAAGGCATGCAGGTCGAGGGCGTCCTCGATGGGGAGGGCCACGTACGAATCGTCTTCGGGTTCGGCCGGGGGCGGGGCGGGGGGCTCGCCGGCCCGCACGTCACACTTCCTGGACGCGTTTGCTCAGGATCGTCCGGATGTCGTCCAGGCTGCGCTTGTAGATCAGGCTCATGACGTAGAGCTCGTTGGCCAGGAACAGGGGCACCAGGCAGTACTCGAGCAGCAGGGCGCTGAACAACTGCGGGTGCTCCATGAGTGTGGTGAACGCGGGGGCGCTGATATTGTGGTACACCTTGAGGATGCGCGATTTGGCGTATGACATCTTGCGCTTCTCGAGAACCACGTCCTCCTTGTGGGTCAGGAACTCGCGGATTTTCTTGTCGTGCAGCGGTTTGAGTTGGGATTTGGCCTTCTTGCTGAACTGCTCGAAGGCGTCGTGCATCTGCTTGAGGCGGTCCACCTGGGGGTCGATGATGAACTGCTTGGCCTTGGCCGCCTTCCAGTGGAGCGTCGCGTTGCGGAAATTGTACTGGAAGCGCTTCATCACGTAATCCATGGCCACGTCGCGCAGGATCTTTTCGAACACGTCGGCGCCCGGAAGCTGGAAGTCCTCCAGCTTGAAATCGTCGTGATAGACGTTGACCGATGTTTCCACCACCTTGTGCCGCGCTTCGGTGTAAATCTCCAGGGCATAGACGTTGTTCAGGTCCATGTTGAACCGGTTGTGCAGCCGGAGGCGGAGCTGGGTGGGCGAATCGGCCGCGCCCGTGCCGGTTTCCTTCTTGATCTCCCGGTTCAGGCTGGTGTCGATCTTGGCCCCGAGATCGTTGTGGCGGAACAGGATCATCGCGTTATACACGATCTCTTCGAGGGTGTTGTCCTGGATTTCAATAAAGTCCTTCACGCGGTCCTCCGGAGAAGCGAAAAGATGGGGCGCGGGCGGCCCTGGCGGGCGATGGGGAACACACTGGCAACCTGGCGCGCTGTCGGCATGCTGGTCGACTCGCGGGGATCGAATCCTGACGAGACCGTCAGTTTAGCGGATAATTTTCAGAGATTCAAGCATTTGGTTGAAAAATGGTTTGAAAACGTGCGCCGCGGCCGGCATCTGAGTATAATTAGCGGACATTGCGGCGGATAGACGCGCCGCCGGCCGGACAAGGACGCCATGGTGCAGGAATTTTTACCCAAATGGATCGCCTGGGAAACCACCCGCCGGTGCAACCTGCGGTGTATCCATTGCCGGTCGTCGTCGGGGGCGCAGTCGCCGGAAGGCGGCTTCTCCACCGCCGAAGGGTTCCAACTCATTGATGATATTGCCGATTACCACCCCGCCGTGCTGGTCCTGTCGGGGGGCGAGCCGCTGCTCCGCCCCGACCTCTTCGACCTGGCCCGGCACGGCACCGACCGCGGCCTGCGCATGTGCCTGGCCACCAACGGCACCCTGGTGGACACCGCGGTGTGCGAGCGGATCAAGGCATCCGGCATCCGGATCGTGTCGCTGTCGCTGGACGGCTCCACGGCGGCGGTGCACGACAACTTCCGCGCCCAGCCCGGCGCCTTCGACGGCGCGGTGCGGGCCGCGGAGCTGTTCCGCGCCGCCGGGATCGAGTTCATCATCAACTCCTCGTTCACCCGGCGGAACCAGGCGGACATCGCCGCCACGTTCCGCCTGGCCAAATCCCTGGGCGCCACCGCCTGGTACATGTTCATGATCGTGCCCACCGGCCGGGGCGAGGACGTGCTGGCGGAGCTGATCTCCGCCGCCGACTACGAGGAGATCCTGCGCTGGCACTACGAGCAGGAGAAGCGCGAGCCGGAGCTGCTCATGCGGCCCACCTGCGCCCCCCACTACTACCGCATCGTGGCCGAGGAAAACCGCAAGGCCGGCGAGAAGCTGGCCCGCCGCTCCCTCAAGTTCAGCACCGGCGGCGCCAAGGGGTGCATCGCCGGGCAGACCATCTGCCTCATCGACAACGAGGGGGAGGTGTATCCCTGCTCCTATTTCCCGCGCTCGGCGGGCAACGTCCGGCGCACACCCTTCCGCGAGATCTGGGAGGGGAGTGACCTGCTGAACGAGCTGCGCGACTACGGCAATTTCAAGGGCAAGTGCGGCCGGTGCGAATACCTGAAGATCTGCGGCGGCTGCCGCGCCCGCGCCTACGCCATCACCGGCGACTACATGGACGAGGAGCCGTTCTGCGGCTACGTGCCGGCCCGGATCCGGCGCGCCGGCGGCGCCTCCGAAAGCGAGGCCTCTTCATGAACCCCACCACCCGTTTCCTGGACGTGCTCCACGGCCGCCGGCCCGACACGACCCCCGTCTGGATCATGCGCCAGGCCGGCCGCTACCTCCCCGAGTACCGGGAGCTGCGCGCCCGCCACGACTTCCTGGAAATGTGCCGGACGCCGGAGCTGGCCGCCGAGGTGACCCTGCAGCCGCTGCGGCGCTTTCCGCTCGACGCGGCCATCCTGTTCTCCGACATCCTGATTCCGCTGGCCGGCATGGGCCAGGGGCTCGCCTTCCACGAGGGGGAGGGGCCCCGCCTGGAGCCCGTGCGGACCGAGGCGGACCTGGCGGCGCTCGATCCCGGGCGCGTCCCCGAGGCCAACGCCTTCGTGCCGGCGGCGATCCGCCTGCTCCAGGGTGAGTTGGCCGGCCGGGCGCCGCTGATCGGCTTCGCCGGCGCGCCGTTCACGCTGGCGTGCTACGCGGTGGAGGGGGGCGGCTCCCATAACTTCCGTTGGGTCAAGGGGATGATGTTCGAGGCGCCGGAGCTGTTCCACCGCCTCATGGAAACCATCACCCGGGCGCTGGAGCACTACATCGGCGCCCAGCTCGCGGCCGGCGTCGACGCCTTCCAGCTCTTCGACACCTGGGGCGGGGTGCTCGCCCGGCCGCACTACGAGGCGTTCGCCCTGCCGTACGTCAAGCGGCTGCTGGCGGCGGTCGCCGCCGCCGGCGTACCGGCGATCTACTTCGTGCTCGACGGGGCGCACCTCCTGGACCTGGTGGACGGCGCGGGCGCGCCGGCCCTGGGCCTGGACTGGCGGACGCCGCTGGCCGACGTGCGCGCCCGGGTGGGCCCGGACCGGGTGCTCCAGGGCAATCTCGACACCGCCGTCCTCTACGGCACGCCCGAGGCGCTGCGGCGCGAGACGGCCGCCGTCATCGCCGGGGCGGGGGAGCGCCACGTCTTCAACCTGGGCCACGGCGTCTGGCCCGACGCGCCCGTGGACATGGTCGCCCGGCTGGTGGATCTGGTCCACGAGCTGGGCCGCCGCGGGGACCGCTGAGCATGGCGGCGGCCGCGCGCACCGGCGTCATGCTCCTGGCCATGGGCGGCCCGGAATCCCCGGCCGAGATCCAGCCATACCTCCAGGAGCTGCTGCGGGACCGCCGGCTGGTGCCGCTCCCCGGGCCGGCCGCGCTCCAGGAGCTCTTCGCCCGGAAGATCTCGCGCCGGCGGGCGCCGCAAGTCGCGGCGCGCTACGCCGACGCGGCCGGTGGCGCCTCGCCGCTGAACGCCATCACCCGCCGCCAGGCGGCCGGGCTCGAGGAGCGGCTGCGGCGCGCGGGCGGCGATTGGTGCGTGGCGCCGGCGTTCCGCTACCAACCGGCGCTCACGGACGTGTCGGTCCGCCGGCTGGCGGCGTTCCGCCCGGAGCGGGTGGTGGCGCTGCCGCTCTATCCGTTCTACTCCCACGCCACCTCGGGGTCGTCGCTTGAGGACGTGCGGGCCCGCTGGACGGCGGGCGCGCCCGCCGGGTGGGCGGGGGAGTGGCTGGAAGTCCGCGACTGGAGCGGCGAGCCCGGCTACCTCGACTGGCTGGCCGGCCGCGCCACGGCGGAACTGGAGCGGCTGGGATTCACGCCCGCCGGCGCGGTGGTGCTGCCGTCCGTCCACGGCCTGCCCGAGTCCATGGTCCGCCGGGGCGATCCCTACCGGACCCAGGTGGACGCGGCGATCGCCGGGCTGCGGGCGCGGCTGGGCGGCTGGCGGGTGGAGCCGGGCTTCCAGAGCAAGTTCGGCCCCGGGCGCTGGCTGCAGCCGTACACGAGCGCGATCATCGAACGGCTGGCCGCCGAGGGCGTCCGCGATGTGCTGATGGTGCCGCTGGGTTTCGTCGCCGAGAATCTGGAGACGCTCTGGGACATGGACCGGGTGTTCGCGCAACAGGCCCGGGACGCCGGCCTCGGGCGCTTCGCCCGGCTGGCGTGCCCCGACGATGACCCGGCATTCATCGAGATCATGGCACGGCTGGTCCGCGCCCGCCTCGGCGGGTGAGTTCGCCGGCAAGAGGGAGGACGGCTTCAAAATGACGGATGAGCGGACCCACAGGCCGCGGGTGGTCATCGCCGGCGGCGGCATCTCCGGGCTGGCCACCGGCTGGCTGATCCGGGAAGCTCTGCGCGATGCCTTCCCGCCCCACGGGGCGGAGGTGGTGGTGCTGGAGCCCGAGCGCCGGCCGGGCGGCAAGATCTGGACGGTGGCCGAGGCGGGCTACCGGGTGGAGGCCGGGCCCAACGGCTTTCTCGATTCGAAGCCCTGGACGCTGGACCTGGTGAAACGGCTGGGTCTGGACGCCGAGCTGCTCCGCTCCGACGCCGCCGCCCGCAAGCGCTTCATCTACCTGAACGGCGAGCTCCACCGCCTGCCGGAAAATCCGCCCATGTTCCTCAAGTCGCGCCTCCTCACCTGGCCGGGCAAGCTGCGCATCGTCGCCGAGCTGTGGCAGCGGCCGTACCGCGGGGAGGCCGAGGAGTCGCTGGCGGCGTTCGCCCGCCGGCGGCTGGGCGAGGAGGCGTACCGGCGGCTCCTGGACCCCATGGTCATGGGCGTTTTCGCCGGCAATCCGGAGACCATGAGCCTGCGGAGCGCCTTCCCGCGCATCTTCGAGCTGGAGCGCGACTACGGCGGGCTGTTTCGGGCCATGTTCCGCCTGGCCCGGGAGAAGCGGCGGCGGGGCGAGAACAGCGAGTCGGGTCCCGCCGGACCCGGCGGCGCGCTCACGTCGTTCAACGCCGGCCTGGACGCGATCACCGGCGAGCTGGCGGCGCGCCTCGGCGACGGAGTGCGCCTCGGCTGCGGGGTCGCGCACGTGGCGCGCGACGGCCGCGGCTTCATCGTGACGCTGGACGACGGCGAAACCCTGGCGGCGGACGCGTTCGTCTCGGCCGCCCCGGCCGACGCCGCCGGGCGGTTTCTCGACGGCGTGCTGCCGGAGCTGGCGGCCGAGTTCCGGGCGCTGCCCTACTCGCCCATGGCGGTGGTGGCGCTCGGCTTCGCGCCCGGGCGCGGAGTGGCCGCGCCCGACGGCTTCGGCTTTCTGGCTCCCTGGACGGAGCGGCGCGACATCCTGGGCGTGCTCTGGACCTCCTCGATCTTCCCCGGCCGGCGGGCGCCCGACGGCGGGGTGCTGCTCACGGTGATGATGGGCGGCGCCCGCCGCACCGACATCGCCGGCCGCACCGACGCCGACGTGCTGGCCGACGCCCGCCGCGAAGTGGCCGCCACCATGGGGGTGGCGGCGGAACCCGACTTCGTGAAGATTTTCCGCTGGGACCGGGCCATCCCCCAGTACAACGTGGGCCACTGGGCGCTGCGCACCCGCGTGGAGGGGGTGCCGGACCAGGTGCCGGGCCTGTGGGTGGTGGGGAACGCGTTCCACGGCATCGGGGTCAACGACTGCTGCGCCGCGGCGCTGCGCACCGCCGCCGCGGTCGCCGCCCACCTTCGCGGCAATCGCATCGGTTCCTGACCGCCGGACAAGCTTCGCCCCGGCCGGAAACTCCATCAGCCGCCTCATTGAACTCGCCAAGCCGCCAAGGCGCAAAACCGTTCAGCTCTTGTCTATTTTTACGTCGTCGCGTGCCCGAAAAGCGCTGGCATCGCGGAGTGGGATGAAGTAGGATTTCTTCATCAGGCCGTCGGGGGCCGGTGGTGTGGTGGGCGAGGATGTTTTACGTCAGTAGCGGGGTTGGCCGCGGCAGGGTGGTGGAATATGGCCCGGCGGCCGAGGTGTTCGAGCGGCCGCGCGACCCGCGCACCGCGGCGTACATCTCCGGCGAGATCAGCTGAATGACCGCCATGGCCGATAGCGGGCCTTGCTCGCAAAGACGCCAGGACGCAACGCAACTCCATTGTCGGAGAGATCACGAGGCGCCTATCAAGGTCCAGGCGACAAGAAATCAGGATCGTTCCGGCAGACTCTTCCTCGACCCGAAATTACCAATAAGATATAAGCAATAATCAATGACAAATAAGAACTTCCGCTCAATGACAAATGAGAAATGATCAATGTCGGATGACAAATGGATAACGAAATGAGCTCTCCGGTGTGCCGATGACTCACCCGTGTCCGTGGTGCCTGGAACCGCTGAGCCGTGCCGAGCGCAAGGGCGCCGAGTGCCCGCGCTGCGGCCGGCCGTTGGGCGACGGCAACGGCGGCGCGATGCGCCAGCTCGACGTCCGTTACGACGCGGTGGTCGCCGAGCAGGGCCGCCGCTTCCTCCGGCTGATGCAGGCGGGGACGCCGGTGGCGGCGCTCGTCTCGCTGCTGGCGCCGCTGGTGCACTGGGGCGGACTCGTGCTCATCAGCGTGCCGCTGCTCGCGGTGGGGCACATGCTGGTGCTCCGGCTGTACCTGGTCTCCGAATCCCGCCCCCTGCTGGGCCGGCGGCGGCGGTTCTTCCACCGGTGGCTGACCCGACTCGCCCTGCTCTGGATCGGGCTGCCCGGCTATGCGTTCACCGCCATCCCCGTGGCCGGCGCGCTGGCCGGGGCGGCCGTGTTTGCCGGCCTGACCGCCGGCGTGCACTACTACACGCTCTGGAGCCTGGGCCGCGAAAAGGACCGGCAGCCCCTCACCGGCTGGGAAAAATCCCTGCTGGTGGTTTTGGTGCTGGGCACCATCGCCGTGCTCGCCGCTCTGGCGGTCCTGACGCTGGCCGTGGGATTCACCCTGACGAAGCTTTACGCCTGGCTGGCGAAGTAGGCGGCGCCGGCTGACCGCCTGTGTCGGCACGGTCGGTTGCAGGTGCTCCGCTTGTCGCCACGAACTCAGCCGGCAGGGGCGTGTGACGACGGAGTGAGAGATCCGAACTCCCCATCCACCGACGGGAAAATTTCTGCTGCCCGGTCGGCGGTTGCGTTACAATGAGGCCAGTTGCCGCCATGAAAAACGGAAATCTCAACGGTGCGGATCCTTCCGCTGGCCGCCTGACCTTCGCGCAGGCCGCCGAATCGCCGTGCGCCTCGTGCCCCACCACGCCGTGCTGCGCCTACCTGCCCCTGGGCAAGGTCCGGCTGGAAACGCTGACCGAGGTGGACCACGCCCGCTTCCTGCTGAACTTCGACCGGATTGAGCTGGGCCTCTTTCGCACCGGGCGCTGGGAGCTGTTCTACCGAACACCGTGCCGGTTTCTGGATCCGGCCGCGGGCGCCTGCCGGATCCACGACCACCCGGAACAGCCGCGCGTCTGTCGCCACTACAACCCGTACCGTTGCTGGTACAAGGCGTCGCTGGCCGGCGCCGAGCCTGACGGATTCTACCGTCTGGACCGGCGGCGGCTGGAAGCGCTCCTACCGCTGCTGGTGTTCGACGGCCGCGGCCGGCTGGTGGATGTGCCCGACTGGGCGACCATGAGCATCGCCTTCCGTCCGCTGCCGATGCCGGGTTGGCCCGTCGAAGGGGATCTCCCCGCCGCCGATCCCATGGACCAGGCCTGGCGGGAGGAAGCGGCCCGGGGCGTGTCCGGGGCGGCGCCGGCGACGCACACGTACGCGGACCTGGCCGACCCGTGCGCCGGCTGCGAGGCCTGGTGCTGCCGGGCCGTCGTGCTGCCTCACGGCAAGCCGGCGACGGCGACGAACCTCGATTTTCTCCGGTTCATGCTGGGGTTCCCCGGCCTGTCGGTGGGCGTGGCCGAGGAGGACTGGCAGCTCATCGTCCGCACCACCTGCCGCCATCTCGCCGGCGGCCGGTGCGCTGTCTACGGCCGGCCGGAACGGCCGCTGGAGTGCAAGTACCTCGACGCCTGGGGGTGCGCCCCGCGGGTGCGCCTGGGCCGGCCGCGGCCGCCCGGCTATCTGCGCCTGAGCCTGGAGCACTTCGACGCGCTGACGGCCCTGGCCGCCTTCGACGCCGACGGCCGCATCACCGCGCTGCCCGGCGTCGGCGCGCTGCGCGAGCGGATCGAAGCCGACTGGCAAGCCGCGGCGCCGCCCCGCGGCCGGAGCGGCCGGGAAAAGCGCGCAACGCGGCGGAGAAAGAGCCGATAAGTAAGCAACGAGCGATGTTTTCATCAAGGGAGGAGGTGTTATGTCCATCAATCGAATCGGATCGCAGCCGCCGGACATGGGCGACGACGGCGCGCTCGACAAACTCGCCGAACCGCTGGCCGGGAAAGTCCAGGAATCTCTGGCGGTGAAGGGCGAGGCGACGATCAAGGAGCTGGTCGAGACGGCGCCCGCCGCCACGCCGCCCAAGATGGACCTGGCGGAGGGCGAACTCATCGGAGATCACAAGCTGCAGGGGATGCTGGTGCGCGACAAGCTCCAGCTCGGCGACGAGAAGGTGCAAATGCAGCTGGCGGCGCGGCCACCCAGGGGAGCCGACGATTTGCAGATCAAGCATAAGATCCAGCTCGGCGACGAGAAGGTAGCCCAGATGTCGCACAAGTTGCCCGGCGACCTGCAGGTCAAGAACGAGCTCATGCTCGGCAATGAAAAAGTGTCCATGATCGGGC
>Ga0302250_1002612_pt1 | contig 10814 bp, 8 predicted proteins | sample AAG_RA_Asp_MG_FD_193536 | JGI IMG/M metagenome (GOLD analysis project Ga0302250, IMG submission 193536) | Enriched activated sludge microbial communities from anaerobic digester in WTTP, New Holstein, Wisconsin, United States - AAG_RA_Asp | ecosystem: Engineered > Bioreactor > Anaerobic >... | reverse complement strand
GGGGTGGGAGAGGTGTGGGGCCCTGGCAAGCCCCACCCAGCCGACAATCTCTTCCTCGACCTTGATGGCCTGCAACGACAGGTCCGTTGCGGGATGGGGGTGACCGGCAACCAAGCGCTGCCGACCATCAAACAGGGTGAGCCGCGGTGGGCCGCCAAGTGGTGGTGGCGGAGGGGGTTCGTGTCCAGGGGGAGCGGAGGGGGGTGTCCCCATGTTCGGTCTTCCCCATGGCGGGCCGCCATCGGGAGGAGGAGCCGGAAAAGGGCGGCCGGAAACCGATGATTCGGCCTCCGAGCGCACGAGACTCTGCCACCGTCGGGGGTTTTCCCGCAGATGATCCCAGCCCTGGTGAGCGAGGTATTCGTCCTTCAGTTTGTTGACAAGGCTGTTCAATCTCTCCATTTCCACTCGATTGACATAATCGGCGAAATTCTGTGACGAATAGAAGGCGCTCACCGCAACCATGGAGGTTACAATGAACAGGCTGGTGCCCAGAAAAAATGCGAAGACTTTATGGATCAATCTTATCTTCATGAGCCGTCCTGCGGAGGGTTGAGGGAAACACGGCGCCGGGGCCTGGTCCGCGGATTGCGAGGGGTCCCCCTGTTCATCTTCCATTTTATTCCCTTTCTGTAAAGATTGAATCACCCTTCAAAATGATCACATCATCTCTTCATGCTTCCTCCACATTCGCCTGCTAAATTCCTCACCGATACTGTCGCGGGGCCGTCTTCAACCCACAGGGCGGACTGGAGCGGCGGGAAATAACTCGAGAGAGGTGAGTGAGCAATGCCGACGCGAAAAGATGCCGCGTGCTGTTGGATCTGCGTTGGTGCCCTGGCGATCCTCGTTACCGGTTTAGTTTGGAGCATGTCGCCAACGCGGCTTGGGGCCGCTGAGCTGCAGATGGCACCGCAAAACCCGGCCTTTACGGAATACCTGCGGAACAAGGAGTTGGGCCTGCTGCGGACCCTCAGCGACGACGGCTATCCCCTCGCTTTCCTGCCATCACCTATCAGGCTGCCCACCGTGACGTCCCGAGCGCGCCTGATGGCAGACGACAGTCTGCCGTCAGCTTTTGATTTGCGCTCCGCGGGGGGGGTAACAGCGGTGAAGGACCAGGGGGCGTGCGGCTCGTGTTGGGCTTTTGCAACTTTTGCTTCCCTGGAATCCTTTCTCCAGTATCGCCAGTGGCAGCACAAGACCTTCGATTTTTCCGAACAGGATCTCAACCGTTACAGCGGGTTCGATCTCGGCGAATGTGGGGGCGGTACCTTCGATATGGCAACGGCCTACCTCGCCCGTTGGGGTGGGCCGGTTTACACGAGTGATGTGCCTTACCCCTATGGGGTTTCAGGCGTGGAAAGTCTTAATGCGACCGAGGGAGTGAAAGTGCGGAAACATGTGCAGAATGCCTGGTATCTTCCCGAAAGGAACAGCTTCACCGACAACGATCAGGTAAAAGAGGCGGTCAAGACTTACGGGGCTGTTGCCGCATCCTTCCATTATGCAGCCAACTACTATCACAGCCCCAATGCGGCCTATTACTATAACGGGGCGAACTCCGCCAATCATGCGATCGCCCTTGTGGGGTGGGATGACAACTATTCCAGGAGCAACTTCTCGGCTTCCTGTCAGCCTCCCGCCAACGGGGCTTTCATCGTCAAGAACAGCTGGGGAACGAGTTGGGGCGAGCATGGCTACTTCCACCTCTCCTACTATGATCCATCCCTGTCGGTCGGAGTGTGCTATCACAACGCCGAAAAAATCGGCAACTATCGAGTCATCTACAGCCATGATCCGCTCGGCTGGACGACGTCGGTCGGCTACGGGTCGACCACGGCATGGTTTGCCAACGTTTTCACCGCCGACCCCAGCGCGGTCCAAATCAAGGCAGTGAGTTTCTATTCCCCGGTTCCCACGGCCCGGTACAAGATCTTCATCTACCGCGACCTCACCGGTACCGACCCACGAAGCGGAACCCTGGTCACGACCCTCAAGGGCAGGTTGAACAAGGCGGGTTACCGAACTGTCAAAACCTATACGTTGCCCGAAGCTGTCCCGACCGTCACGGCGGGGGCAACCTTTTCGGTCGTGGTGAAATTGACCACTCCCGATTACCTCTATCCCATTCCCTTGGAACAGTATTACTCAGGCTACAGCAGCACCGCGTCGGCCTCGAACGGGCAGAGCCACGTCAGTGCGGACGGCAACTCCTGGAATGACCTCACTCGGCTCAGGCTTGGGGCGACCCTGCTCTCCCGCGCGAATGTGTGTCTGAAGGCATTTGGAAATTAGTTGGGACCTTCAAAATGAACCCACCGTCTCTTCACATTGTCTACATGGTTTTCGGATAGATTGTCTCAGCGTGTTGAGATTGAGGAGTCTCCAATAATGAGAATGGAGGTGAATGCAGCCGGACCGAGGCCCTTGAATCCGAAAGGTTGGAAATCAGCCGACAACCTACTGGAAACAACCAACAGAAAGGAGAACCAACAGTGAACGAAAAGCCCTGGAAGAGAATCTACCTGACGCTAATGGTCCTGACCGCCTTGCTGCTGTCAGTGACACTCTTTGCGAGCAAGATCCTGGCGGATGACACGGGCATGCCGCCGGGTCCCCCCCCGGGCCCGCCTCCCTCGGTCCAGAGCCTGGTCCAAGGGGACTATGTGTACGTTCTGGAGATGCGCTCCATTCACCAATTTTACCTGAGCGATCTGTCTCTCAAACAAACGGTGGCGCTGCCCGACCTGCCAGCCCCGCCCACCGAGGTGATGGCTGGCGGACCACCGCCGATGCCGCCCCGCTGCTCATTTCTGAGCCAAGGAGAATTGCTGTTCGTCTTTGAGATGCGTTCCATTCACAAGTACAAGCTGCCTTCGTTGGAGTTGGTAACGACCGCCACCCTCCCCACCCCTGAATTGCCCCAGTAGTGCCTCCCTCCACCCCAGCCGGGCGACCTCGAGTCGCCCGGCTTTCTCTTCCTCCTGATCCGGGGGACGCTCCTGTCATGCCAGCGGGCAAGGAGGTCAAGATCTCCAGACCAGGACCTGCAAGGGTTCCGTGGCAGGAGCCGTCCCGTTCCGGGCGGTGGTTTCCGCGACCGGGCGGGAGTCTTCCAGGACGGTTTGCCATGACAGCTCCTCGTCGGCGACGAGTTCGAGGCTTGCCGTTCGTTCCCCGGAGAGGCCGGCTTCCCGGCCATGATGACGGAGGCAGTCCTGCAACCGGGCGACGTTTGCGGACAGCACCTCGCGGACGGTGGGATCACCGGGGGTGAGGATGACTTGTTCCAGTTGCTGCCAGTATGAAGTCAAGAGGGTCGAGGTTTCCGGGTCATGCAGCAGGCTGAGAAAGTCTCTCACGGCAAGCTCGTCCATGGCAGGAATGGAGGCCAGCGGGATGCGATCCGGTTCCAACCGAGTTCCTGTTGTCCCTTGCTGCTCACGGACCCAGTCGAGGAGTTCCTCCACCACTGGTTCCGTGGTTACCAGCACCGGCCCGGCTGGCGGCCTGCGCGCTGAGAGCAGCCGCAGCCAGGCCCTGATCCGCCTGGTCAGCAGATAGGAAAGAGCGGTTTTATCCGGTCGAAGGGGGGGGCTTATGGTTTCCAGCGCATCTTCCAGCGGCTCGCCAGGTGAAATCCCCAGGATCTCGCGAAATTCCCCCTCGAGGTTGTCCATCTGTGCCAGACCGGCTGCCACCTCCAGTTCCCGTTCGTCGAGCTCGCGGGCCATCTCCAGAAATACGGCCGCTTCCAGCAGGCGGGTTTCTCTCTCATCCGCCCCCTTGGCATCCGTTCCCTTCACCTCGGCTTGGATTTGAAACCGGCTTTCGGAAAAGTCCCCGGCAATCCGGTCCAGGCTCAGGGAGGTCAGGGCGCTCTCGTCGCCATGAACGACGGCAAATTCGTGAAACCCTTTCAGCGCCAGCCGGATGGCCTCAAGTCTCTGTTCGTCAGTGATGACCGGCCATGACCCTACTATCGGGGACAGCCATTCCGGCCCTGCCACCGGGTGAAGGACCTGCAGGAGCGAGAGTCCAGGAAGTAACAGGGACAGGTGGCGATATTCCCTATCCGACAGAACCATGTGCGGGAAAAGCATGAATTTCGGTGAATCTCCAGCCATTCCAATCCTTTCAGCTTGCATGGGTTAACGTTTGAGCAGGTCCTGGAGCGCCTCCAGCAGTCACCGCGAGGGTGGCCCCGTGAAGCCTTACTTTCCGCCTCAAGCTTGAGGCGACAAGCTTCAAGGAGAGCACCGGCCGCCCGAACTATCCGTTCCAAAAAAACGGCTCGGACGGCCGTGCAATTCCCTGGTGGCGCGCGGCGGCCTCCAGGAGAAACCGAATGGCCCGTTCCCCTTCCTCCCCCACCTCCAGACTGAATTCATTGACAAAAGTCTCGAGGTGCCGTGCAATTACCTCGTCTGCCAGTTCCTGGGCGTGGCGTTTGAGATAAGGCCATGCTTCATGGGGGTGGCTCCTCGCATAACGCAGACTGGTCCTGATTCGGTCCTCCATCCACCGCGCGGTCTCGGCCCCCAGCTCACGCTTGATGAGGATGCCGCCAAGGGGCAGTGGCAGCCCCGTCTCGCTCTCCCACCATGCTCCCAGATCGAGCACCTGCTTCAGCCCCCAGGCGGGATAGGTGAATCGCCCCTCGTGAATGATCACCCCGGCGTCCGCCTCCCCGGTCGAGACCGCCCGCATGATGCGGTCAAAGGGCAGGACCATCCGATCCCCCTGATGAAAGCCCGTCAGTTCGAGCAGCAGGTTGGCCGTGGTGAGCATTCCCGGAACGGCGATGGTCTTATCCCGCAGATCCTCAACCGCCAGATTTTCCCGGGCTACCACCAGCGGGCCGCAGCCGCGTCCGATGGCTCCGCCGGAACGGAGCAACCAGTAGTCATCGAGGAGGTGCAAGACGGCCGCAATGGAAACCTTGGTCAGCTCGAGCAGGCCCTGGCGGGCCTGCTGGTTGAGAAGTTCGACATCGGCGAGGGTGATCCGGAGGTCATAAGGTGCGATATCGATGTGCCCTTGAGCAAGGGCGAAAAAGATGAAGGTGTCGTTGGGACAGGGAGAGTAACCAAGGCGCAACCTTTTCTTCATGCTTCGTCCCCTCGGGACGGCCGTTGCATGGCGTCTGCGGCATTCAGCCAGGTCATAATGATGCCGTGGCAATGAGCAATACTCGTTTCCAGTTCCCAGGCTTCCTTGGCGCGGGTCCCGGCAAAGTTACTGACCCCCCGGCATTCGATCATGGGAATGGTGAAACGGCAGCAGGTCTGGGCCACCGCGCTCCCTTCCATATTCTCGGCATAGGCACCGTAGCGCCGAAAGCGCTCACCCGCCACTTCGGGATCGCCGCTGGTCATGCCCACGGTGAGGCTGGGACCGTAGTGCAGGCGGAAGCCTTCGTCGTTCTCCGGAACAACGGAAGAACACGGGAAGGAGGCTTGAGCAGGGACGGCTGAGGTCCGGCGGCTGGCGGCGCCCTCGGACCTCTCCAGGCCATCGGGCGCGCAGGGACAAGCAGGGGAGGGAAGATGCCCCTGCCGTTGCCGATAGCACCCTGGCGGTGTTGTCTCGATGAGTTTCCGCATCGCTTCGTTCCAACATAAAGGAACCCGGTCGAAGAACTTCTCTCCTCGATGGACGAGGATGGGAATCCCGATTCGGGAGACGGCCATCAGCCCGTCCCTGGTCAGCACTCCTTCGTCTCCGCAAAGGACCCGGTCGGTTATGAACACATCGCCGATTTCGAGCGGACCCCCGGAGTAGGCCCCGGTGCAACCGAGATGCCAGACTTGGCTGACCGTCAGCCATTCCAGCAGGGATGCCGTGGTGATGGCGGCGTTGACTTTGCCCAAACCAGTGGCAGCCACAACCACGACGAGTTGAGCATAGTTGCCCCACCAGAGGGTCTGGCCTCTGAAAGCAAGCGTCCGGCAGTTCTGGAGGATCTCGGTCAGGGCGCGGATTTCCTGAGGGACTGCCCCGAGCAAGAGAACGTCAATATCGGGCATCCGGTGCATGCAACGCTTCCTGGATCGATCGTTCACACGGTGTTTCAGGTCAGGTGTTTCGGTCGAGTTCGGGACTTTGTCAACAGCTATTTTGTGCCCGGGGAATGATGCTGCCTGCCACGGGTGAGTACTGCGCCCCAAGAATAAGTGTCCAGGCGCTCATGACTTGGCACCGTCTTCCAGCCTGTGAGATACCCGGGCGAGACGCCCATGCCACAAATAATGGTCACTTTATTCTGTGGCGCGGTACTGAGGAAGCGCGGTCTCGCGGTTGTCAAGGGTGCCCGAACCTGATAGATTCCCAGTCCGTCCAGGGTGATCGGCGGGAGCAAACCATGACAAGCCCGGAGCAAGGGATGACAGAAAGCATTTCCTGAAGGATGAGGATCAGCAGTCGATGAAAGTCTTTGTGGCCGAAACGGCGGGTTTCTGTAAAGGGGTAAAGGATGCGCTGGAGGTGACCCTGGAGGCGGTCCAGAAGCGCCAGGAGGGTGAAAAGATCTGTACTTTCGGCCCCCTCATCCACAATCGGCAGGTGCTGGCCATGCTCGAAGAAAAAGGAGTCAGCGAGCAGAACCATCTGGAGGAATGTGCGGGCAAGAAGGTGATCATTCGGGCCCACGGTATCCCGCCCCATGAGCGCCAGCGGCTGCATCGCATTGACGCCACCCTGCTCGATGCCACCTGCAAGCGGGTGGCGAAGGTTCATGCGGTGATCAAGAAGCATGCCCGACGAGGTTTTCATACGGTTATCGTGGGCGATGCCGACCATGCTGAAGTGATTGGTTTGCTGGGGTATGCGGAAGGGCGCGGCCACGTCATCAATCGTCCGGAACAGGTGGACGAGCTCCCCGGGAGTTGGGAAAAGGTGCTGCTGGTTGCCCAGACCACTCAGAATGAAGAAGTCTTTGAAGAGATTCGCACTCGCTTTCTGCAGCGCTATCCCCACGCCCTGGTCAAGAATACCATCTGCGATTCGACCCAGCAGCGGCAGGCTGAGGTGAGGCAGATGTGCCGCCAGGTTGCGGCGATGGTGGTGGTGGGAGGATACCATAGCGGCAACACCCTGCGGCTGGCGGATGTCGCCCGGGAATGCGGCGTCCCCACCTATCACATCGAAACGGAAGCAGAACTCAACCGGCAGGATATGGCCCGGTACGCCAGCGTTGGAGTTTCGGCGGGAGCATCAACCCCCAATTGGATTATCCGGAATGTGGTGCAGTACCTGGAATCCATCCAGCCGGAATCTTCCAACCTTCGTTATCGGCTCAAGCGAACCCTCGAACGACTTGCCTACGCCAATGCCTACGTGGCAGGGGGCGCAGCGCTCCTCTCCGCCGCTGCGCAGGCCCTGATGGACTTTCCCGCCTCTTTCGCCAACGCGGTCATGGCGGCCTGTTATGCCTTTGCCATGCACTCGCTCAACATTTACCTCGATCGCAATGCCATCGAATTGAACGATCCGGGGCGCGCCGCGTTTTATCACCGGTGGCGACCGGTCTTCACGGGAATCAGCGTCATGGCCCTCTTCCTCGCCTTCGGGCTGGCCATGAAGAGCGGGTTCCTGGCCTTTCTGGTGATGGGCTTGCTGATTCTGTTCGGCCTGATCTATGCCGTCCCGGTGATTCTCCCCGCCCGCTGGCAGAACCTTTCGGCGCTGAAAATCAAGGATATTCCAACTTCGAAAACGTTTTCCGTGCCCATCGCCTGGGCTGCGGTAACGGTCATTGCGCCGCACCTGTCGTCCCTCTCCACAGCCTTTGCGTCCATGCTCTATACCTTCTGGGTGATCTTCCTGATCGTGCTGGTGCGGACGGCTTTGCTGGATCTCCTGGCGGTACGCGGCGACCGTCTGGTCGGGAGAGAGACGCTGGTGGTACTGGTCGGGGAGAGAAGAACGGCCTGGTTTCTTACCGGAGTGCTCACACTCCTGGCTCTTTCCGCCGTCATCGGGCCACTCGCAGGCTTCGCTACGGGCTTCGCCTATGTTCTCCTGCCGGTGACGGCCGCCTATGGCTATCAGCTGCACAGGTGCTTCGCGAGCCGGCTGCGGGAGGACCCCCTTTGCGAAACGCTCATTGAATCGGTTCTGATCGGCTTTGGCGGGCTTGCCCTGCTCTGGATCGCGATACGGTAGGGGGTTGTTGGCGTAAGAATTATCTTAAGAACTGGAATTCACTTCAGGTCCTTCGTGTGGCTTCGTGGATGAATATGGAATCAACACCTTGGTGAGTGTCATCATCCCGACGTTCAATCGGTCCCGGCTTGTCGCCGAGGCCGTGGCTTCGGCCCTGGCGCAGGAAACGGTTGCGTTCGAAGTGATCGTGGTCGATGATGGGTCGGAAGACGATACCCCGGCAGTCCTGACTTCCTTGGGGGTCGCCGTCCGTCCGGTGTTCCAGGCTCACGCCGGCGTCAGCGCCGCCCGCAATACCGGCATCCGCATGGCCCGCGGGGAATGGCTGGCGTTCCTGGATTCCGATGACCTCTGGCTGCCGCAAAAACTCCAAAAACAGCTCGAGTTCTTCAGAACTCACCCCCGCTTCAAGATCTGCCAGACGGAAGAGACCTGGATCAGACACGGTCGCAGGCTAAATCCCAGAGGCTATCATCGGAAACCGCAGGGATATTGTTTCCCACGGCTGCTGGAACGCTGCCTGGTCAGTCCTTCAGCGGTGGTCATTCATCGGTCACTGTTTGAGGAAGTCGGGCTTTTCGATGAATCCCTGCCAGCCTGTGAAGACTACGATCTCTGGCTGCGTGTTGGCTGCCGCCACCCCATCGGGCTGGTCGAGGAATCCTTGACCGTGAAGCGAGGGGGGCATCCCGACCAGCTTTCCAGCACCGTCCCGGCGCTGGATCGCTACCGCATTCTGGCGCTCGCCAGGCTGCTGCGCGTCCAACCCCTCTCTGCCCACCAGCAGGACCAGGCACTGCGGGTACTCGGGCGCAAATGCCGGATCTACAGTGCCGGCTGCAGGAAACGGGGCCGCCAGGACGAGGCGAAAACCTTTGCGGAACTCCCTGCGAAACTGACCTGGGAACTGAGCCGGAAAGAGCCTCCTGGTGAAATCTAGGCCCCCTTTTCTCGTCGTTCCCGCCCTCGAAAAATGAGGCGGAGAGGCGATTTATCAAGCCCGAAGGCTTCCCGGAACTGGTTGGTGAGATAGCGTTCATAGGAAAAGTGAATCGAATCGGGATAGTTGCAAAACAGGACGAAGGTTGGGGGGCGGGTTGAGGCCTGGGTGGCGTAAAAGAATTTGAGGCGTCGCCCCTTGACCAGCGGCGGTTCATGCCGGCGCAGGGCTTCCGCCAGCCCGCGGTTGAGAACGCCGGTGGTGACCCGCTGATTGTATTGCTGGAAGACCTCGCGAACCGTCGGAATGATTCTGGCTACCCGCTTGCCGCTGAGCGCCGAGAAGGTGATGACGGGGGCGAAGGGGGAAAAGCGGAAGCGGTCGCGCACCTCTTCGAGCAGGCGCCTGGTCAGTTTTCGGTCGTTTTCCACGGCATCCCATTTATTGATGCCGACGATGCAACCGCGATAGCGTTCCTGAATATAGCCCGCAATGTGCAGGTCCTGATCGGTGATGCCCTCGACAGCATCGATCAGAATCATGCTCACATGACTTCGGTCGATGCTCTGCAGGGCCCTCAAGATACTGACCTTTTCGAGCTTCTCCCGGATGCGGCCCTTGCGGCGGATGCCGGCTGTATCGATGAGGAGATAGCGTTGGCCGCGATGTTCGAGGACCGAATCTACCGCGTCGCGCGTGGTGCCGGGGGTGGCGTTCACAATGACCCGCTGAGTTCCCAGCAGATGATTGACCAAAGTTGACTTGCCGACGTTGGGGCGGCCGATGATGGCCACCTTGATCGCCTCGATGGTTTGCTCGCCTTCAGCCTCCTCGCGCGGTTCAGGCAGAAAGGCAGCGAGCTCGCTCAAAAGTTCTGCTATCCCATGGCCGTGGGCGGCACTGGTGGGATAGAGCCGATCGAGTCCCAGTTCGTAGAATTCGGCCAGATGGCGCTCCTGTCCGGGGCCGTCGATCTTGTTGACCGCAAAAAAAACCGGTTTCGCGGTCCGGCGGAGCAGCTGAACGAGGTCCGTATCCTCCGGATGCAAACCCGTCTTGGCATCCGCCACGAAGAGGATGATATCGGCTTCATCGAGGGCCAGCAGGATTTGTTCGCGCGTCAGGGCTTCCAGCCCGGAACCCTCCGTGGGCACGTAGCCACCCGTATCCACAAGGGTGAAGGTTCTCCCCTCCCAGCTTATCCGGGCGTAGTTGCGATCCCGGGTGACCCCGGGGAGGTCTCCCACCAGAGCCTGGTTGGATCGACTCATGCGGTTGAAAAGCGTGGACTTGCCCACATTGGGCCGACCCACTATGGCTATGACGGCCATGGAACGCTCGATTCGTGGTCGATTGTCATCCTCCCCTGTATTCTTTGGGTGCCACCATTCCGAGGCACAGGCCGGTAAAGCATTCTCATCATGACCCTGAATTCGCCCCCTGACACGGTGTGCTGCTCTCGCCCCACTCGTTCTTCGGGCAAAAGACCGCCAAGGTGCCCAAGTGAGGCAATAGGGTAGGTGGTTGGTCGCATTTGGTCAAGGGCATAACAACCGCGCTGGGGCAGGGGCGTTCCAGGCTGCTGGCGCCAACCTCCCGGAATGCTGGCGGCAATCGTGGCGGTTGGCCGAGTGAGCAGCGGAGCCTGGGTTTCGATCTGCGGAGCACCCTGAATTGAAATCCGGGCTTTGGTAAAAAAATCACT
>Ga0302250_1002609_pt1 | contig 10828 bp, 12 predicted proteins | sample AAG_RA_Asp_MG_FD_193536 | JGI IMG/M metagenome (GOLD analysis project Ga0302250, IMG submission 193536) | Enriched activated sludge microbial communities from anaerobic digester in WTTP, New Holstein, Wisconsin, United States - AAG_RA_Asp | ecosystem: Engineered > Bioreactor > Anaerobic >... | reverse complement strand
GAAATCCCCGGCGGCCAGCAAAAGCCAGCGGTTTTTGATGATCATCGGATCGAACTTGAATCGGTCCAGCGCTATAGTGTGCAGTCCCATATGAATAGGGTACCCCGGGGTCGGAGTCCGGGTCAACCAATATCGTTTATGATAACAATTATCTTAACGTTATACTTTTACAGCTATTTGAAGAAGGCAGAAATAGAATATTTTAATAAAAACTAATTTACAAAAATATTTTAAATTTCAACAAATATTTTAAATATTTCTTGCAACTTAAAGAAACCCATGCTAAACTCGGACCATCAAAGGAAAAGGAGTAGTGTAAGCTTGGACAGCGAATTTTCTGATATCAATCCTGAATTACTTCCCTATGTTCCGTTTGTTAAGGCAATTGCAGCAATGTTCGGTGAAAACTGCGAAGTGTTGCTCCACGATGTGAGTAAACTGGAACATTCAATCGTCATGATAGAGAACGGCCATGTCACCGGTAGAAAAGTCGGAAGCCCGATGACTGATCTAGGTCTTTATTTTCTCCAATCGGACCAATTCAAAAATACCACATTTCTCGCGAATTATCAGTCCGAAACGAAAAGTGGAGATAAGCTCAAGTCTACTAGTATCTTTTTAAGAAATGAAAAGAAGGAAATAATCGGCTTTCTTTGTATCAATTATGATTTTTCGCATCTGGCTAATCTGGGCCAGAAAATTGCAGATTTCTGTCGAGTCAATTCCAATATACAGGAAGAAAACGGGAACCGTAACGAAGATGAAGTATTTCCGGATTCCCTTGACGAGCTTTTTAACCGGGTTTTTGACCAGATGCTGAAGAAGATTGGCATTCCTGTGGAAAAAATGAAAAAAGCCGACAAAATAAATCTCGTACGAATGCTTAATAAACGGGGGATTTTCCTCATTACTGGCGCCATAGATGAAGTGGCGCGAAGAATAAATGTAACTAGATATACAATATATAATTACCTTGCAGAAATAAAAAGTTGGAACAGCAAGGAGGTAATGTGAATAAAGCGCTCCACCCCATCGTGATTGATGGTCAAAATAGAATTTGGTCAAGCGCCTCAATCTAGGGAAACCTTCGGTCTTATCAACGGATTTTGAACAAGGGGGAACAGTAAAAACGATCATGAAGAAAATAGTGAAAACAGAAAAAGCTCCTTCTGCGATCGGACCTTATTCCCAGGGGATACTGAGCAACGGCGTGCTTTTCACATCCGGGCAGATTGGCATCGATCCTACGACCGGCCAGCTAGTTCAAGGCGGCATAGAAGCTCAGGTGAGAAAAGTGCTGGAAAACATAAGGGCTTTGTTGAGCACTGCAGGCTGTACGGTGGACGATGTGGTCAAGACAACGGTGTTTCTTCGTAATATGGAGGATTTCAACACGGTCAATTTGATTTATGCCTCTGTATTCCAGAAAGACTTTCCGGCTAGGAGTTGTGTCGCAGTTGTAGGCTTGCCTAAAGATGCTCTTGTAGAAATAGAGATCATCGCGATCGCGAAAGGAAATTGATACGAGTATGGATCCATATGCAGAAGGCAAGATAATCGCGAGTCCCTACTATAAGAAAAGCGATATTGAGGGTGTATGCGTGGCAATACTCGATCTTCGCATGCGCAATAGGAATTTGGAATTGATTATTCCCATGTCGCGGGCGTTACGAGAAGGGGAAATACATGAGTTCATTGCTACTGAGCAACATTCCTGCTGTGGGGGAAAGGTCGATGATATTGCGTATGTCGCATTTTATGAAATAGTCAAGGGAGGCATAGTATTAAGAGGTGATACGGTGTTTTCGCATGAAAGAGCACTTGGATACATAGCAGGATATGATGAAACCCACATGCCTAATCATCTCAACGTCGTGCTCCATGTATCCGAGCTGAAAACCGGCAAGGAATTAGGCATTGCTCTTGGGGATAAATTGGTTATCCGACAGAATGGTCATCAAACGTCATAGAGAGGAGGAAGTGATTATGGCGGAGCTAAAGTATCGGTATGAGTTGTATCGCCAGCTTCAGATGAATTTAGGGAAGATTTATGCTGAAGCCAAAGAGGCGGCTGATGAAATCGGAATACCGGCAGACCTGAGGGGTAAATTCGGTCTTACTGGGGCGATATCCGGGTGTCATGGCATACCACACAAAGAGGTGCGGGAGGCTCTGGAAAAAACTTCATCGCAGATAATTTCGAATAACAAACTAGATGAGGAACTCAGGGATGTCGTAAAATCAGTCTATGGAGATGAATATGATGGCCTTGCGGTAAACACCTGCGAGGGTGCACTTTGGGTCTGTTATGACGCCTTGGCCACGCCACCAATGACGGGACGAGGAGATAATTACCGTGCTCGTTATGTGATACCCTATGAAAAGCATCTACACCATCATGGTGGATATGGCCGCCCATTTCCCGGAAAATACAAAGATATCTTAGCTGATAGGGGAAATACAGCAGGCGAGTTAGGTTTTTACGGTAAACGACAGAACAATCTCGATACAATCATAGTCAAACTTTCTGGAGCCGATTATACCTGCCATGGAATCAAATATCATCCCACGGTACTTCTCACTGATGTCGATCCTGACGCTTCAATAATTGAGATGCGGAAAGTCGCCGAACGTCATGGCCATCTTATAACGGCCTTTGCATCGCTTGGGTATGATACGGTAGGGTATGGATATGGAGTAAAAGAAAAAGACGGCTCTCCAAGATTACAGAAGCTGATAGGCGAGTTGGCTTTTGAATATGATGTACCGTACATCGTTGACAACGCATGGGGGGCTCCCTTTATCGGTACGGACATAAGAAAAACCGGTGCCGACGTTATGACGTACAGCATGGACAAGGCTGCGGGCTCTGTCACTGCAGGTTTGATAGTAGGCAAGGAGGAGTGGCTTGTTCAATTGAGAAGAGCTCTCGGGACCCATGGCGACAGGTGGGGAACTGGCACATCCCATGGAAAGGCCGCATACGTTACCATCGATCCCGGAAAAGAGGGATTGGTGGGCGTAATTGCGGCATTGAAGGTCTTGAGGGATAAGCCAGAAAAATTCACCAAACCACTGGATGATCTTTATAAAATAGCAGTCGAAGAGTTCAATGCGATTGATCCTGCTTTGAAAAATGAATTCACCATTAGTAAATCGCTCAATTCGGGAGCCGTGGAAATAAATTATGAAAAAAGCTGGAAAGAAAACGGGAAAAGGATACCAATATTCTCCATAGAGGACATGTATTCCGGTACCAATGTTTTACAGACAGGCATGAGCCATATGGGAGTAATCCCCACTATTGCCTACGATGCTAATATTTTTATTTCACCAGGACTGGGAACCACTGACTTGGAGGGGAACCTTATTCATGAGAGAGCCCGATGGGCGGTCCGCGGTATGGTTAAGTTGATAGAGATAACCTGTAAATATGCGGGAATACTGTAAAGAGATTCATTATTATACGTTGTGCGGTACCGTATAATTATTTTGCACTTTAAATCGAAAATGACGGCTTTAGTTGAATGCTGTTCGATTTTTGATAAGGAGGCAAAGGATGTCTGTAAAAGGAACACCAAGAAGATTGTCGGCGGTCATCGTCCTGCTGCTTGTGACGTTAACTGCGTTCGGACAAGCTTCATATCCGCGAAAAGCGATCGATGCAATCTGTCCTTGGAGCGCGGGAGGAAGTACGGATATCGCTTTTCGAGGCTACATGAAGTACCTGTCTAAGGAATTGGGGACGGATATCAATGTCCAAAACCTCACGGGCGGTAATGGTGGCATCGCTTGGTCGAAGGCAGCAGTATCGCCCAAGGATGGGTACACTGCCATTCTCTTAACCTTTGATATCCTGACTAATGAAGCGCAAAAGATGACAAAGGTTTCATATCGCGATTTCGACATTATCAACATGTTCACTCTGCAGGGAATGATGCTGATCACGCATTCGGATTTTGGGTATAAAAATTTGGAGGCTTTTATTGCGGCGGCCAAGAAAGCAAAGAGTGAAGGACGTACGCTCAAAATCGGAATTGCGGGGGAATTGGGACTTTGGCATCAGGCGGGTGCGATCATGGCTGAGAAAACGGGAACTGAGGGCGCTTATACCTATGTTCCCTTCAAAGGATCGGGTGATCAACTGGCTGATATGCTGGGCAAACACATAGATGCCATGGTGACTTCGCTCACCGCTTCAATTCAGCATATTAACGCGGGAACCCTTACTGTACTCGCCACAATGACCGATGAGAGGGTGCCGGCCATCCCCAAGGTTCCTACATTCAAAGAACTTGGTTATGATGTTCAGTATACCAGTTGGAGAGCTCTCGCTTTTCCGAAGGGCGTTCCCAAGAATGTGCTCGATATAGTGAGGGCGGCAGCCAAAAAAGCATATTATGATCCCGAGTTCCAAGAATGGGCGGGAAAGGCCAACATAGATCCATTCTTCCTGGACCACATCGCATCCGAAGAGTACATGAAAAACCAATACCCCATGGTTGAAGGTGTCATGAAGAAATTCGGCTTAATAAAATAACAAAGCCGCCTTTTCTGTTTGTTGGAGGGGACTAATACTAGTTCTCTCCAACAGTTTCCCTAGAGGGAGATACTCACATTGAAAATCAAAGATCTTGTGATCGGGTGCCTGTTTTTATTCATCTCTTGTCTATTTTTTATCGCGACCTTTTCTTTCCCAACTCCTCCTGTACAAGCCGCCGGCCCTGCTTTTTGGCCTCAAATTATGAGTATAACTTTGGGTGTTTTCGCATTAGTCTTGATTAGTAAATCAATTTATGAATTAAAAAAAGAGAAAAAAGCAAGCATAATTAAAATCAAAAAAAATTCTAAAAAAAGAGATACCGTAACAGAGGGAATTAAAAGGCCGGTTATGGGCATGATGGCAACAGGACTATTCATTTCTTTGCTTCATTATTTTGGATTCATTATAGGAATAGTCACCTATTTTATTATCATTACGATAATTTTGAATCCAAAATATAGTTGGAAAAGACTGACTCTAACAATTATTCAGGCATCAATACTCATTATCACAATCTACTTTCTCTTTGGAGAGTTTCTTAATATAAATTTGCCAACCGGTATTGTATTTAATTAGGAGTAGCGAATGGATTTTGGGATGGCGCTATTGACAGTATTAAGGCCTTTGAATTTGTTCTTTATTACTATTGGAGTCTTAGGTGGCATTGTAGTTGGGGCAATCCCAGGTCTTACAGCAACATTAGCTATATCGCTCCTCATCCCTTTTACATTTGGGATGGATCCTGTACCAGCGCTGATAATGCTTATTGGAATTTACTGTGGAGGCATATATGGCGGTTCAATAACAGCCATCTTGATTCATACACCGGGAACCCCTGGGGCCGCGGCTACAGTATTGGATGGATATCCGCTCGCACAGCAAGGAAAAGCTGGGAAAGCTTTAGGGATAGCAGTGATAGCTTCTTTTATAGGCGGTACCATAAGCGCTGTAATCATGATTTTTCTCTCGCCGATTATTTCTTCTTGGGCATTAAAATTCAGTTCCGCCGAGTATTTTTCTCTTGCATTATTTGGATTAACGGTCATCTTTTCTATTTCAGAGAAGTCCATATTAAAGGGGACTATTTCTGGCATGTTTGGACTTTTGCTTTCAACTGTCGGGCTGGATTATATCGTACCCTATGCTCGATTCACTTTTGGAATTGATAGCCTCATTATTGGATTCCCTATACTTCCGGCAATTATAGGGTTGTTTGCAGTTACAGAAGTATTGAGATTGTTTGAAAAACCTGACGAAACGATAGAAGTTCCAAAAATCAGACTAAAGGGGGTTATTCCGACATGGGATGAAACTAAAAAACTTATTCCCATTTATTTAAAATCGAGCCTTATAGGAACATTTATTGGTGCCCTCCCGGGGACTGGCGCAAATATTGCCTCATTTATTTCCTATGGGGAAGCTAGACGATGTTCGAAGACGCCGGAAAATTTTGGGACAGGTATGATTGAGGGCGTCGCCGCGTCTGAGGCAGCCAATAATGCAGTAACCGGTGGAGCTCTTATTCCAATGCTGACCCTTGGGATTCCTGGAGATGCTGTGACAGCTGTTCTTCTCGGTGCGCTTACTATTCAAGGACTTCAACCCGGTCCACTCCTTTTTCGGGAACATATGGATGTCATAAATCCATTATTCTCTGGACTAATAGTTGCAAATATTATCATGTTACTCGCAGGGCTTTTTGGAGCTATGCTTTTTGCACGTATAGCATCATTAAAGCGCAGGTTGCTGATCCCGTTAGTTGCGATTTTTTCTTTATTAGGAGCCTTCGCTGCAGAAGGAAGCTTTGCTCATATGCTTATTGCTTTTGGTTTTGGTATTGTAGGTTATTTTCTTAATCGAAACGGATTCCCTTTGGCTCCTATCGCATTGTCGTTAATACTTGGGCCAATAGCTGAAACTAGCTTTAGAACTGCCTTAATACGTTCGCAAGGAAGCATTTCAATTTTCTTCACAAGACCGATTTCATTGGTTTTTATAGCCTTATCCATTTTATCAGTTCTAATAGTTTTAATAAGAAGAAATGTAAAGATTTTTAAAAAGAAAAAAAACAACTAGGAGGCATGAAAAAATGGTGACAATGCAACCTATAGAAGTTAAAAATCACAGCCTTATTGGTTTGGAAATTTCTTTTCCCAAAACAAGACTACTATCAATAACGGTCCCTGACATTGGGTATCTTATGTGTGGGGTTTTGAATATTCAAGCAATTGATACACTTCATCGAGAAAGAGGGATTATTGCTGCACGAGTAGTAGGTGTAAAAACCCTTGAAGATCTTTTAACTGCTAAAATCGTCGAGACAACACTAAAGGGCTCTAAAATTGGCATTCATTCAGGTATGACGGGCAAAGAAGCTCTTGAATGCATGATTGATTTTATTGATTCAGTTTGATGCTTAGGAAGAAGGATAATAATATGAACGGTTCCGACATAGTAGTTGAATCTCTCGTTGAGAACGGTGTAACACACATATTTGGAGTTCCTGGTGATACGAGCATGAATTTTCATGATGCGTTGTCACGGAATGGTAAGATTCAATATATCGTATGCCGTGACGAAAGAAATGCAGCATATATGGCTGATGGGTACGCTCGAGTACTTAATCGGCATGGTGTTGTAGATGTGCCGAGTGGAGGAGGGGTTCTTTATTGTATTCCAGGATTAGCCGAGTCGAACGATTCTTCGATACCGCTCGTATGTATCTCTTCTGATATTACAATGTCTAGCGAAGAAACGGAGGCTTTGACGGATGTTAGACAGCTTGAGTTGACAGCTCCAGTTACTAAATGGAATTGCAAAATAAAGAGTACAAAGAAAATTCAACAATACATTCAAAAGGCCTTCCGTATTGCTTTATTGGGAAAGCCGGGCGCTACGCATGTTTCAATTCCTGAAAATATACATGGAGAAGAGATAGTTTGGGCATACAAGAAAACGGCACGACCCCCTAGCCTTTTTTCGCTTAAAAGCGGGCCTGGAAACTATGATTGCCTTGCCGTTAAAGAAGCAATTCTTAAGGCTAAATATCCAATAATAATTGCTGGTGGCGGTGTACATTCTTCCGGGGCGTATGACCCCTTGTTGGAGTTTTCTGAGAAGCTAGGAGCATTCGTTGCGACTTCAATAAACGGAAAGGGCAGTATTAGTGAGGTTCATCCTTTGAGCATTGGGGTTATCGGTGCGAATGGGGGTTCTGAAGAAACAAACAAAATTGTAAGCTCTGCTGATTTAGTAATTATTTTAGGTTCTAAGATGAATAATGTGACCTCAATGGGAGGGGCAATTTTTAATGAGGAGCAGACAATTATTCAGGTGGACATATCCGAAAAAATTCTTGGGACGAATGTATATACTCATCTCCCAATTCTTGGCGATATAGTTCAATTTTTGAGAAACATGAATAATATATTGAGGGATGAACAACAAAATATCTCTAGCAGGCACCAGTGGAAGAGCATGGTTGGAGAAATTTTGCAGCGCAAAAAGAACAGAATTAAAATAGAAGAAAAGAACAATACTAAATTTGTCAACCCTGCGAAATTTTTTAAAACTCTTATGTCTCTAGTAGATGAAAACACTATATTTATCGCCGATGCTGGAACACCTACACCTTATATTGCTTCGTATTGCAGAATGCGCTTATCAGGCCGTCATACAGTGATGCCACGTGCCCATGGGAGTCTTGGTTATGCGCTTCCTGCGGCCATAGGTGTCAAAGTGGCAAAACCTGATACTACAGTAGTTTCAATGTTCGGAGATGGTAGTTTTGGAATGGCATTAGGCGACCTTGAAACAGCTAAACGTGTTGGGTTGCCTATCATTTTTGTAAATTTTCAGAACAACAGTTACGGGTGGATAAAGACAATACAAAAGCTTTATTATGATGAAAGATACTATGCGGTTGATTTTGATAAAATAGATGCTACCCGCATCTCGGAGGGATTCGGGTTGAAGGCGAAGAAGATAAGTTCTAATGACGAAATTGAATCCGTTCTTCATTGGAGTTTACAACAAAAAAGCCCAGTTTTACTTGATGTATACATTGAAACACCTACTGAACTGATTCCCCCTGTAGTAAAATGGGAACGGGATAAAACTGTACCGGTAGAAAAAAGAAAAAAACTGACCTATTAAATGAAACCAAATAAAAGAATATCGATGAAAATATCTCATTATTTGGGAGAGTTATCAATACTTTTTTCCGCCTTATTTTTATCGCTCGGTGCTGTTTTTGCAAAATTAGTTAATAACTCATCAAATATCCATTCATTGGAAATATCTTTTGTGAGGTTTTTTGTCGGATTATGTATAATCGTCCCGTATATGTTATCCAAGAAAAAATACCTAAAACCGGTTAAGATGAAATATATATTAGCACGGTCAGTATTAAATACATTTTCAATAGTGTTATTTTTCCTTGGTATACAATATACAAGTATAACCAAAGCAAATATGCTAAATATGACATCACCTGTTTTTGTGTTCTTCCTTGCTCCTTTCTTAAACAAGGAAAAACAAGGATTATCTGGGATAGTCTACCTTTTTTTTGTGATGATAGGAGCATATTTTATTATTGACCCTGATTTTCAAAACTTTCAAATAGGAGATTCTTTCGCTCTGCTATCAGGGATTGCGGCGGGGATTTCAACCTCAGCACTTAGAGAAGCAAGAAAATACGACAGTACTTCTGTTATTCTTTTTTATCTTTATCTTTTTGCGACACTTATCGGTTTTTTTATGACTATTCCTGTTTTTATTGTTCCTTCATTGCACATATTAATCTTAATAGTAATTTCGGGAGTTTTTGGTGTTTTCGGTCAAATTACTATGAGCTGGGGGTTTTCTAGGGTAGACGCCTGCATGGGATCAGTTATTTCAGCATCCAGAATTCTATTTAGCGGAATAATAGGGATTCTTATCTTTGCAGATCCGCTGAATATAAAAATTGTGATAGGTGGTCTGTTAATTGTAACTGCGTTAATTGGAGTAAGCGGAATAATTAAAAGGCCAATAAAATAGATTTTCTCGCAATACTTTTTACAGTGTCCCCCTCTTTGTTCAGACCAGATATACTGAGCAAGGAGAGAGGATATGGCAGAGCAGCAACGATGGACGGCGAAGCGCAAGTCTGAGGTGATACTCCAGATCCTGCGCCAGACAACCACGATTATCGACGTGGCCAGGCAGAACGACCTGACGCCGAGTGAGGTCCAGGAATGGGTAGATACCTTCCTGAAGGCCGGCGAACAGGGCTTGAAGGCGCGGGCTCCCGGCGCGGTCGCCCAGACCGAGCAGGAGATCAAGGAACTCAAGGCCACGATCGGCGATCTCTACGTCGAGAACGCAATCCTAAGAAAAGCAAAGGCCTTGTGGGGGAGCTCAGAGGAGACCGAATCCTGACCCTGCAAGGCCAACTACTCGAAGACGGGATTCGGACGAGCATCAGGATCATCTGTTCAGTGCTCGGATACAATCGCTCAAACGTATACTACGCCCCCAAGGCAAAGCCCAAGAAAGCGATCCCCCCAGATCCGCAGCTGGTCGAGGCCATCCGTGACGTTATCGAGCGCTTCCCCGAATACGGGACACGGCGGATCACCGTGGTGCTCCGCCGGGAACGGAAGATGATTATAAACCGGAAAAAGGTCCACAGGATCGTCAAGGAGCAGGGCTGGCAGCGTTGGAAGCGCCCCTATGGCAATCGGCCCCGGGCGAAGGGAATGAAGAGCGTCACGCCCCAGATCAACAGCCGCTGGGCGATCGACATGACCCACGTATTCACCCAGAAGGATGGCTGGTGCAACCTGGTTGCCCTGATTGATTGCCACGATCGATACCTTGTCGGCTGGCGTTTCTCGAAGTCGGGTAAAGCCGGGCTTTCCTCCGGCGCCTTGGAGGACGCGCTGATCCGTGAGAAAATCGTGCCCGGCCAGCATGGACTGGTCATTCGCTCGGACAATGGCCTTGTGTTTGGATCCAAGCGCTTCCATGAGACGATCACAAAGTACAAGCTGACCCAGGAGTACATCACGCCCTATACCCCGGAACAGAACGGGATGATTGAACGGTTCTTCCGCAGCTTCAAGGAGGAATGCGCCTGGCAGCGGTCCTTCCTGGACTTCAACGATGCTTATAACCGGATTGCTGACTGGATGGATCATTACAACAAGGAGCGACCGCATTCGGCCCTTGGATATGCTACCCCGGCCGAAGTCAGGCACCTATTAGTGGCTTAAGTGGTCTGAAAAAGAGGGGAGCACTACA
>Ga0302250_1002608_pt1 | contig 10829 bp, 8 predicted proteins | sample AAG_RA_Asp_MG_FD_193536 | JGI IMG/M metagenome (GOLD analysis project Ga0302250, IMG submission 193536) | Enriched activated sludge microbial communities from anaerobic digester in WTTP, New Holstein, Wisconsin, United States - AAG_RA_Asp | ecosystem: Engineered > Bioreactor > Anaerobic >... | reverse complement strand
CGCGCCGAGAACCAGGACAATCAGCAACACGGCAACAGATCTTTTTTTCATAGAGGCATCCTGTCTGATTTTTATTTTTTTCCTTTCGCCGTTGAAAGGCGCCGGTGGGAATGTCGCATAATCTTCCGCATCCGTCAACAATCCTTCCGGGTCGAACGAAATGCCCCTTCACCGGTTACTCTCCGGGAATCGCCCCCCGGGAAACCGACAGCGGCTCTCCCTGCTCTTTCTTTTTGACCGGGCAGGCCCTTGTTCGTCATCCCGCGTCTCCACGCCCTGTTTCTTTACGTCAAGCCGCAAGCTGCGGGCTTTTCTATATCATAAAACTCCGGTCCGGCAAACGCATTCGCGAAGCTTGATGAACTCGTAAAAAGCACACCAATCCGTCACCCCGGCGAAGGCCGTGGTTCATAACTCATTGTAATTACTACCGGCCTTCGTCGGTAAGACGAAAAGAGGGCGAAAAAGACTTCTTGCAAGACCGTCAAGCTTGACTTTTGCGCGAAGTCCTGCTGAATTGTCGGCCATGAACCGCTGTCCTTCCGATTCGGCAGAGCCAAAAATCCGCACGGCTTTCATTCTGGGCGCGGGGCTGGGCACCAGACTTCGGCCGCTCACGCAACACTTGCCCAAACCGCTGCTGCCGGTCGGCGGGCGCCCGATCATCACTTACGCGATGGAGCATCTGCGCACCGCGGGCGTGGAGCGTTTTATCATCAACACGCATCACTGCCCGGAGAAATACCGGGAAGCGTTCCCGGAGAGCCGATGGGGGGACATTCCCATCATCTTCCGCCACGAACCCGTGCTTCTGGACACGGCGGGCGGTATTAAGAACATCGGGGATTTGATCGCGCAGGAGCGCCGCATCATCGTTTACAACGGCGATATTATCACCAACCTTCCGCTTGAACCTCTCCTGAAAAGGCACGCGGCGCTTTGTACGGAGGCGACGCTGGCGCTGCGCAGCCGGGGGCCGCTGACGAATGTCCGTATTGACTCTCGGGGATTTATCTGCGATATGAGGGACGCTTTGCACAACCCGGGCGTCCAGTCCTGCCTTTTCGCGGGGATTTATGTTCTGGAAACCGCCTTTCTGCGGCGGCTGACTTTGGGGAAAATCGAATCGATTGTACTGCCGCTCGTCGAGAGCATCCGGCAAAATCCCCGGTCCGTCGGCGGAATCGTCATCGATGAAGGCTTCTGGCACGATCTGGGCACGATGGAAGAATACACTACATTACGCGATCAGACCTTATGAACCGGGATATTCGACAATTTGTAAATCATCATCTGGGCGCGGTGGAGTTTCAGTACGATCCGATCCTCAAGGGCGGCTCCGACCGCACCTTTTACCGCGTGCGCGTGCCCGGAGGCTCCACCTTCATCTTTATGGAATACGGAACCGACGTGGAGGAAAACGCCTACTGGGCGGAGATCAACCGATTCATGACCGAGATCGGCATGCCGGTTCCCCGCATCATCGCCTTCGACTTCCGAAAGCGGTTCATGCTGCTCGAGGATCTGGGCGATGCGGATCTGTATTCCCTGCGCGCCGCTCCCTGGCGAAAACGGAGGCGCCACTATCTGACGGCTCTTTCCGGAATCCACAGGCTTCACCGGACTCCGCTATCCGATGTGCCGGCTTCTTTAAAGCTGTGCCGGGGGTATGACCGGTCGCTCTACGCCTGGGAACACGCCTACTTCAGGGAAAACTTCGTCGAGGCCGTCTGCGGTCTTTCGCTTTCCGGCCCGCAGGAGCGCGACTGGGCGGAAGAGATGGAGGCGCTGATCGACCGCCTGCAAAAAATCCCGGAATGCCTGATCCACCGGGATTTTCAGTCCCAGAATATCATGATTCGAAATGACCGGCCGGTATTTCTCGACTTTCAGGGCATGCGAACGGGCAATCTTTTTTACGACCTGGGCTCGCTGATCTGCGACCCCTACGTCTCATTCTCTTCGTCCGAACGCAATGAACTTGTCGCTTTTTATTACCGGATCATGGAGCCGGATTACAGCTTTGAAAAGTTCATCGACTATTTCTGGGAAGGCGCGGCCCAGCGGCTGATGCAGGCGCTGGGCGCCTATGGTTTTCTGGGACTCAAGAAAAACAAGCCGGATTTTCTCCGGCATACCGCGGGCGGCATTCGGAACCTGGCCGCCGCCGCGTCCCAGACGGGCACGATGCCGGTTTTAAAGGAACTGGCCCGGACCTGCGCAAACAAACTTTCAGCCTGATCGGCCGACCGTCCGGATAGCACGGAGGCGTCTATCTTGCAGGAAAAAGAATGATCCCGGAGCACACCGAACCTTCGCCCGCCGGGCTTTTGAAACTCGCGGGATTCGCCATGGGCCTTTTCGCGGTCCAGACCTTCTGGGGATTCACCTGGGCAACGCTGCCGCTCTACCTGAAAGAACTCACGGGGTCCAACGCGGGAACCGGCGTCATTTTGTCCACCACCGGCATCACCGGCCTGTTCTTTCCCGTACTGGCCGGCGCGCTGTCCGACCGGATCCGCACGCCGCTGGGGCGGCGTCGACCCCTGATCGTCGCCGGATGGCTTCTGGCCTGGAGCATGGTTCTTCTGCTGACGCAAATTCACTCCCTGGCCGCCGCGATCCCCGTCATCTTCCTGGCGTATGCCGGATTCTTCTTCGCCATCGGCCCCTATTTCGCGCTGCTGCCCGACATCATTCCCGCGGCGCAGCGAAGCTTCGCGTCGGGCGTCATGTTTCTGATCGGGGGAACCGGCATCCTGAGCTACCTGCTGTTTGCCGCGCGGTGGTGGGAAGTCTCGCCTACCCGCCCGTTTGTGTGGGTGCTGATTGCGGTGCCGGCCGCCGTCGCCGTGATGTGCCTTTCCGTGAAGGAATCCGTTCCGCCGCAAGGCAAAACGCGCCTGCGCCTGTTCCGGGAGCTTTCCGGCCGGAAAAATCTGCTGCGTTTCCTTTCCGGCATGACGCTGCAATGGATCAGTTTGTGGATGGTGAGCGCTTTTTTCGTCATTACCTGCATGGCGCTTTTCAGCCTGTCCGTTGAGCAGGCGGTTAAAGCATTCTTCGTGCTCAATGCTTCTTTTGTCGGCTTCGCCCTGCCCGGCGGTTTGCTGGGCGCGAAGCTGGGATTGAAACAAACCACGATCGGCGGAGTCGCCGCGCTGATCGTCTGTTTTTGCGTGATCCCCTTCCTCCAAACCTACGAATCGCTGCTTTTTCTGGTGATCATCGCCGGCGCCGCCTATGGAACGGTGCTTGCCGTCTCCTACCCTTTCTTTCTCAGCATGATCCCGAAAGACCAGACAGCGGGATTCGTCGGCCTTTATCAGGCCTGCCAGAACGGGACGCTGCTTCTGGGTCCGGCCATCGCCGGAGGGCTGATCGATTCTTTCGGCTACACCACTCTTTTCTTCGGAGCAGCCGCGGTCATGCTGGCAGGCATGATCCTTTACATCACCGTCAGACGGTCCGAAGAGCAGGAGCCTTAGTTTCCCGCAGGAGAAAGCCGACTTCGACGCCCGACAAAGCCGTTGCGCTGCCCCATCCAATATGTTAAGCAAATCCCCGATTATTGAACTCTTTTGGGAGAAAACCACCGTTATGAAGTACGATCCGATCGCCATCGAAGAAAAATGGCAAAAGAAATGGGAAGAAGAAAAAACCTTTAAAGTTTCAGAAGATCCGCAGAAGAAGAAATACTACCTCCTGGAAATGTTTCCCTATCCGTCGGGGAAAATCCATATCGGCCACGTGCGCAATTACACCATCGGCGACGTGGTGGCCCGCTACAAGCGTATGAAAGGATTCAACGTTCTCCATCCGATCGGCTGGGACGCCTTCGGCATGCCCGCGGAAAATGCCGCCATCGAGCACAAGATTCATCCGTCCAGGTGGACGCATGAAAACATCGACCACATGAAAAAGCAGCTCAAACGGATGGGCTTCAGCTACGACTGGGACCGCGAAGTGGCCACCTGCGAACCCCAATACTACCGATGGGAACAGCTCTTTTTCATCTGGATGGTCGAAAAAGGCCTGGCTTACAAGAAGCGCTCCAGCGTGAATTTCTGCGCCAGGTGTGACACGGTGCTCGCCAACGAACAGGTCGAAGGCGGCCTGTGCTGGCGCTGCGGCACGGAAGTTACGGAAAAAACACTCGATCAGTGGTTCTTCAAAATCACGGCCTACACCGAGGAGCTTCTGGAATACTGCGACCGTCTCCCCGGATGGCCTGAGCGCGTCATGACGATGCAGAAAAACTGGATCGGCAAAAGCTACGGCTGCCTGGTCGATTTTCCAATGGCGGAAGGCAATGGCGTCATTCAGGTTTTCACCACGCGCCAGGACACGCTTTTCGGCGCAACCTTCATGCTGGTGGCGGCCGAGCATCCGCTGGTCACCGAACTGGCCAAGGGGAAGCCCTGCGAAAAAAACGTGCGGGCGTTTGTGGAAAAAGTCAAAAAGCAGGACAAGCTCATGCGGACCTCCGAGTATTACGAGAAGGAAGGCCTCTTTCTGGATTCCTACTGCCTCAATCCGCTCACCGGCTACAAGATGCCGATTTACGCCGCGAACTTCGTTTTGGCCGACTACGGCACCGGCTGCGTCATGGCCGTGCCCACGCACGACCAGCGCGACTTCGAATTCGCCAAAAAATTCAATCTGGAGCTGGTCGTCGTCATTTCTCCCAAAGACCGGACGCTCGATGCGGCGACGATGACCGAGGCCTACGTTGATGAAGGGATTCTGGTCAACTCCGGCCCATTCAACGGCATGGAAAACACAAAAGTGCTGGAAGCGATCGCCGATTATCTGGAAGCCGAAGGCAAGGGCAAGCGCACCATCCAGTACCGCCTGCGCGACTGGGGCATCTCCCGCCAGCGCTACTGGGGCGCGCCCATTCCGATGATCGACTGCAAAAAATGCGGCATCGTGCCGGTGCCGGAAAAAGATCTGCCGGTCATTCTGCCCGAAAACGTCATTTTCAGTCCCGAAGGCGGCTCGCCGCTTGCGGCTTTGCCGGACTTCGTGAACACCACCTGCCCGCAATGCGGCGGCCCCGCCGCGCGCGAAACCGATACGATGGACACGTTCGTCGAATCATCCTGGTACTTCGACCGCTTCTGCTGCCCCGGATACAACACCAAACCGGGACTCGACCGCAAGGCGCTCGACTACTGGATGCCGGTGGATCAGTACATCGGCGGCATCGAGCACGCCATTCTGCATCTGCTCTACGCGCGGTTCTACACCAAGGTGCTGCGCGACTTCGGCGTGATCGGCGTCGATGAGCCCTTCACCAATCTCCTGACGCAGGGCATGGTCTGCAAGGAAACGATGAAGTGCCCCGAACACGGCTACCTCTTCCCCGAACAGGCCCAAAGCGGCAAGTGTCAGTTCTGCGGCAAAGACGTCATCATCGGCAAGACGGAAAAAATGTCCAAATCGCTCAAGAACGTCATCGACCCGGATTTTCTGGTGAAAACCTACGGCGCCGATACCGCGCGCATCTTCTGCCTGTTCGCCTCGCCGCCGGAAAAAGATCTGGAATGGAGCGAACAGGGCGTGGAAGGATCCTTCCGCTTTCTCGGCCGCCTGTGGCGGATCTTTGACGAATATGTCGAAGACATCCGGGGGGCCGCGCCGGCCGCCGGTCCGCTGGAACTGACGGACGACGTCAAGGCGCTCCGGCGAAAAACGCATCAGACGATCCGCAAGGTCTCGCAGGATATCGAAGACCGCTTCCACTTCAACACGGCCGTCAGCGCGGTCATGGAACTGGTCAATGTCTTATACAGCGTCAAGCATCCGACCAAAGACAACCGGACGGCCCTGTCCGTCGTCCGCGAAGCCCTGGAAACGGCGATTCTGCTGTTGACGCCGATCGTTCCGCACATCACGGAAGAGCTCTGGGAGAGGCTGGGCAAGGACAAGCCCGCGGCCGACATGCCCTGGCCCGACTTCGATCCCGCCGTCGCCAGCGAGGAAGAAATGACGATCGTCATCCAGATCAACGGGAAGCTGCGCAGCCGGATGACCGTGCCGGTCGATTGCGACGCGGAAAAGATCAAAGCCGACGCGCAGGCGGATGAAAAAATCGCCGCGTTCATCGGGAAAAATAAAATTCTGAAAGTGATTTACGTTCCCAAAAAGCTGGTCAACATTGTCGTCGCTCCCTAAAGGAAACGGATCCATGAAAAAACCAAGAGGATTGTCCGCTGTCAAACTGTCGCTTTTGAGCCTGTCCTGCGTTTTGCTGCTCAGTTGCGGCTACGGCTTCGCGCCGCAGGGCGAATATATCGACAAACGGATCGTCAATATTTACGTCGCGCCTTTTGTCAACAAAACCGCGGAAGCGGAAGCGGAAAATATTTTGCGCAACGCCTTCATCGACCAGATCATCCAGAGCAATCGCTTCAAAAGCGCGCCCACTCTCGAGCAGGCGGACGCCATCATCAACGTCAATATCCTCAGCATCACCACGGGAGTTCTCTCCTACCGCAACAACATTCTGGCCGCGGAAGAAAGAATGTCTATCATCCTGGAGGCCAGCTTGCGCGAAAAGGACAGCGGCAAAACCATCTGGTCTTCGCAGAACGTTGTCGGAACATCGGATTACAAGCTGCAGGACAACGTCAATCCGAAACCGGCCCGACAGCAGGCCCTGGCCAAGCTGGCGAAGGACACGGCGGAAAATACCTTTAATCTGATGATGTCCGACTTCTGACGGCGCCCGGAAAATCATGAAAACTTCAGTGTATCAATGGGGACGGCTTTTGCTCTGGAGCGCCCCGGATGAAATACAGGCGGCGCTGCGCCGGCCTTCCGGCAGCGGGCCTTTCCGGCCGGTGAAGCGGCCGTCCATGTTCTTCAAAAACCTGCCGGCGGATTATCTGCTGGCGATGGACGCGCAAAAAGATGTGCTTTGCGGTCCCCCGGAGCTCAGGAGACTGCTGGCCGTCGCCCGCGACACGGGGGCAGGACTGGTCTATTCGGACTACGTCGAAAAAATCAACGGCCGCTTTGCCGGACACCCGGTCAACGACTACCAGCCCGGCTCCCTGCGCGACGATTTTCATTTCGGTCCCTTTTTCATTTTATCGGTCAGAGCTGCCTTGTCCGCAATTGAACAATACGGCGCTCTGCCGGGCGATCCGGACATGGCTTTTTACGATTTGCGCCTGAGAATTTCGCTGGAGCATGATCTGATCCGCGTGCCCGAATCCTTATACACGGTATCCGCAAAAGAAAGGGTGCCGTCAAAAAAACCCGGCGGAAAATCCGAAGCGCATTTTTCCTACGTTGCCGGGGAAAACCTCCTCCGGCAAAAAAAGCTGGAAAAAATCGCCACCAGCCATTTGCGGCGCTTGGGCGCCCGGCTGCCTTCAAGACCCGCCGCGAACCGGCAGCCGGAAGAGATTCTCTGGAAGGCCAGCATCGTCATCCCCGTACGCAATCGCCGGAAAACCATTGCCGACGCGATCAAAAGCGCGCTGGCGCAAAAAACGGACTTTCCCTTCAATATTCTGGCGGTGGACAACTTCTCCACGGACGGCACGACGGAGCTTTTGAAAGACTTTGCCGCGCGTTATCCCCATGTTCATCATCTTGTGCCGTTCCGCCGCGATCTGGGCATCGGCGGATGCTGGAACGAGGCGATTTTTTCTCCTCACTGCGGCCGCTACGCCGTTCAACTCGATTCCGACGATCTTTACGAATCGCCCGGCACGCTCCAAACCATGGTTGACGCCTTGCGCCGGGGGCCTTGCGCAATGGCCGTGGGCTCCTATACGCTGGTGAACGAGCGCGGGAAAAAGATTCCGCCGGGGCTCATCGATCACCGGGAATGGACCGTGCGAAACGGCCACAACAATCTTCTGCGCGTGGGCGGCATCGGCGCGCCGCGGGCTTTTGACACCACCATTTTGCGCCGGATCGGCTTTCCCAATGTGAGCTACGGGGAAGACTATGCCGTGGCGTTGAGGCTCTCCCGAGAGTACCGCATCGGCCGGGTGTATCAAAGCATTTATCTTTGCCGCCGCTGGAAGGACAACACCGACGCGGAGCTTTCCGTGGACAAACAAAACCGAAATGATTTTTACAAGGACCGGCTGCGAACGCTGGAAATAAAAGCCCGGCAACAACAAAACCGTAGGGAACGGTTTCAAACTACGTCTGGGAGCGGCAAGACCATTCCTGACAAGCAACCGTCCCCTGCGAACGCGAATCAAATTGCCGCCCGGAAGATAGAGGATAAAAATCAAAAAGAGTTTCGTCATTCCCGCGAAGGCGGGAATCCAGAATCTTTCAATGCTGGATTCCCGGTCGCGCTTCGCTTGCCCGGAATGACAAAGAAAGCATTGGCGGCATCCCCTCAAATATCCGACCGGCAGAGGGTTTCCTCTGCTTCGCTTACTTCGAATCGCCATTTCGCTGAATTTCCCGGAGAGAGAAGCAAAACCCTGCCTGCGCTCTGCCGCGCGCTTGTTGAGTCGCAAAAGAAAAGCTGGCCCGCCTATGCTACGGCCTGCCGCGGCCTGGCGTCGGCGCAAACCCGAAAACTTTCCTGCGGCGACTACAGCGTCACCCTGCAGTATAACCCCGCCCGCGCTATCAGCAGCGGCGCGGCGGTCGATGCGGAATCGATCCGGAAGCGGCCCTGTTTCCTCTGCGCCGAAAATCGCCCGGCACGGCAGTCCGGAATTCTTTACCGCGATGATTATCAAATCTTGTGCAACCCCGCGCCCATCTTCGAGCGCCACTTCACCGTGGCGGCGCTATCACATCTGCCGCAGGACATCCGGTCATCGCTGGATGCGCTTCTGGATATCGCCCATGACGCAGCGCCCGGCCATGCCGTGTTTTACAACGGCCCCGCCTGCGGGGCCTCCGCGCCGGATCACCTGCACTTTCAGATGATTCCATCCCGCGCGCTTCCCTTTTTGAATGAACTGGAAAAAGGGTCTTTCCCGATGGCGTCATCCACCGTTTTGCACCGCCCGGCGAAAAGCTTCGATCGCAGTGTCCTGCTCCTCAAGTCGGACCAGGCCAGGCTCCTCAAAGAGCACCTGACGCGATTTCTCACCGCCGCCCGGACGTCGCTTGCGACACAGGAAGAGCCCCTGCTGAACGTTTTTTGCGCTTACGGGAAGCGCGGTTGGACGATCACCGTCTTTCTGCGGCGGAAACACCGGCCCGACGCCTATTTCGCGCCGGGGAAAAGCGGCATCTTCGTCTCGCCCGGCGCCATTGACATGGCCGGCGTCGTCATTACGCCAAGGCTTTCCGATTTCCAGCGGCTCACCGCCGACACCGTCCGCGGCATCTACCGGGAAGTCTCGCTGGAGGAAGCGGCGCTGAACAAAATCATCGCCGACCTCTCATAGCCCCGCACCGCGTGCTGTGAGACAAAAAACGGCGAAAAAGGGTGGAAAATAACCCCGTCGGTTTTTTCTCCCCTCCCTTGATGGGAGGGTGAATTTATTACGGAGTTTTTGAAATGCCTGAAAACACCATCATCGACAGCGCCATGAGCTTTGCCGAAGCCATTGAAGGCACCACCGCGCCCATGGAAGTGATCGATTCCCTGTCCATGATCGACGTCCTGTATTATTCCTTTGACGGACAGCGCCACCAGGGCCAGATGCTCGTGGACGCGCGCCTCGAAGACGACGTTTATGAAATCTTTCTCCTGATCGAGAAGCTGAAATTTCCCGTCGGCAAAGTCATTCCCATCGTCGCCTACAAGTGGGACGATGAAGCCTCGATGGCGGACAACAATTCCTCCTCTTTCAATTTCCGCGTCATCGCCGACACCAACAAACTGTCTCTGCATTCTTTCGGCCGCGCCGTGGACATCAATCCCGTCCAGAATCCGGTGATTTATCCCGCGGGCCTGATCGCGCCCGAAGGCGCGGTTTACCGCCCGCAAAACAAAGGAGCATTTACCGGCGATCACCCCGTTGTTCAGGAATTCCTCCGGCGCGGCTGGCACTGGGGCGGAAATTTCGACCAGCCCAAGGATTATCATCACTTCGAAAAAACGTAAGGATCAAAATATGAAAAAAGACATGCCTCCGGTTCAACCAGATGAAAGTCTTTATTCGGTCTCGAAAATCTCCTTGAACCATTTCACAGTGGTGTCGGCAAGCCGTTTGACTTCTGTTTTGCGCCGGTCTTTGTCATACCCCAGAGCCGTCAACCCGCCTTCTATTCTTTTTGAAACGGATGCCGAATCAAAACCTTCAAACGGCGGGCAATGAATCTGCCGAACCATCATGTCATCGACGAAATACGCGGAAAGATCGAAAGCGGCGCAGTAATCGAACTTCTGCCTGTCCTTCCTCCGCAGGGCGTTCTGATAACACTTGTCAACCCTGCCGCGCATCAGGCTCATGCCAGTTGCATTATAGGATCTCCTGCAATCCTGGACCGCCTTTTTGATATTTTGATCGTAATTATCTCCGTGGCAATCCGTCACGTTTATTGTTATGCAAACGATCACCGAGAAGATCAACAGTAGCGTGCGCAGCAGCCTGCGTTTCCCTGCCATAAACGAAATCTCCTCAATTTTTTTCATAATATTCAAGTTTCAGATTCAGATCTCTCAAGTCTTTCACTTGCTCCGAATCTATCGTGTACTTGAATTTCATCGGCAATCCATCTTCCGGAATAATTTTCGACTTTCTGATTGCATAATTATCCCATTTTTTGTCAAACTTTGTTTCCTTGTCATTATATTTTTCCCAAAACGTTTTAGGAAACAGTCTGACAAAGGCTTTAGTGAAAGCTACTGAATCCCAGACCACGAACAGATTATCTCGAAGTCT
>Ga0302250_1002607_pt1 | contig 10830 bp, 8 predicted proteins | sample AAG_RA_Asp_MG_FD_193536 | JGI IMG/M metagenome (GOLD analysis project Ga0302250, IMG submission 193536) | Enriched activated sludge microbial communities from anaerobic digester in WTTP, New Holstein, Wisconsin, United States - AAG_RA_Asp | ecosystem: Engineered > Bioreactor > Anaerobic >... | reverse complement strand
GTTGTTGAACAACGTGTTTCAAACCAACCAGCAGGAAATCCAGGAAACTATGAACAAGCTGGAACTGAGCGACGACCTGCGTATGGTTCAGCTTTATAGTCAGGCCGATTCAGTTAAGGTGCGGCAAATAATGAAGACCTATGGCGAAGCCAAGGGCGTTATCAAGCTAAGCCTAAGCGAATCGAGGTTTTACGTAGCTCTAACCCTGTTTATCCTAATTCTCGCTTCCAGCCTGATCTTCATTGTGGTTTTAACCCGTATCAGCAAACCCCTGAGGGAGCTTAAAAACGCCACCGACCAAATCCGCTTGGGAAACTTCAGTGTACATATCCCGGAAACGGGCATTCACGAGATGAAGCAACTGAAGAACAGCTTCAACGTAATGAGCAGAGAACTTGAAAGTGTTCAAAAACGCTTGCTGGTTGCCGAAAAGGAAATGATCTGGAAAGACCTTTCCAGGGTTCTGGCACATGAGATAAAGAATCCCCTTACCCCTATCCAGTTGGCTGTTCAACGTTTGGAAGAACGTCTGGCCACAGATCCGGACGCCGCCATGCAAATCCTGGGCGATTCCCTGGATATAATCAAACAGGAAATCGAGAATCTCAGGCTGCTGGCTCAGGATTTTTCCAATTTCGCCAAGATCAGCAAAGCCCAAAAAGAAGTATTCGATCCCGCGCTCAGCATCACCGAGCTTTGCAGATCCTACACTCAGGACTACCAAATCGAGTTTGACCTGCTGAGCGACCAGAAGATCAGCTTTGATAAAACCCATTTTTACCAGATCATCACCAATATTCTGCAAAACGCCATGGACGCTTCAGATGCAAAGCAACCGATCAGGATAGGCCTCAGCAGAGACAAAAACTATCTGGTAATAAGCATAAAGGACAGTGGGCAGGGAATCGACAGCGAAGACCTGCATCGTATTTTCGAGCCCTATTTTTCCAGGAAAAGCAAGGGCACCGGGCTGGGGCTGGCCTTGGTAAAAAAGCTCTGTGAGGCAAATTCTGCCATTATCCGCGTAAAAAGCAAACCCGGGGAAGGCAGCGAATTTACCATCATTATCGAGGCGGCAACTAATTGAAAATACTCATCATAGACGACGAAAAGAACATCTGTCTCACCCTGAACCAAATCTTGAGCGACGAGGGCTATGAAGTAATCACCGCAAACACCGCAAGAACAGGATTGCAATTGGCGGAAGAGAGCGATGCGGACATTATTCTGCTGGATGTAAAACTGCCAGACCTGAACGGCATCGAGGTGCTGTCCAAACTCCGCAAAAGCCAAGCTCAAACCCCGGTGATCATGATCTCGGGAAACAGCAGTATTGCTGATGCGGTGAAAGCCATCAAGCTCGGAGCTTTTGATTTCCTTGAAAAACCGCTCAGTTTGCCAAAAGTGAAAATCAGCGTTAGTAAAGCCTTTGAATTTGCCAGTTTGTCCAACGAAATCAAACGCATGCGGGAAGAAAGCGAACATAGCTGGAATCTGATCGGAAACAGCAGGATAATGCAGGAACTTGACAGCCTGATTTCCAGAATTGCCCCCTCCAACGCCAAAGTACTGATCCAGGGTGAAAGCGGAACCGGCAAAGAACTGGTGGCCAGACTGATCCATGCGCGTAGCAGCAGATTAGCCAAACCTTTTATCAAGTTCAATTCTGCCGCCATCCCGCGTGAACTGGTGGAAAGCGAGCTTTTTGGTTATGAACGCGGGGCCTTTACTGGTGCTCAAAACCGCAAGAAAGGCAAGCTGGAAGAGGCCGACGGCGGAACCCTTTTCCTGGATGAAATCGGCGATATGGAAGCTGCGGCTCAGGCAAAAATCCTGCGGGTGATCCAGGAAGGCGAATTTGAACGGGTAGGCGGAAACCTTACCCACAGGATCGATGTGCGCATCATTGCTGCCACCAATAAAGACCTTGAGGCCATGGTAAAGGACGGCAGCTTCCGGGAAGACCTCTTTTACCGGTTGAATGTAGTGCCGGTTTTTACACCTCCGCTCAGGGAACGCAAGGAAGATATCCCTATCCTTGTGGAGCATTTTTCACGCATGGTAGCCCTGGAGATGGGAGTAAAAGCCAAAAGCTTTAGCCCCCAGGCGCTGGAACTGATTTCCAAGCCTGATTATCCGGGAAATGTGCGTGAGCTCAGGAACATAATCGAGCGGGTCTATCTGCTGTGCGACAGACAGATATTGGAGCCGTCCGACCTGGCAAACCTCTTACCGGGTTCGGGCAGTGATACCGGCCTGAGTGCGTTTTGGACTGAGACCGCTGCATATAGCGACAAAAAGCGGGAATTTGAGATAAAGTACTTGGGAGCGCAACTAAGGCTTTTCGGCGGCAGCGTAAGCAAAACCGCCGAAGCGCTTGGTCTGCAACAGAGTAATTTATCTCGCAAATTGCAGGAACTGGGGATCAAAGCGGGTAAGTGATTTCTTTTTTTTTAAACCACAGAGAAAAGCAGAGAAAAGCAGAGTTGTCTTGTAGTATAGGATGCCGATCCTATTGTAGCGGCGGATGCCATTCCGCCGAATACGAAGGCTTAGCTGCGAATAATGGAGAAACCGCCGAGATTTCTTTTTTTTTTGAACCACAGAGAAAAGCAGAGAAAAGCAGAGAAAAGCAGAGGTGTCTTGTAGTATAGGATGCCGATCCTATTGTAGCGGCGGATGCCATTCCGCCGAATACGAAGGCTTAGCTGCGAATAATGGAGAAACCGCCGAGATTTCTTTTTTTTGAACCACAGAGAAAAGCAGAGAAAAATAGAGGATTTACTTGAAACACAGAGGAACGATTAATTGGCCATAGGTGTAATGAAGTAACGAAGTGAATAGTGAAAAGATTGTATCTGTGTAAATCAGTGAAATCCGTGCAAATCTGCGTTCCTTTTGATTTTAAAACACAGAGCTACAGAGTAGCAGAGAAAGAATACAAGCTAATCAAGGAGCTATGATGTCTATCAGGAAATGGTGCTATGGTTTGGGGCTGATGCTTTTGATATTGTTACCGCTAAAAGCAGAGAACATCAGTCTGCTTTCGGAATCCCTACAAGGCTTGGGAGAGGCGACAACTTTCTGCAGTTATGGCGATTATGGCTTGTTCGTAGGCGGCAATCATCACCTGGCAGTTATTGACTACAACGAGCCAAGTGGCATGCCCATAGCAGTATATGACATTCCGAACAACTATGATAAAAGCTACGATGTGCTGTGCTACGGCAACCATGCCTATCTGTTTGTGGATGAAAGCATGTTCATTTTGTCATTACAGGATATCCTACATCCCAAGCTGGTAAAAGAGATTGACCTGAATTCCAGACGCAGGGCTTGCCTTATTCAGGATAATGTTCTGTATATTGCCACCTTTTCGGGGTCGCTTACTTCCTACAGCCTGAATAATCCTGAGTATCTGCTAAACCTGGATACCCTTACCATTCCAGAATTGGACTATGAATCCATGTTTGCCGGAGACGGCTTTATTGCCTGTCAGGGTGATTCCCTGTATGTTTTGGATACTTCCAATCCCTCTGATTTACGCTTTGCTTCATCAATAGCCTATTCAGACAGTTATCCTGATTGCCAGAACAGCCAGGCTGCGACGATGGGAAATTACCTGGTTTGCAACAGCCTGAACGAACTGAAGGTTTACGATCTTGCCGATCCCTATACCCCCAGTTTGCTTAGCAGTATAACGCTTAATTGCGATGACCTGATCTTCAAAACTCATGTTCACGACAATGTTCTGTGGTCTTTATACCTGGAGGGATCTTGGGAAACCAACCAGATAGGACTTATGTCCATTGACCTCAGCAATCCGGGTTCACCAGTCGTAAGCAACAAACAGCAATTGGTGGAAAACTGGGATCAGTATAACAGCAGCAAGCTTTTGCGGGCTTCCGGGAACCGGCTGGCATTTATGAATCCCTTGTTCTATCCCCCATGCATCAAAACTGCAGTTCTGACCGGAAACAACTACCAAATCTCGGAAATCCAGATTGCTTGTGCAAGCATGGGAAGAATTATCGCCAATGATGATTGGATTGTGGGGCTAAATCCGGTTATCAATATCCTGGAGTTTTCCAATGACAACAAGCTGCAAATTGCCAGGCAGATCAAGCCGGAGTCCTATTATTGTGACCTTCTTCAGATAAAAGATAACCTGCTTTTTTACGCCTATACCTACCTTTATGATGAAAGCAATCCCGGTACTTATTCTCCCACCCTGGATATCTACGATCTGCAAAGCGGAGCCAGGCTTGGCAGTTTCCCTATACCCTATGACCAGGGAGGGGATTTTCCCACTTACCTTTTCAACCTGAAGATTTATGGTTGCTACGCTTTGCTGTGCTGCAGCAGCGGCGGTTTGGTATGTGTCGATTTCAGTGATCCCACTAATCCGGTTCAAGCCTACTGGTTATTTGAACCCTATTACAGCGTCCACAGTGTGGAACTGCGAGGATCTGATCTGTGGCTGGGAACCTATGTAAATATGATTGGTGGTTTTTTACGCTGTTATGACGTATCAGACTTTTTGAATCCTACCTTCACCTATTCCGCAACAAGTAATGATTACAATGCTTTGCACTCATCTGGCGATTATCTCTACGGCAGTGCATATCAAAGCCTGAGCAGCTATCATTTGGGAGCCGAGGGGATTTTGGAGGAGAACTCATTATATTTCTCATACTCAGACTACGAATACCTGCTTCCCTTGGGGAAGGGATTGTTGCTGGGCGGTAGTAGAAATTTGCGGGTACTATCCTTGAGAGACCCTCTGCATCCAGTCCAGGCAGGATATCAGGAACTGGAGAAATATTACACGGGTGATCCGATTTATCCCTATTATTATCCAGATGCCCACTATACCGTGCAGGGAACCAAGATTCTGGTTGCCAATGGATACTACGTCCAATGCTTTGACGCCTCTTTGGCTGCGGTAATGTGCGATGCGGAGCTTGATCTCGAAACCACTGCCCTGCAGATTTTTCCCAATCCCAGCCGGGAAACGGCATATATCGGATTCAATTCTGCCGAATATGGAGAAGCGAAGCTGGAGCTATATAACCTGCGTGGACAGAAAGTAATCTGCCGCAGCCTGAGCAGCGTGAAACAAGGCTTCAACCTGCAAAGCCTTGCCTTGACCGACGATCAGGGCAGAAGGCTGGGTACCGGGATATATATGGTAAAAGTTATATCCCCGGGAAGAACCCAGGTAGCGAAACTGGCGGTTTTTCGTTAAACTGCCTGAAGAATCAATGAACATATCCTGTATGGCCTGAGTCTGAAGCCTATCATACCACTATCATACCACATGCTCATGTGGTATGTAAGCGATATGATAGGCTTTTGAGTGCCAAAAAGCACCAAAGGACAGGTAAATAACGATTTCCCACTGTACATAATAACAGGTTCCGGGTTTGGCTTCGGCCTTATCCCGTTTAAATTCTCTGTAAAAGCCGATCACAGGAGTGTAAAATGAATGGAATAGTTTTTTATAAAACCGCCGACTTGGCCTTAACGAAAAAATTCTACGGCGAAGTGCTGGAATTGCCTTTATGGCTCGACCAGCAAAGCTGCGCCATCTATAAATCCGGCAATCAGTTAATAGGATTTTGCCAGGCTGAGGAAGCTGAAACTCAAGGCACTCTCACTTTTTTACTTTCCAGTCGTTGTGAAGTGGATGCAGCTTTTACGAAGTTCCGAGACATCGCCACCTCCGATCCCAAGCCTAATCCGGTTTACGCCCTCTATCATTTTTGGGCGGCCGATCCTGAAGGCCGGAAGCTGGAATTCCAATGTTTTGAGCATCAGACAATGCCATATCTGAATCTCGATGAAGGCCTTATGCAGCGTCGCAGTATCCGCAAATACCTGTCGGAACCCGTTCCGGATGAACTGCTGAAACAGGTGTTTGAGCTCTGCCGCTATTCCCCCACTGCCAATAACCGCCAAAGCTATTACTACATTGTTATTAAGAACAAGGAAATCGTGAAGCAGATAGTATCCTTGCGTGGCCCGGCCGGTGAACCTTTACTGGCCGCACCCTATGCCATAGCCATAGCTGCAAGGGGCGATCTTTCGCGGCGTAAGATCCAGGATGCCTGCATCGCCGCCTACCATTTGTTGCTGGCGGCCAAGGCCTTTTCGCTTGGAACCTGCTGGGTGACAGACATGGACAGGGATGAGGTAAAGGAACTTATAGGCATTGCAAAAGATGACTACATTGCCTGTCTTACCCCGATCGGTTTTCCGGCTGAGAGATTTGAACTGCCAAAGCGTCATGAGGTGGATAGCTTTGTGAGGTTTGTATGAAGCCAAGGCTGTTTCTGAGCCGAAAACTTCCCGACCTGGCCATGCAAAGGCTGAATGAGGCATTTGACCTGAGATTCAACCCCGAGGACAGAGCATTGAGCAAAAAAGAGATAATGGAAGGCGTGAAAGATGCCGAAGCTTTGATCTGTCTGCTTACGGACAATATCGACAAGGAAGTTATCCTGTCCGCCGAGAACCTTAGGGTGATCTCCTGCTATTCGGTGGGATTCAATAATGTTGATCTGGAAGCTGCAAACGAAAGAGGGATAGCAGTTTGCAATACAGCCGGCGTGCTAACCGAATCCACCGCCGATCTTACCTGGGCACTCATCATGGCTACCTGCCGCAGGATCAGCGAAAGCGAAAGGTTCTTGCGCGAAGGCAGGTTCAAAGCCTGGGAACCGCTTTTGATGCTTGGTCAGGATGTGCATGGCAAAACTCTGGGAATACTGGGGATGGGACGCATCGGTCAGGCTGTGGCAAAGCGGGCTTTTGGCTTCGACATGCGGATAATATACCATAATGGCGGCTGGGAGGTGGGCTCCTTGCCCTATGAAGCTGAAGAAGTGGATTTGGATACTTTGCTGAAAGAATCAGATATCCTCACGCTGCATACCCCGCTTACCCCGGAAACCAGACACCTGATCGGTAAAGCGCAAATTGAGCTTATGAAGCCCACTTCGGTGCTTATCAACACAGCCAGAGGAGCGATTGTGGACGAAGCGGAACTGATAAAGGCCCTCAAGGATAAGCGGATTTTCGGAGCGGGATTTGACGTTTACGAACAGGAACCCTACCTGCCGCCGGAACTTTTGGCTTTGGACAATGTGGTGCTGCTGCCGCATATCGGCTCTGCCAGCATCGAAACCCGCACAAAAATGGGTATGATGGCGATTGAAAATGCTTTGGCTGTTCTGGAAGGCAGAATACCCCTGGCAAGAGTTAACTGAATAAAGATAAATAAGTTCTGGAGAAATCAGATGAGAAAACCCTGCCTAATCGCTTTACTTGCAATGCTGGGACTTTTCGGCGCCCTAATTGCCCAGACCCCCAAAGCGAACACAAATCTTGAAAACATCGACATCTACAGCTTTGATCCGCTTTCCGGACACAGCGCCGACCCCACTGAATACCTGAAGAACGCCAACGCCGCCTATCAAGCTGCTGATTATGAACAGGCAGCACGCAATTATCTTGCCTATTTGCAAATGAAACCCTCCGACTCAGGAGCCTGGTACAATCTATCCTGCTGTTATGGACTTTTGGGAAAGCCCGAGTTAGCCGCCAAATATCTGCAGCGGGCTTACAAGAACGGATTCAGGGATTTGGAGCATATCGCGAATGACCGGGATTTTGAGAAGGTAAGGTCTAGCGAAGCTTTTTCCGCCTCGATGGACTCCCTGAAAACCTGGAACGCAAAAAGGGAAAGGTACAGCGGAAAACTGGAATACTATCCTCTGAAGCAATTTCAGCCATATCGCCTGCTGCTACCCGATAGCTTCAACAAAGAAAAAACCTACAATCTGATCATTGGTATGCATGGTTTTGGCGACAAGGCCACGGGCTTTGCTCCCCTTTGGCGCCACATGGAAAAAGCAGAGGTGATTTTTGTGGTTCCCGAAGCTCCCTATGCTTTCCCCGAGAGTGAGGTACCTCAATTCAGTTGGGATCCTTTCCTGCCCCGGGATAGCGAAATCTCCAAACTCTCTTACGAGTATACTGCTCAATATATCGTGGGTCTCACGAATCACCTGAAAAAGGAATACAAAATTGGCCAAACCTGGCTATTGGGATTTTCGCAAGGCGCATATCTCAGCTACATAATCGGGCTTAAAAATCCCAGGACATTCGATGGCTTTCTGGCTTGTGGCGGGGGCTTGGTGAAAGAAATGATGCGCGAAAAGGACTATAAATCCGCCAAAAACCTGAAGATCCTGATCAGTCACGGAAGTCAGGACAAAATAGTGGATTATCAGGAAAGCGCAGATGCCGCCAAGCTGCTGAGTGAAAAAGGCTTAAGCGTTCAACTTCATACCTTTGAAGGTGGGCACAGCATCTCCAAGGACGCATTTCCCCTGCTGTTTGATCTGATGAAAACCAAGCAGCCAAACAAATGATGAAAGCTGGACTGCGCTGGGGGTTGATTACAAAGCCTCGCGTTTTTTTGATCCGCAGCCCCAGGAGCTGATGGGAAAGGAAACCGAAAATGGAAAAGACATTTACTGAGCTATTTGAAAGCGTGGCAGATGAACGCAAGAACCTGGCAGATAAGATACATGCCTATCTGACGAAGGAAATCCCCGACCTGGCAACTCAGATAAGCTGGGGAATGCCAACTTACAAACTTGGCAAGCAGTGGATTTCAATGAATTACAATAAGCTTGGTGTAGTTCTGTATTCCTGCAGAACTGATCTGGTCGGCAGATTCAAGGCCCAGCATCCGGAACTGAAAACTGGCAAAGGCTGCATTCATCTGAATCTAAAAAAACCAATTCCCTATAACGACCTTTTCAGCTTGCTGAAAGATATCCTGAGCACACCCCACCCTGAAACATCGGAAAAGGAGAAAAAGTGAAAAAGACCTTATCTTTGGCAATCGCAATTCTTTGCATGGGACTTATGGCTGCCCAGTCCATCACTATCGACCAGCTGTTCTTCAATGCCGGCGAACCCACGAGCCCTCAGGGAGAATTTGTCCGCTACATCCGGGGAGGTTTTCTTACCTCTGGGAATTATTATCAATTCTTCAGCCCGGATGATGCAGTTAAGCACATGGAAGCCGCTTCACTCAGCGCATTCAGGCTAAACTTCTCGCAGTTTCCCCAGCAGAGCACACCCCTGGCCTCATACGTGATCAGCCTGGGGATCTTGGATAACCTGGGCATGGTGCAAGGCGAAATCAATGGCCGTAACGAAGGAGCTCTTTTTGCCGATCTGGTGTCTTTGGGCGGGGGCTATATGCTTCCCCTGATGAATTATGGGGCTTATGTAAGCGGTAGCGCCAGGAGCTCTCTCTTTTACCAAACTGCATTATATGAGAAATTCAACACCCTGGGAACAGAATTCACCTATGCGCATGATTTTGAATTGAACGGTAGCGAACTGAAAGTAAATAGCGCCCGACCTTTGGAAGCCAGCGCTGAAGCCTCCGTGAAAGCCGGGATCAAGGTGTATAAAAACTGGTATGCCTCACTGGCTCTGGGGTTAAGGGTAAATGGCTCCACCGAGGGAAAGTGGTACAAAACCAGCGATGTGGAAGCCGTGCATACCGCGGACGATCTGGAGGTGCTGGAGTATAACTACTGGACAGATGCCACGCTTCCAGCCAGAAACTACTTCTTCAGCGGGACAAGCTACTTTTTAAATCTGAGCATCAGCCCTTTCTACTAGTCTTCTGCCTGAAGCCACTCCTGCACCAAAATGCATTACAGACGTGAATTAGAATGGCTGCAGGGCTCATTTCCATTTTTTGGTCTTGACTGAATTTTCTTCAGTGAAAAAAGGGGTAAAATATTTAGTGAGGTATGACGATGACCGTCAAGGATGAACTGGCTCTCGTGTCGCCCTGCGGAATCTATTGTGGAGATTGCGCCTGTTACAAAGTAAAGGATAATCCCGCTCTGTTGCCAACCCTGCTGACTCATGGCCTGAAGGAAGAGCAATTGCCTTGTCCCGGCTGCCGGGCTGTGGATGGCAATTGTCCCCATCTGGAAGAACGATGTGAGAACTACATCTGTGCCGAAAAGCATCAGGTGGAGCTTTGCCATCAGTGCGAAGACTTTCCCTGCCCCAAGCTGCACCCCGCCTCAGACCGGGCAAACATGCTTCCCCACAATCTGAAGATGTATTCCCAGTGCTACATACAACGTCATGGAGTACAGGCCTGGATCGATAATCTGCCGCAGATCAAGCTACGGTATTTTACTGGTAAAATCTCTTTCGGTAAAGGCCCACAACTGCCAAACGAAACCTGATTTTTTAGCCAGGTTGTTTCAGATTGAAGCGGTATTACCCAATTCTTCAGTCCCCCAGAAAATCCAGCTTGACAGAAAAACAAGTTGTGAAAAAGTATTTTTTATTGGCTTATAAGCATGGCTGAAAGAGGTGGTAATGCAGAAAAACGATAAAATTGTGAACATCGGGATCTTCAACGGGCTTACCCAAGAGATGGTAAGCAGTTTTGCCAAAGACCTGGAACGTATTCATTTCGGGAAAGGCGATGCAATAATCACCGAGCATTCCTGGGGTGACAACCTGTTTTTTATCTGCCGGGGAAAGGTGGAGATCAACAAGGGGCTTAATAATCCCGAAACCCCCTTTGCACAGCTATCGGTCTTGGAACCCGGAGAGTTTTTTGGCGAAATGGGTTTGATCGACGATGAGCCCCGCTCCGCCAGTGTGATTGCCTTGGAAGACGTGGAACTGCTGGTGATCCCCCGTGAAGCCTTTACGCAGATTACGTTCAATCATCCCATCGTGATGTTTAACCTCATGCGCACTCTTTCCGGC
>Ga0302250_1002605_pt1 | contig 10836 bp, 8 predicted proteins | sample AAG_RA_Asp_MG_FD_193536 | JGI IMG/M metagenome (GOLD analysis project Ga0302250, IMG submission 193536) | Enriched activated sludge microbial communities from anaerobic digester in WTTP, New Holstein, Wisconsin, United States - AAG_RA_Asp | ecosystem: Engineered > Bioreactor > Anaerobic >... | reverse complement strand
TCACTTAAACATAGTAACATCTTTAAATTTATCTAGTATTCCAACGCCGTTTCAATTCAATAAGTTTAGAATTAGCCCTTAAAGAAGAATTAGCCCTTATGATTTTGTCTAACGCATCATTTACTCCATAATGCCATTGATAAGTATTTTCAGGCAAAATTACAAATAATAAATCCAAAACTTTTTCTGGATATTCATAAATTATTGTAACCTTATCAGTTAGAAATCTTAGTTGTTGAATCTGCCCTCCGGAAAAGCCTCGGATCAAGACAATCACAATATCTACAATCTTAGGAAATATTTTCTGACTTGCAAATGCTAAATCACAAAGGCGACTCGATATCAAAGTACTTTTTACTTTTTTATGTCGAGGCCAAATTTTTTCTAAAAACATCAGTGTTTTTTCATCCCAACCAGTAGATTCTTTGTTCAGCAAATATAATAGGTTTGATAAAACCATTAAACGAAAATTTTCGTCACTATTGATCAAAACACTTCGCATTTCGTTGTCAGAAACAAGTCTTTCGCCGGAATGAGAATTAACCTCTCCCCATCCAATCAAAAGCATTCCTGCAAGATTATTTCCAAATCTTTTTGAATCACTATTCGAATTTGTCAACTCAAGCATATGAGGTTTTAAAATTTGATATAAATCAATAGCAGGTACCTTTAAACTTCGTAAAAAACCTGCAAAAAATGCTTCTTTATCATCAACTGTTCTTGCCAAGCAAGATAATAATTTTTTCTTTGTCCATTCCTGATCGATATAAAAAAACCAATTTAAATTTTGTGATAATTGTACTAATACAAATCGATATGCGCTTTGTGGTAAGTGAAGTAACTGTTCGACACAAGTAATCCAATTTTTAGGAAATTTATTATCAGACGTTATGTCATCAGGAACTATATCAATCAATAAATCTACCAATTTACCTTCTGGTGTGTTGATTGCATGGGTAACCCATTCATAATATTTCGAGCTTGATTTGATCCCTGATTCTCCTAATTCAGGATATATTGTAAGCATATAGATAAATTTATTCCAAAGCTTATCAAATAAATCCGAAGAATATTGCAACAGCCTCTTTGCTATTTTTTTATACCAATCAATCAATGGATTCATTATATCTCGTGCCTGTTCTGTAGGTATCAGCAATATTCTTGCCGCAATTAATACAATAAACTTTATTTTATCGGATTCTCTTGATTGAGCATTTAAAAAAGTCCTCCAAGCCCATTCAGGATATTTATTTTGTTTTGAAGCATTTGTTAGCGCAGAAAATGCACGGACAGGTTTTGCCTCCGATAAACCAGAAAAAGGTCTATGCTCCAATAAAAACTCTTCTCTTTTTGTCATCGATTTTTTTAGTATATCTTGTAATGGAATAGCCAGTAATTCATCATAATCGGTATTCGTTCTTACAATACCTCCTCGTCCCTGTAATGAATGAGCAGCTTTTTGTGCATACTCTGTTTTCCAATTTGGGGCCAGTTTTATCAGTTTTTGAGTTTCCTTTTCAAGGTTGAAGCTTAATACACACCCTTCTGAATCAAGCCAATGAATATAGCTTAGTACTTGCCAAGAACGACGCTCAAAATATTCTGTATCTTTTTCATATGAATATGGTTTTCTTCCCTGTAAAATTCGCTTCTCGATCAGCTTTCTACTTGTTAAATTATAGTCATGCCAGCGTTTTTTTAACGTTATTAATAGATCACGCTGAGAATAACTATCCCAAAACACATCATCATCTAACTCAAGAATAATATTAGCGGCCTTACTACCGGTAAATAACCGCTCTTCACTACTTATCCAAATAGACAAACGCGCAAAAACATGATCATCTTTTCCCCATGATAGAAATTCTTGCTTAGCAGCAGATATGTCTTTTTCGATAAGTCGTTGCATGATATTAACAAAATGTATAACATAGGCAGAAAGTTCATTGTCATGTGAAATCTCATGATGAGGATCTGGTTCTTGATAGATCGGGTCAATCTGAGACTGACTTCTACAAAGTGTTTTTTCTAATGTAACAATTTTTTCAAGAATATACCGAAACTCTTTAACATAATAGACTAATGCTTCATCAGGAATGTCAATATCTAGAAGCCTATGGTAGTTTATTTCAAAATTAACAATACCATCTACATTACTTATTTGATCGATAGGTGGAAATCTTGTATATAAAAAGGCTGTATCAACTTTTAGAACCGGATGGTAGTAATCTATAAGCATGAGTAGTAAGGATGAAGACCATGAATGTTTTCTATAGGTCTCTTCAATCTCATACGATTTGGAATCGTGTTTATCATCATTTTGCAACCATATTTTGGATAAATTCTGCCAAAGCATATCTACTTGATGGTTTTTATTCTGAAATTGATAATGTATACGCTCTAATATATCGGGGTGAATACCATATTGCCTAATCGCCCACCAAATAGTTATAGGATCATCAGCTATCTTTACAATCCACTCAGCAATCAATGATAGACGTGTAGATAAGCGCGGCATATTTATTGCTCTATAACCCATCGGAGAACTAAAATGACTTGTCTCAAATACTTTTTTATCTCTATCCGTTAGCGAGAAACAATTCCATGCGTCAGTTGGGACTTCTCGCTTGGTGTACACATTATCTGGATCAATAAATATATAAGTATCACTGTCTAATCCATATCTTTCAAAAGGATCTATACCTTGACTATTTTCATCCCAAAAGTTTCTTATCGGCAGAGCATAACGAAGCGTAGAATCAAAAACACATAACCATTCGGCAGGTAATGGCTCCAGCATTAAGGAGAATTGACGCATTCCCTCTATTGTCGAAACAATATGCGCAACTTGACCTCGCTCGTGTGGCTGCATAGAGGAAGGGCCTCCTTGCGCTTTAGATAATACATTTTGCACCCATTGATCAGGATTTTCAGCTCTTTCTGCCCATGCTTCCATACTTTTCCAGAGAGATTCATAATCATTAGAGACAATAGGTTCAACACCTTTCGAAGCCCACGCATTCTGGGTATCACAATTACAATGAAAAGCATACATACCTTTCAATGAATGTGAACGTTTTTTTAATGCTTCGAGAAGATATCGGATAGGTGGATCATCTGCTGAATAACCGACAAATACGACAATATATTTTTCTAAAATAGCTTTGATAAATTGAGTTGCCCAGCCTTCCGCTAAATAAGCATGACCGAATTCCGAACTAGATAGTATAAATCCATTACCATCGGCTCCATCATACTCTTCATTTACGATACCATGCAAATGAATAATTCCATCAAATCCATCCTCATTTGAATTAGGTAATTTAGGTGGATACCAATAAGGCAACGAAGGGTCGCTTGCTTCAAATAATCTATCAAAATTGGTCGTTATAATCCTAGTAATTCCTCCAGAAGTTTTCGCCAACTTTAATATCGTTTGATGTGCAGTAAGATTCGGTGAACTATTTAACTTTAGTATTTTTGCAACAGCTGATTCAATGTCACCATCATCGAACTCTTGTTCTAATAAGCCAAATATGCGGTCAATAGATAAAACACTTTCTCCAATCTTGTTCTTAATTTCTTGATCGGCAAGAAGCAATTTAGAAACAGGTTCATTTTCTTCAACCCCCAATTCTAGAATGACTTGCTTGGTTAAATTCATAAAATCAGGCAGCTTTGCTTTCGCTCGTGAGACTCCAGCACCACAAAAAAATACAACTCTACCTTCATCTCTAGCACTCAATAAGTCATCAGGTATTGAAGGACCATTCGGAATAAATCGCATAAATTTACCTATTATTAGAATTATTTGTCATTATGACATGTATATTGGCGATTAACAAATGAAGTATAAATTGATTTAGCTTATTTTACTGAATTCACTGATGAATTAAACTCCAAGACATCCCCATTTTCAAAAATTACTAATACTCTTTCAAAAATTCCAATATCTTCAATCTCTTTAAATACGTCTTTATAATGTTCAAAATGTTCTTGATTATTAAAATCTGTAAATTTATTATAATAGTTATCACATAGTGCCAACCATATTGGTTCTTTAATATCTTTGCATTTTATACTTTTATCAAAAATTCTCTCTTTAACAATATCGTGTGTTTGTCCTAATAAATGGCAATCTGATATTGTTGCGTGCATAGTATCTATATCTCTTGATTTTTTAAATTTACCACAAAAAGGCATTACAGAACCAGCAATTTTTATTTTTCTATTTGTTGGCATCGAAATAACAGATATTTTGAAATTTACATTATTAATACAATCCTCAATATTAGTATTGGTTTTAAGCTCATTTCTTTCAATCAAAGATTTCAAATACATTTTAAATTTTTTACTTATAGTACTAACTTTTATATAGTTATGATAAAAACTCAACATCAACTTCTGATCTTTGTCAATAAGGGGACCGAACTCATCATCTAAATTAACTATAAATTTAAGATAGCCACCATCTATCGTTCTTCTACCTTTTAAAACATTTTGATCTATATCTGTAATTTCTATAGGGATTCTTCTACCATTTATTGTTAAATAAATATCTGGTGGGTCATCGCCCTCTTCAACAAAAACGTTTTCAAATGATTTTGAAAAATAAGACAGTAAGCTTTCTGCTACAAACTGTTCAGTACCTTTTAGCTGAGCCATTTTCTTTGTTCCTTACATAATATTTTGCACTCTGCTCAGTACTTAAAACTTATTGGAAAATTTACCGAGTTATAAATCAGTTAATTATAGGCAATCTTGTCTAAGAATACTGTTTGAAAGATACATTGCACCTTCTTTCTTTTCATTTAACGCTTTGTCACGTATAGTAAATACAAATGAAAATATCGCGGAACGGGTTAACTGCAAAAGACGTTTCAAATGCTCTGTAAATTCTTCTTCTCTAATAAACACAATATTTTTCATGAAATCATAGGAATGATAAATATCACTAGGAGTATCAGATTTATGAATAACGACAAATGCATGCTCTAAATCATTCCTCAATTGTTTGAGAAAAACAACTCGCCATTTTTTTTATCATTTAGGTCTGTAGCAATACTATATAAAGCCAAAAGACCAGGACTTTTATGTTTGTTGAATTTTTCTCGACGATTATCACGATCAAGTTGCCAAAAGCTTTGAAAATATACTGTTTCGGTAGGAGGATATAGATCATATAGGTTGCATATAGCGATGGCAATTTTATCCAATATACCAAAGCATACTCGAAAAGCCGTTCTTAATTTCTCAACATCTATACCTAGTAATTCATCGTTAAATAACTCAGAAAAGCATAAGTCATGGAGTACCCGACAATTCTCTTTAGATGATAAGTATTCAAAATATAAATGGCGCGCGAATGAAAACTCTGACTTCAATCGATTAAGTACCATTTCCATTGGTATAACAAAATCACCAACCACACCTCCTGTAGTTGGAATAGTTAAATTGTCTCTGGCACTTCCACTACATGAGCAATACAAACCATGTTCAGATAAACTTAAGTTATTATCTAAACAAAACTTTCTGTAATTACTAAGCTGGTTATATTCCTGCCTGGTATTTTCGTTATCATGTAAATCTGGCCCAATACCGGTTTCTTTGCAAAGTTCATTGATCTTATTCTGAAAAAAGACTACTTGTTTTCTATAAAATTTTTTCCATTGTGGAGGTATCTCTTTAGAGAGTAGAGCCTTCTCATATCCTCCTTGAATTTGCTTTAACATTTGGACTGAATATGTGTTTGAGACCTGATTAAGCATTAAAAGTGTTGCAGATCTATTGATCCAAGATTGGGGGATGTCAAGCTCCAGTGAGTTAACTAAATCATAACAATCTAAAGCCTCCACTAGACGAAATTGTTGCTTTAAAGAATTACCCAAATTTACAAAGTAAGTTGGCTGAGATTGCTTAATATCATGTATGGCTAGCAATTTTATTGATCTCCAAAGATCTGCTTTTATTTCTACAAGCTGCTCAATCGTAGAAAAACTATGATTAAATGGATCTTTTTCATCAACTAAATTAGATTTTGCATTACTTAAGTTATAGTAATATGCACTTCCACCAATCTGATCTATGATTTCATTTTTGTATCTTTTTAAAATAATCAGCCCTTTTCGAGTTGATTCCACACTAGGTTTCATGTGTCCAATATCGATAAATATACTTGCAATATTAGATATTATTCGGAAAAATACATTATTCTTTTCCACAACCGTACTTACATCTCGACATAGAATCTCAATACCCGACAAAGCCTCATCAAACTGTCCGATATCAACTAATTTTGATAGTCTATGAAGTTCAATAGCTATGTTATTTACCTCCATGTTTAAAACCTTCCAATTGAGATTTATAGTGTTTATGAGATTCGCGTGCGAGTATTACGGCTGGGATGCACTTTTCAACTTATATTTTACTACTACAATTAAGGAATTGAATGTTGAAGAGTAATGAAACCACTCTCATTATCAACTTCCTCCGCTACAAGCCTGTTTACTACTTCATACAACTGAGGAAATGTCATGTTAGGTGTGAATGGATCAGTTGGTTCTATCCAATGACAGTTCTGAGTTCGATCAAATAATGCTTCAATTGTTCTGCGTGGAAACTTTGCCAATGATGATTTAAAAAATGAATTACTACAGGAGTAGTGATGAGTATGAACAAAATCCTTCCATGTTTCAAGCAGTTCGTCATCATTTTTGATGTCAATAAATTCAAATTCTTCCATGTTGCGTTTTTCAACACTGCCCCACGCATTTTTAAAAATTCTAATTGCTTCTACATCTGTTTTAGGAGCGCTATAGCCAAAAACTGTAACTGAATAGGCTTTACATAGACAATCTTTAACCACCTTCCAATTGTTGGCTAGATATGGATCAACGTTATAATTCTTTTTGCTAATAGGGTAAAGAAGTTTACTGGGAATAAAATCTTTTCCACATTCTGGACACTTAATGTCAATTCTTCCCCCATACTTGTGATTTTCACAGTACCCCACCAAAACATTACCATGCAAAAAGGCAAGATTTGGCAATTTGTGTGTAATTTTATATACTCGCTGATATGCTTGTAGCAACAAGGGATCCCAGTTAAAGGTAGCAATCATATCTTTTTCTCTAAGAGAAAGTAAAAGGAAATCATAAATTGTAGGCGAGTCAGGAATTTCAAAAGAGCTAAAGTATTCTCTTATCTTCTTATCAAGAGAATCTCTCGCTTCTATATATTTTGGTGATTCTGCAATTTCTGAATATATGTCTTCGAGATTTTTGCTTTGCGTAACTAAATTTAAACTAGAGATCATTTGACTCATTCCTAGTTTTTCTAAAAACCCATCCATAACGGATGTCTTAAGTCCATTTTTATCCCCATTTGGAATAGCTGCTACACTAGCACCAGCCCCAACTATAACAATGTGAGGCAAACTTTTATATAACTTTTCATACTCTAAATACGCATACATCTTTGACCTTTCACATTGTGTTAAAATGAGCAAATATAATCAATTTATAATTTACCTTATTGGACACTTCCGTTTAGGCAAAATTAGTTACCATATTAGGGTAACGTAACCCCTTCTTAAGTGCAGCAAGAAATTTATCTTTATCCTCACTTGGAAAAAATTCCATAATCTTTTTTTGTGATTCATAATTATTTATCTCAAAATCCAATTGAATTATTCCTTCAAGAAAAAAAGCAGGTAGGTTAATGGCAAGTGCTGAGGATCTCGATATAACACAATGTTGTCGTTTTGGACGTTCTGGCGGCAACTTGTTTAGCACTCTATCATTTTCATGTACCAACATTTCTTGCCTACTGTCTTTAATTAAGTATATAACTGCTTTTCCATTATTTGAACCAATATAATTATACGTTGACCGTCCGTTATTCTGGATATATTGATGTGTAGCAAAAAATAAAGCGACATCCAATGAACTTGTTAAATCAATTACAGTCGAAAGCAGCCCGTAATGTTGTAAAAGAGTCGAAAAATTATCTGCAAGATTAAAGTCTTTTCCCATTGCCAGATCTAGACGATGATTTCCAAATTCACTTAACATAGGGTCATCCGAATCTGCCATATCCTGCATAGAGTACATCCATTCTCCGTTAGCTATTGCCAATTGATGTCTTCGCTCAATTTCTTTTAGATCATATGCCGAATAAAAAACCTTACTCCATTCCAATAAAGTTAAAGTTTCAAAATCAAGAAATGAGTTGGGTGCTTTTGCAAAAGCCTCACGCCAAAATGATGAAAGAATTGAAACTTCACCTACCCCTTTAATTGTAAAGTTTGGATTATTAATCTCTCTTTCAATGAAATAATTTTTCCTTTGCCCTCTAAATCTTACAGGGTTAACATGCGCTGATTGTGCTTCAGCAACCATTTCGCGTAATTGCTCCAGAGAAGATGCTTTTTTAATCCAAACTCTTGATTTTGGTTCTTCAAACAACTCTCCTATCTGAGAGGGCGCAAATCTGGACACCATATCATATGAACGGATAGCGCCTCCATAAAATCGATCTATAACAATGTCATCAAATCCTTCAATACAAACATATCCTGATGACCATAAACGTTCTGCATCACTACTATTAAATCCAGCAGCCTTAAAAATCTTTAGAGTATGTTCCCGATCAACGAGTTTAAACCTTGGATTTTCATTCCAATTAAATTGATTGGAATAATATTTCCAATAAGGAAACAATTGTTTTTTCATTATATTTTAATTCCTGATTTTTTATTTTTATCCATACTTACTTAACCAAATACTAAACTAATTATAAGATATCTTAAAAAATTAACTATTAGAATACATTCATCAAAATTAGGCAAAATGACATCTTTCCAATGATTTTCGCTGTTTTACTTGAGAGCCATGTATTATCAAATTATCCACCTTTGGGAGAAAAAATTAATAACAGTAAAAAAATGAGTGCGTTCAAAATTTTAATATATGATCAATATTTTATAGCAAATTTGATCATATCATATTTATCCTTATTGAAATTGCCTCGAATCCAATCCCATGTGAGAGTTAAAAATATTGTTTTACACCAAGCGCTTATGTAGCTTTAGCTTTATTTTGTTCAGATTTGCTCATGGAGAGACTCTCTATAATCTTTTTTTACACAAATTGTTGGAGCTTTAAATGTGTTGGTTCAATAAAGTTTATTTTTGGCAATCAAATTACAATGAATATTAATAGTAAAAAACTAAGTTTTACTAGATATGAATGTCAAGCGAAGTGTAAATCTAGCCATATGAAATTTCTTAAAAGCACCACAGAACACGACTATATTTTTAAGAATGTATGCCTAAATTTATACTTCGCATGACATTTATTTATCCAAATCGATACCCAACCCCAGAAATAGTCATAAGTAATTTGGGACAATTAATATCTGTTTCTATTTTTTTACGCACTTGATTTACAAATACTCGTAATATTTTAGTATCGCTTTGATAACCGACACCCCAGACATTTTTTAAGATTTGTGCATGCGTTAGAGCTTTACCACTGTTTTGCATAAAAAATTTTAAAAGATTGAATTCTAATGGAGTTAAATGCAATGGCACATTATTTTGTCTAAATTCTCGTTTTTCTAGATCAAGTTCTAGTGTACTAACTTTTAACAGGGGCATGCTCTCTTTTTTGGCAACATGCCTAAATGCGGAGTTGATACGTGCAACCAGTTCTCCCGTAAAAAAAGGTTTTACTACATAGTCATCTGCGCCAAGATTGAGTGAATCTACAATTTCCTGCTCACTATTTCGTGCCGAAACAATAATAATAGGAATGTTACTAAACTCACGTGTCTTTTCTATAAAAAGTTTTCCATCACCATCAGGAAGCCCCAAATCCAACAAAATCAGATCGGGATTAAACTGAATCATCTGCGACATGCCCTCTTTTTGAGTGCCACATACTTTGAGTAAAAAAGCGTGTTCTTCAAGGCTTACTTCTAAAAGTTTTTGTATCTGCTTATCATCTTCGATGATTAAAATTTTATATTTATGTTGTGACATTAAGCTTCCTCGATAGGGATATTAAACTCAAAAACGACACTATTTTTTATATTTCTTGCCCAAATCCTTCCTCCATGTGCTTCAACAATATTTTTGCAGATAAAAAGTCCTAAACCACTACCATTAATGTCATCGCTAATGCCTTTAATTCTGAAAAACTTTTCAAACACCATTTTAAGATCTTCCTCACCAATATGACTGCCTTCATTCAAAACAAAAATTTTCCACCATGAACCCTCTTTTTCAAACCCTAAAGTAATGGTACTTCCATGTTGTGAGTATTTAATTGCATTTTCCAAAAGATTGACAACTACTCGTTCAATTAAAACACAATCGGCTTTAAAAATACCCGACTCTTCTTCGATTTGAATGCTAAAATCACGTTCTTTTAAAATGTCATCAAACTCTTTTGCCGCTTGATAGAAGATGTCTGATATATCACACCAATCTTTTTTGATAACTACTTGATGGCTTTCAAAGCGTGCTGAATCAAGCAAATTATTCATTAAACGTTCCATCTTTTTTACACTAAAAATAATCTGAGAAATTATAACGCGCTTTTTTTCATCTAACCATGTTTCATCTGTTTTCAGCATAGAAACCATTCCCAAAATGGAAGCAAGAGGTGTTCGTAAATCATGAGAAATTGAACCATATAACGCATTTTTAAGCTCTTCGCGCGCAAGTGAAATCGCATTTTTACTGTTTTTCTCAGCAAGTGAAATTCGTTCAAACGAGACTGCCATAACACTTGTAACAGAATCTAAAAACATCTTCATTTCTGTATTCATTTC
>Ga0302250_1002602_pt1 | contig 10847 bp, 10 predicted proteins | sample AAG_RA_Asp_MG_FD_193536 | JGI IMG/M metagenome (GOLD analysis project Ga0302250, IMG submission 193536) | Enriched activated sludge microbial communities from anaerobic digester in WTTP, New Holstein, Wisconsin, United States - AAG_RA_Asp | ecosystem: Engineered > Bioreactor > Anaerobic >... | reverse complement strand
ATCAAACTCAACCACCGATAAGGAGAGCCTGATATATGAAAAAGGAACGCGTCAGACTGTTTGCCATCGCGCTCGTCGGGGTTTTTTTCCTCTATTCATGCGCATCCATGCTGCCCAATCCCGATGAGATCAAGACTGAAGAGGACCGCATCAGGGCGAGAAACCAGTGCATAGCCCTTCACACTGTCGGCGGCGCCCTGGGTGGCGCGCTTATCGGCGGCCTGATCGGCGGCGACTGGAAGGGAGCCGGTATTGGCGCAGCCATCGGCGGCGGCATCGGTTTCGCCTATGCCTGGGGCAAATGCCTCTCTCTGTACTCGACGCTGAAAAGCCAGCCCGCGGCGGGCTACCAGGAAACGGCCCAGAAGATCGGATACAACCAGTCCCAGGGAGACCTCGTCAAGATCCAGAGCTTCAACGCGAGCCCGGCATCCGTCACCCAGGGCGGTTCAGTCAAGCTTAACGGCTCCTATTATGTTATGGCACCTCCGGACCGCAAGGAGATAAAGGTCACGGAAACACGCATCGTCAAGTACTTCGATCCGTCGAAGAACGAATTCGTTGACCTGGGGCAGGTGGACCAGGAGGTCACGGCGGCTCCGGGAACCCGGGTTGCAGACGGCAACTTCGATATCCCCAAGGACGTGCCTGAGGGCCGGTACAAGATTGCTTTCGTCGTCAATGCCGAAGGCAAGTCCGATACGATGGAACGCGAGCTCACCGTCCGGAAGGCGTCGGCATTCGTGCCCGATACCAACAGCATCTACGGGTACCGCACCGAAACAGTGCTCGTTGTCGAAGAGGTCTCAATTCTTCAGAGAACGGCGGGCAGATCCGTCGTGAGGTAGGAAATATCATGAAACGGTGCAATTCACTTATACTGACCGCGTTTCTCCTCCTTTTTCTCCTGGGGGGAAACTGCGTGGTCCTTGCGAACACTACGCCGGTCACGGACGCGCACCTCAACAGCATCAACAACAGTTTCAAACAGAACAGGATAGTGAGCGGGTATGCCGAACTCGACGCCTACGGGCGGGTTCAGCTCAAAGGGGGCTACGAGGACGACAAACAGGTCGACCTCGCCTTCTCCCTCGCCCAGACCGTCGTCGGCGTCAAGTGGGTCTCACCGGTGACGCCGGACAATATCAAGGTAAAGGAATGGGAAAAGAGGATCGGGAGCCTCTTCAGCCGCGCCCGCGTCCTCAAGGAAACAGGGTCAGAGGGTTCCCCCGGTTCCGTGCGGAACCGGTACGCCCTCGTTGTCGGCGTGGGACAGTTCAAGTACGGCATCCAGACCCTCCAGTACACGGTGAGGGACGCGTCAAGCTTTTACAGTTTCCTCGTCAATCCCCAGGGGGCGGCATTCCCGCGGAGCAACGTCTACTATCTCACCGACCAGACGGCGACCCGTGACAACATCATGAAGTACCTCAACACGATCAAGAACGCTGCCGGTCCCGACGATCTCGTGGTGGTCTATATGAGCAGTCACGGCACCCCTCCCGACAAGTTCGGCGGCGTCCACATCGTCACCTACGACACCGAGGTCAAGCCCCGCGAACGCGTGTGGCACACCGCCGTGACGGAGAACATGCTCAAGGATTTCGTCGAGGGCTTAAGGGCCAAACGGCTCGTCATGATCCTTGACACCTGTTACAGCAACGGCGCCTACCGGTCCATTCCGGGCTTTCTGCCTCCCGGCGGCAAGTCCCTCGGGGCCGACGATGATGAAGGCTACGGCATATCGAAGGACTACGGGAAAAGGCTTTTCGGCTCCAAGGACATCGTGCTCGACGAGGAGCCAAAGAAGGCCTCGGGAGCGGCCAAGAGCGTCGACACCCAGGACGGTTACGGCAAGGTGCTCCTGTCAGCGAGCAGCGCCGGTGAGAAATCCTGGGAATCGGACAGCCTCAAGAACAGCGTCTTTACCTATTACTTCGTCGACGGGTTGAAGAGATACAACGGCTCCGTCAAGGACGCCTTCACCTACTCAAAGCCTCTTGTTTCCCAAAGGGTCAAACAGGAAAAGGGGGCGGAGATCAACCAGACGCCGCAGGCCATGGCCACCAACAGCAACTGGAACATGCGCATCAACAAAACGCCCTGATATCAAATAAGGAGGAGGATAGATAGATGAGGAATTGGATCGCAGTCGCCACCATAGCCATTCTGGTTTCCGTGGGGCTCATGGGAATGGGATGTGACAAGATGCCCTGGTCGAAGTCGGAGCCGAAGGCAGAACCGCAACAGCCGGCGCAGGCCCAGGAAAAACCTGCCGCCGCTCCCGCCGAAGCCGCAAAGCCTGCCGCCGAAGCCGCAAAGCCTGCCTCGGGAGAGCCGGGCCAGGAGGTAAAGGCACACTTGAAACAGGGTATGAGCTACGTGAGCATCGCGAAGAACGCCACGTCGAAGGGCGTCTTCAATGAGAATCTGGAGAATGCCATCGCCGAGTTCTCGAACGCGATTAACAAGGATCCCAACTACGCCGAAGCCTATTCGAACAGGGCCGTCGCCTACATGCTTCAGAAGAAAAACAACAAAGCCCTCGACGATCTCAAGAAGGCCAAGGAGCTCAAACCGGACAGTGCGAATATCCGCTATAACCTGGCGTCCGTCCATTCCCTCATGGGAAACACCGATTACGGCCTGGACGAGCTCGATGCGGCCCTTTCCAAGGGTTTCAACGACTACGACAGCCTGAGGAAGGACCCCGACATCAGCAACCTCAGGAAGAGCAAGGAATTCCAGAAGATACTGGAGAAACACAAGGTCTTCATAACGAAGTAACAGCTGCAACTCCAAAGCGAGCTTCTTACGGGCCCCGCGGATCCCGACGATCAGCGGGGCCTCTCGTTCAAAGACGGGCCATGGGTTATGGGTAATGGGTGATAGGTCCAAGAGAATGCGTCCTTCCCATGACCCATCGCCCATAACCCATCACCTGTCTCTCTCCTCTCTCTTCTTTTGCTCTTCTTGACTCCCCATAGGGTTCCCGCGTATAATTGGTCTACCATCGACATGAAAGAAACGAATGGCCCCGAAAACGAAGTCGCTGTCCTCATAACTGATATCCATCAATACTCAAGGCTCACGTCGAATATGAGCGCCGAAGGTATCCGGGATTACATGATCGGTTATCACGGGCGCCTGCAAGCGATGGTTATGGACGGCGAAGGGAGGGCAGACGAGTTCGAACCTTTCGCCGGAGACGCTTCGGTAGCAATCTTCAAGCAGAAACCAGGCGAAGGCAGGGAAGAAAAGTGCAGACGAGCGCTCAAAGTGGCCCTTGCCATCGCCGGGTCCATAGAATCGGGAGAGATCCCCTTCACCCGGATCGGTATCTACGTCGGGGATATTATAGAGGCACCATTCGGTCCGCTCACCCTCAGGTTCGGCAACTGCTTCGCCGCCGCCAACAGGCTCGAGGAGCTCTGCGCCTACTTCGGGACGACGATCCTGATGGACCGCGAGATAGCACTTGCTCAGGACGATCTGGCCCGATACGTCGTTGCTATAGGAAAGATAACGCCGAAGAGCTTTGAGCATCCCATCCATGTCTATTCCATCTACAAGCCCGGGATACACAAGTGCCCGGCAGACGCCAACGAGGACTATCTCCATACCTTCATCACCTTGAAGAACGAGGCGATCGACTATTTCATCGGAAACGCGCAGAAGGGGATAACCCCCAATTTCCAGATCGCGGAACAGAAGCTTCATCAGGCAGAGATGGCATTCGGGGAGGCCACGGGGCAGCTCGATGTGGCAACGCTGCGCATATCGCAGTACATCCACGAGAACCCCTATCCTGTCGATACCTTTGAGCAACAGGGTATGGCGATAGATGAGAAACAGGGTCACTCCATCGGGATCAGGCTCCTCTTGCTCTCGCAGCAGCTCATCAAGGCCTTCGACCGGGAATTCTATCACGCCCTGATCGAGAACACGGATTGGGAGAGCCTGTTCAGGATACACTGGTTCAAGAAAGGTGACGTCATCATGAGGGTAGGCGACGAACCGAACGGCATCTACTATCTTGCCCGGGGAGACGTGCGTGTTCAGGACGACCAGGAAAAGATCATTGCCCAACTGTCTGAGGGTGACATCTTCGGCGAGATGGCCTATTTCACCAACGATCGCAGGCGGAGTGCAACGGTCGTCGCCATGACGGACATCGCCGTCCGCCGGATCTCCACGGAAGACTTCGAGAGGACACCCGTCCTTCACAGTCTTTTCGCCGAGATCGCCCGGCGCAGAACGAGGCCCGTGTAAACCCCTCGGGGGGGGAAGACGGTCGCAGATCCCAAGTCTCAGGTTTCAGGTCTCACGACAAAACACAGAGACCGGTATCATTCCGCCGGACGTTTCAGAATCTTACATGTGGACTTCGGGTCGCACGTATGGAAACCCTTCGGACCATCAAGCAAATCGCGGCCTTCAAGCAGGGGCAAGATTGGCGGGTTTTTGCTAAAACATTTGGGTCTTCTGCCGATAATACCTTCAGACACACGGGAGGTGACACTTGGCAGAGACCATAATATCGACGACACCCTGCCCTCATTGCGGCTCCAGGATGTACGCGGATTTCGATGTCGCCAACGCGGTGAAGGTATTCGTGTGTTCCAAGCCAACTTGTCTGCACCGCATATACCCGGACTACCCGACAAGGACGGGAGATCAGGAAATGTGTTATATCTGCGGGGAGTTATTCACCGTCAATGACGATTGCGCGGGCGTATTATGCCCGCGATGCAAGGCCGAGATGAACAAGGCAAGGGCCAGGGAGAGGCGGGACAGAAGGGGACGGCCGCATGGAAAGGCCACTCGCCCCCGCGAGCGTCGTCTCACGGCCTGACCCGGAAATGGCACCATTCCCCGCTCGTCCATTCTAACTTTCCGATAACATTACCCGTTTCATTGCATGGACGCCAAATCTTTCTCTTGCAATTTTCGGGACCACTATGTTAAAAAATGTACAAGCGAGGTAAAGACTACATGAGTAACTTTCTGGATAAACTGGCCGTCAGGCAGATGGTTAAAGAGGACCTCGACGCCATAGTCGAGATCGATACAAAGGTCCTGGGCGAAAGCAGGAAAGACTACTGGGTCACGAAGATAATAAAACAGGCCGAGAACAGGCCTCCCGATGCATCACTCGTGGCGGAAATAGACGGAAAGGTGGCCGGGTTCATCCTTGGTGAGGTCAGCGGCTGGGAGTTCAAAGTACCCAACAACATCGGCTGGATAGACACCATCGGCATAGATCCCGACTACCAGAACAGGGGCATCGCCAAGGTCCTCGCCGTGGGCCTCGTCGAGAACCTCCAGAACTACGGCGTCGACACCATATACACCCTGGTGAACTGGAACGATTGGGACCTTCTCCAGTTCTTCCACGCCATGGGCTTCTCCCGCGGCGACATGATAAACCTGGTACTGAAAGTCTGAAAGACCGTCTCAGGTTTCAGGTCTCAGGTTTCAGGCAAAAAAAAGCTGAAGCGCAATCATTGACCAGGGCAAACTGGTGCGGATCAGGGCATGTAGACTGGCGTTTCTTTTGGCCTTTTGCTTGAAACCTGGAACTTGGAACCTGAAACGGTCTTTTCTTCCTGGAACCTGAAACCTTCTTCTAGCCTTCTTTCACTATCTTCAGTTTGGCCCTTGTGGTGATCTTGTTGCCTTTCAGCTTGTTGGCGGTCTTGAGGTCGTCAACGTCGATGCCGTACTTTTCGGATATGGACGTCAGTGTTTCACCCTTCTTGACCGTGTGGTACAGGACTTTCTTCGTCGACTTCGCGGCTACGCGTGCCTTCTTGGGCTCGACGTGGCTCACAAGACGGATCTTCATGTTGGGGTATACCCTGTTCCCCTTGAGTTTATTTGCCGAGCGCAGACTCGCCTCATCGATCCCATAACGGTCGCTGATCTCCGAAAGGGTCTCTCCCCTCTTCACGACATGGAAGGCCTTGACAGGGCGAGCCTTGATCTCCTTTTCGGGGCGCACGACCGCCGGCTCGCTTTTCTTCGCCACGGTCCTCGACGACAGGGTCTTCGCGGGGCCATCATTGTCGTCCTTCTTATGCGCGATCTTCGACCTCTCCACGGCTGGCGGATCCTGGGTCACAGCCTTCGCGAGGGCGGTGTACCGTTCCGACCCCCCTGAGAACTTAGGTATGGCGATAACCATCCCCGGCTTGATCTTGAGATCGTCATCACTGCTGTTCACGAGGACGAGATCGCGTTCGCTCACATTGTATTTCTTCACGATCCTTGCCATGCTGTCTTTCTTGCGCACTTTGTATGTGATGACGCTCTTTACCGACGGGAGCTTTTCGAGCTCAGTTTCCAGGCGCTCGGTAAAGGCCTGCCTGTCCACGTCCGACGGCAGCTTCACCATGTAGTCGCTCTTACCCGGAGGGGTGATCCCCCGAAGGATCTCGGGATTACACATCCGGATCGTGTCCATATCACGGTTTGAGGCCCTGGCTATGGCCGCGATCGGGGTTGCTGCGGGGACCTTGACCTCTGCGAACCTGACGGGAGGGTCATAGGTGATGCTGCCGAAACCGAATTTCGCCGGATCTTTCGCGATGATGGCCGCCGCTATCAACTGGGGGATATAGTTCCGAGTCTCGCGGGGAAGCGTGTTGTACTTGTACAGCTCCCAGAAATCGTTCGTGTTGTGCTTCTGGACCAGCCGCCCTATCCTCCCCTCGCCGGCATTGTAGCTGGCCGCGGCGAGATACCAGCAGCCGAACTGGTCGAAGAGGTCCTTGAGGTACTTGGCGGCGGCAACGGTTGATTTTTCCGGATCCCGGCGCTCGTCCACCCAGTAATCGACCTCAAGGCCATACCGCCCGCCCGTGGAGTAGATGAACTGCCACGGCCCCGACGCCTTCGCGTGCGAATAGGCCTTCGGGTTGAAACCGCTCTCTATCATGGCCAGATAAACAAGGTCCTCGGGCATGTTCTTCTCGCGGAGGATCTCGGTAATGATGGGAACGTACAGCCGGGAACGCTTCAACCAGTTTGCAAATACCTTTTTCTTGTCCTCAGAGAACCATTTGATATAGTACTTCACCGCGTCATTGAACACGATGGGGATGTCAAAATTCTGGTTGTAGTTCGTGCTGAGCAGGGTCGTTATGTCGTCGTCATCGTTGACCTTCACTTCCAGTGAGTAAGGCTGGGGCTTTGTTTTCCGCGAGGCCTCCTGTTTCTGCCTAGCATGGGCAACGATCGCCTTCGTCTTCATGGACCGCGTCGTGGAACCCTTCCCCGTTCCGGAAACCCGGGGGGAATCCTCCTTAACGGCCGCAGCCTCGGCGGGAGTCTGGTCCTGCACAGTAGCGGGGGTTCCCTGGCCGTTGATGCCGCCCGTCGATACCTGGTTGTTCGTTGCACATCCTGCGAAAAGAAGAATAAATGCCGCTGCGGCGATAAATCGTTTCATGGTCCCTTACCCTGGTCTCCCTGTTATGGCCTCATTTTGATGATATGTGCAATATGCCTTTCCTGTCAATAAAAAAATCGCAATTCATGAAGCTATTTCAATAACTTATCTTGTAAGTCCCTGTATCCTCTAGAAAAATCATATGCCTTCATGCGCTTCTTGTTCTCCAGCTGAAGCTCTCCGACGATAAGCAAACCCTTGCCGGTAGCCACTTCCAGACCTGCCTTCGTTACACCCGTGATGGTGCCGACGGGTGCTCGTGCCTCGACGCTCTCGTCGACGGATGAACTGTATATCTTGAGCAGTTTCCCGTCGAGATAGGTGAAAGCGGTGGGCCACGTCACAAATGCCTTGACCTGGCAGTCCACCCGGGCCGCACTCAGGGTCCAGTCTATCCTCCCCATCTCCTTCGTGATGATGGGGGCATAGGTGGCCGCCGAATGGTCCTGGGCCCTGCCTTCCATCATACCGTGCCCTCCGATATCATCCAGTATCTTCTGCAACATCTGTGCCGCTTTTTCCGAAAGCCTCTTCGACAGGGTGGTGTAGTCATCATCCCTCTCGATCGCCACCTCTTCCTGCCCGATGATATCCCCCTCGTCCATCTTCTCATTCATCCTTATGAAAGTGATCCCCGTGACCGCGTCACCGTTCAGGAGGGCCCATTGCATAGGCGACGGGCCGCGGTATAGCGGCAAAAGGGACGGATGAATGTTGACGGGGGCGATGGTCGGGATATCGAGGGCCCACTTCGGCACGATGAGCCCGAAGGACACCACAACGTACAGGTCGGGATGATATCCGGCTATGGACCTTGCTTCGTCATCCCTGAAGGAGTCTATCTCGATGAGGGGCAAACCGAGCCTCAAGGCCGCACTCTTGACCTCGTTGTCATCTATATGGTACCCCCTGCCCCTGGGACGCGCCCTCTTGGTCACAACGGCGACCGTTGAATCTTTGATCTGTAACAGGGATGGTACGGAGAAGGCGGAGGATCCGAAAAAAACGATCCTCATGCCTTCTTGCCTGTATACTTTTTTTTGAAAATGTTCTTTTTTATGGGACTCAGGAGGTCGATGAAGAGGACACCGTTGAGATGATCGATCTCGTGCTGGAACGCGCGGGCAAGCTGTCCCTCGCACTCAAAGTCGATGGTATTGCCCTTGAGGTCCGTACCGCGGGCATGGACCTTCTTCGCCCTCTTCACGTACTCGTAGTAGCCCGGAACGCTCAGGCACCCTTCCTCGCCGTTCTCCTCCAGGTGGGTCTCGACGATAACGGGATTGATAACGATGATGGGCTCCTTCTCCACGGGGTTCAGGGAGGCGTCGATGGCTATGAGCCTGAGCGGCAGCCCGACCTGCGGTGCCGCCAACCCCGCGCCATGGGCGAGGATCATCGTCTCGACCATGTCCCCGGAGAGCTTGACGATGGCATCCGTGATGTTTTCGACAGGCTTCGCAAGCTTCCTGAGAACAGGGTCGGGGATCACACGGATATCGATTGTTGACATGCACTATTTTAAAACCATCCGCCCGCAGAGTCAACAACTGGAACACTTTATCTCACTCACGTTGACACCTCCGGCGGGACGACTTAGCTTCATTTCATCTCACATGCCATACAAGGAGGTTCCGGTGGCCGACAAACAAGGTGGAAAGGTTAGAGTCCTCGGTTTCGCGGGAAGTCTGAGGAAGGGGTCCTTCAACAAGATGCTCCTTAAGGCCGCGGTCGGGGTCGCGCCCGCGGATGTGGAACTGGAGATATTCGACATCGAGGGGATTCCCCCTTTCAATCAGGACCTGGAGAACGAACCCCATGAGAAGGTCAGGGAATTGAAGGAAAAGGTCAAGGCGGCCGATGCCGTCCTTATAGCCACGCCGGAGTATAACTACTCCGTTCCGGGCGTTCTCAAGAACGCTATCGACGCCGCGTCGAGGCCCTACGGCACGAACCCTTTCGAGGGCAAGCCCGTCGCCATCATGGGCGCGTCCATCGGCATGCTCGGCACAGCCAGGGCGCAGTATCATCTGCGGCAGACATGCGTCTTCCTCAATTGCTTCGTTCTCAACCGCCCCGAGATAATGGTCCCCTTCGCCGAACAGAAATTCGATGCCTCGGGCAACCTGACGGACGACAGGACAAAGCAACTGATACAGGAACTCCTGACCGAACTGGCAAAGTGGGCCAGAAAACTGGGGCAGACACAGTAAACAGGAGAGCGTTTCCGTCAGCCTGCACCAGGGACATTATCTCGCGCCCGGTTTCCTCCCCTCCACCAGGCAGTCCATCCGGTCTCCCGTGCGCAGGAGCCTGATGTCCTCGAAGCCTGCCTCCGCCAGTTCCGACCTCACCTCTTCGAAGGTGTAGGTGCTCCCGCCACGGGTGTTGACAAGCATGTTGATGGCGAAGAGCGCTCCCGCGGACGGGACGGTGCGGGTCTCATCCATGATGTGATCGCGGATGAGTACGGTCCCGCCGGGGACGAGGGCGGCCAATGCCTTGCGGTAGAGATCGATGTTCTGCCGGGGATCGTTCTGGTGGATTATGGCCGAGAGAAGGACAAGGTCATGCCCGGTGGGCAGGCCATCCCTATAAAAGTCGCCGGGTACGAGGTCCACCCTCTCGGAAAGGCCCTCCGAGGCTATCTTCGCCCGGGCCATGGGTATGACCGCCTCGAGGTCGAAGATCGTGGCCCGCAGGAGAGGATTCTTCCGCAGGAAGGCGGCCGTGTAGGTCCCCGACGCCCCTCCCACATCGAGAAGCCTCCTGTACCGGCCAGGATCGTAGGAATCCGCTATTTCCAGGGACAGGTCCCTGCCTATGACATCCATGGCGCCGATGAAGGCCGCCAGGGTCCCGGGGTCCATCCGGCTTGCGTGCTTGCGCTTTCCCTTGAGCCCTTTCCTCACCACGCGCGAAAGGTCTCCCCAGGTGTCCCAGAGCCTGCTCATGTGGAGCAGCATGGGACGGACCGATCCGGTGTGGCGCGACGACAGGAGCGCCCCGCTCTCCGTGAGAGAGTAAGACTCTCCTCTCTTGGCAAGAAGCCCCAGGGAAGCAAGGGCGTCGAGAAGGCGTGAGAGCGCCCGGGCGTTAAATCCCGCCCTCTTCGCCAGAGCGGCCGAGGTCTCGGGCGTCCCGTCGAGAAGAGTGAATATGTCGAGCTCCGCGGCGGAAAGGATCACCCTGCTCTTTGTGGAGGCGCTGGCGTCGGACATCAGGGAACCATATGGTGTTTGCTGGATCATGGCATTCTCCTTGCGATCCTGTGTTGTGTTCAGTGCGCCGCGATGTGGGTCACCGCGAAGGTCCCCTCCACGGGGTCATAGATCAGCGAAGAGTTCTTTTTCCAGCTGGCATCATCCTCGCGGGGATAGTCCTCGCGGAAGAA
>Ga0302250_1002601_pt1 | contig 10849 bp, 3 predicted proteins | sample AAG_RA_Asp_MG_FD_193536 | JGI IMG/M metagenome (GOLD analysis project Ga0302250, IMG submission 193536) | Enriched activated sludge microbial communities from anaerobic digester in WTTP, New Holstein, Wisconsin, United States - AAG_RA_Asp | ecosystem: Engineered > Bioreactor > Anaerobic >... | reverse complement strand
CAGCCGGACGCCGCGAACCTGCCCTGCCTCGACCAGGAGCTTTTCCACCCGGCAGCCGCAACGCACTTCAATCCGCCCTTCCAGCGAGTGGCGCAGGCGGCTCAACACCTGCCGGCAGTTGTCGGTGCCGATGTGCCGAATGCGCATGGGGAGCAGTTCGAGATCGGCCAGGCGGGCGCGGTCTGCCAGGTCTTCGAACTTCGCCGAGATCCCGCCAAAGACTTCGGTCGGTGCTCCGTGTGCCACCCAGACCTCGTCCGCCTGGCCCAGCAGTTCGAGCAAGCGGCCTCGTTCACGCAACTCCCCCAGTGAGCCCCCCACCTCCGGCGAGAGCGTCAGTTTGCCGTCGCTGAAAGCGCCCGCTCCGCCCCATCCGCAGAGCATATCGCCGGGATTCCGCCGTTCCCGAAGTTCCAGAACTTGGCCCTGTTCGAGCAGCACCACGGAAGCGATGCCTGAGTCGGCCAGGGTCAGCGCGGCAAAAATGCCGGCCGGTCCGGCCCCGACAATGATGACGTCGTATTCCATGGTTCATCCTTTCAGCGCTGGGCGAACTACTCCGGCTGACTCTTCCGGAGACCCTTCTGAGCGCGTTCGAGCTGCTCTTGCAGCTGCTGCAGGCGATACGGCTTCTGGATGAAACCCGCCAGCCCCTTGTCGGTGAAGCGCTCGGTTGCCTCCCTTTCCGTGTAGCCGCTGCAAAGAATGATCGGGATCTCGCTCTGAATTCGCTTCATTTCGCGAAAGGCACTGACCCCGTCCATCCGGGGCATGGTCAGATCGAGCAGGACACAGGCAAGCTGGTGGGCGTGCTCTTTGAAAAGCCGGAGCGCTTCCTCCCCATCCGCTGCGGTGATGGTCCGGAAGCCAAGACTTTCGATGAACGCCGCCGCTACCTCGCGCACGGCGTCCTCGTCGTCGGCAATCAAGACCGTCCGGGCATGGGACCGCGAGCCGGAGGGAACCGACGGTGCTTCGGGGTCGCTCTCACGGGTGCCGCCTTGTTCCCGGAAAGCCGGGAAAAGTAGACGGATCGAGGTGCCAACCCCGGGCGCACTCTCCAGGATGATCGCCCCCCGGTGTCCCCGGACAATCCCGAGGGTAGCCGACATGCCGAGCCCCCGCCCCGTGAATTTGGTAGTGTAGAAAGGGTCGAAGAGGCGCTGCTGAGTCTGCTCGTCCATGCCGCAGCCGGTGTCGGTGACCTCTATGAAGACAAACCGTCCGGCCGGCGGTTTCTGCTCGATACGGCTGCGGCTCAGATACGCCTCATCACAATCCTGGCTCCCGGTCGTGACGCTGATCGTTCCCGGCTGTTCCGCGATTGCCTCTGAAGCATTGGTGATCAGGTTCATGACAACCTGCTCCAGTTGGCCCGCATCAGCCTGTGTGATAAGCGGTTCGGAGGACAGATGGAGGTTCAGGGTGATGGTCCTGGCGACCATGGCCCGGAGCAGTTCCGCCTTCTTCTGCACCAGTCTGCTCAAGTCCACGCGGGCGACCGCAAAGCGTCCCATGCCGACATAAGCCAGCATCTGATCGGTCAGATCCACCGCCCGCCGGGTAGCCACCAGGGCTTGATCCAGCCGCTTGTGGAGAGGAGAGTTCGCGGGCAGACGCAGCAGCGCCAGGTCCAGATTGCCGACGATTACCGCCAGCAGGTTATTGAAGTCATGAGCGATGCCGCCGGCCATGAGGCCGAGGCTCTCCAGTCGCTGTGCGTCAAGCAGGCGCCGCTCCAGCTCCAGCCGTCCTTCTTCCGCCCGCTTGCGCTCGGTGATGTCTCTAATAATGGCCCAATATCCCGTCGGCTGCCCCGCCTGGTCGCGCATCAGATAGGTCCGCAATTCCACTGGCACCAGACCGCCGTCACGGCGGCGCAATTCCTTCTCATAGACATCCGAATAGCCCCTGGTGAGTACCTGCTGCGCCAGGATATCAGCCTCGTACGCCTGCCACCGCTCCGGCGTCAGTTCCTGGTACGGACGGCCAGCCAGCTCTTCTCTCCCGTATCCAAGCAGCTCGTGAAAGACCTGGTTGGCCTCGAGAATACGGCCATCCAGGTCAGTGCTCGCAAAACCATCCCTGAGGCTCTCGTGCAACCGGCGGTATCTGCTTTCGCTCTCCCGCAGCGCCTCTTCTGCCTGTTTGCGGTCGGTGATGTCCCGGGCCACGGCATAGATGAGCTGGCCGGACGGAACGCTCCGCCACTCGATCCAGCGGCAGGAACCGTCTCGATGCCGGAAGCGGTTTACGAAGTTCAGTACCGTCCTTCCCGTCTGCAATTCGGCAACAGCCCTCAAGGTTGCTTCCAGGTCATCGCGATGAACCAGGTCGAGAAAGCGTGTTCCTTCGAGCTCGGAGATGCGGTAGCCGAGGGTTCTTTGCCACTCCGGGTTGAGGCGTCGGAAATAGCCGTCCGTATCGGCGATGCACAGGAGATCCAGACTGTTCATGAAGTAGGTATTGCTTTCTTCTTTGCTTGCCTGCAACTCCTCCTCCATGTGCTTGCGCTCCGTAATGTCACTGAACACAATGAAGGAGGCCTGCTTATCGACATACTCAACCAGGTTTGCGGAGACAAGTGCCCACCGCGGTTCGCCGGCTCGAGTCCGCAGCAGCGCTTCGAATCCACTCACCCGCCCGGTTTTCACCAACTCGGCGATAAACCGCTCGCGAGTTTCCGGATAAACCCAGTAATCAGGCGCATATTCCCCCACTGCTTCCCCGGCGGGGACACCGAAAAAAAGGGCGGCCCGGTGGTTGACATACAAAACCCTTGCGTCCGCCAGGGTGATCACCAGGACTGGAAACTCAAGCTGCTCGATGAGGAGACGATATCGTTGTTCGCTGTTGGCGAGAAGTTCGTTGGTCTTTCGTAACTCCTGCTCAATCCTGTCCCGCCGGGCCATTTCCGCCACGAGCCGCTCGTTGGTCCTGCTCAACTCCGCTATTTCCGCGTCGGTCATCCCTCCATCCTTCTTGATACGTTTATCGGCATCGGCCGGACGGCACTCCAGCTGATCGCCCGGTGCGATCAGCGCAGCGGGGCAACGCTGTCGCCGCGCAATTCGTCTCGTTCCATTGAGGATTTCCCAGGACAAGAATCGTGACGGTGCGGCAGGGAGCTGCAGGAATCAGGGGGGAAGGAGGTGAACGCGCGACAGGAACCACTCGAACCGGGTTGGACGCCGTCTCCCGAGGCAAGGTCTGAGGTGCTTCCTCAAATCAGCCCATCACTATAATAGCACAATGCATTCTCTTTAAGAAGGGGCAGGTGATCGGGAGGTGAGGGACCTCCGGGCGGCTCCCTGATCAGTTGCCCATTTCCGGGGAGAGCCTGCCCATCGGGCCAGGATGAGCTTCGGGCCGAGCTACGGCTCGACGATGCCGACGCTCGCTGCGTTCCAGACCCTGGGCCGCTCCCTTCGCGCCACTCCCAGTTGAGGATTGAAAAGCCCTCTTATCGCCCCGGCCCTTGGTGAGCTTTCACCCCCGCCGCGGGGTACCGTACAAGACTGAGAGCCAGGATGGGTCGAGCGGTGACAAAACCCAGCCCATGCGGCACAGGCGAAAAGCGATGTTTCAACCTCGGCTGGGTATCGGCCATCCAGCCTTCCCGTACAATTGAGTGGTCGCATAGTCTGGATCTGACCGACCCGGTCTGACACTAGCACCGCGCGGCGAAAGTTCGGCACCCTTACACATGTTGCGTTTCGCTCCTCTCAACGCAACCATCCTCGCGCCAGGGCCGATGCTCTCCGTAGCGTTGAATGAACATGAAACGCAACGGCAAGGGGAACAGCAGGACACCTGCCATAAGCGGTTTGAGGCTTATACCGCGCTGTACTAGAAACTGCCCAAATCCACCTCTGTTGTTACTTCTGCACCGGATGGAACCGTGAGAACCGGAGTCCAGTACTGCTTGCCACTTGCGTCCACTCGCAATTTGTAGTCTCGATCAGGCAGCACAAATTCAGCGTTCCCGTCGGCGCCCGTGACTTGGACCTTACCCAGATAAGAACCGGCCGGACTTAAGAGATACACTTTTGCCCCCACGACATTCACTCCGGATTGATGCACATGAATTCTTGCCAAACCATGGGGGATGACAACATCCGTATTTTCCGAGTTGAAGACCTCAGACCAGAACTGATAGCCGAGATAATCGGCTCTCACCTTATAATCTCGGCCCGGCAACGAGAAGACCACTGTGCCGTCGGTATCGGTTACCGCGTTCTTTGACAGATAGGAACCGTTCGGGGTAAAGAGATAGACCTTGATCCCCGCGATGGGTTCGGTGTCATGAAAGAGACTCCGAACGGTAAGCGTCAGGTCTTGATGAGGAATGGAGAAAACGCCGGAGAGAGTTACAGGAACACTGTAGACGTCGCTCCAGAATTGGTACCCCAGGTAATCCACCCGGTATTTGTAGCTGCCGTCGGCGAGATTAAAGCTAACCTGCCCACTGACGTTGGTGCTTCCGGACAAACCGAGATAAGACCCGCTTTCCTTGAAGGCATATACCTTGGCATTGATCAAAGGTCCCTGCCCGTTATCCACCGTCAGCACAAACTCACCGCCACCGGCATTCACCACAACCGGGTTGAACGCATCCTGAACGATCTGCGCCGTTGCCCAGAATTGTTTTCCCTGATAATCCGCACGGAATTGGTAGGTGCTTGCCGGCAGCCTGAAACCAACTCCGCCGTCACTATCGGTGACCGCATTCAGTCCCAGGTAGCTTCCACTGCCGGAGAAGACGTAAACAGGCACTGCCGGGACTCCCTGTCCCGCCATCAGCACCTGAACATTGGCCATCCCTTCCGAGATGGTGACGGTCGTCGCCTGCCATATGAATTCCGGAGACCAGAATTGTTGGCCAAGGTAGTCTGCCCGGACTTGGTACCGCTGTTCGGGAAGGTCGAACGTCGCCTCCCCCATGGCATTGCTGGTTGCACTCAACCCGAGGTATTGGCCGCTCGCACTGAACACATAAATCGGCAGGCCCGAGCGAGCCTGAGCGTCTCCCTGAAAAGTCCCCTGCACGGTAATGGGCACGCCCTGGTGCGGTATGATATGTTGAGCTTCCGCGTCTCCGCTCACAACAAACTCATCGGTCCAGAATTGATACCCGAGATGATCCACTCGCACCCGGTAAGGTCCATCCGCGAGATTGAAGCTGACCAGCCCTTCGCTGCTGGACATACTCGAAATGCCAAGGTAGGTTTCCCCTTTGAACACGTAACACCTGGCGCCGGCCAGAGGCTCTCCTGCTCGTTTCAACAAAGCCAGCCGGTAGACTCCGCCTCCCGTCGATATGGAAACGGCATTGGCCTCGTCGGCCACCAGGTTGCCGCTGGCCCAGAATTGGCTTCCCTCATAATCGGCCCGGAACTGGTAATCCCCGGCCGGCAGGAGGAAGTTCGCCCGTCCCGAGAAGTCCGTCGCCGCATGGAGACCCAGGTATGACTTGGAGGGACTGAAAACGCAAACGTTCACCCCGACCAGGGGCAACCCGGCACCGGTCACCGTGACCTCTGCCGCCGCCAGAGGTATTTCAACATTGGCATCCTCCCAGGTGAACTCTGCCGACCAGAACTGTTTACCGAGATAATCCGCACGAACTTTGTAGGCTCTTTCGGGCAATTCCCAAGAAGCGCCGCCGGCTTCGTCAGTGGTTGCCGAGAACCCAAGATAGGAACCGGCGGGAGTAAAGAGGTAGACCTTGATACCGGCCATTGGGTCAAACGTTTCCCGGTACTTGCCTGAAACCCCGATTTGCGCCACTTCATGAGGTATCTCCAGGACGCTCGCGGTACTTCCCGTTACGTGAATCGAGGTGCTCCAGAATTGGTAGCCCAGGTAATCGGCGCGAACCAGATAAGTCCCTTCCGATACCTCGAAGGCAACCTCACCCTGGTCGGTGCTTTGCTGGTGCAGACCAAGATAGCTGCCTGATGCCGCGAAGAGATAGGTATTGACTCCCGACAGGGGACTTCCCGCAGCCTTTTGCACACTGAGCTGAAGGCTGCCGCCACCAACGTTTACTGAGATCTGGTTGACCGCACCCGCCGAAATGGTCGCTGGATCGCTCCAGTACTGATTGCCAAGCAGATCGGCCCGAAATTTGTAAGTCTTGCCAACCGGGAGTCGGAACTGAACCTTACCCGCCGCATCGGTCGTCCGATATTGTCCAAGGTAGCTTCCAGTCGCAGAGAAAAGATAGACTTTGGCATCGACTGCAGGTCCGGTGTTCATGACAACGGTCACTTCCGCCGTTTCTTCCTCGATGACCATCTCCGTAGCGCAGGTCCCCGGCAACGTGACCTGCGGGCTCCAGAACTGCTGCCCTAGATAATCCAGGCGGAACTTATAGGTACCCGCGGCAAAGCCGGCCAAATCGAAGCCGGCCGTTCCCTGATCGTCGGTGACGGTATAGCTTCCGAGATAGCTGCCCGAGCCGGTAAAGGCATAGAGTCTGGCTCCGGACACCGGCGTCCCCATCCCGGTCAGAACCCGAACCAGGAACTGATCGCCATCGACAGCGCCGCACCCGCACATCCCCGGCTCGATCTTATCGGGATCGGCGGGACAACCGTCACTCGCGTCAGGTGTGCCGTCCCCATCGGTGTCGATGACCGCCACCGGCACCACGGTCATATAAACCTCGGTACCTTCGCCCGGGCAGGTCCTCTGCCAGACGAGCTGCCCCTTGTTGTTGAGCTGGGGGTGTTCGTCCAGACACTCGTCGTTGGTCAACTGATAGATCCGGCCATTGGAATAGAGATAGATTTCGGTTGGTTCCCCGGGGGTCGCGCCCTGCCAGACGATTTGGCCCAAGTCGTTGATTTCCGGCAAGATGTGGTTCTTGGCATCATTCGTGATCTGAACGGTCTGTCCCGTGGCGTGATCGTAGAAAAAGATTGCGTCGCTGTTGCCATTTGCAGGATCCAGATTGGTGCCCCCCCAGACGATCTGGTCGCGGTTGTTCATTTGAGGCAACCAGTCGGTCCCGCCGCTGTTGTCGGTTAGCTGTACAACATTGGTCCCGTCATGGAAGTACACTTCATAGTCGACTCCGTCATAACCGAACCAGACCGCATGGCCGCGATCGTTGATCCTCGGGTCATAAATATACCCGGTCGCAAGCAGGGTGTTGACTCCATCCCGATACAGATAGATGCCGTACTCATTTGATGAAAGCACTTTCCTCCAGATGACGTCTCCCTGGCTGTTGATCTTCCCGTCACTCCCACCGCCCTGAGAAATCTGAACGAGCGTTCCGTCGCGGGTGTCGTAGCGCCACATCTCCCAGAAACTGGTGACATGGTCGTAGCCCAAATAAGCGATCTGGCCGTTGTCATTCATCTCGTAACCCCCAGCGAGGATCCCGCTGGGGATGTTGATTAAGGTACCGTTACCATCCTCGAATAAATGGAGATAGCCCGGTGCGTAGACAAATGCCGCCTGTCCGGCATCGTTCAACATCTCCGGATCGGACGGCAATGGGGAGGGATTGACCCCCCACCCGTGAATACTCCCAATATCGGTGACCGCCCCCGTGTCGCTGTCGTAATAGTAACCCCAGTGCTCCAACCCATTTACGCAAAACCAGACGACGTCACCCCGATCATTGATGAGCGGCAAAATGTTGTTGCCCCAACAGCGATAACCCTCTTGGTATTCCGAAAGCTTGTTGTTGGTGATGGGTTTTAGCGTATAGACCTGAGTGCCTTCGTCCGGGCAGGTCCTCTGCCACACGATCTGGCCCTCGTTGTTGATCTGGGGGTGTTCGTCCAGACATTCGTCGTTGGTCAACTGATAGATCTGGCCACTGGAATAGAGATAGATTTCGGTTGGTTCCCCGGGGGCCGCACCCTGCCAGACGATTTGGCCCAAGTCGTTGATTTCCGGCAGGATGTGGTTCTTGGCATCATTCGTGATCTGAACGGTCTGTCCCGTGGCGTGATCGTAGAAAAAGATTGCGTCGCTGTTGCCATTTGCAGGATCCAGATTGGTACCCCCCCAGACGATCTGGTCGCGGTTGTTGATTTGAGGCAACCAGTCGGTCCCGCCGCTGTTGTCGGTTAGCTGTACAACATTGGTCCCGTCATGGAAGTACACTTCATAGTCGACTCCGTCATGACCGAACCAGACCGCATGGCCGCGATCATTGATCCTCGCCGTCCAATCAATAAACCCGGTCGCAAGCAGGGTGTTGACTCCATCCCGATACAAATAGATGCCGTACTCATTTGGTGAAAGCAATTTCCTCCAGATGACGTCCCCCTGGCTGTTGATCTTCCCGTCCACCCCGCCGCCCTGAGAAATCTGCTCAAGCGTTCCGCCGCGGGTATCATAACGCCACATCTCCCAGAAACCGGTGTCATGGTCGTACCCCAAATAAGCGATCTGGCCGCTGTCATTCATCTCGTAACCCCCGGCGAGGATCCCGCTGGGGATGTCGATGAGGGTCCCGCTACCATCCTTGTACAAATGGAGATAGCCCGGTGCGTAGACAAATGCCGCCTGTCCGGCATCGTCCAGCATCTCCGGATCGGACGGCAATGGGGAGGGATTGACCCCCCACCCGTGAATACTCCCAATTTCGGAGACCGCTCCCGTGTCGCTGTCATAATAGTAGCCCCAGTGCTCCGACCCATTTACACAAAACCAGACGACGTCACCCCGATCATTTATGAGCGGTAAAATGTTGTTGCCCCAACAGCGATAACCCTCTTGGTATTCCGAAAGCTTGGTCGGCGTGCCATAGGGAACAATGTCAAAACCGCCTTGCGCCATTGCCGGAAGAAACGATGCACAGACGACCAACAGGGACAAGCAAATCACCACGATGCATTTCCTGATCATGATTCCCTCCTTTGTCGCAAATGAATCTTCGATTGAACCTAAGCATACAGAGGTTGACTTACCGGGATGACGCTAAAGACAGGTGCACGAAATAGCTTTTTCGGGATTTTTCGATAGCAGCTGTTCTCTGCTCTGTCAAGCTTACACTTCTGGGTGCGATTGAAAGCGTTAGGACCGAGACGGGTGGCAGTCAATTAGCAATTTAGCCGAGCTTTATCTCGACTTTGGCCATTCTGGGGCCACAATGGCGCAGGTGTCAACCGTCTTTCTGCTATATGACAGTTCGTCAAGGTTGTAAGCCACCAGTTCTGTCAGTGCGGCACGGTCTTTCAAATCCCGCTGCCTGATATCAGCCTCCAGCATCTTTGATGCCCATTGTGTCTCCCGCACAGTTCCTGGCAAACAACCATGCGTTTTGGGTGATTTCCTGCACGGTCCAGCTACTCATGCCGCAACGCTTCGATGGGGTCAAGGCGGGCGGCTTTCAGGGCCGGGAAATAACCAAAGATCACGCCGACGGCGGCTGAGAAGAGAAACGCCAGGAGCACGATGCCGCCATTGAAGACAAAGGGAACCCCCAGTATTCCGGCCAGCCACACGGAGGAAGTGAGAGCCAGCACAATCCCGACCAAGCCGCCGAACGAGGAGAGCACCACTGCTTCCACCAGGAATTGCATGAGCACCTCGTTTTCAAGAGCGCCAATCGCAAGGCGGATGCCGATTTCGCGGGTACGCTCGGTCACCGACACCAGCATGATGTTCATGATCCCGATCCCGCCGACCAGAAGACTGACCGCTGCGACGGCGCTGAGCAGGGCGGTCATCATTTGCGTGGTCCCGGTGAGCATCCTGACGATCTCTTTCATGTCCATGACATTGAAGTTGTCGTCGTCACTCGGCGACAGGTGGCGGCGCTCCCGGAGCAACCGGACAATGTCCTGCTGGACTTTTTCCGTCGCGACGCCCTCCTCGACGGAAATCTGAATCATACTGACATCCTGATTCCCGGCCAGGCGCCGCTGATAGGTGGCAAGCGGGATCACCACCAGATCGTCCTGGTCGGTGCCCATGGTGCTCTGTCCTTTTGCCGCCAGCAACCCGATGACCTCACAGGAAAGCTTGCTGCTGGTGCTGCTGGCGCTGCTCGTACTGCTGGAGCCGCTGCTGGCCGCATTGGAACTGCTGCTGCTGGTACTGGCGCTGCTGCTGGTACTCGTGCCATGCAGCCGGATCTTTTCGCCGACTGCATCCTGCCCGCCGAAGAGTTTGGTTTGCACGGTTTCCCCAATGATGCAGACTGCGGCGCCGCTGCGGCTTTCGCTGTCGGTGAACTGCCGGCCCGACCGGATTGACCGGTTGGTAACCGACAGGTATTGATTGCTGCTTCCGACAACCTGGGTCGACCAGTTCTGGTTTCCGAAGACGGCCTTGGCGGACTGGGACGAGACCGGCGCCACGGCCGCCACCGAGGCGACCTCCCCGGCAATGGCCCTGGCGTCGGCTTCCTTAAAAGGAACGCTGCTGGTGGCCTGGCCCGGTCCCAGCCTTTTGCCCGGCGTAACCATGAGCAGGTTGCTGCCCATGCTGGAGATCTGCTGTTTGACCTGGACCGTGGCGCCTCCGCCGATGGTCACCATGATGATCACGGCGGCCACGCCGATGACGATTCCCAGGATCGTCAGAACCGAGCGCAGCACGTTGCGTCGGATCTCACGCAGAGCCAGGAGCATGGTGTTCCAGAGCATCAGGTGTCCCTCACGTTTGGCTCATCGGATTCGACACGACCGTCTACAAAGCGGACGATGCGCCCGGCATACGCGGCCATATCCTGTTCATGAGTGACCATGACGATCGTGACTCCCTGTTCGCCATTCAGCCCGGTGAGCAGTTCCATGATTTCATGGCTGCGCGCCGAATCCAGGTTGCCCGTGGGTTCGTCGGCAAACAGTACGGTGGGGCTGGTCACGATCGCCCG
>Ga0302250_1002599_pt1 | contig 10861 bp, 10 predicted proteins | sample AAG_RA_Asp_MG_FD_193536 | JGI IMG/M metagenome (GOLD analysis project Ga0302250, IMG submission 193536) | Enriched activated sludge microbial communities from anaerobic digester in WTTP, New Holstein, Wisconsin, United States - AAG_RA_Asp | ecosystem: Engineered > Bioreactor > Anaerobic >... | reverse complement strand
ATCGACGAAATTAACGGTACAAGTAGACCTAATTCAAATATCAAATCTCAATCAGTAAGACTTACAACACAGCAACAATATCAACAAAAAGCTCCACAAAAGATGATTCATAAACCAAAAGAAGCACCGAAGAAGGGAGTTCTTACTAAAATGTTGGACACAGTGTTAGGTGAGGAAGCGTATTGCATTCGCTGTGGAGAACCACTCGAAGGTTATAATATAGAAAAACCTCTTTGTGACCGTTGTTATCCTATATGGGCACAGTTTAAGAAACAAGATTATCCGGAGAAGTTTTGTCATGCCTGTGGGCAGGAAAAAAGTAATATCTCATATCAAAAACCGGTTTGTTATGATTGCTATAAAAAATCATATAAATAATTCAATTTTGCCCTTTTATTAGGAAATTCAATCGGTTTGATCCCTCCCCACAAACACCACTGCCTTCCTTGCTCTCCCTTCAAACACCTTCATCACCTCTCACAAAAAAGGGTGCAAGGCAAACCCACTTGATAGCCCAATAATTCACACCGGATATTTCATCTCATTCTTGTTGATCTTTCGATTTATCGCCTCTTTCAAATTGATATTCAATTCGTGGGTCAGCAGAAACAGGTAAATTGCGACGTCGGCAATTTCGTCAGCAATAAGGCCAATCCGTTCATTATCGGATGCTACTTGCTCCGATGGTTCCAAGTCTTTCCATAGAAAGAGTTCCTGCAACTCCGCTGCTTCGATTGAGAGGGCTGCGGCAAGATTCTTCGGGTAGTGGAATTTTTTCCATTCCCTCTTATCGCGGAATTCAATGATCTTCTCAATTTCGTTGGTAAATTCCCACTGTGTGTTCATTGTTTGATCTCTGAAAGACATTCCTCTACATGATCCCGGGTCTCGCCGTCTAAGCACAGCAATCGCGTTTCCAGTATCCCACGAGTCATGAGGACGCGATACACATTGCGCAATAATTTTTGAGTGTCCACAGTCCTTGCTTTCACTGGGCCATCAAAGGATTTTTCCCGTTGTGCAATCCATTGATCTTCCCTCCAGACGAGGTCCTCGCCCCAGATAACGCCTACCCTGTCGAATTCGAAGCCCTGGGCAGAGTAGATGCAGCCGACCTGTTCCTCTCCTATGGGGGTTTCGGCCCAGAGGGTATAGGGGTGTTTTTCCGGGGGATAGTTTGATTTGACTGCCATGGCATTCCAGGGTCGTTTCCAATCGTTAATAATGACATCATCGACCAGTGATCCATCCGGGTTTGGATTGCTCCACGGCCAGCAAAAGCCGGCGACCAACCGGTTTCTTTCAAGTGCGTTTTTCTTTTCCGAGACCACTTTTTCAAGATCAAATGGAGAATCCACGATGGAAAAATCGTACTGGTCTCCCCAATATTCGGGGACCTTTGATGAGAATCCAAAGAGGTAATTTATCCAATCGAGATACTCGGCGCACCCTCCGCATCGGAACTGTGCGTGCAAGTCATACGTGTAAACGGGAATATTGAGCCTCTTGGCAGTTTCTACAATCAAGTCTGTTGCTCCGACTTCATCCGGCCGAACTGATTGGTTATCATCCAGGAAAAATACGATAATGCGGCCGGCGTCCAATATTTCTTCAGTTTGCGACCTCGTGGCACGTTCCGCCTTTGGGGTGTAACGCATGTTCCTTGTCTTCCGGATTCGATGAGCTTCGTCCACAAGGAGAAGATCAAAATCCCCGGGGTTCTTCAAGTGCATATTCCATATGAACAACTTGTTTGCGCCCTTGAACTTTGACCACAGGTTGTATGAAAATGCCTTCCCTCCCGTGGAATGAGCCGCGATGAAATCGTTCCTCACTGCATCCGCAAGAAGCTGCGTCGCTATGACACTCTTTCCGGTCCCTGGACCCCCCTTGACAATAATCGCCACATGATCGTATTTCCGGTGCTCTTTCCTCAAGGCGAGAACCTTTCCCCAGATGGCGTTGTACGCAAGCCGCTGGTTATCGATTAAATGCCACCGCTCATCCCTGTTGACGACGCTGTCTAGCACATCGAGCAACTTTTTGTTCGGCTTGAATCTTCCATTGATGAAGCGGTCTTTTAATTGAATCCCTCTCCCGTATCCTATGGCTTCGTCCAAATACGAGGAAAAATCATAATACATCCCTTTCTTGAACAGGGGGGCTTGCTGGAGGAATTCATTAAAGCGGGGGTCATCGAGGGCGGTCACCTTCTCTTTTGGCATATTATGGCAAAAAGCGCAAGGATTCGCCTGGATATTGCATTCAGCCATCGTGCTCTGGATCTCATCCAGGTGGTTTGCATAATCCAACGCTTGCTGGCATGGGTGGATATGTTCCTGGTCCATGACGAGCACATTCAAGGAATCATCATCCGGTAACTTGGCATCCGACCACTGTTTCAATTCAATGACAGTGGTTGCATAGGATCCCTCTGAATTTTTCCCGAAGAAAAGGGCGTCTATACGACTGAAACCATATGGTAAGTGGTATTCGATTACGACTCCAACATCCTTCTTCTGGATCAGTTCGGCACCCCGGACCAGTTCCGTTATCGAGTTTTCCCAACTCCTCACTTCAGAATTGGTCGGCTGGCAGCGGTGATAGTTGTAATAATGTTGGATTAATTTCCCCGTCAATGAACCGGCATTGACTTCCTTTTGAATTTCCGGCAATGATCCAGACCAAAGGTGCATGATGTGTAATGAATGGCATAATTAATAAAAACGACTCGGTTTAACACCCGCGCTTTTCGTAGCCCGGAGGTATGTTTTCGAAGTCGGTCCATGTAAACCAGTCTCCGATTTGTAATATCCCAGCCCACTCGTTGATAAGGGCGATATCCCCGACCAGCCCCCCATCCCCCTCCCGTATGCAATGGTAGAGGCTCTCTCCAACTTCATGGCTAGGCATTCGTTTGAAATTTTTGAAGAATGTTGATTCGGTTATTTCATCGATTTTCTTGTAAAACGCATAGTTCATCGCACAGGAACTATCGGTGATGATTTTTGGGAATTGCGAGCGCAGTTCAGGTTTTAGGATCTTACTTGCCTGCTCATGGATCAGCCCGATTGACCTTCGCTGGTCAATTCGGAGTTCGGGATATCTTTCGAATATCCACTTTTCAATGTAAATATCCGGTGGGAGGTTTGTCACCTGATAGATGAGCCCGTTTATCCAAACAGGTATCATTTGGTAGCGAAGATCGATAGGAAGCGATTTCAGGAGATTGTTACTGCTTTTTTCAATGTGTGCTATCGCAGCTTGATTCGTCTGTGGATTGGATTCAGGTACAAGCCTGCGGTCCTTCGGAGCAGCATAATACCGACGAATATGGCCACACTCATGGGCAATTTGATGGTTGAGCAGAGAAGAATCGGTGCCTGAAAAAATTACGATGTGATGGCTCATCGAAGAACGGGCAATTTTAACGGTTGCCTGGACGGAGAGACCAGGGTTATGGATGAAAACAAAGGGTTTACCAGTGAGCTGTTCTGTCTCAACTAATATGCTCCTGGTCGGTTCCTTCAAATCCATCGAATTCAGAAAAGTATCAATATCCATGCTGCTTATCGAACATCGCTTTTGCGGCTGAATATTCTTTGGAGAGGTCGAACCCGATGTCAATTTCCGGCTTGAGGAGTTTGAATCCTACGTACATGAAGGAAAGCAATTGCAATGCGGTGAAATCGCCCGGAATATCGCTCACCTTATACGTTGTTTTCGGGTCCGATGGATCCAATCCCCCTTTTCCCAGCGTCGCTATTTCAAAGGCGATTCGCTGGATCTGGGTAAATGACATCTCGTCAAACCTCTCTAAAGCTGCCAAACAGTAATAGACTGCATCCATCCGCAATCCATTCTTTGAAAAGATTTTCCCAGCGATTTCCCTCTGGAGGTCTTTTGAGAGGTTATCGAATTCGTCATCGAAATTCTGGGCAATAATCTTCTCGAGATACTCCGATGACTGGCTGAACTTTTTTTGATGAAACAATACAAGGGCAATACCATACAGGATATGGCGGTTATCCGGCTCCAGATGTTCCGCCCTATGGAAAATCTCCAATGCCTTATCAAAGGCTCCTTTCTGTGCGTATAGGGTTCCTAAGTTCCGCAGGAGGAAAATGTTGTCTGGGTCGGTATTGTACGCCTCCTCGAGAAGTTTTTCCGCCTCCCCTAATTTCTTTAATTGAAGATATGCATAGGCCAGGGCTATTTTACCATTCTTGTATTCGGGGTCGATTGTCACGAGTGTCTCTAAAATTTTCGACGATTCCATGAACCCCTGTAACTCGTTGAGTAATCTCCCGTAATTATAGAGAACATCTGGATTATCCGGGTATTCCTGGTACAGTTCCTGAAAAATGTTGCGGGCTTTGTAATAATCGCCTGTTTCAACGTATTTTATTCCTTTATTTATAGTCTGAATTATGTTTTCCATGGAAAAAAATTCCACCACTTTAAAGATATAATTTGAAACCGGATATTATAACCGTGCCTATTGTGGGTGTATAACGAAAAAGTACGATTTATCATTTTTTCCCATCTAAATTCTTCCCACAAACACCACCGCTTTCCTCGCCCGTCCCTCCAGCACATCCATCACCCTTATCAGCGGTGACGTGTACAGGACCGGCTCAATCCAGAAGTTCATCGCTTTCCCCGAAGTTGACAACCTGGCCGTTCCAACCTTCTTTCCTATCTTCAGCAATCGAATATCTTGCGGTTCCCCATTCAGCACGGCAACCACATCAACGAGCCGAACACAAAATCCCCTGGTGTCTAGGTCAGACCGGATGACCAAATTATCTCCATCAATGTACAGTCGGCCCAGCTTCTCAAATGGGGATTCCAGGTATTCGGTGACGGTCCACCTGCTCAGATCATATGCAATCTTGGATTCAGGTGCAGGGACCTGGGAGGTGGAGAGATTGGCTGCCGAAATCTCCTCACTAACCCTCTGCGCGACACCTGCCTCAACGAACCTCTCCTTCCTCGCAAAGAACCGGACCACCCGCTGCCAGCCCTTGTGAATCAGGTCGAACACACGATCACCTCTGGGATGAGCATTGCCTGGCCTGGAGGTGCGGCCTTCTGCTTCTTCCTCGACAGGCGGTATTGCCGGTTATACTCCCGCACCTGGTCCCGGTGTGTCGCCCTGTACGTTCGCTGCCGGGTAAGCTGCTCGTCGTGGTGCGTGAGGTAATACTCCCGCCACTTGGGCCTACGATTCCGCTTCTCCTTCTCAATCAGCCCGATGGCCTCTGCGATGGAGATCACCCGGACCTCCCGGCGCTCGATGTCCGGAGGTGGGAAGAACAGGACCTGCATGGTCCGCAGGTCGTAGACGAGCGTCACCCGATCACTTCCCCCTGGCCCTGGTCCCTGGCTATCCGCTGGTAGCAGAACTCGCAGAGCGTCGTGCCGCTCCCGCGGTCGATGTAGGCTGCAGCGTCCAGCGTGCAGACGGTGCACCGGCCCACGCTCGCCTTTACGGGTTCCAGCCGGGAGACGTCGATAATCCCGGGCAGGATGACCGCCTCTTGCTGGGCCCGTATCTTTGCACCCTGGTAGCAGGTCTTGCAGATCCGCCGGGCGGTCTGGTCCTCGCGGCCCTTTCGCTCCTCGGTCAGTTTCTCAACGTAGAGCGACCAATGTGCGCTGCACGCAAAGCACGGGGTCCGCTCCGGGATATCGAGGGGCTTGTAGTCCTTGGCCTTGATCCTGGCCGGTTGATCATTCCTACAGCAGATTTCCGGATGCTGTAGTGGTTGTTGGAGGGAAATTCCCGCACAATCAGGTGAGCCTTCTGGAATTGGGGGTGAAAGAGTGGAATTAGTATGGTGTCCTACAGCAGATTTCAGATCACAGACACAGGCAGATGCAGGTATCCCATCCCCACCAGGATACTGCGTATCCGGAGATTTGCTGAAGGGTACCTCATATTGAGTACTAAATAAATTATTTTTATTATTATTATTACAAATAACGCAATCTCCATCGTCTTTGAACCCTTCAGCATTTGCTGTAGGACTGCTGTAGAACTGCTGAAGTGCTGTAGGATTGTTATGGTGATCGTGGTCCTCGTCGAGCCAAACCGCCCCGCCGGTACACCATGACTTGTAAAGATCCGGGTCAAAAGTATAGGCATTGGTCCTCCTCCGCATCGACAGTCCCGAAGCCTCCTCGTCAGTCACCACCGTGCGGTCGCAGTATGCGATCGCCGGGCACTTCTCCAAAATGCCAGAGTACATCGCCCCCCGGCTGGTATAGCCGTGGAGAATCCGATGGAGCGAGGCGTTCGAGAACCCGGTGGCCTTCTGTAACATTGGGATGGTGAACTCAGGCCACTGGCTGCCCTTGATAATCTCCAGGAGATCAGACTCCCGCTTCGTAAGTTTCGTCTGCTGACCTCCAGCGGTCCCGTTTAGGAGGGCGTAGATCCTGGTCGCCTCCTGAAAGTCCTCCATGGTGGCAATCAGTGAGATCACGCTGCCGGTCTTGACCTGCTCTCGCTGCATGAACCGCAGCACCGTGTTCGCCTTGATCAGGTCGAGCAGCATCTCGGGATTCCGCCGGTTCGCGGCCGCCTGGAATCGTATCCGGGTGGCATACGGAATCGCGACACGGAACCTCTGCTGTCCGATCATCTCCCACATCGCCCGGCAGGACAGGACCTCGGGCTGGTCCTCATCGATCGTGTCGGGGACAGCCACGTCCCTCTTTAGGATGCGGGCCAGCACCCGCTGATCCTGCTCCTCGGTGTCGTCGATCCAGCAGGTCAGCATCCGGTTGAAGACCTGGTCGTCGCCGGCCCCCTCCACCTTCGCCACCCACCAGATGCACCGCTCCGGGATGGTGCAGACCTGGGCACGCCGGTCTTTGCTCACCGTCCGGTACATGAACGGTACTCGGAATGAGGTGGTGACACCTTTCAGGATCTCGGCCATGTCTTCCGAGAGTGCGCGGTCGTCGAGGACGATCACCGAGCCCGGCTGCAGGTCCTCAAGGTAGAAGAGGGCCTTGTTGCTCATCGCCCCCTCCAGGCGGAACCGGGCCGGGACCTGCTTGAGCATTGTCCCGAAGGCATGGCTCTTGCCCTTCCCACTCTCCCCGGTCACGGAAACATGCAGGCCGTTCGTATTCAGGACTGATCGGGAGGCGAGTGACATGATGAGGCACTCAGCCACCACTTCGTCGCCTTCGTGGTCCATAGCGAAGGTCCGGAGCATGGCCTGTTTCGGGTCGCCATGCTGCAACGTCGCCACGGCTTCCTCTCTGCCGGGGAGCTCCCCGAGCGAAAGAGATAGAGAGCCCCCGCTCCGGGGTCCGGAAGACGGGACTGCCGGAGATCGGCTGGCCTTCACTTTATGGGGCTCATACTTCTCCCGCAGTTCCGGCCACTTCTGTATCCCGCCCCCGCAGGAAGTATGATGACATCCGGCGTAGATGGCCCCGCTCGGGAACTGGATTGCGAATGCCCCATCCCGGTGAGCACCCGAGAACGGGCATTCGTCCAAGACGAAGAGGGTCCCGCCCTGGTAGGGCTTCTCAACCGCTACGCTAAGGCCATGATTGGTGAGCCATTCCCGGAGGTCGATTGCCGATCCGGGTGCACAGGTTTTCTTCCCGGATTGTGTCACGGGGGGCTGCATCGGGAGTGAAGACGCCAGGGTCTCCAGGAGAACGGAGTCCACCACCCTATCCTGATCCGGCACATCCAGGATGACGCTCCGGCGATGCGGGCGCTCATCGGTATGATCACCCTTCCTCGAGGTGGTCCCGTAGAGCTTCCAGATCCGGGCCGCGTTGAAATTCGCGGTGTCCACGGTACAGGCCCGGTCCGAGAAGATCACGTCCAAGGCCTCCAGCGTCCGCTTTACCAGGTCACGGTGATTGTCGTCGTTCGGGAGGTCGATCCGATAGAGCAGGTGGGCCCCGTTCCCCGAGTCGGCTAGGACCGGAACAGGCCACCCTCGCTCCCTCCCGAGATACGCGGCGATCTCCGCTGCCCGGACGAGTGCTGCCTGGTGCTCCTCGTCGGTCGAGGACACCCCGGAAGGCCGGACCGGGTCGATGTCGACCGGGAACCATCGCCTCCGGATGATATCACTATCCGCGGTCGTCGCGTCCTTCTTCGAGAGCCGCATCTTGATCCGGTTCGCCCTCCGCGAGAGAAGTGCCGGGTTCACGTCGTTGAGGGTGACATAGATCCCGGCGGTCCCACTCGCGTCCAGCGGACCGATTGCCTTAGCCAGTGCATCCTGGTCGTCGAAGTACCCGGATGCCATCCCCTCCTCGATAATTGCACGAACTTCAATGACCTGTCCGGGTTTGAAGAGGAGGGAGAGGGCCTGGACTATCTCCTCTGCCGCCATGAGACATCACCAGAGGAAGTCATAGGTCCGTCTCCACGAGACCTCCCGACAGGACCTGGTAACGGTGCCAGGCTTTACGATCAGTGTAGATCCAGAGGTGCACCGACCCTCCGGCCGGGACCGGGAATGCACGGAGCCCTTCGATCTCTTCCCGCCACAGGGAGGCGACCTCGGCTGCCCCGGTGATCACCTGACGAGTGGTGGTCACCCTGATAAAGAGGGAACCCCCGGTCGGGGTCCATGCCACCAGGTTGATCGGGGAATCGGGGTCGCATGATCGCAGCACCGAGTATCCCGAAGCCCGCAGGAGGTCGCGGGCCAGGTACTCCATGGTCCTCGCCCGGTGAAGGATGGTCCTGCGATGGGAGACTGCTCGTTCATTCCTTCTCATCCTGGTCCGGCTCCTGGTAGTCAGCATTCGCCTGGCAGTGAGGATTCGGGCATGGCTGGCCATCCGGGAGGGTGCAGACCAGCTTTGTCCATTTCCCCTCCTTCCGGCTGGAGAAGTGCGGGCACTTCTTCTTTTTTGCCATTATAGGTCCTCCTGGCTGCCGCGATTGTGGATCAATACCTCTCGGTGAGCGTGGAATATCGAATTTGGAATATACATTCTGCTCACCCCATGGCCTGTGGCGTAACCTTTTTTGCTGTGGCCGGGAAGGATAGACTAAGCTCCCTCTGTGTTGACGTTTTGGAAGGCGAAAACATACCGGGGGGGCCCACTATTCTGCACATGCACGTTCCTCGTCAGAGATGATGATCAGTCCCTGTTCTGTAAAGTACTTACCAATGCCGGCAAAGCCGGTATGGCGTTCATAGGCTTCAAGAGCCTTGCGTCGGGTGCGAAGCACATTGTTCTGCAAGATATCACCTGTATGCCGCCCATTTTCCAGATTGAATCAAGGGGGAGAGTGACCGCATACAAAATTGGTGAAGATGTGTGTGTTTTAAACTCTTTCCGAGGGAGCCTGTATGTGAACCGATAGATCCTTATCAGGGCAAACGGGACTCAACGAGGAGGAGTGGGGATGAAAGGAATTCAAGGGAAACTGTCATATTCGAAGCTCCTCATCTCTTACTAGAAAATGAAGGGATTTGCTCTTGTTCAACCCTGTCCAGGTATCTTCGGAGCATCGTAGAGTTCTTCAACACGAATTTCCGTATGGACTCCTCCTCTGCACATGCTTCAGGAGTTAAAGCTTCCATGCAGTTCCGGCAATAGTCCATTCCGGGAGGATTGATGAGGTTACAGCTCGGGCAGAGGATCGGTTCAAGCCGGGATCTCTCTTTGTCGGTTTTCGGATCCTGGAGACCATAGAGCCGGCTGATCTCGGCATCGATATCCTTCCCCGTCAGATGTGCGTAGGTCATCAGCATCTTGGTGTTGATAGTCCCCCACATCATGAGTTTGACCGCAGTCTCTGAAGCTCCTTCCTGGAGGAGGTGCGTGATCCGCGAGTGGCGGAAGAGGTGGGGGGTGATGTGTTTTGTGATTCCTGCCCGCTTGGCGATACGCCGGAGTTGCACGGCAATCCCGGCCCAGGTAACCGGGTGACGCTGTTGGTTCAGAAAAACAGGAGATTCGGGTGTGACAGGGACCGGGTAATCGCCCCTCCATTCCGCCAGGTATTTTTTCGCCATCACTATTCGGATATACCGCGGGATGCCTGTTTTAAAATCGACATTCATGGCAATCCCTCTCTCATCAGACTTGAGATCTCCCCAGGTGAGTTGGGATATTTCTCCAAGGCGAAATCCCCCCTCATAGAGTGTCATGATAAGAGCCCGGTCCCGTGAAGTACTACACGCTGCAACCAGTGCCTGAACCTCATCGGGATTGAGGAGCTGGGAGGCGGTTTTGGTCATCGTGGGTTTCTTCGGTGTCTTGATGGCCTTTACCTTCTTCTCTGGAAGATCGGAATATTCGTTGTCTATCATCCAGAGGAGGAATTGTTTGAGAATTGCCACATGGTCAACGATGGTATTCTGCTTGTAAGGCCTCCCGCGAAGACTGTCCGATTGCTTCAGGGACTCGATGCCAGTATAGATGCGGCCAATAGTGAGCTCATGGAAAGGGGGGAGAAAGCGGCGCCAGCTGACGAGTGTGAAGCTGAGCTTATCGGTTCGGCGAGTGCTTATCCCGGCTGCGGCACGTCTCTCGGCAAGAAATTCTGCAAGGAGTTCGGCATCTTGCCTGGTAATACGTTCCAGAGACACGGCATGATCGATAATGGAAAATCCATAGATTGCTTTGCTCGAAAAAGGACTCTGTGTATCTGCTTTGGAAGGCATAATTTAGATCTGGAATTTTAGGGTATATAAACAGAAACGGAGGAGAATAGAACCTTTTGTTCTAATGCGAGGGATGGGATTTGAACCCAAGAACTCCTGCGAGACAGGACCCTGAATCCTGCGCCGTTGACCTGGCTTGGCTACCCTCGCTCCTCCTACAGGTAGGATGCAGGGGAAAATAAAGATGTGGA
>Ga0302250_1002598_pt1 | contig 10869 bp, 10 predicted proteins | sample AAG_RA_Asp_MG_FD_193536 | JGI IMG/M metagenome (GOLD analysis project Ga0302250, IMG submission 193536) | Enriched activated sludge microbial communities from anaerobic digester in WTTP, New Holstein, Wisconsin, United States - AAG_RA_Asp | ecosystem: Engineered > Bioreactor > Anaerobic >... | reverse complement strand
CCGTGAGGGTTCTTCGATTTTCCAAGATGTCGAAGACCGTGAGGATGAGAAGAACCCGTGAGGGTTCTTCGATTTTCCAAGATGTCGAAGACCGTGAGGATGAGAAGAACCCGTGAGGGTTCTTCGAAGTGGTGGCCACAACAGTTCCGTGGTCCTCCGTCTTACCTCAGTTCCGGAGGCAGTGCCCTGCCGGCATACTTCAGAAGTTCGAACCAGAGCACGCTGATGATTCCACCTGCCACACAGATGCCCATATCTGCCAGGGAGAGGGGGGAGAACCGGAACAACTCCTGTAAGGCAGGGACGAAAAGCACAAGCAACAGGCAGATCGCGGTCAGTACAAAGACGACTGCCAACGCCCGGTTCGGGGATCGCAGTGATACCCAGATGGTCTCGGTCCACGAACGGTTGGTTAAAATCAGGCAGAGGTTGGCAACGACAATCGTGGTGAAGGTTATGGCCCGGACCTCGGATTCGGCAAGCCCGCGGGAGAGGGCACCCAGGTAGATCGCAAAAACAACAGCCAGTACAACAAAGCCCTGCAGCAGGCTGAGCACGAGTGTCCGCCGGGTAAAGAGTCCCTTGTCACGGTGGCGGGGCGGGCGGTTCATAATATCGGGCTCCTCTTTCTCGGACTCGAAGACGATCGAGCAGGTCGGGTCGATGATCAGTTCAAGGAAGACGATGTGGACCGGCAGGAGGACAAGCGGCAAACCGAAGAGTACAGGGATGAGCGACATGCCGGCGATGGGTGCGTGAACGGAGATGACGTACGCCATCGCCTTCTTGAGGTTGTCGAAGATCCGCCGGCCCAGCCGGACCGCTGCGACAATCGAGATGAAGTTGTCGTCAAGCAGGACAAGCGAGGATGCCTCGCGGGCAACGTCTGTCCCCCTGCCTCCCATGGCGATCCCGATGTCCGCGGATTTCAGGGCCGGGGCATCGTTCACACCGTCACCGGTCATGGCCACTACTTCGCCGGTTGTTTTCAGGGCATTCACGATCCGGAGTTTCTGCTCGGGGACAACGCGGGCAAAGACGCTGGCCGAGCGTATCCGGGCCTGAAGCGTTTTGTCGTCCATCACGTCGATCTCAGGGCCGGTAATGCATCCTGCTCTATCTTTAAGGCCTATCTGTCGGGCGATGTTTGCTGCAGTCTGCGGATAGTCACCGGTGATCATGATGACGCGGATACCGGCAGCTTCACATTCCCGGACCGCATCAGGCACCTGCGGACGGACCGGGTCGGCAAACCCGATGAGCCCGATAAAGGAGAACGCGAAGTCATGCTGCTGGGTCGGGAGGCCGGCAAGCGAGAACGATGCACGCGCAACCCCCAGCACCCGGAGGCCGGATGATGCCATGCCATCTACCCGTCCGGCAAGTTCCTGTATCGCGGTAGTGTCGAGATGGCAGAGGTCGGCGATCGCCTCCGGCGCCCCCTTTGCCGCGATGACGAAACGGTCGCCATCCGGCGAGCGCCAGACATTGGACATGGCAAGGAGACCGGGCGAGAGCGGGTATTCCTGCACCAGGATCCAGTCCGCATGGATGTGCTCGGTCTTCCCGAATGCCCCGTCTTTCAGCTGGAGCAGGGCCTTCTCCATCGGGTCGAAGGGATCCTTCTTGCAGGCCAGGATCGCGTACTCCGCTACTTCATGGCAGCTCTCCGTGAGCATGCGGTGGTCTGACGGGTTATAATCGCAGAGTTCCCCGTTGGCATACAACTGGGCAACCGACATACGGTTCTCGGTGAGCGTGCCGGTCTTGTCAACGCAGAGCACGGTTGCGGAACCCAGCGTCTCGATTGCCGGGATCTGCCGGGTCAGCACCGATCGCCGGGAGATCCGCCATGCCCCGAGAGCGAGGAAGACGGTAAGGATCACCGGGAATTCCTCGGGGAGGATGGCCATGGCGAGCGTGATCCCCGCAAGGAAGCCCTCGATCCAGTTGCCCCGCGTCAGGCCGTACACGATGACAATGACGGCGCAGAGTGCTGTGCCGGCAAGGGCAATGACCCGGACGATCCGGTCGATCTCGCGCCTCAGCCGGGTCTCGGAGCGCTCTACGGTCCGGAGCACCAGCCCGATCTTTCCCATCTCGGTCCGGGCACCGGTAGCACGGACCTGTACAAGCCCCTGCCCGGAGACAACGAGCGTTCCCGAGTAGACGAAGGGCTGGTCATCACCACCCGGTCGCCCTGCTGCCGCCGCCCTCTCTCCGGTATCTGCGATCTTCCGGACCGGAACAGATTCCCCTGTCAGGAGGGATTCATCCACCAGGACATTGTTTGCCATCATCAGGGTGCCGTCAGCAGGGACGCGATCGCCCTCGCACAGGATAACCATGTCGCCGGCTACGACCTCCCTTCCGGGGATGCGCTGTTGTACGCCGTCACGGATCACGAGTGCCCGCGGGCTCGCCAGGTTACGGAGTGCCTCAAGAGCCCTCTCGGTCTTCCGCTCCTGGTATACTGTGATGCCGATGACGAGCACAACAAAACTCATCAGCATCAGGCCTTCGGAAAGGTCGCCGAGCACGAAATAGATGAGGCCGGCTGCCACGAGCAGGAGAAACATCGGCTCATGGATTACTTCGAGGACGATGCGGAGGATGCCCCGGTGCGACCCGGAGGGAAGTTCATTATATCCCTCTGTTTTCAGCTGCTCTTCTGCAAAGGATGCTGTAAGACCCGTGATCCCGCTGATGTCAAGAGATGGCACAGGAGACCTCCCGGGATTTCAGGCAGTAAAAAACAAGAATGGTCCCGCACCGGCCAGAAGAGAAGAGTGTGGGTGGGAGGCCCGTACTGCTCATGGTTTTACGGATATCGGGTTGTGAGCTCATAGGGCTTTCGCTGGACGGAGCAATTCCCGAAGAATAAGGAAGAGATCTGGATCGGCGAGGGGTGTGGGGCTCACCTGTTACTACTTTTTTTATTTCGGTTCGGCAACGAACTGTTGCCCTTTCTCTGTCAGTGAGTAGATGATCCAGTTACCGTGGTACTCCCCCTCGATGAGACCACTTTCTTTCAGGATATTGAGGTGGTAGGATAGTTTCGAACCGGAGAGACGCGTGAACCGGTTGATGATGCAGACACAGAGCGGCTGGTCGCGGATAAGGTAGAGAACCGAGAGCCGCAGGGGATCAGAGAGCGCGTGGTAGACCCGGCTCGTTTCTTCGAGTTCATCTTCCGGGGGCATTCGCTCCAAGAGAGCATCCAGACCGCCGAGCCTGTCAAGCTCCTGCTGGATCTGCTCGGGAATATCCGGTACCTTTCCCTCCGGTTTGCATCCGGCTGTCTTTTTACAGCAGGAGTGTGTCACGCGCCTCATTTCAAAATAATCTGAAATGAAAAAATATATAATCTTGCCCTGTCCACAATGATTCAACAAAATTTGAAATACAGGGTACCATGAGCTGCATTGACACTGATACACCAGCCGGGCAGGATACCGTTGCCACGGAAGCAGAAAAGCGCAGGGTGGAGGACCTCCCATGGAATCCCCATCCGAAATTCTCCGGGGTGTTCTTACGGCATCTCGTAACCGGGAGGGATACCGGTGGCCGGATGAGCCTCCACCATGTCCGCGTCTACCCGGGTTGTGAGATTGGCGACCATGCCCATGCAGGACAGGTAGAGATCCATGATGTCATCTCAGGCGAAGGGAGATGCATACTGGCCGGAAGGGAGATCCCGTACAGCCCTGGTGTTATGGGTATTATGCCTGCCGATACCGTCCACCGGGTGATTGCCGGAGACAACGGACTCCTGCTGCTTGCGACATTCTCGCCGCCGCTGGTATGAAAGGGGGAAATGATATGGAACAATCCAAAAACCCATGCACCTGCATGCCAGAACTACAGACCCGGTCATGTGGCTGCCAGGAATCCGCTCTGAAGCCTGCAGGGATACGGACCACTGATAGCACGATCACCTTCGCAAACCGGTTCGACCACTTCCTTGCCCGCTGGAGCTGGAAGCGGGAGGCGCACCGGGTGGAGCCCGGCCTGTACCGGCTCGGGAACCCGGGTACGGAATCGCCGGTCTTTGCATCGGCCAACTACACGCTCAGCTTCGATGCCCTCCGCTCGGCACTTGCCGGGACAGATGCATGGATCCTTGTGCTGGATACAAAGGGGATCAATGTCTGGTGCGCTGCGGGAAAAGGGACGTTCGGGACGGATGAACTGGTGCGGCGCATTGAGTCCACCGGCCTTGCCGGTATTGTCAGCCACCGGAAGGTCATTGTCCCGCAGCTCGGGGCCCCGGGAATATCCTGGCCGGAGGTTATGAGAAGGACGAAGTTCCTGGTCGAATACGGCCCGGTCCGGGCCCGCGACCTGCCGGAGTACCTGAAGACGCACGCGGCAACGCCGGCCATGCGCCGGGTTGAATTCCCGTTCATTGACCGGCTCGTCCTGACACCGGTAGAGTTCATGCACGCGATACTCCCGACAGCCGCTCTCGCGGCAGCCCTCTGGTTCCTTGCCGGGCCGGTTGCAGCGCTCGCGATCATTGCCGCTGTCCTTGCCGGGACCGTTCTCTTCCCTGCCCTGCTCCCGTTCATTCCCACGCACGACTTCTCATCAAAGGGGCTGATGCTGGGCGTTATCATCGCCATCCCCTTCGCGTACGCTTTCGGCACTGCTGCCGGCGTACCGGCCTGGGCGAATGCTGCGGGTGCTCTCGCAGCAGTCCTCGTCATGCCAGCGGTCACGGCATACCTTGCCCTCAACTTCACGGGCAGTACTACGTTCACGTCACGAACCGGAGTGAAGAAGGAGATCTTCCGGTACGTGCCGGTCATGGCAGTGATGGCGGCAGCCGGATCGCTTGCGGCAATCATCCTTGGCGTGAGCCGGCTCCTCGGGGTGATCTGACATGTTCAACTCGTATACTGAAACATCCCTGGAACTGCATGCCGATCGCTGCATCAACTGCAAACGTTGTATGCAGGTGTGCCCGCATGCGGTCTTTACCGAAGGCAGGGAGCATGTCATCCTGTCCCGGCCCGCGGCCTGTATAGAATGCGGTGCCTGTGCGAAGAACTGTCCGGTGCAGGCGATCGAGGTGCAGAGCGGCGTTGGCTGTGCCTGGGCGATGATCGGTGCAGCCCTCCGGGGAAAGGACATGGACACGGAGTGCAGCTGCGGCGGGGAAGACGGCTCCTGCTGCGGAAATTCCTCCACCTAAAAGAGCTGTCCGTCCTGCAGGATACCTACGTCTTGCAGCAGAAGGGCGTGGATCCTGCGATCCCGGAAGACCAGCACGAGACATAAGTTGATGTGTCATGGGCACAAATAGATGCCAACACCATTCCGGGTACCGATTAGCTGGCCTGGTTCTCCCTGCCGCATACCATCACGGCGTCCAGGGATAAAACGGACACAATGCACATATCGATAATACCGGGCCGGAAACCGGCCCGGCAGAACTGGCGGGAGTCCCGATGATCCACCGTCACGTGGTGACGGCCCCTGCTGCCCTTTGCCGTACGAGGACTATTGTCCTGCACAAACGACGAGAGATGTTCAGCGGTATGCCGTAACGGGCCTGCAACAAGGTTTTCCCCTCCTGCCCTGTGAAAGGCTGTTTTTCAGCCTGTAGGGCAGAGCAGTCCCAGTCTATAATCAGCGGGACAGATACACAAGGAAACCCGGAAAATTGTCCCATCAGGAGATACAGCAACCATGGAAATAGAAATCATAGCCGTTGGCGGATACGACGAGGTCGGACGGAACATGACCGCGGTCCGCTGTGGCAAGGACATTGTCATCTTCGACATGGGCCTTCGCCTGGACCAGCTGATGATCCACGAAGATGCCGAGGTCGATGAGATGCATTCCCTCGACCTGATCAAGATCCGGGCAATACCGGACGACACCGTCCTCCAGAAAGTCGAAGGGGCCGTAAAAGCCATCGTCTGCTCGCACGGGCATCTCGACCATATCGGGGCGATCCCGAAACTCGCCCACCGGTACAAGGCCCCGATCATCTCTACCCCGTACGCCACGGAACTGATCCGCCAGCAGATCGAGGGGGAGAAGAAATTCGGCGTGGCCAACCGCCTTGTCGCGCTCCGGGCAGGCCAGAAATTCACGATCTCCCCGACCCTTGTCCTGGAATTCGTGCGCACCCAGCACTCGATCATCGATACGGTGACCCCGGTCCTCCACACCCCTCACGGCGCCGTGGTGTATGCCTGCGACTTCAAGTTCGACCGGACACCGGTCATCGGCGAACCACCGGATTTTGCACGGATGCGGCAGATAGGAAAGGAGGGGGTTCTCGCGCTTATCGTGGAAAGCACGTACATCCACCGTCCCGGCCGGTGCCCGAGCGAGCGGATTGCCCGCGATCTTGTCCGGGATGTCATCACCAGTTTCGAGGATGACAAAAACGGCATCGTGGTCTCGACCTTCTCGTCCCACATCTCCCGCTTAAAGACCATCGCGGAATGCGCCCACGAGATCGGCAGGAAACCGGTATTTCTCGGGCGGTCGATGGAGAAGTATTCTGTCACTGCTGAGCAGATGAAGTTCGTCTCGTTCCCGAAAACGGCGAGCGTGTACGGGAACCGGAAGACCGTTGACCGTATGATGCGCCAGATGATGAAGGAAGGAAAGGACAAGTTCCTGCCGATCGTTACCGGCCATCAGGGAGAACCCGGCTCCACACTGACGCGGATGGCACTCGGGGAGACGCCCTTCCAGATCTCGAAGGGAGACAAGGTGATCTTCTCGGCAAATATCATCCCGAACCCGATGAACATCGGGAGCCGGTATGCCCTCACGCACCGGCTGAAATTCGCCGGCGCCCGGGTTTTTGAGGACCTGCATGTCAGCGGCCATGCGTACCGGGAGGACCATTACGAGTTTCTCCAGATCCTGAATCCCGAGCACATCATTCCGGCCCATGCGGATATCACGATGACGGCAGGATATGCTGAATTCGCCGGGGGACTCGGGTACACGGCAAACAGCACGGTCCACCCGGTCAAAAACGGGTCGCGGGTCCGGGTCCACTAACGCAGCGCGATACGAATCGTGACTCCGGGCTGATACGCCCGGAGGGAAGGGATCACCAGAATGATCCCCCCTCTCCGGTTCCGGCTTTTTTATCTCATAGTATAACCTGACTTCGGGGAGAACCACTCATTTGGAGTGTCCTCCGCAATACTCCATGAATTTCCCATACCTTCAAGAAACCCGGGCACCGATGGGTACTAGAGAACACCATGAGCGAGCCCATGGACAAGGTATCGGCCGATCGCATCAAGCAGAAGACCGCACGCCTCTCGGTCATCTCCAACTCCATCCTTGTCGTGATGAAGTTCGTCATCGGGTTTGCCATTGGCTCTGTCAGTATCATCTCCGAGGCGATCCACTCATCGATGGACCTCATTGCCGCGGTCATCGCGTTCTTCTCGGTGAAAAAATCATCGGAACCCCCGGATGCCGGCCATGCCTTCGGGCACGGCAAGTTCGAGGATATCTCCGGCCTTGTTGAAGCCATCCTCATCTTCATTGCAGCGTTTCTCATCATCATCGAGGCAGTAAAGAAACTGCTGGGCGAACCTACCGAGCACTTCACTCCCGACCTGCTCATCCTCGGTATTGCGATCATGGGCATCTCTGGTCTTGTGAACTGGTACGTTTCAAGCCGGCTCATGAAAGTCGCAAAGCAGACAGAGTCTATTGCGCTTGAGAGCGATGCCTGGCACCTGCGGACTGATGTGTATACCTCCCTCGGAGTCATGGCCGGGCTTATCCTCATCAGGCTGACGGGTATTCCCCTCTTCGATCCGCTCTTTGCGCTGGGGGTTGCCGTTATCATCATGAAAGCCGCATTCGACCTGACAAAACGGTCCTTCTCGGATCTCATCGACCACAGCATACCTGAAAAGGATGAGCAGCGGATCCGGCAGATCATTTGCGAACATGCAAGCGATTACGCGGGGTTCCACGACCTGAAAACCCGCAGATCCGGCCCTGAGATCTTTATCGAGTTCCACCTTGTGATGTCCGGGGAGATCACCGTCATCGAGTCGCACGATTTTGCCGATCACCTGGAAAATGATCTCATGCTCGAATATCCCCGTTCAACTGTCACGATCCATATCGAGCCATGCAGCGAAGGCAAGTGCAACCGCTGCGGGGAGTTCTGTACCTTCAATAAGAAAAAGGATGATTTCGGGAACAACGACGACCTCATGCACGAACAGAAGGAACAGCCGGAATAGGGTGGATCATCACGATCGCCAATTTCTCACTACACTATCGCTGGATTTATCTGATAGCACCGATATGGTGTAGATAACGCCATCCCCTGATGGATGGAGGTCATGATCATGGCAACAGGTGTCAAGATACCCATCAATTATGCACAGGCGGCCGAATCGCTCAGGAAACTCCTGAAGCTGAAAGGCTCCCCGGTTGCGTTCCGGTTCGCGACAAAGAAAGAGGACATCCCTGCTGGCATGGAGAAGCTCGACAAGACGATCCGGCACTGCTCCATGGTCGGGCTTGCCAGGAATGAAGGGAAGATCTTCTATTCCACGGTGGAAAACCACGAATGCAATGGCGGTGCCTGGTCGCTGGGCTTGAAGGAGCTCACCGAGACCTTAAAGACCGGCGATTTCTACTTTAAGCTGGGCAAGTTCGAGAGTTCGGCTGCCTGCAAGCGGACCATCGACCGGGTCGCCCACTTAAACCCCGGTGAAACCTACGCGACAATGTACGCTCCGCTCGAAAAGGCTCCGTTCGACCCGCAGGTCGTCATCATTGTCGCAAGCCCGTGGGCCATGCTTAAGCTTTCGCAGAGCACTATGTTCCGCGTAGGCGGGAGGATCCATGCGGAATTCGCAGGCATTCAGTCGGTCTGCGCCGATGCATGTGCCCAGACCTACCTGAACGGGAAGGTCAACTTCTCGCTCGGGTGCGATGGTTCACGGAAGTTCTCCGGGATCGAGGACGGGGAGATGGTAATGGGCATTCCGGCCGAGATTTTGCCCGAACTTGTCGAGGCGCTGAACGTTGTTGCAGCCGCCCCGGGATCGAAGCCTGGTGCAAAATAACTTTTTTCACACACTCCCGATATACACCGGAATGATCAGTTTAAAAAAAGATCAGATCAGCTTCGATCCCGCTGTTGGTCCGGGCTTGCACTCGAAGACTTCCGTGATCTTCACGATGACCAGCGACCGTGCAGGAAGTTCGGGCCTCTTCCGGTTGATCTCGGCCTTCATCTCCTCATACTCCTTACCGCTGTTCTTGATCGAGGCGACTCCCTTGATCTGGAAACAACCCTTGATCTCCGGCCCCCAGATATAAATGGCAACCTTCGGGTTGGTGCGGATGTTGGTCATGCTCTTGTTCATGAAGTTGTCCGTGATCCAGATGGTCTCGTCATCGTGGAGGGAGACCATCGCAAGGGGGACCACGTTTGGGGTCCCGTCCTTCGATGCCGTTGCCACCGGGAAGACCTTCATCTTCGGGAATGCTTCTTTCATGTCTGCGTTCAGCTTCACCATGGTGCTCTCACCAGATTTTCCCAAGGATTCGCAAAATCATATACTTTGTGCATTATATCCGGCACAGGGCCGGCCCGCACCTGCACCCTGCCTGCCACAGGTTGATATGCTGCCGGAGCAAGACCGGTGGAGTGATAACCATGCAGGCAAATCCGATGGAAGTGTTCAGGAATGAAGCGCCGGAAGTAGCAAAAGCGTTCAACGGCCTGATCAACGCCCTTGTTGCATCGAAAGGGCTCGACCAGAAGACGAAACAGCTCATCTACATCGCGATGAAGGCCTCGGTGGGCGACCAGATGGCGGTCCGGGCCCACGTCCCCATGGCGAAGGCTGCCGGGGCGACAAAAGAGGAGGTCGTGGACGCCATCCTCATGACGCTCACGGTGTCCGGGATACGGGGCGTTGTCACCTGCCTGCCGGGTGCGGTGGAGCAGTATGCCTGATCCGTTTTTCACGACGCCACCTGCCATCGTTTCCCTTATCTCCTGATGCGTTCCACTGTTGAGTGTGATGCTGGAGCCACCGGTCAAGAAGGTGCTGTACTGGTGCGACGAGTGCAACGTCCCGCTGGTCGCGAAGAGCTGTGCCTGTGGCCGCGAGGGAAAGAGGATCGAGCTCCTCCAGCCCTACGAGCTCCGCCCCGCCCTCTCCGCAGACCATGCACTGATCCGGCGGCTTGTGCAGGAGCAGTTCGGCGATGTTCCCGTGGCAAAGGTCCTCCTCCTGAACAAGACCGGGGGTGTCGACCGGGCAGACCTCGTGCTCATGCACGGGGAGCGGTTTGGCTGGCTCACGTTCGACCCGGTGAAGCGGAGTTTTGCCTTCGATCTCGCTCCCGAAGTGCTCCCGTTCATTATCCGGTATGCAACCCGGGGTGTGCTGGATCTGGAAGCTATAACGGATATCAGAAAAGGACAGGGGAGGGTTGGCGGGAAACGCCTTGTCCTGACAAGGCCGGTCCCGAACGGGTCCGTGATCGTGAAATACAAGGGAAAATACGGGACAGGCGTGGTAAATGACGGGTCGATCAAGGTAAAGGAGCTTGCCGCCGTTGAGCCCCGCACCCGCCCGGACCCGGACTGGGATGTGGTGATCGAAAAGAACCGGTACCATCTGAAAAACCTGGAGCGGAACGCGGTCCGGGCGATAAAACACCACATTACCGACCGTCCCACCGCGAATATCTCGTTCTCCGGCGGCAAGGACAGCACGGCAGTGCTCCACCTTGCCCGGAAGGCCGGCGTGACAAAGGCCTTCTTTATCGATACCGGTCTTGAATTCCCCGAGACAATCGCATTCGTGAAGTCGCAGGGAGTCGAGATTGTCGGGGGTG
>Ga0302250_1002597_pt1 | contig 10877 bp, 9 predicted proteins | sample AAG_RA_Asp_MG_FD_193536 | JGI IMG/M metagenome (GOLD analysis project Ga0302250, IMG submission 193536) | Enriched activated sludge microbial communities from anaerobic digester in WTTP, New Holstein, Wisconsin, United States - AAG_RA_Asp | ecosystem: Engineered > Bioreactor > Anaerobic >... | reverse complement strand
TGAGCCACATCCCCTTCAAGGGCCACCTGGCCGACGTGCCGGTGTTCGCCGGCCAGCACCACGAGCGGCTCAACGGCCGCGGCTACCCGGACGGCGCCGGGCGGGACCGGATCCCCATCCAGTCCCGCATTCTGGCCATCGCCGATTTCTACGAGGCGCTCAGCGCCAAGGATCGCCCCTACCGCCGGCCCATGTCCAAGGAGGAGATCATCGCCATCATGCGCGAGTCGGCGGCGCGCGAAGAGATCGACGGCGACGTGCTCGAGGTGATGATCCGGAGCGACCTGATCGACGCGTTCGAGGCCCTGTTCGAAGACCTCCGGCAGGAAGGCCTCTCCGCCTACACGACGCCCCCGCTGTGACGCGGCCGGAGCCGCGCGCCACCCATCCCCTGGCGATTCGAGCGACGCCGGATCAGTTGAACGGCCGTGTGGAGGTCATGAGGTCGCCGACGTTGGCGGCGTCGAAAAACCCTTTGAAGCCCCCGAACCGCTCGATGTATTCGGTGATCTCGAGATTGTACGGCGAGGGGGCGGTGAAGATCTGATAGAGGCCGCGCGCGGGGCTGCCGATGATCTCTGGGGTGGTGAAACCGAGCCCCCTCCTCCGCTGCCCCGCCACGGTGGGCAGGATGCCGGGGGTGTAATAAGCGGTGTGATGAACCCGCGGCCCGTACTTGGCCGCATACCTCGCCACCACCGATTCCGGGTCCCAGCCGTAGGAGATGACGATGGCCGGCTTGCGGTCGCCGAAACGGTAGACGGTGGTCTCCGCCTTCTCCTCGTGGACAGTGTAGCACTCGCTGTAGCGGTACGGGGTCAGGCGCATGATCCACTCGGCGGCGGCCCGGATGCCGTCCGCCCGGATGCGGTAGGCGATGTGGTCCACTTCCCCCACCGTGTGCGCCGGCGCCGGCTCGACCACCGCCGGCGGCTCCAGCGGCTCGAAATCGACACCAGTGAACCAGTCGAAGCCCGCACCGTCGGTGTAGGCGAAACGATCCTCCAGGCCCGGGATCGGGTCGGTGACGATCCCCATGCCCGTCCGCCGGCAGGCTACGCCCGATCCGGCAAGCGCGCGCTCCGCCGCGGCCAGGTCGGCGCAGCGGAAAGCCAGGCCGGCCAGACGGGGAAAGCCGGACAGGGGGCCGGGCTGCTCCTCGACCACGATCCCGACGGCCGCCCCGGCCAGCCGCAGCACGTGATAGCGGCGGTCCGTGGCCCGGTGACGGAAACTCCCCGCCGGACGGAAGTTGGTCAGCGTGGCGTATTCGGCGACCAGCGCTGCGGCGTGCCCCTCGCCCACGACGTACTGCAGATGGTGGATGCCGTCCACGATGCCGTCGAGCGGCGACGGCCCCAGCCGCGCCCGCAGATTCTCCAGGTCGCTGCGCACGCTGATCATTCGGGCACCTCCTTGGAATCACGTTCGGGATTATCCACCGGCGGCGCTTCCGCCTCCAGGTTGCCGCTCCACAGATAGGTTCGGGTCTCGGCCACGGCCACTCCGCTCAGCAGGAGCAGGGCCACCAGATTGGGAACGGCCATGAGCGCGTTGGCGATGTCGGCGAACGACCAGACGATGGGCAGGGTGACCACCGAGCCCACCAGGACCATGGTCACCCACAACCAGCGGTACGGCGGCACGGCCCGGGCGCCCGCCAGGTACTCCACCGCCTTCTCGCCGTAGTACGACCAGCCCAGGATGGTGGAGAAGACGAAGGTCAGCAGTCCGATGGTGAGTACCACCGGCCCCACCACGGGCAGGTCGGCGAACGCGGCATGGGTCAGTTCGGCTCCCACCAGCCCTTTCGTCCACTCCATGGAGTTGACCAGCACAAGACCGGTGATGGCGCACACCACCACCGTGTCCCAGAACGTGCCGGTGGAGGAGACCAGCGCCTGCCGCACCGGATTTTTCGTCTGGGCCGCGGCGGCGACGATGGGCGCGCTCCCCAGGCCCGATTCATTGGAGAACAGGCCCCGGGCGATGCCGAAGCGTACGGCCTCGCGCATCCCGGCGCCCAGGAAGCCGCCCACGGCCGCGTGCCCGGTGAACGCGCTCTGGACGATCAGGCCCAGGGTGTGGGGGAGCCGGTGCCATTCCATCGCCAGCAGGATCAGGCAGCCGATGACATAGAAGATGGCCATGAACGGAACCAGCGCCTCGCAGATCCGGGCGATGGACTTGATCCCGCCCAGGATCACCACCGCGGTCAGGACGGTCATCACGCCGCCGGTCCACCAGGGGGAGATCCCGAAGGTGGCGGCGACCATCTGGGAAATGGAGTTGGCCTGGACCATGTTGCCGATGCCGAAGGCGGTGACTGCGGTCAGCAGGGCGAACACCATGCCGAGCCAGCGCTGCCCGAGACCGCGTTCCAGCACGTACATGGGTCCGCCGGCCATCATCCCGTCGCGATTGACGACGCGGTACTTCACGGCGAGCAGCGCCTCGGCGTACTTGGTGGCCACGCCGAACACGCCGGTGAGCCACATCCAGAGCACGGCGCCGGGACCGCCGGCGGCCACGGCGGTGGCCACGCCCACGATGTTCCCCGTGCCGATGGTGGCGGCCAGCGCCGTGGTGAGGGCGCCGAACTGGCTGATGTCGCCGGAGCCTTCGCGGCTCCGCTTCAGGGATAGCCGGATGGCCTTGCCCAGGTAGCCCTGGATGAAGCGCAGCCGGAAGGTCAGAAAAATGTGCGTGCCGAACAGGAGGGCCAGCATGGGCCAGCCCCAGACGACGTCGCTGGCGGCGCCAAGCCAGGCTTCCAGGGTCTGCATCACGTTTGCCGACCTCCTCGGGCGGCGCTGACCAGCGGATCAAATCGCCGCGTGGCGCGGCGGCGGAGCGGAAGCCGGATTATGGAACGTTCGCGGGGGTCAAGGCAAGGGGATTGTGGCGGCGAGCAGCCCGCCCCCGCGCTCCTGGTGCAGGGCCGACCATGCCGCCGTACCCGGCGGAAGCCGCCTACGTCGCGTTCCGCACCGCCCGGGCGCCGGCGACCGCGGCCTGGATCATCAGGAATTCGCCCACGTTGTCGGCGGTGAGCAGGCCCACCAGCCGTCCGTTGCGGTGCACGGGCAGCGTGTGGCAGTCGCACGTCTGCAGGTTGGCGAACGCCATCTCCAGCATGTCGTTGGCGTCCACCTGGCGGATGTCGCGGCGCATCACCGCGCCCACGCCGGCGGACACCCCGTCGCGGGTCAGCGCCTTCAACAGGGCGTCCCGGGTGAGCACCCCCACCACGCGACCATCGTCCAGCACGGGAAAATCCTGCTGGGAGCCGGCCAGGATGCGGTTCACCGCCACGTCCAGCGTGTCGTTCTCCGCCAAGGTCTGGAAGTCGGTGATCATGGCCCGGCTCACCGGGATGCCGCCCAGTGCGGATTTCATCTGGACCATGCTGGCCTCATGCCCCGCCCCGATCCAGACGAACAGCGCGATGAACATCAGGAGCGGGTTGGTGAACAGCCCCACGAACCCGAACACCAGCGCCAATCCCTGTCCCACCGTGGCAGCGATCTGGGTGGCCCGCGTGTACTCCAGCCGCATGGCCAACAGCGCGCGCAGCACCCGGCCGCCGTCCATCGGAAAGGCGGGGATCAGGTTGAAGACCACGACAAACACGTTGAGCACCATCAGCCGCTCCCAGAAGGATCCGCTGGCCAGGCCCAGCGACTCCAGCGGCTCCAGCGTATGGCTCAGGGTCAGCCAGGCGAACAGCGCCGCCGCGATGGCCACGTTGACCGCCGGCCCGGCCAGCGCCACCCACAACTCCTGGCGCGGGTCGTCGGGCATGCGCTCCAGGCGGGCCACGCCGCCGATGGGCAACAGCGTGATGTCGCGGGTGCGGATCCCGTATTTCTTCGCCATCAGGGCGTGCCCGAACTCGTGCAGGAGCACGCAGCCGAACAGGGCCAGCGTGAACAGCACGCCGCCGGCGGTCGCGGCCGCGGTGTGTCCCTGGAGCCAGTGGCTGAGCACCACCCACCCCAGAATCAGCAGAAACGTCGCATGGATGTACACGCCGATTCCGGCAACGGTGCCGATCCGCCACGACCATTTCATTGTCCCGCCTCCTGTCCTTCGTCTGGATCGTTGCCGCGGGCGGCCCGTGTCGGCCGCCCGCGCCACCCGCGCACGGTATAGATGCAGCTATCCGGGCGCCGTGTTCACGCCGCCGCCTCCGGCGGCGGCTGCGCTTTCAGGTGAACATTGGCGGCCCTCGCCGTATAATAGGAACAATTCCCGGATCGGGAGGTTCGCCATGTCCAGAAACGGAGTTCGTCTCCTGACCCTCGTCGTGACACTTCTCGTCGCCACCGGCAGCCTGGCCGCGCAAGCGGCAGCCGCCGCCGAAAAGGCGCCGCAGCTGGAAAAGGCCAAGGTCAAGATCGCTCTCAAGCAGTACGACCAGGCCGTCAACGCCCTCCTCAAGGCCATGCAGGAGGATCCCAAGAATCCCGAGATCCCCAATTTTTTGGGCGTCGTTTTTTTACAGACGGGTAATTTCGACGCCGCCCGCTCCTACTTCAAACGCTCCATCCGCATGGATAAGAATTACGCCCGGGCCTACAACAACCTGGCGGCCATCTACCACGTCCGCAAACAGTATAAGTCCGCGATCAAGCAGTACAAGAAAGCCGTCGAGAAGGATCCGCAGTTTCTGCTGGCCTACTTCAATCTGGCCAACGCGTACTTTGCGCAGAAAAAATATCTTCAGGCGGTGGACACGATGCACAAGCTGGTCCAGATCGATCCGGAATACCTGGTAAAGGACCGTGGCGGTCTGGAGATCGGCTCACTGGACATCGATCCCGCCAAGCGAAATTTTTACTATGCCAAACTGTACGCACAAGTCAACGACCTGGAAAAGGTGGTCTACTTCCTGAAGCTGGCCGTGGACAATGGCTTCAAGGATTTCAAGGAGCTCAAGGAGGACCCGGATTTCGTGCCCTTCCTCCCGGACCCCCGCATCCAGGCCCTGCTGTCTCAATCCTGAGCCGGAGGAACGACCCGGGTGAACGAACGTGTCCGCCTGACCCAGCTGGTCCGCTGCGCCGGTTGAGCGTCCAAGATGAGCCCGGCGGAGCTGGGCTTGGCGCTGGCCGGCATGCCGACCGTTCATGATCCCCGCCTGCTGGTGGGGTACGAGACGTCCGACGACGCCGCGGTGTACGAAATCGCCGACGGGCTGCTGCTGGTGTGCACCGTCGATTTCTTCACCCCGGTGGTGGACGATCCCTACCTGTTCGGCAAGATCGCGGTGGCCAACGCACTGTCGGACATCTATGCCATGGGCGCGACTCCCGTGACCGCGCTCAACATCGCCGCCTTTCCGAAGAAGCTCGGCATGGCGCTGCTGGGCGAGATCTTTCGCGGCGGCGCCGAAAAGGCGGCCGAAGCCGGTATCGTCATCGCCGGCGGCCATACCGTCGATGACCCCGAACCGAAGTACGGATTGGCGGTGACCGGCGTGGTCAAGCGATCCGACCTCCGGCTCAACCGCGGCGCCCGGCCCGGCGACGTCCTCATCCTCACCAAGCCGCTGGGCATCGGCGTCCTGACCACCGCCCTCAAGAACGACGACCTGGCCGAGGCGGACCTCGCCCCGGTCGTCGCCGTCATGGAGCAGCTCAACGCCGCCGCGGCCCGGATCATGCTGCGGCACGAGTGTCACGCCGTCACGGACATCACCGGATTCGGCTTTCTGGGCCACCTGTGGGAGATGTGCGCGGCCAGCGGGACGGGCGCCGCGATCGCGGCGGACGCCGTACCCGCCTTTCCCGCCGCACTGGAGCTGGCGCGGGCGTGGAAGATGCCCGGCGGCAGCGTGGCCAACATGGAGTACCTGCAGCCGCACGTGACGGTGGACGGCCCCGTGGACGAGGGACTGGTCAACGTGCTGTACGACGCCCAGACGTCGGGCGGGCTGCTCCTGGCGGTCGCGCCCGCGAGCGCCGCGCCGTTGCTCGCGGAGTTGCTCCCCGACTATCCGTGGAGCCGCCGCGTCGGCGAGATCACCGCCGGCGGCTCCATCGTCATCCGGCCGTAGCGCCGCCGGCGTCACCGGCCCCCATCATCCGGAGCGAACATGAGATCCATGCTGGTGCTGACCATCGCCCTGATCCTGCCCGCCGCCGTCGCAGCCGCCGGCCCGGATTATCCCATCGTGCCGGTTCCGTTCACCGCGGTGCAGCTGGCGCCGGGTTTCTGGCAACCGCGCCTGGAAACCAACCGTACGGTCACCGTCCCGTTCGCCCTGCAGAAGTGCCAGGACACCGGGCGGATCGACAATTTCGCCGTGGCCGGCAAGCTCCAGGACGGCACCTTCAAGGGATTGCGCTACGACGACTCCGACGTCTACAAGACCATCGAGGCCGCGGCCTACACCCTGGCCCAGCTCCCCGATCCGGCGCTGGCGGCCCGGCTCGACAGCATCATCACCAAGATCGCCGCAGCGCAGGAGCCGGACGGTTATCTGTACACCCTGCGGACCATTCTCGGCGCCGCCGTCCCCGCAAACGCCGGCGCCGAACGGTGGTCCAACCTGCGCGACAGCCACGAGCTGTACAACGTCGGCCACATGTACGAGGCCGCCGTCGCCCACCACCAGGCCACGGGCCAGCGCACCCTGCTCGACGCCGCCCTCAGGAACGCGGACTTCCTGGTGGCCACGTTCGGCGAAGGGAAGCGAATCGCCGTGCCCGGCCACCAGGAGATCGAACTCGGCCTGGTGAAGCTTTATCGGACCACCGGCCGGCGCGCCTACCTGGAACTGGCCCGCTTCTTCCTGGACATGCGCGGCCGGGCAGACAAGCGGCCGCTCTACGTCTACGACTGGCTCCAGCCGCCGTACAACCGGTACTACGCCCAGGATTTCGCCCCGGTGACCGAGCAGACCGAGGCGGTGGGGCACGCCGTCCGGGCCGGCTACATGTATGCCGGCATGACCGACATCACCGCCCTGACCGGCGATGCCGCGTACCGGCAGGCCGTCGACGCGCTCTGGCAGAACGTCGTGGGGCGAAAGATGTACCTCACCGGGGGCGTGGGGTCCTCCGAGTCGGGCGAAGATTTCGGAGAGAATTTCGACCTGCCCAACGCCACGGCTTACAATGAAACCTGTGCGGCGGTCGCCCAGATCTTCTGGCATCAGCGGCTGTTCCTCCTCACGGGTGACGGCCGCTATCTGGACGTGCTGGAGCGGATCCTGTACAACGGATTCCTGTCGGGGATCAGCCTGTCCGGCGACCGGTTCTTCTACCCGAACCCCCTGGCCAGCGACGGGCGGACGGCTTTCAACGAAGGCGGCGCCACCCGCGTCCCCTGGTTCCAGTGCGCCTGCTGCCCGCCGAACATCGCCCGCCTCATGGCGTCCCTGCCGGGTTACGTGTATGCCCAAACCGGCCGCACCGTCTACGTGAACCAGTTCGTCAACGGGACGGCCCGGTTGTCGGTGGACGGCGTCGCGCTGCGGCTCACCCAGCAGTCCGACTACCCGTGGCAGGGGGACATCCGGATCCGCGTTGAACCGGACGCCGCGGCCACGTTCACCCTCCGGGTGCGCGTCCCCGGCTGGGCGCGGCACGAAGCGATCCCCGGCGGCCTGTACCGGTTCCTGGACCGGCGGCTGGACACCGTCACGCTGGCCGTCAACGGCCACCCCGTGCCGGTGAAACCGGATCATGGCTTCGCGATCATCGAGCGCCATTGGCAGCCGGGGGACACGGTGACGCTGCACCTGCCGCTGCCGGTGCGCACGGTGAGCGCCCGGGACGACGTGGCGGCCGATCGGGGCCGGGTCGCGTTCCAGCGCGGTCCCATCGTCTTCTGCGCCGAAGGCGCCGATAACGCCGGCCGGGTGCTGGATCTGGCAATCCCGCTGCGCAACGAATCCCGGGCCGGTTTCGACTACACCTTCCGGAGTGACCTCCTGGGCGGTGTCGGGCTGCTCACGGGGAGCGCCCGTCGCCGGGGGGCGGAGCAGCGCGAGCGGATCACCCTGGTGCCGTATTACGCCTGGTCCCACCGCGGCGCCGGCGAGATGACCGTCTGGTTTCCGGCGGAACTGCCGGTGCGGTCCCCGCGGTCCCAGTCCGAGTGATGTCGGGACACTCTCCGCCGCTGATGCATTTTTTTGGAAATCGGCTACAATGAGAGGCAGAGGAACGATCGGGCAGGAGTCGACCCATGAAACTGGCATTTACGCTGATTCTCGCCGCGAGTGTGATGGCCGTGTCGGCCGGAGCTCAGAAGATAAAGATCGAGTACGACAGCGCGGTCGACTTCAGCCGGCTGCAGTCGTTCGCCTGGCAGGTGCCGGTCGAAGGCCAGGGACCCATCCCCGGGACCAACTCGGAACTGCTGGACGCGCGGATCAAAGACGCGGTGAATGAAGAACTCGGCAAAAAGAGAATGACGCTCAAGGATGTCGCCGCCGGCGTCGATGTGATCCTCGCCTATTACGTGATGGTGGATTTCAAATCAAGCGCACAGTCGGTCGACCCGGGAAGCCCGACGTCCAACACCAAATTCGAGCAGGTGTGGGTGACCGACGAGCTCCGGGGCACGCTGGTGCTGGAGATGTTCAACCCCCAGACCGGCCACCGGATCTGGCACGCTGCGGGCAGCATCAAGGTCAACCCCAAAAAGCAGGAAAAGAACGTGAAGCACATCGTCGTAAAGATGTTCAAGCACTACCCCCCGAAAATCCGCTGACCCGATCCGGCCCGCCGATGAGATGCGAAACGCCCGGCTTCATCGCCGGGCGTTTCGTTTGTTCCGCTCTGCAGCACCGACAGGCGGCCGGTCACAAACGGCCGCAATTCCTTCATGCACTCACCGCCGGGGCCTCCGGCTGCTGCGCCTGAGGACCCGAGAATCGCCCGCTCAGAACCGGAGGATCATGCCGGCGCTGAGTTCAAACTGGTGGGCGTACTTGGCTTCACCGTATTCCCAACACCCCCAGTACGGGTGGCACCAGATTCCTTCCGTCTCCGAATAAATATAGGTGGGCGTCCACCGCGCCATGAGCCGGGCGCCGAGGTGCTCGTTGAAGTACAGTTTGACGCCGCCGCCGAAGGTGCTGGAGAACTTGGTTTCACCGTCGATCTCGACATCCTGGTAGTTTCCCGGGGCAAACTGGGTGGCGCCCACGCCGACGTAGACAAACGGGCGCACCGCGCTGTCGCCGTCTAGAAACTGGACGGTGAAGACGCCGTGATAGTTGCGCACCTTCATGTCGGCGATCTCCTCCCTGCCGCCGCCCACGAAGCCGATCTCGAGCGCGCTGTCTTGCTCGGAAAACTGGAAGCCGACTCCGAATTGCTGCTCACGGCCGAAGAAATAATCGGCGGCCAGGCCGTAACTGAATCCGCTCACGGGGGTCACTTCGTCGATGAATTCGTCCGGATTGAACTCGTCGGGCACGATTTCCACCCCGGTGCTGAACGTGTAGCCGACGAACGGCGTGATTTCGAACGATCCGCCTTTTTTGGTCCGACCGTAGCGTTGGGCCAGAGCGTCACCGGCGAAGGCCGACAGCACGATCACCCACACCACTAGCAGCAGCAATGTCCGTTTCATGACGGCTCTCCTTGAATGTAAAGATTTTGGACGCGGCATCTCGTTTGATGTCCATATTATCAAATCCGTTCAGATGCCTGCAATCGCAAAGATCCCCGCCCGCACAGATCGCATGCGTCCGAAAACCTGCCTGGGGCGAGACAATCTGTGAGGTGTACGGTCGGTCACGCACCCGGCTGCGCGGGCGCTGCGCGCGGAATCGTCGCCAAGAATTCCGGACGGCCGATTCGGGTTCCGCAACTCGAGTTGTCAGGCTGTCCGCGTTCTGTCACAATAGGGTTGACGGCGACGAATGGGCGATGTACGGGAGGAACCTGGATGAATCTGGACGAACTGATCGAACCCGCCGAGAGGTTGTGGGATTTTTTCGTCACGTCATTTCATGCCGCCGACATTGCGGATCCGCTGATCTCCTTCGACACGGAAACCGAACCCGCACAGGTGCACACCGCCATGGTCAGCCGCGGCCAGGACGTTGCCGGCATCCGCGAGGGCGGCCTGGTGACCCGATACCGACGGCGTGATGGGGACACCCCGGGCGACCGCGGCGATGCGCTGCCCATCCGGCCCGAACAGGTGGTTCATGGCGAAACCCCGCTGCACCTGGTGATCGGCCGGCTGGCGGACGAGCCGTTCCTCTTCGTCCGGACCCTCGGTGAGGTTAACGGCGTCATCCACCCGGCCGGGATCGAAAAACCGCCTGGCCGGATGTGGTTGTTCGGGATGGTCACGCTGCTGGACATGCGGGCCACGGTGGCCATCGACCTGGTCTATGCGAACCAGCCGTGGCGGGAGCATCTGGCCCCCGGCCGTCTGGCCAAGGCCGAAGCGCTTCGTGCCGAGCGACTGCGGCGGGGGCACCCCTGCCGGCTCGAGGAGTGTCTGCAGCTGTCCGACAAAGTCCAGCTGCTGGCCCGTAACGGCCACTTCTGCTCAGTCACCCAGGTGGAATCCCGCCGCCAGTTCAAGGTCCGGGTAAAGGAGCTCGAATCCCTGCGCAACAATCTGGCACACGCCCAGGATCTGGTCCCCCACGACTGGCCCATCATCGTGACGCTGGCCACCGACCTGGACCGCATGTTGCTGCGACCGCGGTTGCAAACGTTGAGAGATGAAGTGATCGCCGCCTCCGACCCGCGCGGACCGGCCGTCACCAGCCCATGATTTCATCGGCGCCCAGCAGCCAGACACCCCGCCATTCCGGATTGTAACCCGCGGCACCCTGCAGCCGCCCCACTTCGTCCGGCGTCGCGCGTCGCACCGGCCAGTGCCCCAACCGGCCG
>Ga0302250_1002596_pt1 | contig 10880 bp, 3 predicted proteins | sample AAG_RA_Asp_MG_FD_193536 | JGI IMG/M metagenome (GOLD analysis project Ga0302250, IMG submission 193536) | Enriched activated sludge microbial communities from anaerobic digester in WTTP, New Holstein, Wisconsin, United States - AAG_RA_Asp | ecosystem: Engineered > Bioreactor > Anaerobic >... | reverse complement strand
ACCAGAGTAAAATTGAGGAAAAATTGGAAAGGATTGAAAGCTTTTTTTAAGCACAAAGAGCGATACAATGATAGCAAGTGGGAGAAAATACTTTTCTTGAAGCAGGAATAAGTTTTGCTTGACAGTATAGCTATCTTTTTTATCAGGTTATAAAAGGGCTGTATCAGATGTAACATCATAACAGTCCCTGGGTATTATGAATGAATAATTAAGGATATTATCAAGAAAGGAGATACTATGAAAGCACAAGTTAACAAACTCCTTCTTCTACTGATATTTTCAGTAACAGCTATTGCTGCCTTTTCTACGGTTAGCGAATATACTTTTGCATCCGCATTAGGAACTTTTACTGAAATCAGTGGAGGAACAATTCACGGAACCAGTGCAAATGATAATGAATGTTTTTTAGCCATTCCACTGGGCTTTACTTTTACCTATAACGGTGTTGATTATACTACTATCAGCATCGCTTCCAACGGTTTTATCGCTATGGGTGATACTGTTATTACAAGTAATATTCCGATCAGTTCTGGAACTTCTACAAACAATATTATTGCGGTTCTTTCCCGTGATATCAAATCCAGAGCAGAGGGAACCCTTATGTCTTTAAGCAGTGGCGCTGCACCCAATCGGGTTTTTACTATTCAATGGAAAAACTGGCGGAGAAGTCCTACTTCTGCTGCTAATGATGATTTTACTTTTCAACTTCAACTTCAGGAAAACGGTAATAAAGTGGTCTTTATTTATGGTCCCTTTACAGCTGTAACTGCTGCTACTGCATCTACTGTGCAGGTTGGCTTAAGAGGTGATACTAATAGTGATTTTAATAATCGGACCACTACAACTGACTGGTCTGCTACTATAGCTGGAACAGCAAATAACAGTAGTTGCACTTTAAGTGCAACTGTCTTTCCTGCTAATGGATTAACTTACACCTTCACACCTCCGGTAACGGGTGAACCTCCTTTGGCAGCTCAAAATCCTCATCCTGCTAATGGGGCTATTAATGTTCCCATAGCTACAAATCTCAGCTGGAATTCCGGAGGTGGAGTTGTTGAGGGTTATAAGGTTTATTTTGGCACAGATAATCCTCCTACCAATATAGCTAATGGAGTAACACAAACGGCAACGATATATGATCCCGCTAATGATTTTACTTACAGCACTAACTATTACTGGAAAATCGTTCCCTATAATCAATTTGGCGATGCGGTTAATTGCCCTGTCTGGAGTTTTACAGTTTTAGCCGATCCTACGGTTACTACCTATCCTTACGAGCAAAACTTTGATACCGTTACGATGCCTGATTTAGCTTTAGGGTGGACAGCTATCAATGCCAATAACGATGCTTATACTTGGCAGTCCTATAATGCCAATGGTAATACGGCTCCCAATTCTATGCGCATGCGTTATAATACTTTAGTGGCAATGGATGACTGGTTAATTACACCTCCTCTTGTCTTTACTGATACTCACAATTACAAAATAAAATTCTACTACTGCAGCGGAAGTACCACTTTTGCAGAAAAGCTTTCTGTTTATTGGGGAACAACTCCTGCAGCGGCAAGTATGACAAATCTGCTTTGGGAAAATTTGAACATCATCAATACTGCTTATGAAACGGCAGAAATTATTATGCCTGCAGTAACCGGTGGAACTTATTACATCGGTTTTCACGGTCATAGCGATGCCGATAGATTCTATCTCTATATGGATACTTTCAGCGTAGCGGATATAGTGGAACAGCTAAATCCTCCACAAAACCTTACTGCTACAATTCAAAACTACTATAATGTGAATTTAACTTGGCAGGCACCTGTTTCCACTTTTGGCACCAGAGACCTTCTTGGTTATAAGGTCTATAGGGGTGGCAATTTAATTAACACTATTAGTAATCCTGCTACTCTTTCTTATACCGATATGGACTTGGAAGTAGGCACACACAGTTATACGGTTACTGCTTTTTATACTACCGGAGAATCGGTTCATGCCGGTCCTGTAAATGTAGAAATTGTTGCTCCGCTTGATCCGCCTCTGAATTTAACAGGCACAGTGCAGAATAATACGGATGTTTTCCTGGATTGGGATGCACCCGGGGTAATTCCTCCTCCTACAGGTTTTAATGATGGCTTTGAGAGTTACGCAAATTTCTCTATTAATTTTGCACCCTGGACTTTAGTAGATGTTGATTTAAGCACCACTTATGGAATGCAAAATATATCTTGGACAAATGCTTATGCAGCTCAAGCATATATTATTTTCAATCCGAGTGCTACAACTCCTGCTGTAACGGATTTGGCAGCTCATACCGGAAGTAAGATGGCTGCCTGTTTTGCTGCTACTACTCCTCCTAATAATGATTGGATGATTACTCCTCAACTTTCTATTACTTCAGGTAATGTCTTAAAATTCTGGGCAAAAAGTTATACAAATCAATTTGGTTTGGAACGCTTCAAAGTTGGTGTTTCCACAACTGGAACAGCCCCGGCTAACTTTACCATTATTAGTGGAGCCAGCTATATTCAGGCACCTATTGATTGGACGGAATATACTTATGACCTAAACGCTTATGTAGGACAAAATGTTTATATTGGTATTCAATGCGTTTCTAATGATGCCTTCATTTTCCTGGTTGACGATGTATTTGTTGGAACTGCTACTAAGGCAAAAGATTACCCCTATGTTGCTACAGTTCCCGGAACGATTGAACGGGTAAAAGGTGTTCCTGCTCCTGTTAAGGAACAACCAAAGAATGCTGAGCGTTCCCTTTTGGGCTATAAGGTCTATCGTAATGGAACACTGATTTCTACTATTAGTGATCCTGCCACCACTGACTATACTGATCTTACCCTTGCCAACGGAACTTATAATTATGGCGTAACAGCACTTTATTCAACCGGGGAATCAGTTCCCGCTACTGTTAGCGTAACAATCAATTATCAGCCAGCTCCAGCGTTCTTTACAGATGATTTTGAAAGCTATGCTAATTTCGTTACTTCTTTTGCTCCCTGGACTACGGTTGATGTTGATCTTGCTACTACTTATGGAATAACGGATGTTAATTTTCCCGGTAGCGCCGGTGCGATGGCATTCATTATTTTCAATCCGACTGCCACAACTCCTCCGTTAACAACATTAACTGCTCACAGCGGTTCTAAAATGCCTGCCAGCTTTGCTGCAACGACACCTCCCAATAATGATTGGATGATTAGTCCCCGGGTATTTTTAGGCAGCGGTTCCTATATAAAATTCTATGCCAGAAGTTATACTGCCCAATATGGACTGGAACGGTTCAAAGTAGGTGTTTCTACTAATGCCCAAATTAATCCTGATAACTTCCAAATTGTTTCCGGCACAAATTATGTGCAGGCACCTGTAACTTGGACTGAATATAATTATGACCTTTCCAGTTATGACAATCAGAATGTCTATATCGGAATTCAGTGTGTTTCCAACGATGCTTTCATCTTCTTTATTGATGATATAAGCATTCACGGAGTAAATGGATATGATAATAATGATAATTATGCTCCTGTTGTTCAAACTGAACTGAAAGGGAATTATCCCAATCCGTTCAATCCGGAAACCACTATTTCCTATAGCATTAAAGAACATATTCCTGTAAATATTGAGATTTATAACATTAAGGGTCAGAAAGTTAAAACCCTGGTTAACGAAACAAAAGCTCCCGGTAATTATACCGCCGTTTGGAAAGGACTGGATGATAATAACCATCCTGTATCCAGCGGAGTGTATTTCTTTAAAATGAATGCCGGAAAGTATAGCAGCACGAAAAAAATGATAATGATGAAATAAGGGTGAACAGTGAAAGGTGAACGGTGAAAAGTGAACAGTGAAAGGTGAACAGTGAATGGTGAAAAATGGAGAATGGAGAATGGAGAATGGAAAAGAGATTGGCTAAGGATATTGACCAGATATTTGTGTGAATGGAGGTAACCGTTCCTTCGCTACCCTGAATTACGAAAATAACAATAAAAGCCCCGGATTCCCGGGGCTTTGTTTATAAGCAGGTTTGTAATCTAAAAAGCAGGCGGTGGTAGGTTTTGACTTACAATTTTCACCTGCCCTCAATGAAACCACACTCCACATTTATAGTTCACTTCCAACCGCTCTTTAGTTTGCCTCCAAACCGAAAAATTGTGAGTTAAAACAAGAAGTACACACCCATCCAACCGAACTATCAATCACCCACTATTTTCACAGTATAGAACAACAACACCATAAAGCGATAACTCACAATCAGCAGCGATAATTCATTTTCCCTTCCCAAGATATTTATTTATTCGTTCCTGCTTTTTTGCGATACACGGCGGATGAGATTCCCGTATCAATCCCATATCACGATACGAGAACGATACGAGAATCATATCGGAATGTTATAGAGAGAATTCCGGGATTTCTTTGAGAACAAAAAAATAGTCAGGTTGCTGATGGTTTTGCCTTTGTTGTAACTCACAATTTTCGGGTTTGGAAATCAGTTGCAGAGCGGTTGGTAGTGAACAAGAAGTGTGAGGTGTGGTTTCATTGAAGGCAGGTGAAAATTGTAAGTCAAAACCTCCCTCCGTTGAAATAGCAATTTTCCGAGGGGCTTACGCCACCGTCGCTATTTTCGTGCTGCCCTACGGGGCTTTTTATTCAGGAAGAACGACGTCCTCGTCGTTCATAAGAAACATCAACCCTCTAAACCTTCTCAACCTTCTAAACCTTTTTTTACGAGGAGCTTACGCCACCATCGCTATTTTCGTGTCGCCCTACGGGGCTTTTTGGCAGAGGGCAGAGAGCGAAGAGCAGAGAGATATTTGCCATTTTTATTACGGATTTACGCCACCATCGCTATTTTCGTGCCGCCCTAAGGGACTTTTTATTCAGGAAGAACGATGTCCTCGTCGTTCATAAGAAACATCAACCCTCTAAACCTTCTCAACCTTCTAAACCTTTTTTTACGAGGAGCTTCGTCCTAAAGGACTATATGGAATGAATGTTAGATAAAGAAGAAACCCCGAAAAATTCGGGGTTTCTTTATGTTATGTTACTTAATTCGGTTAATCAGGATGCGGAGGAACGGCGGTCGCTGGCTCCACAAATATCTATCCACATTCCATAGTTCATCAATTCTCCATTCTCCATTTTTCACTTTTCACCGTTCACTTTTCACCGTTCACCGTTCACCGTTCACCGTTCACCGTTCCCTACTTTGCCAGCACCATCTTTTTAGCCGATGTATAATTAGCTGTGGTTAGGCGATACAGATAAATTCCGCTGGCAACATTTCTGCCGTTTTCATCACGACCATCCCAGGAAACCTGATAGTAGCCCGGACTACTATGTTCTTGATTATAGCTCTTGATTTTCTGACCTTTCATATTGTAGATTTCAATTTTAACCTTACCTGCTTCTTTCAGAGAATAACGAATATTTGTATTTGGATTGAAAGGATTCGGGAAGGCATTATACAGTTTTGTAACCATTGGAACTACTGGAGGAAGTGGCTCCTGGGTTGGATCACCAATAATAACGGTTAAAGGACCGTAGAATTGATTTGTTCCATCCAGGGCAATACTTTCCAGCCAGTAATAATAGACCTGATTTGTATAGACCTCAAAATCAGTATAGAAATAGCTGATCTGAGTACCCACTGCTGTGCCTTGGTCAATTAATTGAGCATTAATTTTAATGGCATTTTCCAAATCCTTTGCTTCATTCCGGAAAATGTTATAACCGGAATGATTCGTCTCGGTTTCTGCCAGCCAGGCAATGTTAACAAAATTCTCGGAACTTACTACAGCAGTGAAATTAGATAGAGTTACAGGTAATGTTTGACCTTCTTGCTGAGGGAATACAATACCCAAATCCCCAACTGCTTTAGTAGATGGTAAAGTGAAAGTAACTGAGGTATCATTCCAAAGATCAACTCCTTGGCTACCGGAAGTGAGGATATTCCAGGTTCCAGGTTCTATTCTGTAGGCAATTTGTTCAGGAATGAAACCAAGATTATGGTTAATAGTGATTGTAGTTCCGGAGAAGGTTGTTCCGCTAAGCACAAAACTGAGTCCTACATTAGGAAGTTGGACTGCTGGAGGAGCCCATTCTGTAATAACGGTTATTACTGGTGTTCCCGTAATTCCTTCTATAGTTAACGAAGTATCCAGAGGATTTCCTGTTACCGGGTTATAAATTGGAGCAGGATCAGGATTGGCAGTTCCTCCGGAAGTAATACCGCTAACTATATCACTTCCTGCAAGGGTAATCCGGAAATTATCTACATAGAGATTATACATATTAGCATCGCTGTAACCATAGAAACCAATATAATAAATCCCTGTTGCCGTTGGAGTAAAGGATGCAGTTCCTATTTCAAATTCTTCATTAGTTAAGGGACTTTGATCATCAAGAAGAGTAGTAAGATCTGCAGGAGTAGGTGAGCTGCCAATATATACACCAAGGTTTTCAGAAGAATAATATACATCAACACGATATTCATATCTTATATTGTATGTAATATCCTTGGTTAAATTTATCGGAGGAGTAATAAACCAGTCATCCATTGCTTCGTAATAATTATAGCTTATCTGCATTGCCATATTAGAACCGCTTTCATCTAAGCGCTCCCATTCATTCCCATCATCATTTACATCTAAAACAGTCCAACCGTTAATATTGCTCTGGAAATCATTCAAATAAGGTATGGAACTTATAGAATAGTCAGCCCCGGTTCCGGTTAAAGGAATATTATGCTCTGTCTTACTTAAATTATCAACTATTTTTAAATATGCTGTCTTTTCACCTATGGAAGTTGGAGCAAAGGTAACAGAGACAGTCATTGTTTCATCTGAACCAAGTTCACAAGGATAGCTATTAGTATCTGTAAGCAGGAATTGATCTACATTAGTCCCGATTAGTTCAATAGCAGGATCAATGGTTAAGGTTCCACCACCATCGTTTTTAATAGTGAAAACCTGAGCAGAAGAAACTGTATTAATCTGTAATTCTCCAAATGCCTTGCTTTCTGGAGTTACAGAAAAGACAGGTTCAGCTGAGATATGTCTGAAATATACATTATCAATATCCAGATAGTAATCACCCCCACCCCAGGTTGCCAGGAATTTAGCCTTAATAATATCACCTTGAGAGACCTTTGCTTGGGTAATAGGAACACTGCAAGTAGCAAAGGAAGTGGAAGTAGTATGATTGCTGCTATCAATTGTGTGGATAGTTGTGAAAGTTGTTCCATCAGTAGAGATCTGAATTTCCAATTTATCACCAGCTACCAATGTATGAGCAGTATTCGGGTATCCGGAATATTCAACATAGCGATAATCAAATTGCAAGGTAGTATTATCGGTTAAAGGACCAACAGGAGGTGTAGTTACATAAGCAGAAGTAGATGAACTCCATAAATTTTTATACAATCCATTGCTGCTAACCCCATGACTTGAACTAACTGAAAAAGTTCCTGTCCAGTTTGCAGGTAAAGAAGTACTGGCATTAAAATCTTCCAGATAAGGAATAGATCTTGTAGGATCAGCAGCGGTAGTAAAGCTCCATTCTGTTCCCTGAATTTCCTGAGTTCCATTTAGTGTAAAAACCGTCCAATAAATTGTAGTAGTATATGGCCAATTTGCGGGATGAGTATATTGACTTTCAGTAACGGAAGCCATATTAACCAAATCACTTGCACCAGAGGATGTTCCTGCTTTTACTTTATAGCTGCTTGCTCCTGCTACATCTGCCCAATTAAGAACAAGATTTGTAGCATCTTGATTTGTAGCTCCATTATAGGGACTGGGAGAAATAGCTATTCCATTGACGGTAGAAAAATTCCATACAGGAATTTCTCCCGCATCAGACGCACATCCATATTCATTGTAGGGGTCTACTTTCCAGGAATAAGAACTGCCAAATAACAGATTTTCAGCAGGATCAAATACAGTTTCAGTTTGATTAGCTATTAGTTCCATACTCTCAGCATCTTTTCCTAAGTATATTTTATAACCGGTTGGAGCGCCACCTCCGGAACTCCAACTTAAATTTGTGTTGATGGCAACTGAAGTTGCATTATTACCAGGAGAAGGATTAATTGCCGGATTGGGAGGGTTGCCTCCTTGGACACGAATAAATGATATTTCGTCAACATTAATATTGTAACCATAATTTGAGATGGCTTTAAAAATAACATAGTAGGTTAAATTTTCTGCACCCGGTCCAATTTCAAAAGTATATTGATACCAGCCGTTTCCTGCTTCTACTGGAGCTTGATCATAATCCCGAATTATAGTTCCCAGTAAAGTAGCTCCAGTTAAACTGGGAGTTGTATTGGAATAAATTTCTACTTTGTCTGTATAAGAAGAATAACTACTTTTATAACGATACATCCAGAAACTGGTGGAATATACCATATCAGCAGCGCCAGCATCAATAGGAGGAGAGAATAAACTGGCATTTGAACCGTCACTTAAACTATAACTATTATAGTAAAGCATTCCAGCACCGGAATAAGGAGAAACGGTTGGATAAGAAGATCCGGTAGACCTCTGCCAACCAGTAGTTCCGGATCCTATTTGATGTGTCCAACCAAAAGGTGGGAAAGCCGTTCCATCAAAACTTTCCGTATGTGGAAATTCCGTTATTGTCGGATCAGCCATAGTTGTGAAAGACCAGACAGGAAGAGTAGCAATATCTGAAGCATAGCCATAATCATTATGAGGATCAACTTTCCAGTAATAAGTTCTTGTATATTCAAGATTTGGAGGGCTGAAAGATGTTGTTGTTATACCAGATTGTTCATTTTCAAAAGAGGTTTCACTGGTTCCCCAAAATATCTTATAATCAGTAGGAGAACCACCTCCACTACTCCAACTTAAAGTAACATTTTTTTGGACATTGGTTGCGGCATTAGCAGGTGAGGGATTAGTAGCTGGATTCGGAGGATTACTCAAAGTGTAAGTTGTATAAGTTAAAGTAATATTAGGACGGTATGAACTTAAAGTGCCAGATGTTGTAGGTGGAGTATTGTCTGCAGTCCAAGTTTCATGAGTATTGGTAACAGAAGTATAGCGAATACCAGCTCCGGATGAAGTTCCACTACCACCCCCACCATAGTTTCTTTCTACTAATACTAATACACCAGATCCATTATCAACATCAAAGGTGCTAATAAGAGAAAATTCATTCCAACCACCTGTAACAGTTGAATTATGAGTAGCATCATATACTAAAGTAGCACCACTAATCATATTTGCCCAAGTATCTGAAGATAGGGTTGTAGAAGAAGTAGTTTTTAAATAGATCTTAGTGGGTACAGAAACTGTTACTGCAGTAGTGGAATACCAGGAAATAGAAGAAATTCTCAGATTTTGTGAACCAAGCTCAGAATCAGTATAAACAGCTGCACTACGCTCATATCCCCAATATGATCCCAATGGAAATCTTTGGGTAGAAGTTCCATCACCGATTTCTAAAGTATCACCAAAGATTAATGTTACCATTAACATTGCAAAGCATAAGGTTATTACTTTTTTCATTGTAAAACTCCTTTTTGGTTTAGTTTATTATTAAAGATGATATCAACATAATAGGTTTCATCTTCCTCTATTTTAAAGAGTTGTAAAAAGACAGAAGATAATTCCTGTTTGTTTTTGAAGGTTAGAAAGCAGGGAAATACAGCGTTTGATATTTCTGAATTTCTATAAGATAAAAAGTAATAATAGATTGTGAATAAGAGATTCAGGAAATTATCAAACGAGCAGATGTTGCATTTTTGAAAATTGTGAAAATACAGAGAAACACCACATCCCCAAGAGGATAGGGAGGGCTGTGGATGATTTTGAAGGGGAAAGCTTTTTATGAAGAAATTGGGGATAGTTATCTTTTCTGCCTTTTGGCAGGAGGTAGCTATTTTTTTAATATAGGCATTGGGTTTAGGGTCAAGATAACAAATCAATTTCTTCTCCTTAAATAAAAAAAGCATTGAGCGACATTTTTTGTTTTATTTCCCGTATTTCTTTTCAGGGAATTTAAAACAACTAACACTATATAAAATACAATCTTATGCAACTCTAAACTATTAATACAAAACCATATCTATGCACAAATCCATACAACAAAAAAGGAAAAAAAATGTCAAGAAAAATCTGCAAAAAAGTGAAGGGTGAACGGTGAACGGTGAACGGTTAACGGTGAAAGGTGAAAGGTGAACGGTGAAGGGTGAACAGTTAACGGTGAAAGGTGAACGGTGAACGGTGAACAGTTAACGGTGAAGGGTGAACAATTGAGAATGGAGAATAGAAAACAGCTAACTCTATTCAAATATACAGCATTAATAAGTTTCGGGAAAGGGATTTTTATTGTTACCGGGCAATGTAAAAAGAAAGAATAGCGGTAAAGAGTTTTCTTTGCTTATATTCAGTTTTGGAATATCATATCATTAAGGTGGAAATTAGCAGCAAAAGGATAAAAAATTATGCAAAGGAAAATCACTCTTGGTATTGAAGGAATGCATTGCGCTGCTTGCAGTGCGCGAGCCGAAAAAACACTATCACAACTGAAAGGTGTTAGCGAGGCAAATGTAAATCTTGCTCTGGAAGAAGCATACATTGTTTACGATGACAAGCAATTAACGCTTGCTGATTTTAAGCAGGCAATTGAAAAAATTGGCTTTAATGTGAAAGAGACAGAAGCAGATAAAGAACTGGAGCAAATCCGCCAAATGCAGACAGCAAAAAAGAAAATGGGACTTTCCTGGCTGATTACCGCTTTGGTCTTAGTGTTAATGATTCCCGATATGCTTTTGGGAAGAGCAATTTTTAGCGAACAGATGGATGCTTGGCTGATGGTGATATTAAGTTTGCTGGCGTTGATTT
>Ga0302250_1002593_pt1 | contig 10899 bp, 6 predicted proteins | sample AAG_RA_Asp_MG_FD_193536 | JGI IMG/M metagenome (GOLD analysis project Ga0302250, IMG submission 193536) | Enriched activated sludge microbial communities from anaerobic digester in WTTP, New Holstein, Wisconsin, United States - AAG_RA_Asp | ecosystem: Engineered > Bioreactor > Anaerobic >... | reverse complement strand
CTGGGGTCCCTGGTGCCCCTGGCGGCCGGGGCCCTGGCGGCGGGCCTGGGGGCGGGGGTGGCCGGGCGGATCTCCGCCCTGGGCCTGGTGGCGCTGGCCCCCGTGATGATCCGGGACGCCACCACCGAGAGCCTGCTGGTGCCGAACCTGCTGTGGACCCTCGGGGGGATCTCGCTGCTGATCCGCGCCCGGCGCACCGGGCGCCTGGCGGACCTGGTGCCGGCGGCGACGATGCTGTCCCTGGCGATGACCTCCCGCCCCGAGTCCCTGGCCCTGGTGCCCCTGGCCGTGGCCGGGGCCCTCTGGGCCGCCCCCCGGGAGGGGGCCTTCCGCCGGGGGCACCTGCTGGGGACGGGGCTGGCGATGGCGGCGGTGATCGGGGTCCGGATCGTGCATCTGGCGGCGGGCCTCCAGGTCGAGCGCTCGGTGGGCAACCTCCCGTCGGTGTTCTCCCCCTGGGCCTGGCCGGTGCTGCTGGTCCGGGACCTGCCCCGGCGCAGCCTGGTGACCTGGTTCCACCTGTTCCCGGCCGCCGCGACGGTGCTGGCGGCCTTCGCGCCCCTGGTGACGGCGAGGCGCCGGGCCGCCTGGATGCTCTGGGGGCTGGCCCTGGCCTGGACCGCCGTCTCCCTGATGGACCTCCCCTACGTGTCGGTGCCCCGGGTGCAGGCCCCGGCGGGGGCCTTCGTGCTCCTGGCCGCCGCCCTCGGGATCGAGGGCCTCTGGGGCCTCCGGGACCGCCTGCCCCGGCCGTCCTTCGGGATGCTCGCGGCGACCGTGGGACTGGCCCTGGCCGGCAGCGGGCTGGTCACCGTGCCGGGGCTCTGGGCGCGGACCCACGCCGCCGACGAGGAGGTCCTGATCGATCGGGCGCTGCGGGAGATCGGGCCGGGACCGGCGGTGGTCGTCCGCCGGGGATACCACGACGAGCCCCGGGAGCGCCTGCACCTCCACTACCCGGACGACCGGTTCCACCGGCGCGGGATCGTCACGGTCGGGCCCGATGCCTTCCTGGCCGCCGGGGCGCCCCTGGACACGCCGGTCTTATTCCTCCGGGGCACCCGGTGCTGGCTGCGGTCCTGCGACGCCCCGGCCGGGGAGCACCCCGCTTGCAGGGCGATGATGGAGCGGTTCCGCCTGGAGCCCTTGGAGGAGCGCCGGGTGCCGGTCCGGTCGCTGCCGGTGGACCGGGACGTCGGGCCCCGCCACGACCTGGACTTCCCCTGGTGCCTGGCCGACCCCGAGGGGATGACCATCGGCCTCTACCGGGTCCTGGGGCCCCGGGATCCGTGAAACCGAGCGGCGACCTCGCAGACCCGGTCCACGTCCTCCGCCCGGAGGGCGTCGTGCATCGGCAGTTCCAGGGCCGTCTCCACCACCTCGCGGGATCCGGGAGTCCGTTCCGGATCCCCGCAGAGCGGCAGCACCTCGGGGCCGATGCCGCAATCGATTCCCTCCCGGCGAAGGAACCGGCCCAGGTCCCGGGCCCGGGGATGGCGCACGACGAACATGTACCAGAGGTGGGGACGGTCCGGGAGGTCCAGGGGCAGGATCCACGTGGAGGGCAGCCCGGCCCGGTAGCGGCGGGCCAGGTCCGCCCTGCGCCGGGTTCGTACCTCGAGGGTGGGGACCTGGGATTCCAGCAGCAGGGCCTGGAGGTCCGAGAATCCCGCAGCCGGGGACCGGCTGGCGGCGTGCATCCGACGGTAGATGGCCACGAACATCCGTCGTCCCCGATCTTGGTGGAGGAGCGGGGCGATCCATCGGAAGCAGGGCCGGGACCAGGCAAGGGCCTCGGCGGCGGTGTAGGCCAGTTTTCGGGCATCCTGGAACGCCGACGGGGCCGGGAGGGGAAGGTCCGCCAGTCGGGAGGCGATCCGGACATCCCGGCTGAACGCCAGGCCGCCGCCCAGGGCGTTCAGGGGCTTCCGGCTCTCGAAACTGAAGAAGCCCCCCAGCCCGAAGGTCCCCACCGGCTGTCCCGCCACGGTCGCCAGGGGGGCATGGGCGCAGTCCTCCAGCAGATCCAGTCCCAGTTCCTGGGCGACCGGGAGCAGGGCGGGCATGTCGGCCGGGAGACCGAAGTAGTGGGTGACGAGTGCGATGCCCGGTCCCCGGTAGGCCCGGCGCAACAGGTCGGGGGTCAGGGACAGGGTTTCCGGGTCGATGTCCAGGGGGAGGACCTCGAAGCCGGCCCGGCGGACGATGTCCGGCACCGCCTCGATGGTCAGGGTCGGGACGTAGGCCCGGGGAGCCACCAGGTCCCTGGAAAGGCGGAGCAGGACCTCGAGGCCCTCGCGGCCGGAGGAGGTGAACCGGGCCCCGGGGCACCCGAGACGCCTGCGGAAGTCCCCGGCCAGGCGGTCCCGGGTCCCCGCGGGGGCCGGGAACCTCCGGATTCCCGCCAGGCTGGAAGGGAAGGCCGTGACGCTGCGCCGGGGAACCGTCGCCCTCATCTCACGTCTCCCGCGTCAGGGCATGAAGGACCATTCGTGCCGCGGTCCGCGCGCCCCGCAGGGCCTCGTCGGGGGACCGGAAGCGGGCGATCGCGTGCCCCAGGTAGCGGGGCCGGAAATAGAAGGCCAGGTAGGCAGCCTTGGTCCAGGCCTCGATCTCCCGGGCCGAGAGGCTCGTCCAGGGAGCCGGCAGGCGTTCCTCGTTCCGATGGCCCAGGATCCATTCCCTCCAGGGGTCCGTTCCCGTCTCGGCGATCATCTGGCGGTGGAGGTCGGTGCCGGGCTTGGCGATGGTCCGGGAGAACTGGGCATAGTCCAGGTCCAGGGACAGGGCATGGCGGATGGTCCGGACGATCGTCTTCCGGGTCTCCCCCGGCACTCCGGTCATGAAGAAGCCCAGGGGGCGGATGCCCACCTCCTGGGCGGCCCGGATCACCTCCCGGACCCGGGAGGTGTCCAGACGCTTGCTCATCCTCTGGAGCAGGGCCTCGTCGGGCGTCTCGATCCCCAGATAGATCTTCCGGCATCCGGCCTCGGCCATCCGGGCGAGGGTGGCCCGGTCCAGAGAGTCGATGCAGGAGCGGCACGACCATTCCAGGTCCAGGTTCGACGCCTTCAGACCGTCGCACAGGTCCATGATCCGCTGGCGAGTGGCCGCCAGGTCCGCGTCGAAGAAATCGATCTCCCGGATTCCGAAGCGGTGCACGCATTCCCGAACCTCGTCCAGCACGCGGTCCACGGGACGGAGCCGGTAGGGGACGTGGGCGATGGGGCAGAAGCAGCAGTGCTGGGGACATCCGGTGGAGGTCAGCATCACCGTGAAGTTGCGTCGCTGGGAGGTGATCGAGTAGTAGCGGTCGTTCGGGAGCAGGTGCCGCGCCGGGAAGGGGTGCCGGGCAAAAGCCTCCCGGCCGGTCTTCGGCGGCTCCAGCAGGACGTCGTTCCCTCTGCGCCAGGCCACCCCGGGGATGCCGGCGGGCTCCCGGCCCTTGTCCAGGGCTTCCAGCAGAGCCGGCAGGGCGTCCACCGCCAGTCCCGCCACGCCGAAATCGACCACCCCGGTGGCGAGGGTCTCCCGGGGGTACAGAGAGAGGTTCACGCCTCCGCCCAGGATCGGGACGCCCAGGGTTTCCCGGACGGTCCGGGCCCAGGCCAGCGTGTCGTGGAACATGTAGGTCGAGAAGTAGAAGCCGACCGCCTCGGCGCCGAAGGCACGCAGCCGTTCGAGGGTTCGGGGCAGCGACAGTCCCTCGGCCCTCGCATCGATCAACTGGACCGCATGGCCGGCCCCCTCCGCGATGGCGGCCGCCCAGGCCAGATTGATCGGCGGGAGCAGCCCGAAGTCCTCGTCCACCACTTGCAGGTTCTCAGAAAACCTCTTGTGGCGGTAGGGGGCATAGACGAAGGACACGCGCATGGGGAACTCCCCGGGCGCCCTGAACCTATCCACCGCCCCGGTTTCTGTCAAACCGGGTTCCACCGCCTTGACCCGCGCTGAGGGACAGGCGACTGTTGTCCCTGGCAGGCGGGCAGGTGCCTGGGGGGATCGGCTCCATGGGAACGAGGGTGGACTCTCCGCTGAACGCCCTTCTGGAACCGGCGGGCATCCAGGGTCGGGGGGGGCGGGACGACGCGCCCCACCTGGTGCTCGTCCGGGTGCCGTCCTGGCTGGGGCAGGGGGATCGACACCCGGAGAACTGCGAGGCTCCGCTGGAACTGGGCTACGGAGCCGCCCTGGCCGAGGCGGCCGGGTGGCGATGGACGCTGCTGGACCTGGAAACGGGGGTTTTCGGGGTCCAGGAGATCGCGGATGCCCTCGGCCGGGAACGACCTGAGGTCGTGCTCCTCGGGGGGATCACGCCGGCGGTGCCCTGGATGCTTCGCCTGGCCCGGGACATCCGGGATCGCAGTCCCGGGACCCTCGTCCTGGCCTACGGGCAGCACGCCGATGCCCTGCCCGAGACCCTGCTGGGTCCGGGGAGCGGGATCGACGCCTGTCTCCGGGGGGAACTGGAGGCCCACCTGCCCGGGGTGCTGGGCAGGGACCGCCAGGGACTCGTTGGGCTGCCGGGGGTCGTGGTGGCGGGGGCGGAAGGTTCCCTGCCGGGACCGGGATCCCTGCCCATGGTCCACCGGCTGGACAGCCTTCCCCTGCCCCGGCACCAGGCCTTCCTGAACCGGCGCTACCGGTACCTGCACCCGATGCGCCTCGTGGCCCGGCACCGCTGGGGGTTCCTCCAGGGCAGCCGGGGATGCCCGTTCGGCTGCATCTACTGCTCGAAGGCCCTGCGGGCCAGTTACGGTTCGGGCATGCGCTACCGGTCTCCGGAAGGGATCGTGGAGGAGATGCGCTGGCTCGAGCGGCACGGCGTCAACGTGATGGTCTTCACCGACGACGTCTTCAACCTGGACCGGGGCCGGGTCCTCCGGCTGTGCGAGGCCATCCTCCGGGCCGGCATCCGGATCCGGTGGACCGCCGAGGGTCGCGTCCGCCCTGCGGATCCCGAGATGTTCCGGATGATGCGCCGGGCGGGGTGCACCACCTTCAGCATGGGGGTCGAGAGCGGGTCTCCCCGGATCCTGGAGTCGCTACGGAAGCAGGTCACCATCGAGGAGATCGAGGAGGCGTTTCGCCTGGCCCGGGAAGCGGGCCTGTGGAGGGTCGCGTTCTTCATGGTGGCCTGTCCCGGGGAGACCGCGGAGGATTTCGAGGCGACCCGGCGCCTGATGCTGCGCCTGGATCCGGAGATGATCCAGGTGGCGTACTTCACCGGGTATCCGGGGTCCGAGGCCTACCGGCGACACTTCGCGGGCCGGAACCTCCCCTGGGAGACCTTCCAGCACTACGAGCGCCTCGAGAATCTCTCCTCGGAACCCGACGCGGTGGTGCGGACCTGGCAACAGCGCCTCTACAGGGACTTCGCCCTGCGGCCCTCCTTCCTGGCCCGGTATCTCTGGCAGAAGAACCTGAACCTGTTGTGGAATCCAGACACCGAGGGCTTTCTGGTCTCTCAGGGAATCCGGGTGATCTTCCGGAAGTAGCGCCAGGCCCGTCGCCCCAGGGGACCCGGGGATCCGGAAGCCAGGCGGTTGAAGGCCGCCCGGGAGGCTGACGGACAGAGGCGGCAGGGGTTCGGTCGCTCCCGGATCCGGGCCATGCCTTCCCGGATGCCGTTTCGGGCCGGCAGGTCCGGCGGGCTGGGATCCTGCTGGAGTCCGCAGATCTCCAGCGTGCCGTGGCTGGTGATCCGGACGAACCACCGTCCCCCGTGGCACCGAGGGACGTTGTGGTTCCGGAGCCCCTCCATCAGGTCCAGGTCCTCGGGGTCGTTTTCCACGGCCAGTCCTCGCCGGAGAGCCTCCCGGATTCGCGCCGCCGCCTCCCGCAGATCTCCGGGGTCCGGGGCTTCGGGATTGGCCGCGCCGGCGGATCGAAGCATCTCGTGGTAGGCAGGCTGGAACTGGACCGGGACTTTCGTGTGTTCCAGGAAATCCAGAAACGACGGCAGCCGGGCGATGGAGGTCCGCGAGAGCACCGCGGCCCAACGCGCCGGAATCCGGTGGCGCCGGCAGAGTTCCATGGCTCCCAGGGCCCGGTCGAAACTCCCGGCGCCCCGCAGGGAGTCTTGGACCTCCCGGACCCCGTCGAGGCTCACCGTGACCCGGTCCGCCAGGCAGAGCCACTCCTGCCGCTCCGGCAGCAGGGCGCCGCTGGTGTTCAGAGCCACGCCCAGGCCCAGCCTCCGGGCGTGGCCCATCAGGGCTCCCAGGTCTTCCCGCGCCAGGGGTTCCCCTCCGGTGAAGGAGACCGCCAGGCACCCGGACCGGGCCAGGTCCTCGAGGATGGCCATCCACTCCCTCGCAGGAAGGTCCCCGGGCTCCCTCGTCCGGGGCACGGCGCAGTAGGCGCATCGCCCCGGACAACGCCGGGTCACCTCCAGGCTTGCGAAGAGGGGGACCGGTCGGCCGGGCGCCAGCGCGCCGAGGACCGCCGTTGCCAGGCGGGCCGCGAAGGGGAGGGATCGCCACGGCGGGCCGCCCGCGGCCTCCGTTCCGGATTCTTGCATCGACAGGTCCCTCCCTCCGCCGGTAAGATGATAGCGGAGCCGCATCCTGGTGTCGTTGAACCCGGTGCCGTCTGCCTGGGGACCCGGGGACCCGCGACGAGCCGGAGGCAGGGGCCATGCAGTCGCCCGTCGTGATACGCCGTTGCGGGGACTACGACGAGGTGGACCCGGTCCTGGAGGAGATCCTGGAGGCGTCGGGCATCGCCCGGGACCTCCAGGGAGCCCGCCGGGTGCTGCTGAAACCCAACCAGATGCTGATCTCTCGACCGGAGGACTGCCGGACCACCGACCCCCGGTTCCTGGCAGCGCTGACCCGGGTGTTGCGGCACCGGGGCCTGGAGGTCCTGGTGGGGGATTCCTCGGGCTGGATCGGCTTCACCCGGCAGGTCCTGTCGGCCACCGGGGTCGAGGAGGCGGTCCGGAGAGAGGGCGCCACGGTGATCAGCCTGGATGCCGGGCCCTTCCGGCTGCTGCCTCCCGCCGGTCGTCCCCCGGTGGCCCTGGTGGTACCGGAGGTGCTGTTCGAGGTGGACGGGGTCCTGTCGGTCCCGAAACTGCTGGCCCATCCCTTCATGGGCCTGTCCCTGTCCCTGAAGAACCTGATGGGCATCCTGCCCGGTGCCCTGAAGCCCGGACTCCACGTGTTCCGTCCCGGTCCGGACGACCTGGCGGGGGCCCTGCTGGACCTGCACCGGCTGACCGCGGAAGCCGGCGTCCGGTGGGCCGGTGCCGTGGTGGACGGCATCTGGGCCCTGGGCGGACGCGGCGGGGGCGTCCCCCCGCTTCCCCGGTACGACTTCGGCCTGGTGGCCGGGGGGAGGGACCTGGCGGCGGTCGATCTGGCCTGTGCGGTCGCCGCCGGATTCTCCCCGGAGGAACTGCCCCTCTGCCGGGTGGCGGCATCGCGGGGCCGGGGTCCCGCCGGCCTGGAGGGCCTGTCCCTGGACGGACCGGACCCCCGGGCCTTCGGACCTCCCCTGGCCCGTCCGGGCCGGGACTGGGCCGAGCGGACCCCGTGGCGCACCCGGGCCTATTACTTCGTGCGGTCCCGCCTCGTCCGACCGGGGGTGGATCGGGCCCGGTGCCGCGGCCACCAGCGGTGCGTGGTCATCTGTCCGGCGTCGGCGGTGATCCGGATCGGCGGCAGGACGATCGTCGGTCCGGAATGCATCCGGTGCCTGGCATGCGTGGAGCAATGTCCCGAGGGGGCCATCGATCTGCGAAGCCCCTGGCCGCTGGGCTTCCTCTACCGAAGGCGGGTCCGGGAGGCCCGGAAACCATCCGGGCGGGACTGACCCGCCGATGGGGGGCGCCCCGGGGCGGATCCTCCCGTGGGCCCCGGGCGCGAGGTTTCCGAAGGTCTGGCAGGGAAGGACCGATGTCCAGGATGGCTCTGCTGGTGGTGGCCCTCGTGGTGCTGGGGGTCGTGCAGCGGGTCTGGGTCCGACCGGGGTTCGTCGTCGGGGCCCGGGTCCGCAGGGGCCTTGGGGGCGTGGTCCTCCCCGGCCTGCTGGTGCTGATGGGAATCGGGGATCTGGCCCGCATCGGATCGGATGTCCGGGGGTTCGACGCCCGGCGCCTGCTGCTGGGACTCGTCGCGCTTCTGGCTCTGGAGTGGTTCCGTCGCCAGCGGGCCCGGGGATCCCCCTGGATCCGGGAGATTCGGTTGGGGCTCGAGGACCTCGGCAGGGTGCCTGATCCGGTTCCCTCCCGGCGGAACGGGCTCCCTGCGTTGCTGGCCGCGGGGACCTTTCTCGCCGCGGCGCTGGGGGCACGGGCCTGGGACTCCTGGACGCTGTTCCTGAACCACCGCTACCTCGATCTGGTCCGGAGTTCGGGGGCCGCTGCGGACCCCTGGGGCGTCCTGGCCGGGTCGGTCTGCACGGATCCCCTGGCGGCCCTCCCGGTCTCCCTGATGCTGGCTCCCTGGGCAGCCTTCCTGGACAACCCCCGGGGGATCCTGGCGGTCCGGACCCTGGCGGGACTGGCGCTGGTCCTGGCTGCGGTCGGTCCCTGGCTGCGGTCCCGCCAGGGGTGGGTGGCCTTGATCCTGTGGGCGCTGCTGCAACTGGACCCGGGCACCCAGTTCCACCGGTCGGCCGTCTTCGAACCCGTCTTCGCCCTGCTGTTCCTGGTCAATCTCCGGATGAATCTCTCCCTCGCCCGGTCGCCGTCCTTTCTGCTGGTGCTGGGCCTCGTCACCGGCTTCACCTTCATGCACAAGGAGATGAACCTTCTGAACCTCTTCCTGGGGATGCTGGTGCTTGCCCGGGGCCCCGAGCCTCCGAAAATCCTCGTTCGCCTGGCGGCGATCTGGGCTCTGGGGGTCGCGCTGGGCGGTCTTCCCCTCTGGCTCCAGGTGGCCCGGTGCGGGGGATCGGAAGGGCTGAACCTCGTCCCCCTGCTGGCGCTTCGAGGGGCCGAGTGGACGACCTCGATGACCCAGTCCCTGGCGCACCTGCTTTCCCCGGATGCGTTGCCCACGGAACTGGGATCCATCCTGTGGCAACGATGGAGTCTCCAGACCGTGGGCGAGGTGGTGGAAGGAGCCGCCCGGTCGGTGGGGCCGGTGGTGCTGACGTTCTGCTGCCCGGTGGCCTGGCTCTGGGTCCGCCTGCCCCGGGAGCAGGCGAACCGGATCGGGCTGTTGCTGGCCATGACGGCCCTGGTGCTGGGGTTCGTCTGGTGGAAGGGGGGCGACTCGGCCGAGGCGTTTCCCCTGCTGATGCCCTTCGGTATGGCGGCCGCCTGGCCCTTCCTTCGGGGGCTGGCGCGGTGCTGGATCGACTCCTTCCGGCGGGGTGCCTGGCGAAGCCTCCGGGCCCTGCCGATCCACCTGCTGGTCGTGGCACAGGCCGGTGCGATCGCCTGCTGGGCTCCCCCGATTCTGGGCACGCTGGCCTCCTTCCCTTCCCTGGTTCGATGGGCCGGGTCCGGGGGCCGTGTCCCATCGGGAGGCGGGCTGGCGGATGCCGTGGAAGGGTTGAGGCGCCAGGGGGTGCTCGACGACGTGCTGGTCTGCCAGGGATGCAAGGACCGCCTGGACCCGCTGTTCTGGGAACTGGCGGATCGGGGGATCTACGTCGTCGACCTGGACGCCCGCTTCCACCTCGTCGAGGCCCTCGAACAGGGGCGCTGGGATGCCCTGGGCCTGACCCTGGCCCTGATCCCTCACCAGGCTTCCAAGCGGATGCGCCTCGGGGACCCGGTCCCGTCGGGACCCGGCGGAGCCCCGGAGCGCCAGGCCCTCCTGCTGTCGGATCCCGACGGACGGGAGGCGGCCCGGATCCGGGGGCCGCTCGGGTGGATGCGGCCCTGCATGGAACCGGTCGGCCAGTCCCGGGATGGGGGCTTCCTGTTGCTACGGCTGGAGATGCCTGCCTGCCGGGCGATGCTCGATCCGGCTAGACGCCCGGCGGATCCCTGGCTGGATCCGCCGGCGGACCCGGGCATGCCGGGCCGGGAGGAAGGGGAGCCATGGCACGGCCGCTGATCCTGCTGTTTCTGGCGATCCCCCTGTTGGTGGTTGCCGGGGGGTTCCTGTCGGTGCGATGGCCCGGCTGGACCGCAAGGATTCCCTGGCTGCGGGTTGCCCAGGGAGGGGGCTGGGCCATCGGGCTGGCCCTGGTGGTCGGGGAGGTCCGGAACGGCTTCTGGAAGGCCCCGGGGTTCCACGGAGGCCTGTGGGCGCTGGGGGCTGCGGCCTGGGTCCTGGCCCTGGTGGCCGCCCATTCCCGGTCGGTGCGGTCCTGGGGGAACGACTGGATCCGGCGGATCTGGTCCTCGCTCCGGGAGGACCTCGGAGACCCGGGGGAACCGAACCACCCGAGGCGATCCCGGCTGCTGCCTGGCCTGGCCCTCCTGTCGTGGCTGGCCCTGTTCTACCTGGCCTCGATGACCTTCTTCCGGTTCAACTACCAGTGGATCGACTTCACCCAGGAATATCTGGATCAGATCCGGCAGGCCGCCCGACAGGCCTCCTGGTGGGACCTGGTCCTCCGCAGGACGCCCGGGTCCACCGTGCTCTACAATCCCTTCACCTTCCTGGTCTTCCCCTTCGTCGAGCACCTGGACTGCTGGACCTACCTCCAGGTGCGTCTGGGCATGATGGGGGTCATCATCGCCGTCCAGGCCTGGCTGCACCGGGATCGCCCGCTCTGGCCCCTGGTCCTGAGCCACCTGGTGCTGGGCGCGGTGTTGCTGGACATCGAGCAGGAATTCAACCACGGTTCCTACTTCGAGATCTTCTTCTCCCTGTGCTTCTTCCTGGACCTTCTCTTCATCCTGCACCTTCGCCCCACGGCCGCCTGGGCTGTCGGGACGGGGGCCTGGACCGCCTTCACCTTCTGGAACAAGGAACTGGGGCTCATGGGTCT
>Ga0302250_1002584_pt1 | contig 10923 bp, 10 predicted proteins | sample AAG_RA_Asp_MG_FD_193536 | JGI IMG/M metagenome (GOLD analysis project Ga0302250, IMG submission 193536) | Enriched activated sludge microbial communities from anaerobic digester in WTTP, New Holstein, Wisconsin, United States - AAG_RA_Asp | ecosystem: Engineered > Bioreactor > Anaerobic >... | reverse complement strand
CTATTCCTTGCACCAATGGCCTTGATGGTTATGGCGGAGGAGGCGGTGGTGGTGGCGGAAATGAAGATGTTTCCGGAAGGGGTGGTTCAGGAACTGTCATTATTCGTTACCTAACTCCTCAATAGTATAGAAGAATGGTAAAAGAGTTGTAGCTATACAACTCTTTTTTAATTTATGGTAAAATAATTCTAATAAGCAGCTAACGATGCAGTGATACATCTTAAAAATTCCTACTTTTTAAAAAAATGAAATCCAAAAAACTTATTGCCTTCACTTTAATAGAACTTTTAGTTGTTATTGCGATTGTTGGTATTCTTTCGGGATTTGTTTTAGTTTCTTTAAGCTCAGCTACTAATTCTGCTAAAGACGTTAAAGCCAAATCAGATCTTTCTTCTATTCAACGCGCTATTATGGCCTATAATGTCCAAAATAGCGTTTCCTACCCAAGCTCGGAAACTAATTGTACTTTGTTCCCACAGCATCCAACCCTCCTTCTTTAAGTGGTTCTACTTCTAGTGGAAGTTCTACTTCTCCTAATTTTGTAACTACTCCAGTGAGGAATCCTGATGGCACTGGTTCAATTACTCTAACTTGGACTCCCGGTCTTCTTTCTACTCATACTGTTATTAGAAGATTGGACAACACTCCTCCTAACACTAATGCTCCACAATCTCTGAGTGACGGAGTACAGGTGTATCGAGAAAGAAATGACAAGGATGGCCAGGATCCTACTGATATTCATACATATACTGATACTGGATTAGAAGAAGATATCATCTACTGCTACAGTGCTTGGGCTTATGATGAGAGGACTAATACTTATTCTAATGGCTTTGTCATTGCCTGCGGAGGGGTCCCTCCTTCTAATCCTAGTAATCTCACTATGGAAAGTACTACTTCTTCCTTTGTTCTTAATTGGACCAAGGGAAGCGCTACCAACACCGTTATCAGAAGAACCATTAATAATCCAGCGAGTAGTCAGGAAGAGGGAACCCTGGTCTACAATTCTACCGAGTCTTCTTTCACTGACAATGATCCTGAATTACAAAAAGACACTACCTATTGTTACTCGCTCTGGGCATACAACCCTACGACCACTTCCTTGTCTACTGAACACTTATCCAGTTGCGGTGTCTTGTCGAACATTACTTCTCCTACTAATCTTTCTTTTCCAACGATTGCTTACAATTCTCTCGTCCTCAATTGGACGCCTGGACTAGGCTCTACTAATACCTTGATAGTGAGAAAGCAGGATTCTGTCCCTACTAGCAGGGAAGACGGGACACAGATATATCTCGACAATGGTGATGCTTTCATAGACGCGGGGCTTACTAATAACACTAATTATTGTTATGCGCTTTATGCTACAGACGGAGAAGAATATACAGAACCTGTTACGGGTTGTGTGACTACAATTGACCTTTTGGGTTCTCAGACTAATCCAGGGTCGTCCTGCCAAGCTATAATGGAGAGCGGGCAAGCAAAGGGCACTAAGACTTATTGGATAGACCCAGATGGAGGGAGTATTTCTAATGAGATCCAGGTGTATTGTGATATGGTTAATGATGGTGGTGGTTGGATGCTAATAAAACCTGATATGATTTCAAGTGAGGCTACTGCCCTTACTTCGGTTTCAAAAACCACTGATTCTAATGGAGGATTGATAATAACTATTACAAAGACCGGAACTTTTGGTTGTACAGGAGATAGGTCCTATCTAGTACTTTTTAAAGATATAATACCTTGGACGAAGATACGTAGTGATTATGAATTTTATGATGCTAATTCTTGTTGGGGGATATTTGGAAGCTCTCCTCGTAATCCCAACCCAAATCTCATCACTTTCGTTCCCGGAGTAGATGTAATAAGAAATCAAGTAAGGATGGGCGGATCGGCCGGGAATAATTTTGATGGCATTACTGAAAGATGCGATAATGAATATGTAAATTTTTGGCATTGTCATAATGGTACCAGCACTAGGAGTGCACAGGTGATACTTCGTAGGAACAGTATGTCTTCCTTGGCGGGATTATCGACGGGCGTGAATTGTACTTATTCTTCCAGCGGATGGAGACATAAGAATATATACGTGAAGTAATAAATATTTTTTATGTGCAATAATGGGTTTAAAATGTCTTGATTCTATTATTTTTTTAACATAAGATAAAGTTAATGGAATTAACAATAAAAAATAACGTTCATCATAGCACCTCTTTTTGGGTGTTTTAATTTTAAAATATATGAAAAAAATTTTTCTGGTTGCGCTAATTTTTTTCCAATTATTTTGTTGTAGTTCAGTTTTTGCGACCGAAAGCGATTTTAAAACTTTCCGCGTGGGAGTGTATGATAATGCTCCAAAAATTTACAGGGATACAGATGGCGTCATTAAAGGATTCTGGGCAGACATCACAAATGTCATTGCCAAGAAAGAAAATTGGAATTTAGTTTATGTCTATGGTACTTGGGATGAAGGATTGGCCCGGCTGGAAAAAGGGGAGATTGATATGATGGTCGATGTGGCTGTAAACGAAGAACGAAAGGCTAAATATGATTTTAATAATGAAATAGCACTACTCAGCTGGTCAACAATTTATGCTCAGAAGGGTTTTAGCTTGGAATCTTTCAAAGATCTAGAAGGAAAAAATATCGCCGTGATAAAATCGAGTGTCCATTATACGGCTCCTTTAGGTTTGAAAAACGTTTTGAATTCTTTTGGAGTGAGCGCTAATATCATCGACGTGGAAAACATGGAAGATGTTTTTAAATTATTGGATGCTAATCAGGCTGATGCGGGAGTAGTCAATTGGCACTTTGGGATTTTGAATGAAAGCAAATACAAAGTAAATCGCACGGGGATCTTTTTCAATCCAAGCGAATTGAATTATGCGTTTACCAAAAATGGATCTAAAAATAAATATTTAATTAGTGTGCTGGATTTCGATTTGAGAGAGATGAAGGATGACCAAAACAGCGTTTATTATACATCCATACGAGTCAATTTTGGCAAGTCTTTGGGGGAGATTCAGGTCTGGCCTAGATGGTTGGGGGGGTTTTGATAATTGTTGGTTCTTTTTTAATGTTGATAGTCTTTATTCTTTTGGCGATGCGACAATATCAAACTAATTTGAGGCGCGAAATAAGCAAAAAAATTCAAGAGATTAAAGAAAGTGAAGAAAAATTTACAACTGTGATAGACCAGGCGCAAGATGGAATAGTCATTGTTCAGGACAAGATTATAAAATACGCCAACAGAGCGATAAGTATGATAGGGTATACAGAGAAAGAAGTTTTAGGCGAGCCTTTTATTAAATTTATTGTTTCTGAAGACAGAAAGAGAATTTCTGAAAGTTACGAGAAAGGAATTTCGGGAGAAGAGGTTGAAGCTATATACGAAATTAAGTTGATTCACAAAAACGGATCAGTTGTGGAGGTGGAATTTTCGAGCGGAACTATACAGTATGAAAATAATCCGGCTATCTTAGTTATAGTTAGGGACACAACCCAAAGGAAAAAGCTGGAAAAAGAAATTATTTTTAGAAATATGATTTTATCGACCGAACTTGAGGTTGCCATTGATGGAGTATTGGTTGTTGACGAAAAAAGTAAAATTATTCTATACAATAAAAAATTTATTGAAATGTGGAGTATTCCGCAAAAAGTAATCGACACAAAATCAGACAAACTAACCATTAAGTCAATTTTGGATAAACTCGTAAATCCGCAAGAATTTTTAGACCACGTAAAATATCTCTATGACCACCCTGAAGAAACCGACAGAAGCGAAGTATTACTGAAAGATGAAAGAATTTTTGATCGTTACTCAGCTCCGATGATAGATTCCAATCAAAAAAATTACGGGCGAGTTTGGTATTTTCGGGATATTTCCGAAGCAAAAAAATTAGAAATTCGTTTGAAAGAGTTGGATGCGTTGAAGTCAAAATTTATTCAAATTGTTTCGCATCAACTTCGGACTCCGCTGAGCGCCTTGCGCTGGAATTTGGAATCTTTATTGTCCGGAACACACGGTCATATTGATAGGGTGATAAAAGATATCTTGAGCAGCAGCCTCAATGCAAACATAGAGATTATCAGTCGAATTGGAGACCTTTTGACCGCTTTGGATATTGAAGAAAAACGTTTGGTTTATTTAAATAAAACATCTGTTTCTTTTGAAGATCTTTTAGAGTCGGTTTTGATTGGTTTTAAGACTAGATTTGAAGCCAAAAATATTAAATATTCATATCAAGCCCCCAAAACGTCTTTGCCGGTGATTGAATTGGACATCGACAAGATAAGAACTGCCCTAGAAAAAATCATTGATAACGCTATTGCCTACACCAAAGAAAAAGGGAAAATCAAGGTTTCTTTGAAGAAAATAGGCAATAAGATTCGTTTTGGAGTTGTTGATACTGGTATTGGAATTCCTAAAGATGAACAGAAAAATATTTGGGCCCGCTTTTTTCGCGCTTCCAACGCAACTAGCATGAAGCCTGACGCATCAGGTATCGGACTTTTCATAGCTAAATACTTTATAGAACAGCATGACGGAGAGATTGGATTTGAATCCATTGAAGGAAAAGGAAGCACGTTTTGGATTGATTTGCCAATCTTGGACTCACAAGAAAAAAAAGATAAGGTTAAGAATTCTTAGTTTAGAATAGGCGCAGAACTATGACAATGAGCACGAAGGAAATGTCTTAAATTTAAATGAGTCGGTTACGTGATGTGTTTAGAGCTTTGGATTGGGAAGATATTAGGAGAGATATAGATATTTCTATTTTAATTTGTTAAAGTTAATTTAACATAATAAGAAATTAATTACTTTTATGGAAAAAGATAAACCGATAGAAAACAATTTAGCTTTTATAGACGGCCAGAATCTATATAGGGGAACAACTTTGACTGATCCAAAATGGAAAGTTGACCTTTTTAAATTCAGAAAGTATTTGACAGATAAGTATGCTGTACAAAAAGCATATTATTTCTTAGGATTTCTTGATGAGGAAAATCAGAGTCTTTACGATAAAATACAGGAGGCTGGATTTATTGTTAAATTCCGTGAACATAATTCGGCAATGATTGGGAAAAAGAAGGTGAATGTGGATTCGGATATCATTTTTGATATTATGAAGAGGATTTATAGGAAAGAGATTTTTGATAAGATAGTATTGGTTTCTGGAGATGGAGATTATAAGATGTTGGTTGATTTTTTGATCGAGGAGAATAAGTTTAAAAAGATACTGTTTCCTAATAAAAACTTCGCATCTTCTTTGTATAAGAAGATAACCAGGGTGTATTTTGATTATTTAACAAATATCAAGCATATTATAGAGAAATAAAAAAAGGGGGCCTTTGCAGGGACCCTTTTGTCTTGATATTTGTATAATACTTTTTATTTTATCTATTGTCAATATGATGGGTGACTAACGGGATTCGAACCCGTACAAAGAGCTCCACAAACTCTTGTGCTGCCATTACACCATAGCCACCATAATATAAATTTCTTTTTTATTGTTCTAAAATTTTAAAAATAAAAAAGTAGTGTCCCCGGCGCGAATCGAACGCACAACCTACGGATTAGAAGTCCGTCGCTCTGTCCTATTGAGCTACGGGGACATAAATGCAGATATATATTTAATACCAAGAAAAACAATAAAAATCAATGCTAAACAAGAATTAAAACTATAAAATTTTTGACTGAAATTAGGAAAAATGATATAAAAATATCTATAGCGGGGCATAGTGAAACGGCTATCACGAGTCTTTTGGGAAGATTTATTCTGAGTTCGAATCTCAGTGCCCCGACACTTTACAATTAATTATGCGGGTGTAGCTCAGTGGTAGAGCGACAGCCTTCCAAGTTGTATATGAGGGTTCGATTCCCTTCACCCGCTCCAATAAAATACCCAAAGATGATTTTGGGTATTTTTTTATTTGATTAATTAAGGGAATCGAACCAAAAATTTTCAAAGATATTTTTTAATATCTTATTTTTATTTATTCAAGAATATGATATAATTTATTCAATAAAAATAAATAATAAAAAATATGGCTAAGAAAAAAGAAAATTTAGGCGCCGCAGTTGCGGTAGGGGTAGGGATTGCTGTTGCTTCTGCTGCCGCTTATTTATTGTTTGGCGACAAAGGAAAAAAGAATCGCAAAGCTCTTCGAGGATGGGCGATTAAAATGAGAGGCGAAATAATAGAAAAATTAGAAAAAATAAAAGAAGTAACTGAGCCGGTTTACAATCAAGTAGTTGATACGGTTTCCGCTCGGTATGCTAAAGCAAAAGATATTGATAAAAAAGAGTTAGAAGAATTAGTGGCTGATATTCGTAAACACTGGAAAGCTATTATAAAAACAGAAAAATCAAAAAAGAAAAAATAGCTTTTAAAGTTTAAAAATGAACGACGAACCAAAAAGAATAGCAATCGTGGGGGCAGGAATAATTGGACTTTACTTGGCTTGGAAATTTAAAGAACAGGGGCACTTTGTCTCTGTTTTTGAAAAACGAGAAGAACAAGAAGTTGGTAAAAAACCTTGTTCTGCTCTTTATTCGGAAAGAATTAAAAATTTTATTCCCCAAATTGAAAATTGTATTGAAAATAAAATTAAAAGCTGTTTTATTGTTTTTCCAAAGAAAAAAATAAAATTAGAATTTTTGCCTAATCATTTAGTGATTAATCGGGAAAAATTAATTTCCGTGCTTATTAATTTAGTTAAAAAATCTGGAGGAGAAATATTTTTTCAACAAGAAATAAAAGAAATTCCTAAAAACTTTGATTATATTATTGCTTGTGATGGAGCAGGATCAGCAATAAGAAGATTACTAAACTTGCCTAATCCAAAAATAAAGATAGGCGTTCAAGTTTTTATTCAGAATGTTAATCAAGAAAATTTTGTAACTACTTATCCTACGAAAAATGGATTTTGCTGGAAAATACCCCGAGGAAGTTGCTCAGAATATGGAATTATGGGAGAACAAGAAACAATAAATAAGGAATTTAAAGATTTTTTAAAAAAACAAGAAATTAAAAATCAAGGAAAAATTTTATCAGCTGGAATTCCGCAACCACATTTTTCTTTTAAAAATTCAGGTCTAATTTTTTCAAATCAAGACAATGTTGTTCTTTGTGGAGATGCTTGTGGGCTAACTAAGCCTTGGAGTGGGGGAGGAATTATTTGGGGGCTTATTCAAGCCGATATTTTATTAAAAAATTTTCCTAATTTTAAAACTTATCAAAAAGAGTGTTCCCAAAAATTTGGATTGTTTATTTTTAAAGGAATTATTTCAAAAAAAATAATTTATTTTTTGGGAAATTATTTTCCAAGCCTGATTCCTTCAAAAATAAGGTATGACAATGATTTTCCTTTTTTTATAAAATCATTTTTTTACTCTTTTTTCCAAAAGAATAAAGAAATTTAGCCATTATTAGTTCTTGATAGATTTGTTTTAAAGTGCTATGTTTTAAGATATTGAAAGAGTTTTCGTAATCGGCTTTCTTTATGTGGCCGATGATTTAGGCATTTCCCGGCCTAAAATTTATCGGAGGGATGCCAGAGCGGTTGAATGGGATGGTTTCGAAAACCATTGTGGATAAAACCACCACGAGTTCGAATCTCGTTCCCTCCTCTTTTGATATTTAAAATAAAAGATATGTTTTCTTTTTTGAAATCTAAAAAACAAAAAAATAAAATTCAAAATTTAGAAGAAGCAGCCGAAAGAATCGAAAATCTAGAAGAAGCTTTAAAAAATGCTTTAGAAAAAATTAATGAATTAGAAAAAAGAAGCAGTTTTTATTTTCAAAAATTTAATTTAATCAGATATAATCCTTTTGAAAACAGGGGAGGGGATCAAAGTTTTTCTTTGGCAATGTTAGACGAAAAGAACAATGGCCTTGTAATTACTTCTATTTTTATGGATGGAAATACGAGAATTTTTGCAAAACCAATAGAAAAAGGGTTGTCAAAGTATCAACTATCAAAAGAAGAACAGCAAGCAATTGAAAAAATAAAACAATAATAATTATGGCTGAAAAAGAAACAAAACCAAACGAAAATATAAAAAGACCAGCGGTGGTAGTTGTTTTGGGCCATATTGATCACGGGAAAACATCGCTTTTGATGGCAATTAAAGATTTTAAAATTTTAAGTAAAGAGTCGGGTGGCATAACTCAGCACGTTGGAGCCTATCAGATTGAGCACAATAATCAAAAAATTACTTTTATCGATACCCCTGGGCATGAATCTTTTTCTGCTATTAGGTCGCGAGGATCAAAAATAGCTGATATCGCTATTTTAGTAATAGATGCGGCCGAGGGTGTAAAAAAACAAACAAAAGAAGCTATTTCTCATATCAAAAAAGCTAATCTTTCTACGATTGTTGCTTTTAATAAAATAGACAAACCAGAAGCTAACCCCGAAAGAGTAAAACAGCAATTAATGGAAGATGATATTATTGTAGAGTCTTTTGGCGGACAAGTGCCTAGCGTGAACATTTCTGCTAAAACCGGAAAAGGCATTACCGATCTTTTAGATTTAATTTTATTAGTTGCAGAAATGGAAGAATTAGAATGCGATCTCGATTCTTCTGCTAGTGGAACTATTATCGAAGCTTATCAAAATCCTCGCCGCGGCCCAACTTGTACGGCAATTATGGAAAAAGGGATTTTAAAGCCAGGTGATTTTATCGCAACAGAGTCTGCTTTTGGTAAAGTAAAAAATTTAGAAAATTTTTTAGGAAAGCAGATTGATAAAGCTTTTCCGTCTGATCCAATTGTGATTGTTGGATTTGAAAGCATGCCCATAGTTGGAGAAAACTTCAAAGTTTTTCAAAATATGGATCAAGCAGTGGCCTATGTTAAACCAAAAAAAGAAAATATCAGTCGATTAAGTTTTGAAAACCAAGAAACAGAAAACAACAAAAAATATTTAAATTTAGTTATAAAGGCAGATGCCTTTGGGTCTTTAGAAGCAATCGAAGAAGTGATTAAAACATTGCCTCAAGAAACAGTGGGAATTAAAATAGTTAGAGCCGAGATGGGAAATGTAAATGAGTCTGATATTAAATTAGCAAAAAGTGCCAAAGGGGCAGTAATTGCTTTTCGAGTAAAAACAGATAAAATAGCAGAAATTGCGATTCAAAAAGAACAAATTAGGGTTTATGATTTTGAAATAATTTATACCATGGCTCAAAAAATAAGGGAATTAATGGAAAGAAAATTAATAAAAGAAAAAGAAAGAACAGATTTAGGAAAAATGGAAATAACAGTTATCTTTAGAACAGAAAAAAATAGGCAAATTATTGGCGGATTAGTGACAGAAGGGGAGGTAGTAAAAGGATCTTTATTAGAAATTATGCGCTCGGGAGAAAAAATAGGACAGGGTCGGATTATTGATGTTCAAGCTAATAAAAAAAGTTTCCCCAGCATGAAGTCTGGAAAAGAATGTGCCATTTTGTATCAAGGAAATGAAAAAATAAAAGAAGGAGACGAGATTGTTTCTTATAAGGAAGATTATATTAGAGAAGAGCTTTAATAAACAAGATTAAGAATCAATGCCGGTTAAGTTTAAAAAAGAAAAAATTGATCATTTAATCAAGCGCGAGCTTGATAATATTATTTTACGCGAACTTGATATTTTCCCCGGAACTTTGTTGACAATCACTAGGGTGGAAACCGCTCGAAATATGTTTGAAGCCAAAGTCTATATTTCTGTAATTCCAGATGATCAATTTGAAGCTATTTTTGGCTTGCTTAGTCGGCATATTTATGATTTACAACAATCTTTAAATAAAAAACTTAAAATCAGGCCAGTTCCTAAAATTATTTTTGAAAAAGAAACTAAAACCAAAGAAGCCGGAAGAATCGATCAATTGTTATTTGAAATTCAAAAAAAAGAGAGTGGAAAAAAATAAAAGAATATGCTATGTTTTTGATATGGCGTGGTAGCCAAGCAGTAAGGCGAGAGTCTGCAAAACTCTTATACGCGGGTGCGATTCCCGCCCACGCCTCATATATGCCTCGGTGCTGGAATTGGTATACAGGGCGGACTTAAAATCCGCTGGTCCTAGACCTTGAGGGTTCGAGTCCCTCCCGAGGCACAATAAACTAAAAAAAGAGGGAACTCCTCTTTTTTAGTTTCCTATTCTTTAGATATGGGCTCGAAGGGTTTTCGCGACTGGCGAAAACCCCGGCCTGAATAACTTTTAGTAAAATGTTTAGGGTTCATGTTTAGGGGCTTGATTGTAATCAATCAAGGGCGGAAGCGCTCCGCCAGTTGGCGGACGCGCCGAGCGGGGTCCGCGCGCGGTTTCAACAGAAACCGACGACGCGGACGAGTCCCTTGCCCTAAAAATCATGAAGTCGAGTCCCGTTTGAATTGGGGGCTTGATTGAATGTTTGGGAGTTTAACTCCCAAACATGAGCCTTGAAAGAATGTTTAGGGGCTTGATTGTAATCAATCAAGGGCGGAAAGCGCTCCGCCAGTTGGCGGAGGCGCCGAGCGGGGTCCGCGCGCGGTTTCAACAGAAACCGACGACGCGGACGAGTCCCATAAAAGGCGCGAGCCGAGCCTGAGAAAAATCTCACCAGAGATTTATTCGAAGGCGAGTCCCTAACCTTAAAAACCATGAAGCCGATTCCCATCTGATGGGGACTTGATTGAATGCTTGGGGACTTAATTGAATGTTTGGGAGTTTAACTCCCAAACATGAGTCTTGAAAAAATGTTTAGGGGGTAACCCCTTAAACATTCTTATTTCCAATATTTCAAGTTTTTGGTATAATATGTTCAAGAAAAAAAACAATCTTAAACAAATGAAATCCAAAAAACTTATTGCCTTCACTTTAATAGAACTTTTAGTTGTTATTGCGATTGTTGGTATTCTTTCGGGATTTGTTTTCATTTCTTTGAATTCAGCTGC
>Ga0302250_1002580_pt1 | contig 10940 bp, 8 predicted proteins | sample AAG_RA_Asp_MG_FD_193536 | JGI IMG/M metagenome (GOLD analysis project Ga0302250, IMG submission 193536) | Enriched activated sludge microbial communities from anaerobic digester in WTTP, New Holstein, Wisconsin, United States - AAG_RA_Asp | ecosystem: Engineered > Bioreactor > Anaerobic >... | reverse complement strand
AGCGTTTCAAGTCCTGACTACCCTTGTCGCCAAACAGCTTTTTTAGTAGTTTTTCTAACATCGTTTTTCCTTGTCATTGCCTTGCTTTTCAATTCTGCAAAGGCTTTGGGAGACAAATAACTGTCTAACTTACCAAAGAATTCAGGCTTGGGATTGTGTCAAACAAAAAGCACTTTTCGCATTCCACTGACCCTTGCAATTTCAAGTCGGTGACAGCCATCCCATGCTATACCCATCCTTTACCCATCCAATAAACATAGGGTATGTACAGGATGGGTAATGCTTTAGGTTACAATCACAGCAGGCTTGCCAACCTATTCCCTTATTAGTTGCAGGGCTTGCTCCAATTCCGGATCTCGCCCCAAGACAGCATCTTCCAGTGTTTTAGTTACTTGGATATCTGGGCTGACTCCAAGGGTAAAAAACCTGCTTTTATCGGGATTGCGAACAAAGATGCAGGTCCACTGAACCTTCAAGTTTCCCGGAAGATTGCTGTAAACAACATTCCCATTTGCTCCCGCACTGGGCTGACCGATGATGGTACCCAGCTCATTATGCTTGATAATTGACAGAAAAACCTCGCAGTAACTCTGCGAATCGCGACTGCTGAGAGCAATCAGTTTGGCCTTCAGATGGGGCTCTTCTGGCTCCAAACTCCAGGTTGGCTTGTCTTCATCGAGCCTGGGAAGCTCCTGATGAGGTTTGATATACCTTTTGGCAATAGAGGAACCCCAAGTGTCAGGCTTCGAGAGAAAGTGCTTCAAGATATCGGAAGAGACATGGGGATATAGCCTCAAATCCAGGATGATTCCCTTTGCTGATAGTAACTGAGGCATCAAAGCTGTGATCTCTTCATCTGTTATGCGATATAGATTCAAATATACAATGCTGTCTGGATATACTATCTGTTTCTCGTCCCTGATCTTGAGATAATGGCTGTTGTAATCTCCGAATTTCACTTGTTTATTGATTTTCCGTTTATCAGGAGTAATGAAGCGAAAAGTGGCCACTGAATCTGGATAATCCCTCTGATATGCTCTAAAAAGCCTGAGTTCGGTGGTTTCTGGATTGGAGGAAAAATAAAGGGATCGGCACTCAGCCATGATTTTCTTGAAAGAACGGTCATTCATGTGTGTAAGCTCTGAACCTGTAGGCAGATCCAGACTTTCATCAAGCACCTTTGTAACAACCCACTTTCCACTGATGTGATTTACACCGAACCCGGCAATAAGTTTGTTCCGGGATGGATCTTCAAGATTGGCATGGCCATCCTGGGTTTTTGCACTGAGCTTGAGAAGTTCCCTTTTATACTCGGCAAAGGTTTTCGCTTTCAGTACTGCTTTCAGGCTGGAACCAAGCTCTTTATCCCAATCACAGATATTGTATTCGAAATAGGGATAAAAGAAATTCAGATCTGTCCAGTACTTGATTAGTCCCGCCAACCAAATACTTTTACTGCTGCGATCGCTAAGGTCTATTGGTTCAAGCTTTTCCTTCAGCTTCTTCAGTTTCAGGGAATCTGCTATAGGATATGTGTGCTCCAGATCGCACTCCAGAACCATGGGAAAGTTGGCTCTTAAACCGGACAGCAGCTCTATATCCAGTCGCTCTCCCCAAGGTAATTCTTCCATGAATATCTTGTTAACAATACCCTGAGTATGTGGCTTGCCAGGTTCTGCTTTACTAAGACAAAGAACATTGTTGTCATTATCTGTTTGAACAAACGCATCAACCTCGGAACTAAGTATTCCACGGTAAGGGTCGATATTCACGCTTAGATCCCAGGGCAGGGATCCTGGCGTATCATTTTCGAAATCGTTATAATACACTTCTCGCCAGGTATCTTGCTCCAAGACCTCCACCTTTAGGTCATCCACCAGTAATTCTTCGAAATATGCAAACATCATCCAAATTGAGTTATAAACTCCCTCCTTGGGACTAAGCACAATACTCTTTTCCTGCCATTGCCTCACTTCAAATGTATTAGTAAAATACTCTTCACTGACACTGACAGACACAAATATCGAATCCGATTCTTCACCTCTTTGCTTGACCTTGAAAGAGATGCGAAGCTCTGGGACAAAGCTGATTGAATCTGGTAATTGGGGACATATAGACGCCCAAGAAAAGGGGTATTGTTGATTTCGGGGAACTTTAAATGGCCTGTTTGTCCTTTGAGATCCGAAAAGGGAAGAACTGCTCCCATTCATACCCCTGTGTTGCCAGAAGGACTTCTTTCTCCCTTTTGTTGGCTCTTTCGATGAACCTATCTGATGCGATCTAGTGTAAAGAACAAGATCAGGAAGAAGCGGAGAGAATAGCTCGTCCAGTTTGTTTGCCAAGGCCTTTTTGTCCGGTGAATCAATCACTTGGGCAGAGCCATACACTGATAGTTTATCCCAATCAATATCCTGTGCTTCATCCCCAGGATAAAAGTTTTTTGCATATCCCCATAGCTTGGTAAACGCAATGAGGTTCTGCTGTTGCCGCTTTCCTGAAACGCCTGATAAAAAAGCTGGAACCAAGATAGAGGCGATCAATAACATCCACCATAGTCTTCTCATGGCTTACTCCCTGATGCGGACAGGTATCAATTCTGAACGCAGTGATTTGTTTAATTGGGATAGAGTATTTTACAATCTCATAGTGTCAATACAAATCATGCAAAATGATGGATTGGTGTATAGCACGTTACGAAATCATTGCTATTATTTTTCGCCTGAACAGGCTTTCACAGACCTGTTAATCTATCTCTAAGTTCCTCAGTGCTGCAGATGCGGGTTCAGAATCCAATACTACAGACATGGAAAGGGCGACCCGCCGGTCGCCCCTACTCCATTAATCATTAACCACTAACCAGTTAACCCGTTACATTATTTTAGGTGAACCACCTTGTGTGAAGCAAGCTTGCGGGCATTTGCGTCGCGCAGGCACAAGAGATAAATTCCTGCGGGGAGATCTGCCAGATCCAGGCTGGAAATCCGTTCCAAGCCTGAAACATCATTAGAAACTGGTATCGCCCTGATCAACTGACCCTTCAGGTTGTACAAGCTCAGTGCTTCGTTTCCCCGCAGCTTCCCCGCAATTTTAAGAGACGCATAACTGAAAGCCGGATTGGGATAGACCGACAGGTTTGGGCGTAGTAATTCCGGAATCAGGGCATCCTCATTATCGGTTAGAAAGTCTGTTATGATAAAGCAACCCTGTCCATTGACCACATAGAAAGATGGAGTATCTACCCAGGGAAATAGATCCAGCTGTTTGACAGGGCTGTCCAGGCTTACATGATTGCAAAAACAGATCTGCTCGCCTGGATGATAGAGCGCTACATACTGAGCAGGCACATCAGATTCGCTGCGGCCGATGGTTAAACAACCGTTGAAATCCGGTCCCAGCTCACACACGCAGGAACAATAATGGCATGCAAACCAACTCTGGCCAAAATCAGCGGAGCACCAGATTCCGTCACTGTCGCTTCCCACATTCATGATGCCGAACAGGTAAGTTTCTGCAGTGTAGTGAAAATCAGTGAGGTTTACTCCGTTTGTCAATGACCAATTCACGCCATTGTCTGCGGAACAGAAAACCTGTGTACCGCAATTTGCTACCAGGTAGTTGTCATAGAAATCAATGCTGCTGCATACTGCGTTGCCCATCAAATTGATATGCTGCCAGAGAGTTCCATTATCAGATTGATATAAACCGCTGCTATCACCCAGGTAGTACAGGCTGTTTGCCGGATTAAAGGTGATGAAATTGGGCTCAGAAAACCATTGAACCAGGTTCCATTGCTGGCTGTCCAGGTTAAACCCATAGAGACCGTCACTATCAGTGCCGTCTCCCATAGCAACCAGGAGATAGGTGCTGCTCTGAACATAGATGGATTTTACTGGAAGATTCTGGGTGTCAAAATGCTGCCACTCACCGGCTATTTCCACAAAAAGACAGTGGTGCCCGTTGAGGACAGCCCCGAAAGACAGAGGAATCTGTTGTAGATTCGCACAGGTAAATGAATCTACGGACGGACCGAAAGGATTAACCTGAAGTGCGGTGCAAAGAGTGGCAAGCACCAGCGCTGAGCACAGGGTTATGATCTTCATTATAACCTCCCATCCGCGCTAGCTTCTGCGGATAGTTATATATGAAGCAAATTTCAATCCGCTTTGTAACTTATTTTATTTGTAGTTTCCTATAAGTTTTGCTTCTCTGGCTGCGGCGGTGGCAAAATCAGTGCCGTTTGAAGCAAAGATAATACCTCTGGAGCTGTTTACCAATATATTTGGCTGCTCTGCGCTGTCTGTAGCATCTCGTAGCACTGCTTCCAGGTCGCCACCTTGAGCACCGATACCCGGAATCAGGAAAATCCTGCCGGGTAGAAGTGAACGCATGGTTTTCAGTTCGCTGCTTTGGGTTGCCCCGATTACAGCTCCCAGGTTTTCGGTAGGAAACTGCAGAATCCAGTCAGCTATTTGTGGCGCCAGGCTTTGTTTCAAAAAGTCTGCTGCCGAGGGATTTGAAGTAAGGCAGAGGGCAAAGGCAAAGCCACCGTTGTCCAAGACCGGCTTCACTACGTCGGTTCCCATCAAGGGATTCAGCGTAATGGCATCTATTTGCATGCTATTGAAAAAAGCGCTCACGTAGGCGCTCATGGTGCTGCCAATGTCGCCAACCTTGCAATCCAGGATCACCGGAATCTCTTCCGGGATGGTTTCCACTGTTCTGTAGAGTGCTTCCAGACCCCGTAAACCGTCGGCCAGATAGAAAGCCAGATTGGGTTTGAAAGCACAGGCAAATTCAGCCGTGCTGGCGATGATGGCTTTATTGAATTCCCAGATGGGGTTTTCGGCTTTTTTTACACAATCCGGCAATTTGCTGAACTCAGGATCCAGCCCTACGCAAAGGACTGAGCCAGTAGCCTGATAGCGCTGCTGGAATTTATGCCAGAACGATTTTGACGCTATCTTCGTCATCGATGTCCTCAAGCGAAACCTTGATGATCTCTTCTTTGGAGGTGGGAACGTTTTTGCCCACGTAGTCGGCCTTGATAGGCAATTCACGATGTCCGCGGTCGATTAAAACCGCCAACTGGATCTGTTTGGGACGTCCGAAATCCATCAAAGCATCAATGGCAGCCCGCACAGTTCTTCCTGTGAACAGAACATCATCCACCAAAACCACAACGGCGTCCTCGATGTCGAAACCCAGGGCCGAGCCTTTGATCACAGGTTGATGAGAAATGGTGGAAAGATCGTCGCGGTAAAGAGTTATGTCCAATATACCCACCGGGATTTCCTGATTTGAGATCAGCTTCAGATAGCTGGAAAGCCGCTCTGCCAAGGGAACTCCCCTGGATCGGATCCCTACCAGGCGGATCTTTTCCAGGCCGCGGTTTTGCTCTATTATCTCATGTGCCATGCGCTGCAAGCTACGCTCCATCTGGGCTTTGTCCATGATCTGGCTTTTGGTTTGCATTTTATCTCCTTATTTCACTATCGCCAGCACATCGCCTTTTGCCACATTGGCTCCCCCGGCAAAAGGAGCAGAAACCAGCACTCCATCTATTGGGGAAGGAATGTTGTTATACATCTTCATCGCTTCCAGCACCAGGATGGTCTCGCCGCGTTTAACGCTGTCGCCAACTTGTTTTTCGTATTTTACAAACATTCCCGGCATTGGAGAAGCCACAGGAGTTCCGCCTTCCAGGGAAGCAGCCGGAGCTGGACTGGTAGCTTGGGCTGGTTGGGGAGCGGGTATTGCAGCAGGCTTGGGCGCCGGATCTGCTGCCTGGGGCTTGGGAGTTGGCGCTGGACGACTGCTAATCACTTTCGGAGCACCACCTTTTTCGGAGACTTCCACGAGATAGTAGCTGTCATCCACAAAAACATCGAACTGACGCAAGTCTTCCGGCTTGGCAGGGGCATTGGGTTTATCAATAAGTTTTCCTGCTTTGGCTTTGGCGACCAGTTCTTCCTGTTTTTTGATCTCTTCCAGGGTTGTGGGTTTCATATCTGCCGGCATGGGTTCCTGGCCGTATTTGATCTTCAGGAATTTCTTGCCGGTAAGGTTGTAAAGCGCCACGATCAGCTCATCATCGATGTTTTTGGCCAGGCCTTCGCATTGCTTATGCACGTCTTCCAGGGCTGGAGGTATTACGTCGCCGGGGCGGACGGTGATGGGAGTTTCGCCTTTGGGATAGCCTTTCAGGGCTTTCTTTTGCACTTCTGGATCGATAGGCAGGGTGGTTTTGCCATAGAGGCCGTAGCAAAGGTCTTTCACCTGTTCCGTAATACGGGCATATTCGCCGTCTTCGGTATCGAACAAAGCATTGTTAACAGCTTGGATACCAACGATCTGGCTGGTAGGCGTAACAAGCGGAATTTGACCCAGCTCTTTACGCACCTTGGGGATCTCCTTGAACACATCATCCAGCTTGTCCAAAGCGTCCATCTGGCGAAGTTGGTTCACCAGGTTGCTCAGCATCCCTCCAGGAGTTTGATGGATGATCACGTCGGTATCGATGATATTATATTTGGTGTTATCGGCGAACTGCAGATACTTTGGAATGTCTTTTTCCATTTCCTTGCCGATCTTGTTCAGAAGCCTGATATCAAAGCCAGTATCGCGGTTTGTACCAAGCAGAGCGATAATCAAAGGTTCCACAGCCGGATGGGATGTTCTGTAGGCATAGGGACCAACGCAAGTATCGATGATATCAACACCCGCTTCGATTGCTTTGAACAAGGCAAGATCGCCCATTCCTGAAGTGAAGTGCGTGTGCAGATGAATCGGAACCTTCACGTTGGCCTTTAGGGCCTGCACCAGGTTGTAGGCATCGTAAGGCGCAACCAAACCAGCCATATCCTTGATGCAGATCGTGTCTGCACCCATTTGTTCCAGTTGTTTGGCTTTATTCACATAGTAGTCTATGTTATAGATATCGCCGCCCATGCGCTGTTCGGTTAGCGAATAGCAGATGGTGCCCTGAAAGTGCTTTCCGTTCTTCTTGATGATCTTAACTGCGGTTTGGAAATTGCGAAAATCGTTCAGGGCATCAAAAACCCTGAAGATATCGATGCCATTGTCGCAGGCTCGCTGCACAAAGGTTTCCACCACGTCGTCGGCGTAGTTTTGATAGCCAACCAGATTCTGACCACGCAGCAGCATGGAAAACGGGGTTTTGGTAATGTGCTTTTTCAGGGTGCGGATGCGCTCCCAGGGGTCTTCGCCGAGGTAGCGGTGCATGGTGTCGAAAGTGGCTCCACCCCATACTTCCATGGAGTAAAAGCCCACCTTGTCCATATCTTCGGCCACGTGAAGCATATCTTCGGTTCGGCCGCGGGTTGCAAAGAGGGACTGATGTCCGTCGCGGAAAGTAAGGTCTTGTATTTTAATGGGATTGGCCGCTTTGGGGCGGTCTGCTTCATAGCGCATGGTCGTCATTTCCAGGATGCCATGTTTATCCATTGAAGTCTCCTTTTATCTGCTTCTTTTTATAATTCTGCGTTGGGTAATGTCGCGGTATTGCATGGTAAGCTGTCTGCCATAGGCTGCGTAAGGAGGGCTGCTTTGGCCGCGCAAGGGTTCGGAATATTGCATGGAGCTTCCTTCGCTGCTCAGCAGGGCCATTACCGCGGAAATGGCTGCGATCTCTTTTTTATCTTTCATAGTATCTTCCTTCAAGAAGTCGGATCAGCATCCGACTCTACGCCGGGATATTTCCATGTTTTTTGGGTGGCAGGCTTTCGCTTTTGGTACTCAAAATTTCCAAGGCGTCGATCAGGCGTTTGCGGGTTTCAGACGGTTTGATCACTGCATCCACGTAGCCACGGGAAGCTGCTACGTAGGGATTATTGAATTGTTCTTCGTAGATTCCAATCATCTCGGCGCGTTTGGCATTTTTATCTTCGGCTTCGGCAATTTCTTTGCGGAAGATGATATTGGCTGCCCCCTGAGCGCCCATAACGGCAATCTCGGCGGTAGGCCAGGCAAAGACCATGTCGGCGCCAAGGTGCCGGCTGCTCATAGCAATGTAGCTGCCGCCATAGTCCTTACGGGTAACCACCGTCAGTTTGGGCACTGTGGCTTCGGAATAACACCACAGAAGCTTGGCTCCGTGGCGGATAATGCCACTATGTTCCTGATGCGTTCCAGGCAGGTAGCCGGGTACGTCCACAAAGGTCACCAAGGGGATATTGAAGGCATCGCAAAAACGGATGAAGCGGGTAGCCTTGTCTGAAGCGTCGATATCCAAACATCCTGCCAGAACGGTGGGCTGATTTGCCACCACCCCGATCACTCTTCCATTCAGACGGGCAAAACCCACGATCAGGTTTTGAGCGTAGTAGTAGTGTGGCTCGAAGAAGATACCGTCGTCCACTACGCTGTGAATCACGTCGCGCATGTCGTAGCTCATTTTGGGGCTGTCGGGAATTATCGAATCCAGATCAGGACAAAGCCGCCAGGGATCATCTGTGTTCTCGATACGGGGAGCGTCTTCCATATTGTTGGCGGGAAGATAGGCCAGTAGGTTTTTGATCTGTTGAATGGCGTCGATATCGTCTTCACAGGCAAAATGCGCATTTCCGCTCAGGCTATTATGAGCCATGGCGCCGCCAAGCTCTTCCTGGCTGGTATCTTCTCCGGTAACGGCACGGATCACGTCCGGCCCGGTGATAAACATAAAGCTGGTGTTCTTTACCATGAACACAAAATCCGTCATGGCAGGGGAATATACTGCTCCGCCGGCACAGGGTCCCATGATCGCAGTGATTTGAGGGATAACACCGCTGGCGCGGGAATTGCGGAAAAAGATGTCTCCATAACCGCGCAGAGCATCAACACCTTCCTGGATGCGTGCACCGCCGGAATCTTGGATTCCTACTAAAGGGACTCCGCTTTTTAGGGCCATGTCCATAACCTTGCAGATCTTGGCGGCATGCATTTCGCCGAGTGAGCCGCCTCGCGAAGTGAAATCCTGCGAGAAAGCGAAAATCGGACGTCCATTGACCAGGCCATGCCCGGTAATCACGCCATCCGAAGGAATCTCGATCTTTTCCATGCCAAAATTATCACAGCGGTGCTGCACAAACATATCCAGTTCGCGGAATGTGCCTGGGTCAAAAAGCTGGTCAAGCCGTTCACGAGCGGTTAATTTTCCGCCTTGTTTCTGTTTTTCGACCGCTTTTTCGCCTCCCATTCGGAGTGTTTTCTGTTCTTTATCCAGTAGTTTCTGGATGGCGTCTTTGGTTGCCAGCATTTCATCCCCTTTATATACGTATTTTTTATGAATATTCCAGTTTTTAGTCGGACAAGCCAGTTTTGCATTTGCTTTTATTTTGTCAAATGGAAAAGTGGAGTTGTTTCTGGATAGGGGCCGAGTTTATAGTCTCTTATCGCCAAAGAGCATAAAAAAAGCCGGAGAAAATCTCCGGCCCGAAAAGAACGAGTGCATCGCTATTTCACGATAACCCGCAGGTTTTTCTCATTGATCTTATAGCCGTCAGTTACCAGCACATAGCCCTTGAAGAGCTCTGAAGTGTCGGTAATTCTGGCGATAAACCAGGAATCAGTGCGGGCGTTTTGGTTGCTCTCAGGAGCGTAGTAAATATCGCCCTGGCCATTGCCGTCGAAGCAGATAACTTCTTTTCCCAATTCCAGATCAGCGCGGCTCGCGATCCGGGTTTTTACCCACCACTTGGCCCATTCCTTTGAGCCAGTGGAAACATACATAAATTCTGCCTGATTCTTGGTTTCGGGGGTGGGTGCAGTAACCAGCTTTCCAAGCCGGACATATTCCCAATTGACCTCGTTCCAAGGCTCTGCCATATAGAAATAGTCATCGGGTTGAATGAATTGCGCATCGGCATTTCCGGTGGGAACCGCTGCCGCGGCATTTACCATCGAACTGGGGATGGATGCTACCGATGAGGGGATTCCCGGATCCAGGATAACTCTGGGAGCGCATCCTGTCAGGATCAATCCCAATAGCATACTGATCAATAGGATAGGCAGAAAGACCTGTTTCTTGACATATACATTCTTCACTTTTCCTCCTGAGCCAATGGCTCAAGTAATATTTTTGTCTATCACAAAGATTGATTTGAGCAACAATCTGTCAATATCAAATTTAGCAAAACCGGGATTTACTCCTCTTTCTTGGTATAAATTCGTGAAATAGCCAGGATTATCCTCAACTGCCAAAACCAATTCCGGGAGAATCGTAAAACCCCAAAAACAGATTAATCCCACTTTATTTCAGCCATCTCATAGCTTAGGAGGTCTGAATACCCAATCACCATGTCACATCACTGCCACCAGCGTTTCATATCCTTCCACGCGGGGCAGCAGCAGGTCTTCCACGGCAGATTTCACAGTCCGGCAGCTTAGGCTACCATCGATGATATCCTGTTTTGTCAGGGTGCTGATCTCAAACTCCGGGTGCCGTTCCTCGAGGGCGTACATCATTTTTGTGAACAGCAGATACCAACTATTCAGCTTGGGGTAGTAGCCCTCATCTTGCAACAGGTGCAGATAAGCCTGCAGATCATCTTGGAAAGCAGCAGAGGGCTGCATCGCCTTCAGGTTCTTTGCTATTTTCGCAAAGCGTTGTTTGGCCTCGGTTTGCTTGGTCTTTTCCGGTAAGCGCCTGGCCAGCAGCTTTTTATAGCGGGGGTGCCAGTAATAGATCAGGCCGTCCATTTTGCCGCTATATGCCTTTTGATCAAATTTCAGGGTAACTATCATTTTCTTGGACTCCTTATCATGTTTCTATATGTATATGGACGACAAAACTGCGGATCGAGAGACAATTTTGAAGACTGTTGAATTATTCGCTTTCAATGCTATCTGGAAGCCAATAAAAGTGCATCACTCAAATCCCGATAGGGATGAAATACTATAGCCAGGGGTGTTAACCCCTGGAAAATATGCAGTTATGATCA
>Ga0302250_1002577_pt1 | contig 10948 bp, 8 predicted proteins | sample AAG_RA_Asp_MG_FD_193536 | JGI IMG/M metagenome (GOLD analysis project Ga0302250, IMG submission 193536) | Enriched activated sludge microbial communities from anaerobic digester in WTTP, New Holstein, Wisconsin, United States - AAG_RA_Asp | ecosystem: Engineered > Bioreactor > Anaerobic >... | reverse complement strand
CGGTCGCTCCCTTGTTGTTCTTCTTTTTCACTTCGAGATATATATCGTCTGTCGACAGGTACTTCCTCACCCGGAGCTTGTAGCGGTTGCCTTTCCCGTTGTGGTGCTGGATGAAAGTAAAAAAGGAGTTCGTATCGTAATAGAGAGTATCATACCGCGATATCCGGGAATTGTTCACATCGAGGATCCGGTAGGATTTCCCGAGCGAATCGAGAAGTGCAATACACTGATCGAGCGTCAACAGGTGCTTACTTTCCACCCGGGTCAGCAGCCCGGCTTTTGCATCCTCGAGCTCCTTAAGCGTGATACTTTCGAAAGGTCGGGTGACAGCACCAACGGGTCCTGCCAGTGTATCATGTTCACATGGAATTATCTGCATCGACATATCACCTCCGCTGCCCTCAATCCTCATTACCACAGAGTCCTGGAAAGGCCCCTTTTCTGTACATCATGGTCTTATTGCTCCAACACTGCTTTCGTAAAAAGGCGTCCGGAATATTCGCAGGATCTCTCCAGTGCGATATCCTCGCTCCTCGCCGAATCTGCCATGATACCACAACAGGTGCAGAATGCAAAGGGAGCGGTCACCGATACAGGGGATAGGAGTGGTGAAAGAGTCCTTCCCCCGTTCCCATCGATATATTGACCTTCTATTGGCTGCATATGCTTACCAAATTTAACATATTGTTAAATAAACTTTACTATTAGTTGGCGATTGCTTACATACACAGCCATGACACTGCGATTTCCGGCCTTGATGGAGAAAAACATTCATGTTCCTCCTCATTCCCATTTTTGCACTCTTCAGGAAGGCTATGGCTGATGGGAACCTTCCAGAAACAATGGTAAGAAAAAAAAGTGAATGGTTACTTTCTCTTGTATTTCAGCGGGAGCTTGTCGATGTTGTTTGTCGCCATAGCATAGGCGCTGTCGCATATCCCGTCACCATTCGAATCGGGTGTGACCTGAGAGAATCCCTGCCCGTTCGGCTGCCCCCAGGAGTTCCCGCCAGAGTACTTGCCGCCGGTGATGCTCTTCACATTCCCGTAGGTGAGGTTCCAGGTGTTTGCGCTGGTAGTTACGAACTTGGTATTGTTCGTGTTGTAGAAGTAATTGTTGAAGATGACGTTGTCCTTTGCGTTACCAGCAATATTGACCCCCTGGATTTTGTTTTCGCGGACGTAATTACCAAAAATCACATTATCATCCACACCGTTTAAGGTAAGGCCAGTGCCTGCATTCTGTTTAATGGTGTTTCCATACACCAGGTTGTCATTTGCATCATCGTTGAGATAGAGCCCATCCATAGAGTTGTTCTGGAGAATGTTGTTTGAAATGATGTTATTCTCAGATCCTGCATACAAGTAAATTCCGTACATGTTGTCTTTTATTGTATTGGAGGAGATTTCGTTGTAATCAGAATTACTCACAGGAATGGCAGTAGTAGTAAGGTGCCCTGTGGCAGTATTTTTCGTAATAATATTCAGATTACATTCATCATTCAGATAAATGGCATTTGCTCCATTTGCAGTAATGGTATTCTGGGTGATGGTGTTATGATTACTCTGGAATAAGTCGATACCCTGGTATTTATTTCCCAGGATCTTGCTCTTCTGAACGACATTGCCATTTGAATAGCGAAGGCGGATGCCATCGTCTCCGTTGTTCTGGGAAAGCACATTGCTGATGGTATTGAGGTTACTTCCATCATAGAGAAGAAGACCCACACGACCATTATCAATAGCAGTGAGCTTGTTGAAACTGTTATCTGTGCTATGTCCCACTAAAATTCCATCTTCTGTATTGCTTTTTGCAGTAATTTTCTCAAATACGCTATTCTTCACATCATTAATGAAAACCCCGGTTGCCCAGTCTGTGCAGATCACGTTCTTGACCACAACATTCACCAGGGTCATAGCGGCATTGTATACCTTGATCCCCACGCTTTCTGCCTGATCCGTCCCATCGATAGTCTTCGATTTCCCATCCAGAACTACATTCGAGCACTGGATGAGGATAGCCACAGGTTCGGTACTGTTCACGATACTGCTGGCCAGGTAATATGATCCCGGCTCCGTGATGACAGTCGGCCCGTAAATCGGAGTCGATGCAGCGCTCGTCACTGGTACAAGGAGTAATCCGCAGAGGATTACCAGGATAAAACCAAGCCACAGGTTCTTTGTGCCTGTTGGCGTTAAAAATTTCGACATGATGAACACACACCTTTTTTGATGCCCCTACTCCAGGATGGACTCCACCCCCCCGGTAGAGTTCCCCCAGGGACAACAATTCCAACACAGTTTTATAAACAATAAAACTGTTGAATGAGGTAATCCGGATTCTAACCGGACAGAGGTGAGGATAGCTTCAGTCAGGTCTGGAAAAAGTCTTTAGAGCCTTTTCTATCTAATATAGAGGGATACTGGCCAAAAATGCATCACACTGTACCTATCCTGGCCAAAAGAGAAACTGTGAGAATTCTGTGAATGGAATATGGTTATGTTCACTTGATGAACATGTACCAAATTCCGACAACAACAATAAAGAGAACAATACCTGCACCGATCACTGTCTTTCCGTCAAGTTCCATAGTATCACACTCACTCTCAAGTCTTTTCATTTGTGTATAAGCTTATAAGGGTAGCTGAAGATGCAGACCGGACTGAAGGGAAATTTACCCTTTCAGTGATACGGTAAAAAAGACTCAATATTCCCTATAAAATGGGGAGAGAGCCGGGATTGCTCCCTGGCTCGGTCCTGCCATTTTAAGCCCTTCTCACGCCGGAATCGTAGGTGAATCTCTTGTAGAAGGTTCCAATCGTTCCTGCGGCGTCCGTCCTCTCGTTATAGACGATATCTGCAGAGGGCAGGGTGTTGTTTCCACGCCCCTCCATGAGGTGGGCGTTCATCCATCCGGCCGCTCTTCCTTCAGCGTCACGGACTGTGAACTCGTACCCGAGTGTAACAGGGACATCAGCGCTGGCGGCGACATGACGCTCCTCCACTTCGCTGATAAGAGTCACTTTACTCCCGGAGAACGATCCTCCCATCTCAACGATGTTGCAGAATGCCGGGATGGTATCGACACTCGCTGCACCGAACGGGCAGATCAGGGAATCTGAACCTGATGAAGAGGTGCCGGCTCCATCAATGAGCGTGCTCTCTTCATAGTCCACATATCCCGTCGGACCTCCAATGAAGTCCAGCATGGTGGTGGATTCGAAGTTGTTCTGGTTGGCGACCTTTGCTGCAGTGTCGAGTGCTTTCTGATCAGTAAACTCCGTGTATCCCTGATCAGCGATCATATCCTGAGTATAAGACATGATGTACATACTTTCTCCGGCACTGAGCGGGAGATCACCCATTTGTTCACTGGACTGCTGCCATACTCCCGAAGCGCTATGGGTCACCGTGCCCTCACAGATGACCATAGTGGCGGTGGTGATCCCCTGAGTTTCCGGAGTTGCGTTCACGGCCCTGTCAGCCATGGCATACCCGCAGAATATTGTACAAAGGAGAAGCACAACGGCAAGCGTTCTGGTGTTTTTCATTAATTCCTCCTGCATTTTGTGCTGATACTCACAGCACCTCCAATAAGTCGGCCCTGATGACATAATAAGTTTTGTAAAGGGGGATTTACATTTTGGCGCGATTGAGATCAAAATATGAATATCTCTCCTTCACAATTCGAGGTCCCTTGTCTCTATTTCCCAGGGATAAATGGATCCGATGCCGGGAGTAACCCGGAGAGCCCCGGGTAATAATCAATAATCAGATGTCCGTTGACTCCCCGGGGAGAAGGATCCGGACCCTGCAATCAGTGGTCCTCTCAAGGGCCCTCTTGAACTCCTCCGGATCCTGTGTGATGGGAGGCCACGTATTGTAATGGATGGGGATGACGAGCGGTGCCCCGATCATCCGTGCGCCGATCATGGCCTCCTCGGGACCCATCGTGAACCGTCCTCCAATCGGGAGGAGCGCAACATCCGGCTGGTAGAGTTCCCCGATCAGTGACATGTCCGTGAAGAGTCCGGTATCCCCTGCGTGGTAGACCCCTTTTTCGTCCATCCGGACCACGAATCCCGCCGCTCCTCCCCCGTTGCATCCTATCCCTGCCTCCTCGATCCATGATGAATGCAGGGCCGGCGTCATGGTGAACCTGACACCCTCAACCGTGATCGTGCCACCGATATTCATGGCCTCTGCGGCGACTCCCTTCGTCCGCAGGTACTTTGCCACTTCGTTGATGGCGATCACGGGCACCCCGAATTCCGATGCTGCACCCATGTGATCGGCATGCCCGTGAGTCACTGCAACGATATCCGGTGCCGCATCAATCTTCCCCGAAGGGACATACGGGTCGATGAGCACGTTCTTGCTCCCGCTCAGGAGCACGCAGGAATGTCCAAACCATGTCAGTTCCATAGGGGATCCCTCCGATGCCACTGGTAGAATAGGAATGGACCTTCTAAAATACTTGCGCGTGGACTTTCGCGCCCGGGAGCGCCCTCATCTCACCCGTTCCTTCCTGATAAGATTCCGGGGAGGATTCTCCCTGCTTATCAGAACCCAGAATGGAAAATGTAGGGACCCTGCTCTGGAAAAATTTTTGTCCGTGAGATCACGGGATGGATACCATCGGTACGTTCAGGTGACGTCGATCAACTCTGCCTCGGTGATATCGATCGCCTCCCCGAGACTGTCACGGGTTGCACTCCTTGTCATCTGCTCGGAGAGATCCCTGTCCTCCATCACGTCCTTGATCCTCTCCAGGAACGGATTGATCGTGATATCGTCCCTCTGCTCGATCACGTGCCGGTATTCCCGCAGTGTTGAGGGACTCACCCCGAGGTCATCGCTCACTTCCTTCATGGTCTTCCCGGAAATGAGGAGATCCTCCATCCGGTCCTGATCAAAAGGCATCTTGAAATCAAGATCCCTGAAGAGTTTGAGCCTCACCCGGGCACGTGCAACCGTCTTTGACAGCTTCTCATCCCCGAGCTCCCTGGCAATTTCGGTATCGTTCTTCCCTGAATAATATGATGAGACCAGTCTTGCCAGCTGGATGGGTTTTAATTTGGTCTTGAAGAAGCCCTGTTCCAGGATCTCCCGCATGACCAGTGCGATCTCGCGTTCTACCGCGTCGCGATCCCTGAGGGTCCCGTGTATCTTCTTCATGGGTTCCACGATTTTTGTTTTCCCTGAGATATTGGTGAACAACTGAAGCAGTTCTTTCTTCCTCGTGTCGTCCTGCATGAAACCTCGCTGATGAATTATCGAATAAGATGCCCAGCATGATATTTAACATTATCCTTATGCCTCACCAGGTTCACCAAAAGTCTTATTTTGGATTTGCCGGGCTCCCCATTGCATTCCTGAATTATTCACAGATTTTTCCTGGATGCGCAGACACTATCCCCGCACAGTTTTTCTGGCCGGAGCACCAGATATAAGAGAGAGAGTTTCCGTCCATGAGCGATATATATGAAAATATCATGGAACTGGCCAGGAGAAGGGGATTTATCTGGCCTGCCTCCGAGTGTTACGGATCAGTCGCGGGGTTCATCGATTACGGTCCCCTCGGCTCAATGATGAAGAGAAGGATTGAGGATACCTGGCGGGAGTTCTACGTGGTCAATGAGGGATACTATGAGATTGAGTGCCCGACCATCGGACAGGAGGACATCTTCATCGCCTCCGGGCACCTGAAAGGTTTTTCTGACCTGATGTGCCAGTGCCCCCACTGCAACGAGTACCTTCGTGCGGATCACATTGCGGAGGGAGGCGGTGTGAAAAACGCTTCATCGCTGGGGTGCGCTGACCTCGCCCGGGAAATCCGGACGCTCCCCTGCCCTGCATGCGGCGAAGTGCTCGGCGACGTGGAGGTATTCTCATTCAACCTGATGTTCCAGACTTCGATTGGGCCCGGCTCACAGAGGAAAGGCTACCTCCGCCCGGAGACCGCACAGGGCATGTTCACGGACTTCCAGCGCCTGCTCCGGTTCTACCGCGATTCTCTCCCCTTTGGCGCGGTGCAGATTGGAAAGTCGTACCGGAACGAGATCTCTCCCAGGCAGGGCATGATTCGCCTGAGGGAGTTCACCCAGGCAGAAGCGGAGATCTTTGTTCACCCCGCAAGGAAGAAGCACCCCAATTTCTCCCGCTATGCCGAGTACCGGATGCCACTCCTCGGGATCCCGCAGCAGCAGGGGGAAACCCCCGCGATCGTGATCACGATGCGTGACGCAGTGGACAGGGGGCTCGTCGCGAACGAATATGTCGCATATTACCTGGCCCTCACCCACGACCTCCTCGTCACAGTCGGCGTGAACCCGGAAAAATTGCGTTTCCGGCAGCATCTTCCCGATGAACTTGCCCACTACGCCGAGGACTGCTGGGACGCGGAGATCCTCTCAGAACGGTTCGGATGGGTCGAGACCGTGGGGATCGCAGACCGGACTGATTACGACCTCAAAGCCCATGGAACACAGAGCGGTGAGCGCTTCACCGTATTTATTCCCTACGAGACTCCCCGGAAGGAACGCCGGATCAGGGTTGTTGCGAACATGGGGGCGCTCGGGCCGAGGTTCAGGGGTAAAGCAAAGGCGATTGCTGATGCCCTGGCCGAAGCTGTGCCAGGGAAAGATGGCGTCACCATCGGTATCGATGGTGAAGAGATATTCATCTCCCCCGATCTCTACCAGGTGAGGGAGGAAGAGGTCGACGTGCCTGGTGAGGAGGTTACACCTCACGTGATCGAACCAAGTTACGGGATAGACCGGATGATCTACGCAGTGCTTGAGCACAGTTATGCCGAGGAGATGGTACACGACGAAGAACGCACGGTTCTCCGTTTCCCCCCCCGCATCTCACCCATCCAGGTTGCAGTATTCCCACTGATGAACCGCGACGGGCTCCCGGAGATTGCCCGGGAGATCACGACACGGCTCAAGGCAGCACGAATAATGGCCGAGTTTGATGACTCGGGAGCTATTGGGCGCCGCTACAGGAGGCAGGACGAGATAGGGACGCCCTTTGCACTCACGGTGGATTACGAGACACCCGGTTCCGGGACCGTGACCCTCCGCGATCGCGATAGCATGCAGCAGGTGCGTGTCAGGACCGACACACTCACGGAGCTCATCCGTTCTCTCCTCGATGGGTCTTCATCGTTCGCGTCCCTGAAGAGTGCATGACCACCATCACCCATCCTTTTGTCACGCCAGGCACGCTGGATTCCCGAGCCTACCAGCTCGCGATTGCCATGAAAGCCCTCGAAGGGCATACCATGGTCGTCCTTCCCACCGGCCTTGGTAAGACCGCAATCGCGCTGCTCGTCGCGGCATCGAGGCTCTACAACAACGGGGGAAAGGTGCTGATGATGGCCCCCACGAAACCCCTGGTGGAACAGCACCTCAGGTTCTTCCGGCAGTTCCTCCTGATTCCCGGGCAGAATGAAGAGACTCGCGTCATGTTCACCGGGGAGACCCCGGCGGCGGAACGCGCCGCTGCATGGAAATCAGCGCGTGCAGTCTTTGCCACCCCCCAGGTGATCAAGAATGATATCCTCTCCGGGAGCTATGACCTCGCGGATGTGACCCTTATGATCTTCGATGAGTGTCACAGGGGTGTCGGGAACTATGCCTATGTATTCCTGGCACAGCGGTACCTTGCGAGTGCGGGATCCCCGCTCATCCTGGGAATGACAGCCTCCCCCGGAGGCCATGTGGAGAAGGTGGAAGAGGTATGCGCAAACCTTGGGATAGAGAAGGTCGAGAGCAGGACAGACCAGGATAGGGATGTTGCCCCCTACATCCATGAGAGGGAGATCGAAGTCATCGAGGTTGAGCTCCCGCCCGGTCTGAAACAGGCGGTCGCAGACCTTACCACACTCATCGACTCACGACTCACCTATTTGAGGAAACTCGGGTTTTCCGTCCCCACCCGGCAGCAGCTCTCCATGAAAGCCCTCCAGGCAATCAATGCCCAGGTACAGGAACGGATCCAGGGAAGGGACACTACGGGATTCTCTGCAGCGTCGATCTATGCGGAACTGATGAAACTCAGGCATGCCCTGTCTCTCGCCGAATCCCAGGGCAGCCGGGTTTTTTCTGCGTATATCAACAGGCTCTTTGCGGAAGGAACCGGGGGCTCTGGGCCAAAAGCCACTGCCCGGCTCTCCCGGGACCCGGTCTTCATCCGGCTCCTTGAACGCTGCATCTCGTGGAAGGAGGAACTGCACCCGAAGATAGCCATCTTATCCCGGGTTGTGGGAGAGCAGCTTGAATCCTCTCCCGAAAGCCGGATCATTGTCTTTGCCACATACCGTGACATGGTCCAGCAGATCGTCGATCACCTGAACGGTGAAGGGATCGCATGCCAGCGGTTCGTCGGCCAGGCTACAAAGGATAGCGAGAAGGGCCTCTCCCAGAAACGCCAGATCGAGGCACTGCAGAAATTCCGGGAGGGAGCGTTCAGGGTCCTGGTTGCCACGTCAGTCGGCGAAGAAGGACTTGACATCCCCTCCACAGATCTCGTGGTCTTCTATGAAGCGGTTCCTTCCGAAATTCGAAGCATCCAGAGGAAAGGACGGACAGGCCGGAGCGGGAAGGGGAAGATCGTTGTCCTCGTGACGAAGGGGACATCCGATGAGGTCTTCAGGTATGTAAGCCAGAACCGGGAGCGTTCCATGCTCTCCGGGATACGAAGCATCTCCCAATCATCAGGGATTTCTGCAGCATCAAGATCCCATTCTGCGACGCAATCAAGCATCGAGCAGTTTTCGGAAAAGGGTCCCGCAATACGGGTGGATGACCGCGAGACCTCCTCCCGAGTGGTGGAGATCCTGAGCAATTCGGGGGCTGCGCTGCAACTCGGGCGACTCCCCTCGGGGGACTATGCAATCGGCGATCGGATCATCATTGAGAGGAAGACTGCCAGAGATTTCGTGGATACGCTCGTGGAAAGGGATCTCCTTGGGCAGCTCCGGATGCTTGCCGGCAGTGCTCCCCGTCCCGTGCTGATCATAGAGGGAGGTGACCTCTATACCATGCGGGATATCCACCCGAATGCGATCCGCGGCACCCTCGCCGCGATCGCGGTCGACCTTGGGATAAGCATCCTCTTTACGAAGGACGAAGAGGACACCGCACAGATGATCCTGGTGCTGACACGGAGAGAGGAGGGGGGAGACAGGGAGCGATCCCTCCCTGCAAAACGGCTGGGACACTCCCCCAGGGAGCAGCAGGAACTCGTGATCGCCTCGTTTCCGGATATCGGCCTGAAGAACGCCCGGTTCCTGCTGGATCACTTCGGCTCGATCAGAGCTGTCGTGAATGCGAGCAATGAGGAACTGCTCGAGGTGAAGGGAATCGGAGGCCAGCGGTCAAAAACAATACACGAACTCTCCAACCGCCAGTATCGCTGACCTTACCGGGATCGAAGTGTCTTCAGCCCGTCGATTCCAAGGGAGATCGCTTCCATCAATGCTGCAACACACCTGGGATCTTTCTCCTCACTGATCCGGGCACACAGTCCGATGAGCGTCTCTTCAAGGGTCTTTTCGAGGTGAGTGCTGGACGGGTTCGCCAAAGGACTTTCCTGTGATGCGGGCATTACATATCCCCGGTCGGAACTGCCGGTCTTCTCTGATCCCTTCTCTCCCTTTCCCTCGGCGCAGACCACGCAGAGTGTCTTTCCCTTCACTTCAAAGAGGGGGCATCCGCACGAAGGGCACGATGTTGAGAGCATCTTTCCCCCTTTCAGGAGATACCCCGCCATTATCTCGTCTTCACGTGTCATCCCGGCACCATCACATGGTTGATTACTTCTGTGTGCCAGCCATATCGAGTTTCCGGAGATATGACCCGGCTTTCCTGGCATGGCCATGTCGGATGGTTTATATTACTTGCTCTCGATATAAATAGTGGACCGAAAATAACTCGATATTGAGTAGTTTTTCGTGGAAATCTCCAGAGGGGATTGAAATGACCAACCCTGATAAAACAATCGAGAGCTGTATCCAGATGCTCCAGCACATCATGGATGACAGCACCATACCAAGGAATATCCGAAGGGTCGCGGATGAGACCCGGCAGCTGCTGATGAACAATACTAAAAATTCCGGGCTCCGGGCAGCAGAGGCCATCTCAAAGATCGACGAGATCAGCAATGACCCGAACATGCCCGTCCACGCAAGGACCCGTATCTGGGAACTGGTCTCTCAACTGGAGACGATCCCCCTGGACTGAACAAAAAATCCTTTTTTATCCTTCAATTCACGTCATGCATCCGGCCTGCCTTCAGGCGGTATCATGGCATGAGAGTGATCGCGATGCTCCGGGTGCGCCCTTTCCTCACGTCGAATTCCAGCAATACCACCTGCTGCCAGGTCCCGAGCATCATCTCTCCCCCGCTAACAGGGATCGAGAGTGAGGGCCCGACGAGAGAAGCCCGGACATGTGACCTGCCATTCCCGTCACCCCAGCGACTGTCATGCGCATAGGAGATTTCACCAGGGAGCAGTTGAGTGGCCGAAGGCCACTAACTGCGGGGGCACCACGGGGTGGGCCGGGAGGGGTACTATCCCCTCCCGTCTCCGGGTATCCTTTCCCCTGTTTCTGTTCACCTGAGAACTATGGTGGGATGATGGTCACGCAAATAAGGCCTATAGACTCCCATCTGCGGAGGAACACCGGGACGGTAGGGAGGGCAATTCTTTCCCTCTCATCAAAACAAAACCATATTCGCAACATTGAAATTCTGCCAAAAAAGGAAAAAATGCACCGAAAATGGGAAGGAAAAAAATTACGTATCCTCAGGTTCTATACATAGCGACCTAAATAATTGTGCATAGTGTTACCAAATCTGTATTTGGCTGGTCCCAATGAGAAAACAGGGTCTGAACAGCATCAATCAAGTCGGTAATAGCAGAGAAATATCGGTTATG
>Ga0302250_1002574_pt1 | contig 10967 bp, 7 predicted proteins | sample AAG_RA_Asp_MG_FD_193536 | JGI IMG/M metagenome (GOLD analysis project Ga0302250, IMG submission 193536) | Enriched activated sludge microbial communities from anaerobic digester in WTTP, New Holstein, Wisconsin, United States - AAG_RA_Asp | ecosystem: Engineered > Bioreactor > Anaerobic >... | reverse complement strand
CGATCACGTGGCTGTTTTCGTTGATCTTCAGAAAGACTGTTACCTGGTCTCCACAAGCTGGGCTCCCTTCCGTGGCCACGGCATCAGGATTTTCCATTTTACCCACGTTGTGGGGGTGCATGAAGTGGTCTAAAACCTTTTGAGAGTATTGCATCTATTGCTCCTTTTTGATTGCCTGGTAAAGCGGGCTGCGTTCTCTAAGCTGCTGGGTTATCGCTGCCAAAGCTGCCACGGTTTCATCCAGTTCTTCCCTAGTCGTATAGCGGGAAAGGGTGAACTTCATTGAGCCGTGAGACTGCACGTGGTTTTTCCCAATGGCCATCAACACATAATTCGCCTTTAAGCCCTGTGAGGCGCAGGCCGAGCCAGTAGCCACGGTTATTCCCTGCAGGTCCAGCATCATGGTGATCGCCTCTCCTTCGATATAGTCGATGGAGACGTTTATGTTGTGAGGAGCCCTTTTTGCTCCTCGCGGGCCATTCAGTTCCAGATAGGGGATCTGCTCCTCCAGCCTCGCCAGCAGGTAGTTGGAAAGCTCTCGCAGCTTTGCGGTATTGGCTGAAAAATCGGTGAAGCTAAGCTCCGCCGCCTTGGCAAAGCCGGCCATCAAAGCAAGGCTGAGCCCACCGGTTTGCAGATTGTCGATGCGCTTCACGCCGTGGATCAACTGCCCGAGCTTCGTACCGTTTCGTTGATAAAGCGCTCCAATGCCCTGAGGTCCGTGAATTTTGTGCGCACTGATAGCCATGGTGTCCACACCCAGTTTGCTCATGTCCAGTTCCAGCTTGCCATAGGCCTGGCCCGCGTCCACGTGAAAATATATCTTATGATCGGCCGCTTGCAAAATCTGGCTGATCTCTTCCAGAGGCTGGATGGTGCCGATCACATGGTTCACGGCAGTCGTCATAAAGAGGATCGTGTCTTTACGGATGGCGCTTTTAAGTTCTTGCAGGTTTATAAAACCCTCGCTGTCTGCGCTCAGGTAGCTTAGCTCGAAACCCTGCTTTTCCAGATATGCGGCATTGGTCAATAAATCCGGATAATCTACTACCGAGACTATTATATGCCGTCCAGCCCCGGCGTAAGCTTGTGCCAAACCCTTGATAGCCAGATTATTGGCCAGGGTTCCTCCCGAGGTGAAATGCAGTTCTTCAGGTTTTGCCCCAATCGTTCTGGCAATCTCGCTTTGGAACTTCTGCACCGAGGCATTGGCGCTTTCGCCGGTACTCACAAAGCTGCCGGGAAACCAAAACTGCTCGCTGAAATAAGGCTGCATGGCCTGCCACACTTCCGGGGCCAGGGCGGTGCTAACGCAATTATCCAGATAAATTCTGCCGGGCTTCATTTCTTTTCTCCTTTCCAGGCGTGGTAGATATCCGCCAGGGTGTAGGAAGATAAAAGGCTCTGCAGAGTGCCGCCCAGGTTGCTGAAGAATTGCCTCAGCGCACAACCACCGCTGGGACAAAACCGCGATGAGCCTGAACTGCAGGTGGGATCAAGGGAATCATCCTCCACTGCCTGCAATACCTGGAAAAGCGTTATTTCCTCTGCCTTTCTGGACAATTGATATCCGCCTTTGGCACCTGAGCTACTCTCCACCAGTCCCGCAGCTTTCAAATTGCCTAAAAGTCTTTCAATATATTTCTTCGGCAAGGCCTGATGATCACAGATCTTCTGAGCGCTAAGCGCCTCTTGGGGACTGTCCGCAATCTCTAAAAGTGCTCTTAGAGCGTATTCACTACGTGTGTTTATGGCCATTTTGGCTCCTTTTGTCATCTTCCTGAATACATACTAATTTGATATGAGATTTTTGGCAAGAACTTTCTGCGATAGATGTCATTTTCTGAACCCGGGAAGGGGTTTGAAGTGGCGATTCCGGGCAGCCCAAGGCAAAGCAGATGATTTAGCTAACTATGAGAATAACAGATAGTTCCGTAGTGTTGGCAGGAGAGCTTCAAAAAAAACCTTGACTGCTGGAGCTGCTTAAATATTTAGGTAATTAGTTAAACACTTATGGGAGACCACGGATGTCTGATTCCTTTTTCAAGGCCATTGCCGATCCCAGCCGACGCAAGATTTTGCTTCTGCTGCAAAAGCACACGAAGCTTAACGCCGGGGAGATCGCCGAATACTTCGAATTCAGTAAAGCTGCGCTGAGCGATCATCTGAGAATTCTGCGTAGCGCTGGCTTGATCACCGCTTCCAAGAGCGGGCAGTTTATCTATTACACTCTGAACACTTCGGTGTTTCAGGATATCATCAGTTGGATTACAGACTTGATAAAAAAAGACGAGGTATGACAAAATGCAAAGACTGAAACGCTATCGATGGTCGCTAATCGTGATGTTGATCCACTTCCTGATCCTGGGTTGGTTTATGGCAGTTCTGCCGGCTGACGCGAAAATTCCCATTCACTGGAACATTAATAATGAGATTGATGGCTGGGCGGGCAAGACCAATATCCTGCTCTTCAATCTGGGTATGAGTATCGGGTTATTTTTGATCCTGTATCTGATGCCCCTCTATTCGCCCTGGTATCGCAAGTATGCCACGCGCAACGAGGCGATTATTCCTTCGATTACCTTTGTGTTGCTGTTATTTTTAGCGCTGATCAATGTATATTCCCTCTGGTTGGCATTTAGCGGAATTCAGCCGCGGATCCAGTTCATCCTGATCCTGATCGGGCTGCTCTTCATCTTTCTGGGAAACCTGCTGCCCAAAACGCCCCGCAATTTCTTTATCGGGATAAAAACCCCCTGGACTTTGGCAAATGAAGAGGTCTGGCATCGCACCCACAGGCTGGGCGGCAAGGTTTTTGTCCTCAGCGGTCTGATCATGATCTTCAAGGGATTTTTCTTCACTCAAAACTACCTGTTCCAGCAGTTAAGCGAGTCTTTGGCCATGCTAATACTGCTTTTTCCCTTGCTCTATTCGCTGCTGATCTACCGGGAAAAGAAATGAACCTATCAGGTGCCGGAACTTACAAAGCTCCGGCACTTTTTTCCCCTTTCGGATCGGGAGAGTGGGAAAGCTGGTCCTAAGTCCTTGCTAAGGCATTCTATCCCTGTTCCAGGTCTCCCGCTGGATTCTCCGTATTTAGCTAACTTTATTCCCATCTTATACTAACCCTTTATTTATTGGATGGGTATAAGGATAGGTATAGGGTGAGATGGTTGGCAAGGCGGAACTACGGTTTGGCGGGCAAGGTCTGAAATGCTTGTAAATAAGGAATTTCACGGATATTCAACCTGTCCTGATGGCAGGACTCAGGTTGAGCATCGGGGCTTTCTTTGCAACAAAACAATTTTTTGGTTGACAAATGGCTGGGAGTTAGGGAATGCACTCCATTAATAAACTTAACAGGGGGAAAAGGTTTTCATGCCCGATTGTTGCGCCCACGAGGTACGGAATTCCTCAAAGTTTATCATGTCAGGCTGCTTGGGGAGGGCAAAATAAAACCCAATGGCGGGCTTTTGAACCATCGGCAGCGCATGCGCTTCCGGGCTCAGGTTCTGCTCTATTTCTTCCGAAATGTGAAGAGCCTGTATCTTTTTGTGCCCGTGTTTCTGGCTGCGTTATCGCTGATTCTGATAACCATCTTACCTCCTCTGATGCCTTTCAGGATCACCCGCCTGATCACGCAAAAGCTAGCCCGTAAAGATGGGATAACAGACTGGAAGTATTTCTACCACCACTTTCGCTCCACGGTTTGGCAGGATAGCCTTTATCTGGCAGATTATGATACAAATAGACTGAAGGTTTATTCTTTGTCTTCCGGAAATCCGATCTTGAAACGGAGTTTGCAGTTGCAGGACGAGCAGATTTGCGGCGTTATGAATGTCGCAGGAGCGAACAGGTCTCCACTATTCTATGTCTATTCCGAAAAAAGGGGAATTCGAAGCGACTACGTTTTCGATCCCTTAAAACGACGATTTTATTTACTGCACAGCCACGATACCAATCTGCCGGCTTTCAATCTGGATAACGAAGGAGTGCAGCAGAGTCATTCACCGCATTTGATCTATAATAATGAGATGTATTACTTTGTAGTACGTTACGGCTTCGAGGAGAAGCTGCCCTCCAGGGGAATCTGGAAACTGAATCTGGATAGCGGTCAAAGAACTCAGCTACTGGCAACAGGAGCTTTTCCGGAGTTCCTCAGCTATGCTGCCATGCCCCAGGGGGATATCCTTTTCGCTTCCTTTGGCTCCACCAGCAATAGTGCCAGTTATGGAGGAATGGACGATAGCAACGCCTATCTGCTGGCTTTTGACCTGGCAAGTGGCAAGGAACTGTGGCGCTGGCAACGTCCGGGGATGATTATGCTGCGCCCCCTGGTGTCCCAGCATTCCCGGGGAAAGCTCTTTATGGATCGCTATATCCTGACCTATCACAGTTTTAGTAATTACAATCCCGACAACTATTATACCGAGGAACTTGATCCTCTCAGCGGGCAGAGCCTGGCCATACACCGGGGTATGGATATTCCGGCCAGAAACAATGCTTTCGACAGATACATAAAAGAAGAAAGGCTAAGCTATCTGGTTCGTCCTTATTACTTTCTGGAAAAATCCTATGCCACCGCAACCGCGGCCAAGGGTTGGGGTAGCCTGGCAGATCAGTTCAAATCTTACGTCCCGGCTTTTTGGTGTATGGATAGAACTCTGCTTATCGCGGGTCAAAACGATCACAAGAAGAAGCTGCTGAGAATTGTGGATACCTTTGGCCGGCAGTATCTGCAGTTTTCGCCCCAGGTATCCCTGGCCAGTGAGGATGCCACTTCCGGAGAATATAACTCCCGCTTGTTTCCCCTTTCCGAGGGTGGATACATCCTCAGTGTATTATCAAACGGTGCTCTGGAGTTGAATACCGGAATCTATTTGCTGAAGCCGCGGCACAATTTTGAGCTGGTCGGCAGGATTTACCGGGATGTGTTGTATCTGAAGCAACGGCCTGGCACCACGATTTCCATGATGATCCTGCTGTTGTCGGTTATCAGTGCTTTGGGAGTGATGGTTTTGAACCGGCAATATCACAGTTTCAAGCAGATGGCGGCCTTTTTCACTGCCCCTGATTTGGTTTTCCGCACCAGCAGCGAGATTGGCGAACTGCTGAAAGCCAGGGTGGAGAATACCACGGTATTGGTGGTGAGAATCATTGGGCTAAATGCGCTGATCGATGCCCAACCAAGTATCCAGGCCCAGTCGCAATTGATGGACAGCATCATGGACTGCCTGGCAAATGTATGTTTTCGCCGGGATGTGGTGATCGATAAATATCTGAATGAAGGAATCATGTTGTTGATCCGCAATGGCGACCGTTTGGCTTCGGTTCGCACTGCCATGCAACTAACAGATAGCACCAAGAACGCTATGCGTGACCTGTCCATAAGACTACAACTGGCTGTTCCCCTAAAGCTGGCGATTGGGATTTCCTATGGAGAAAATCTGATCGGGCTTTTTGGCTCAAAAACCAAGAAGGACTACACGGCAGTGGGCAAATATGTGAATCTGGCTTTCCGGCTGGCTTATGCGATGCAGCACGAGGGCGTGGTAACCCATCCAGAAGCCGTAGAGGGTTTGAACCTGTGGACCAAGCCAATCCTACTGAAGATAAAGGGCTTTGAAGACAATTCGGCTTACCTGTTGGTGCGCAATGGCCATTAAACCGCGATACTACCTGCTTCCCGCTTCTCTGCTCATGAGCTTGGGTCTGCTGTTATGGCTTGCGCTGATGAATTGCAATATGCTGCGCAAGGCCGGAGATCCGGTTTCCACTCCGATGCTGGCTGCTTATTATAAAAGTGAAGAAGATTACTTCAGTTCCAAACTTTGGAGCCTGATCCCCGTCTCCGATTCCCTGCTCAACCTCAGCTACCTGCATTTCACTCCTTCCTACGATGCCTGGGTGCTGCCTCGTTACCGGATGAGGGACAACACTTTTTTTGACATTGCGCAGATTAATCTGAGGCGGTTTAATCAGGTGTTTCTGCCTTTGCGGGCAAACCGGCGTGGGCAGGTTCTTTTGGACAGCCTGATGCTTTCGGGTAGCAGGTTTGGCTACGATTTTCCGCCTGTGTCGGTCGTATCTGAACAGGGTGAAGCTTTCCTGGTCTTTGTTGGCCGCGGTACCAGTGACTTTTTGAAGATTACTTACGCAAAGGGCATGCCAAGGGTTTCGGAGGCCGAACAGGAGGTCCCCTGGCTGAGTATGTGCAAAAATGGCAAAAATCTGGTCTGCACACTCAGCTATAGCTCCAACAAGACTAAGATTACAGCTTATGAACCGCCTGAACTCAGCTTGAATGGCAAGCTGCACATCCTGAATGGTACGGCAGAGCCAAAGATTCTGCTCGAGGTAATGGGCATGCCGCTCAGCGACGACATTTGCCTGTTCGATACAGCAGGCAGACAGATTGCAACCCTGCCCATCAAGAGCGAAATGGGGGTGCAACTGGCGATCTTCGATCTGGATGAGCGGCAGTTGATAGACCTTTTGCCTCCTACTGTGCCCAATGCGGAGTGGTGCGCATTAAAAGCAGGGCCGGAAAGGCTTTTTCTGGCATCTTCGGAGCCCCGCAGCGATGTATCTGCGGTCTATAACTACGAAGTAAGCACAAGCAGGCTAAGCCAAATCACCAAATTCAAGGGAAAGATTCTGGATGCTGCAGAAACCGGGGAAAACGGATTGATCCTGTTGAGCAGCAAGGGGCTCAGGGTGGTGGATTCCAGCTTCGAACCGCGCTTTAAGGCCTCCCTTAAAGAGGGGGAAAGGCTTTTTGGAGTAAGATTTAAGGACCGCCAATTGTGGGTCGTTCACCAGCCCCAGAAGCAACAGCTAAGGATTTACGACGCAGAACTGGCGTATTTGGGTAGCTTGAAAATCTCCATAGAACACGGCGATATTTACGCTTTGGCCTTGGGATTCAGCGATAGTGCAGGCAGCCCACAGCTTCAGCTAGCCATTCTGGCAAATAGCAGGCAAAGCGATTTTCAAAAGCTGATCGCCAATTATCTGGAAGTTCTGCCAGAAAACCGGTGGGCAAATCTGCTTTTTCGAGGCAGGGAACAAACGCTGAAAGTAAGCGGCTTTATTCGCGTTTACCTGGCTCAGCATCCTCTGGCTGTGTTTGGCTATCTCGTTTTGCTCACTCTGGCGATCGTCTTGAGCCTAAAATTCAGCCGCCAACTTGTTAATAACAAGATTAACGATCTGGGCAGCCTTTTACCCATACCAAAGCACGATAAGAAATACCTCAGCCTGGTATTGGAACTGCTCAAAAAGCCAAATCTTGCTACAGCCGCCATTTTGAACATCGATATCGTGGATTTCTCCAGCCTGGTACGCCAATATCACGAGGAACCTGAATTGCTGAGGCAAACTCTGATGGACTTTTATGATATGTTCATCGAGGAAGTGGCCAAAAATGGCGGCACAATTGGCAAAATAATGGGTGATGGCATCATCGCCGTGTTCGGCTGGCCAAACCTGGGAAAACTCTATCTGAATGACGCCCGCAAGAACCTGGAAGCCGCTCTTGAAACCGCTCAAAACGTGCAGCAAAAACCCTTGCTGGTGAGAGGCATCCGCTTGGAATACAGACAGGGGATTACTCTTGGGGATGTATTTATTGGTTATTATGGCAATAGCTTCCGCAAAGACTACATGGCCATGGGCTCACCCATCATGCTATCAGAGCTTATCCAGAAAGCCGCGCCGACAAACGCCATCTGTTCGGATGCCCAGGTAGCAGCCGCCATTATTGAACATAAGCTGCCTTATTCTGCAATCCCTTTTGGAGAACAGCTTTATGGAGATGAAGCGCATCAGAGCTTTTTGCTGCGTAAAAATCAGGATAAGTAGTTACCAGGATTAGTAGCCTGATTTTTTCACTCAAACCCACCCCTCACTTTTTTGTAAACTAAAGTATCAGATCAGAGGGTAATGGTTTGATACCTCATAAATACAAACCTTGACTGAAAACCGGCACAAAAAGAAGTTGGCTTTGTCGCCGAGTGCTCAGTTCTAAACTGCTTTGGGCAGCATGGCTGATCACCGATAGGGTAAATCCGGAAACAGATTTGCCTTCCAGTGTGAAAAGGTGATAGAGGACGGCTGTGCCCTTGTCTTCCTTTTCGCACCAAATTTTTGAAAAGGAGATAACATGTTTTTCAGCGTACCGGTTCCCCAAAACGAACCTGTGTTCACATACCAGGCTGGCTCATCAGAGCGCATGCAACTGGAAGTAGCTCTGCAGGAGCTTTTCAATCAGCAGATCGAGATCCCGGCGATCATTGGCGGGAAAGAGATATTCAGCGGACATACCGAAAGCTGTATCTGTCCTCACGATCATCGGCATATCCTGGGCACTTACCATAAGGCTGGAGAGCCGGAAATCCTGCAAGCGATTGAAGCAGCCGCCAAAGTAAGGCAAGACTGGGAAGAAATGCCCTTTTATCATCGCTCAGCAATCTTTTTAAAGGCCGCTGAGCTTTTATCGACTAAATACCGCTATCTGCTGAATGCAGCTACCATGCTGGGTCAAAGCAAAAACGTTCATCAGGCGGAGATCGATTCGGCGTGTGAACTGATAGATTTCTGGCGTTTTAATGCCTATTTCGCGCAAAAGATTTACGAGCAACAACCTCTGATCTCGCCCAAAGGAGAATGGAATTTCTCCGAATACCGCGCCCTGGAAGGCTTTGTGTTTGCCATTACACCCTTCAATTTCACTGCCATAGCGGGAAATCTGCCCACTTCTCCGGTTTTGATGGGCAACACAGTGGTATGGAAACCGGCCGGCACTGCCATTTATAGCGGTTACTATATCATGAAAATCCTCCAGGAAGCCGGTTTGCCCGAGGGAGTGATAAACTTCATTCCAGGTTCCGGCGCTCAGATCGGGAATCACGTTTTGGATTCTCCTCATCTGGCTGGGATTCACTTTACCGGAAGCACGGGAGTTTTCAACCAAATATGGAAACGCACCGCCAACAACATCCATCTCTACAAGTCCTATCCCCGCCTGGTGGGTGAAACAGGCGGCAAAGACTTTATCTTTGCCCACTCTTCCTCAGATGTAAGAGCTTTGGCGGTTGCCAGCCTGAGAGGAGCTTTCGAATACCAGGGCCAGAAATGCAGTGCGGCTTCCAGGCTGTATATCCCCGCTTCACTTTATACTGCTTGGTTGGGACACATGGAAGAAATGTTGGACAAGGTAAAGATGGGGGATGTACGTGATTTTGGTAATTTTGTGAATGCTGTGATCGACAAAAAGAGCTTCGAGACCATCAAAGGCTATATCGATTATACCAGAACAGCACCAGAGGCAAACATTGTGAGAGGTGGAACCTGCGATGATTCAACGGGATACTACATCGAACCCACGATTATCAAGACGGATGATCCCAATTTCCTTACCATGCGTGAAGAGATATTCGGACCGGTGCTTACGGTATTTGTATATGAGGATTGTAAGTATGAAGAAACCCTTAGGCTTTGCGACGGCACCTCTCCCTATGGGCTTACGGGCTCCATCTTTGCTCAGGATAGAAACGCCATCTGTATGGCTTATAACATGCTAAGGCACAGTGCCGGGAACTTTTATATAAACGACAAGCCAACTGGCGCCGTGGTTGGCCAACAGCCTTTTGGGGGTGGCCGGTCTTCAGGTACTAACGACAAAGCCGGTTCTGCGCTGAACCTGCAACGTTGGATTTCAGCCCGCTCCATCAAAGAGAGCTTCGTCCCAGCCCGCGATTTCGAGTATCCATATATGCTGCAGTAAACTGCTTTCGGGCCAGTGGGCTACCAAAAACCCATCATCTGCAATCCCTTCCTTCTCCTTGGTGCTAAAACTGCTGAGAGGGAAGGGAATTCTGTTTTATAGAAAGAATGTCAGTTTCTCAGACCCAACAAACTGCTGGACAAAAAAAGCCCCAATGCCGGACTCGCACTCAAAGAATACTAAAGAGATGAAAATGGAAAACAGCAGTTATCAAAATTGGCTGGCTACACGTGCCCAGGTTGCCTGGGTACCCCTGTCGGCAGCCACTCCCGAAACCTGGTCAGCGCTTGGTTTCAAATGCGGTTTGGAAGTTCACCAGCAGCTAAAAACCTCGCGCAAGCTTTTTTGCCGCTGCCCGGCTGGCATCTATCACGATTTTGAGCACTACGATGCCGAGATTGTCCGGCATATGCGTCCTACGCTTTCCGAACTGGGAGGTTATGACGGCACTGCGCTGATGGAATTCAAAACCCGAAAAAAGATAGTCTACCGCATTAAAAACGACAGCGCTTGCACCTATGAAGTGGACGACACACCGCCCTTTCCCTTGAACCGCGAAGCGCTGGAACATGCCATGCGCATTGCTCTGTTGCTGAAAATGAAAATCGTGGGCGAACTGCACATCACCCGCAAGCAATATCTGGACGGCAGTATTCCTACAGGTTTCCAACGCACCACCATTCTGGGCATCGAAGGCGACTTTCCGATCTCCAATAAAAACATCCGCGTTATCCAATTCAGCATCGAGGAAGACAGTTGCCGCGAGGTTTCCGACCATCGTCACACCCGGGTTTACTATGCCGACCGGCTTGGCATGCCGCTTATCGAAACGGTTACCTATCCCGATATGCTTACTCCCTGGGAAGCCAAAGAAGCTGCACAAAGCATTCGCTACATTGCCAGGAGCAGCGGCAGAGTAAGAACCGGCATAGGGGCAGCCCGTGAAGATGTAAACGTATCCGTAACAGGCGGTACGAGAGTGGAAATAAAGGGAGTGGCACATATTGCCTGGATCCCAAAGCTTACCCATAACGAAGCTTTCCGCCAAAAGAGTCTGCTGGAGATAAAGGCGATTCTAAACAATCGTATTCCCGATAGCGCAGCCTGGCATTTGCAACACCAAAAGCTGGACAAGCACGAGTGGAAAAAACTGCTTGATCCCTCTACCCAGGAATGGAAT